>Ga0187856_1001192_pt1 | contig 21303 bp, 19 predicted proteins | sample June2016WEW_8_40_FD_132443 | JGI IMG/M metagenome (GOLD analysis project Ga0187856, IMG submission 132443) | Peatland microbial communities from SPRUCE experiment site at the Marcell Experimental Forest, Minnesota, USA - June2016WEW_8_40 | ecosystem: Environmental > Terrestrial > Soil > Wetlands... | reverse complement strand
GCGTTGTACTCGTCGACATGGAGACCGTGCTCTTCCGACCAGAACCGCTCGTGCAGGACGGCGACGGCATCGGCCATGAGCTCGCGTGCGCCTGGACGCCCGGCAGCTGTGGCAGCGGCTCCGGCCAGCAACACAAACGCGTGCCCGTATGCAGTCTTGTGATCGTCGCTGGGGTCGCCGCCCTGCCACTCCCACACATAGCCGCCATGCACATCGTCGTGGAGCTGGTCGGTCAGGAACCGAATGCCATGGTCGGCGATTGTGCTCGCGCCGGGACGGCCGAGCAGGCACCCGAGCGAGAAGCAGAACACCATGCGACCCGTCCCGACCAGATCCCGGACCCTTACGGGCAAAGGACGGCCATCGCCACCCATGGCAAAGTAGCCACCGGCCGGGTCGACACAGGACTGCTCGTAGAACCGAAAAAGCCGGTCGGCTTGATCATCGAGCCAGCAACAGTGGGATCTCCTCTCCAACCACAATGGGGTTGGCGGAGTCAGTGTCGAATCGCCGAAAGGTGCGGACTGCTTCTCGGTTCTCATGGTGTCACCAGCTCCTTGACTACGCGACTTCGACCATTCTCTGCCCGTTCGAACTCTTCGGCCAGACATCCGAACGACCAGTGACGGCAAATGGGCCCCCGTCGCGGAGCATTCCTGACTCGGAAGCGTGAAAGTCCGGCGCACACGACGGGATCGGAGCCCGTGAGCATCAGCCTGGCAGCGCAACCCTGAAAGCTGCCGCGACGGCCGGCTGGAGCGTCCTCCCGGCGGGATCGCCGTCCGGAAAAGGCTAAGACCACTCTCCGCAGGGAACCGGGTGCGTGACCCTCTGGTTCTGGTTCGCTCTCGTCCGGCAGATCATGGGAGCAAAGACAGGATCGACGCCCGCCATCAACCCGCCGAAGTTGGCCCGTTCAGGTCCGCAGGCGTCAGCCCGAAGGTGATCCGGTAGTTGCAGTCCCCGTAGCAGGTGAACACACTCGTCGCGTCGTCGTAGGCGTAGGAATAGGCGAACGGCTCGGCCCTTTTGAACACGGCCGCGTAATCGACAGGCCAGAGCTCGGGGTTGCAGGTGGAAGGGCTGGCCCACTTTGCCCGACAACAGTATCGGTCGGTATCGAATCGTGCGCAGGCCGAGAGGCAGCCGACGACGACTCCGCTCACCCGGACCTGCAGTACGGGAGGACAGATCACCGCTTTGGTGCAGCCTGCCGCCGAGCAGCCGTCCGCACTGATGGCGTCCCTACCGCGGCCCCCGAACCGATTGATGTACATGGGCAGGTTGGAGCCGTCGACCATGCTCACGTCATAGAAATCAAGGTTGTCCCAAGCATCCAGGTTGTATTCGGCCAGAGTGGCCGGGATGGCGCCGAAACCCTTGCACTGCAACTGACCATCACAGTCCCCTGTCTGGCAGGCCCCCTTCCCCGTAGTGTCGAAATGACAGCCGGTACGGCCCCAGAAACGGCCATTCCAGTGGTTGGGGACGGTGATGGTCACTTGCTCGCCCGCCGGAAGTGTCCAACCCGTAACGGCCAATCTGGCGGGCGCGTTCCCGGGTAAGGCGGCAACCCAGATCGTTTCGGCCATGTGGTTGACGAAAGTGACCTGCCGCTGGTCCTCGTGCGCGTTTGTCGTCTTGGCAGCGCCCGCCGACGACGGTGTGCCAAGAGCGACGAAGGCGCCCGGCACAGCCAGTGATGCCGAGAGCACCAGTAGTACAGGCGAACAGGAACGGAGCCACCGTGCCCGTGAACGCCATCTCGGAATCACCGAATGACCCTAGCTCGCTCGTGGGTGGCGACCGTTGGTCTCGATGATGCCGGCCGTTCACTTGGAGGCCCGTTCGGGACGGACGTCTCGGCGAGCGCGTGGAAACCAATCCCCGGTCGCCACACCTCAACGCCTTCAACCGCACCCAGACCGAATCGTCGCGCATCGGCCCTGACGGCTGTCCCGCCGGGCACGCCCACGTGCGTTCGCCTTTGGTCAGGCGCGCGCGAAGGCCAGTCCGACGGCCGTCGCGCGGGGGCCAGGGGTATAGAGCCCGGTGCTCGGCCCTGAGCTCGCCGCCGGAAGAGCGAACCAGGCGTAACGCTGTACAAAGGTGAGGCTGTCCAGCATCCGCACCGACGCGATGACGAACGCTGCCTGCTCGGCTCCAGTCGGGTAGATGGGGCTCGCAACGGCAAAGTCGATAAGGGCGTACTCGGTGAGCCAAATAGGCAGGTCGTAACGACGGTGCACGCTCTCCAGGTACGACTTCAGCTGGGCAACGGCAGCGCCGGCTTGGAAATCGGCGCCGTACCAATGGATGGCTATGAAGTTGACCCGGTAGTGGCGCTGCTCGACACCTTTCATGAACCTGTCCAGCCATCCGCCGGGAGTGGGAGCGCCGGTGGCCACAGCTGGACTGGCAAGTTGCAGGTTTGTCGCCATGAGCCTCGGCCAGAGCGACAAGGCGTCACCGACTGTCATGTTTGCTTGAGCGCTCAGGTCGGGCTCGTTGAATGTGAGCAGTGCGGGGCCAGACCGCTCTGCCTGCGCCAACGCAGTCGGGGTGACATCGGCAGCCGTTCGCACCATCGGCACGAACTGAGCTCCGCGTGGCGTGACGATGCCGTCGTGTGTTGTCGACCACGTGAGGTACCAGGTGGCTCCAGAATCCTTGAGGGCGGTGCTCACACCCTTGAAAGCCCAGACGCACACGCCTTTTTTCGATTCGTCGGACGAAACCGGAGATGCCGCGGATACGCCCAACCCGGGACCGACGTCACGCGTCAGGCTTACGGTTGACCAGTTCGCGTCTGGCTGTACTCGCGCGACGACCAGCGACAGCAACAAGGCGGCAAGCACCGCCAGTCGACCTGTGTGCCAGGAGCGGCGCGCGGTCACTCGCTCTTGAGAGGCAATGGGAGGGTCTCTTCGCAAGCTCGGGGGCCGGGTTGGGCCATACGGTGCCGAGACTAACAGTGGTCCTGCGACCGTGGGTTCTCCGGTACCCGGTGCAGATTGGGACGTTCGCACGAGCCGCGGCACTCGTCGCCGCCGATGAGGACCTCCTTTCCAAATACTCTGCCGGCGAACGGTCTTGGTCGATACTGGGAGGCGTAGTGAAGCCACCTCCGGGCGGATGTTCACCTGGGTCTCGCCCAAAACGGGAACGACGATGAGGAAACTATGACCACAAAGGCCCTGGTGCGACAACCCAGTCCCAGGCTCGCCAATGGTCTCCTCACGTTTCTCAAGCGGGAGACCCTGGACGTCGGTCTGGCCGTGCGCCAATGGGACGGTTACGTGGAGGCGTTCCGGGCCTCAGGCTGGGAGGTCATCGAAGTGACCCCGGTCGACCGCTGTCCCGATGGGGTGTTCATCGAGGACACCATGGTCGTCTACGGCAATACTGCTGTGATCTCGCGTCCCGGGCACCCGTCTCGGCGGGCAGAAATCGGTACTGCCGAGGCTGCAGTCGCCGCCCTCGGGTACTCCATCCACCGGATTCGAGCACCCGGGACACTCGAAGGTGGGGACATCCTCAAGGTCGGTCGCACGATCTATGTCGGCCTCGGGAGCCGTACGAATGCCGACGCCACGATCCAACTGCGGTCTTTCCTCGAGCCACTCGGTGCTCGGGTGGTCACCGTGCCGATCACCAAGGTGCTCCACCTGAAGTCCGCCGTGACAGCCCTGCCCGATGGCACGATCATCGGGTACACGCCTCTAGTCGACGACCCGGGCTTCTTCCATCACTACATAGCCATGCCCGAAGAGTCCGGCGCCCACGCGGTCGACCTCGGCGGAGGACGGCTGCTGACTGCGTCCGACTGTCCCAAGTCCGTCGAGATCATCGAGGATCTCGGCTACCAAGTGGTAGCCGTTGATGTAAGCGAGTTCCAAAAACTGGAGGGATGCGTCACGTGCCTGTCCGTGCGGCTGCGCACCTCGGTGGACTGAACGGCGCGGCGTCTCCTAGAGAAAGGGTGGAACCGGTGGTCCGTCTACCACTGAATGGCAGTTCGGGCAGGATGGATAACCGGCATCACTTCCACGTCGCGTCCGCGTCCGATCAGGATGGTGTGAACCAAGTTGCAAGGAAAAAGCCCGTGTTCGACGACCCCAGGGGTGGCCCCGAACCGATCTGCCAACGCCGCAGGGTCTTTGACCTCACCTCTGAAATCTGCGATCACTCCGCCGTCAGGGCTCTTTGGGGCGTCTCGCAGTGTGGTTGGCGCGAGGCGCCACAAAGTAGAGGCGAGCCCGAAGAATAACAACTCGAGCGGGATCGGCGAGTGGAGATGTTCGACCAGCTTGGTTGAATCGGCAATGACCACAAAGCGTTCGGCTGTCGCCGCCACCAGCTTCTCCCGGGTATGGGCACCTCCCCCACCTTTCACCAACCACCCGTCGGGCGCGATCTGGTCGGCACCGTCAATGGCAATGTCCAGATGGTCGATTCCGGCGAACACCTCGACATCCAGCCCCACCGACCGGGCCGCTTCCTCTGTGTGCTGCGATGTGGTCACGTACCGGACTGATAGATTCCGCCGAGCAAGTGCTGGCAGGAGGTACGCCACGGTCGATCCCGTGCCGAGCCCGACCGTCATATCGTTCTCCACAAGCTCGGCCGCCGCCTCAGCGGCGAGCCGCTTCTCACTTTCGACTTCCCGCGTCATTCGAAGTTCCTTCTTGCCTGGCCTTGAAACTGCAAACTCACCCGCGGCTGACCAGCGTAACCCGCCTCCGTCGACCAACAGCTGAGCGCTAACAGCTGGTTGGGTGGTGTCGGTCTCGTCAGAAGGCGTGTGGTTCGGGTTGCGGGTCTAGGCCGACCAGACCTCCATCACAGCTGGAGCGCCGTAACACCATATCGGCGGTCCACTATTCAACCCAACCTCTATGATTCCGGTCTCGCTCCCGTCTGTGCCCTGTACCGCATACCCCCAATCAAAATGATAAGGACAACTCGGAATCAGCCCAGTTATCAAGACCGCAAAAGAAACATAGGCATTCCCCGTGGCACTCCCGCCATTCACCAATCCCGGGTCGCCGAGGAGTCTCCCAGTCGTGTGATCCAGCACCCCGAATATCAAGGGGTAGTTAAGTTGAACAGCTGTCCACGCATTCAAGCGGACTAGAACTCGACCAGAAGCCGGGGCCGTGAAGAGGACGCTCAAGTTCGTGGCGTCCACGGGCACCATGCTCTCCGAGGAACACCGGTAGACGGAATAGCCCCCACTCACTTGTGCAACACCGAGCAGGCCAGTGCTCCCGCTACCAGGTTCACGAGCGCCGGTAGCTTCTTGTGGTCCTGATGTACCGGCAGGCCCGGACAGTCCGTAAGCCCCGGCTCCACCAGCGGCGCCGGCACCCAGCGGTCCACCAACACTTGTTGCCCCGGTGGCAGTTGCTCCGTGAAAGCCTGTAGAACCCTCGGTGCCCGGAGATCCGGCCGCGGTGACACTTCCACTTCCCTGTGGTCCGGCCGTCTCAGCACCACTCATGCCACATACAACTCCGGCATCGCCAGCGTCGGTTGCCGCCACGATAACACCGCAGGCGCCCGTTGCAACCGGAGCGACCCCCGTCAGGACGACTGGTGTGAAAGGCATATAGACCCCTTCAGAAATGCACGTTACTGAATGACGGTAGCACTGGAGCCGCTCCAGAGGGACAGGCTCGCCGGCCAAAAGGTGCACCTGATGCTGTTGTCTTCTCCAAGCCGGATAGTGCGAGATTGCACTCTATCTTCGAAGCGGTCGGGAAGTTCGCATCCGGGTAGTGTCATAATGGTGTCAGTACTATTCCTCTGGAGTGGAGCACTTCGATCAGGGTGCAGAGTTTGACGTCCCGGGACAGGCTTTGGAGCCGACGACGAGACTCGAACACGCAACCTCCAATTTGGCAAGGTTTGAGAAGCCTCCTCTGCAGGACGTTAGGTCCGCCACGTGATCTTCTGTGACGAAGTCGTCCATTGCGCTTGCCGCGTGTGTCGGAGTGGCAGAACGGCCTCTGACGATCTCACTGCTGCGCGACACAGACAGCCTGCGAACCTCGTCGGCTTCTGAGCCGCGCGTCCAGGCAGGGCGGCCAGAGAGGAGGCCACAGCGTCGGGACCTCTTACCGCGGCTGGTCGCATCCGAAACACCGGGCCACGACGTCCCATCGCGTGGGGCATGCTGGATCCATGGGCGTACGGATCACTGACTCGATCGAGGGCGTCGACTGGTCTCAGGCCAAGGCGGATCTGGCCGCGGACGATTTCGACAACGGCCGGACACCAGAAGCACTACGGCGTTCGTTCGCGTGCTCTCAACATGTGGCGTTGGCGAGGGACGGACAGAGGGTCGTCGGTATGGCCCGCCTCCTGTCCGATGGTGTCTGCAATGCCTACATGGTGGACGTATGGACGTTGTCCTCGTACCGTCGACGCGGCATCGCCTCGTCGATGGTGCGAATGTTGGCCGACCGTGTTCCCGGCCAGCACATCGGTCTCCAGACAGACGGTGCGGAGCGGTTCTACGCATCGCTCGGGTTCCGACTTCAACCTTCCTTCATGTCCCTGGTTGTTGGTGAGTGGCTAGACAACGAGGCCAACAGGCCAGGGGCGTTCTGAGAGCTGGTTTTCCGCCTCGACAGTGCCTTAGCCCGTCGGAGTCTCGGCGGTTCTTCGAGGAACACCGTGGCCAGGTAACCTCCAGGTGTGAGTCTCAATCATTCGCTCGGAACCAAGATGGAAACCGAAATCGCAGAACAGCCGGTGACACTGGAGGCTTTGATCCGGCGGCGGACGGAGCTGCAGCCGGCGATCGCGCGATGCTTCCAAGCGCCCTTGGCGGGCACGGTCATCGTCGCCCGCGGGTCATCGGATCACGCCGCCACCTGCGGGCGCTACCTGCTGGAGGTCGCTACCCACAGGCCCGTCGCGTCGGCTTCTCCGAGCGTTCACCTGCTCTATCGGGCCGTGGTGGACTTCTCCGGCTACGTCGTGATTGCTGTCTCCCAGTCGGGCCGCACGCCGGAGATCGCCAGCTTCTTGCAGCGAGCGCAGACGTCGGGTGCCAGGACGATCGCCATCACAAGCGACGCCGACAGTCCCCTTGCCGAGGTCGCCGATACCGTCATCTCCCTCGGCACGGGTGAGGAGAAGGCCGTGCCGGCAACGAAGACGGTGACGGCCGAGATTGCTGCCTTCGCGATGATCGCTCAGGCCGTCGGCGACGTCGGCATCACTGATCGCGACTGGGCAGCCCTTCCCGACGAGGTAGCGGAGGTCGTTGTCGACCGTGAACCGTGCCGCGCGTTGGCGTCCTGGGCGCTGGCAGCTGACCGCCGGTTCGCCACAGTTGCACGCGGCTATCTGTACGGGGCGGCTGCCGAGAGCGCCCTCAAGATCGAAGAAACAACATCTATTCTTGCCACCGCCTTCTCTGCCGCCGACTTGCGTCATGGCCCGATCGCCATCGCTGCAACCGGGATCCCGATTCTCGCCTTCTCGCACCCAGGCCCTACGGACGAGGATGTCCAGGACGTTGTCGTCGATCTTCGCAGGCGTGGTGGCTCTGTGCGCCTGGTCGGACCCGTGGCCGGTAGCTCGGCCGACTGGTCGGCGAAGGCACCCGAGGCCCTCGCTCCTGTGCTTGCTGTCGTGCGGGGCCAACAGTTAGCTCTCGAACTCGCCCGCCAGCTCGGCCGCGACCCCGACTTCCCAGAAGGCTTAACGAAGGTGACTATCACCTGAACTCGATCGCTGTTGGGCAGGGCCTCGCCACGATCATCAGCCTGACGTCGTGTTCTGAGCCCAGTCGTGTCGGGAAGGTCAACAGCTGATGTGCCGCTCGCGACGGGTCATGAGTTTCTCGCCCCACGCTGGAGCCTGGCAAGCCCGGTCGGCACATACGCCCTCCGGGCGACCACTTCTTATCCAAGCCCTCGGCGTGAAAAGCCGGACGGCTACGATGCCCACGCGGTGGCTCATTTTCCCACGAGAGTAGACGGACGGGGCGTTGCCGCCGCTGTTCGTTCCTGGCAGGTCCAGTCATCGGACATCGACCCGGCCGACGGGTCGGCCGTTGCCCGGCCCGACTACCGACCGAGCGGCTGGTATGAAGCCCCGCCGCGGTCGACGGTCATGGCGGCTCTCCTGCACAACGGTCTTTTCGGTGACGTCTGCTACTCGACACGGCTGCGTGACGAGGTCGATCCGTCGACCTTCGAAGTGCCCTGGTGGTTCCGCACGACCTTCCGCTCGGCGGCCCGGGCCGGAACGCGCACGACGATCCGGTCCGACGGGATCATTCCCAAGGCTGACCTCTGGGTGAACGGCGTCTGTGTCGCCGGACACGACACGATTGCCGGTGCGTACACATCGAACTCTTTCGACGTCACTCACCTCGTCATGAGAGGCGACAACGTCATTGCCTACCTCGTCTACCCGGGTAGCCCGATGACCGACCTGTCGATCGGCTGGGTGGACTGGAACCAGTGGCCGCCGGACAACAACATGGGTATCTGGCGCGATGTCCTCATCCGTAAGACAGGCCCGGTCTCCCTCACGAACCCGCGGGTCACCACAGAGCTCTCAGATGGGCTCGACACCGCACGGCTAGTGGCCACCTGTGAGGCCGCGAGCCCGCCAGGCGAAAGGTGCGTGTTCGCGGCGCGCGCGACGATCTCGGGGCCGACCGGTGCGATCGAGTTGACCGGAAAGGCAAGTGCCGGCGGCAGCGACCGCGTCGCGGGGACGACACAGCTCCGCTTCGAGACCGACATCCACGCCCCCGCGATCTGGTGGCCCGCCGGTCTCGGCGATCAGCCCCTGTACGACCTCGAGATCGTTGCCAGTGTGGACGGGTGCCCCAGCGACCGCGTGGCGACGAGCTTCGGCATCCGTTCGGTAACAAGCGAGATCGCGCCTGGGGGTGGTCGGTGGTTCGCGGTGAACGGTCAGAAGATCCCGATCCGCGGGGGCGGCTGGGCGCCCGACTTGTTTCTCCGCAGCGACCCGCAGCGCATCGCCGACGAGCTCGCTTACACGCTCGACGTCGGGCTCAACACGATCCGGTTGGAGGGCAAGGGCGAGAACCCGGAGTTCTTCGAGATGGCAGACGAGGCAGGCGTTCTCGTGCTGGCGGGCTGGGAGTGTTGCAACAAGTGGGAGGCACACGCCCACACGGGTGGCGCGCCTTGGGACGATCACGATTATGACGTCTCCGCCCGCTCGATGGAGGCCGAAGCGCACAGGCTCGGAAACTACCCGTGTGTGATTGGTTTCGTGATCGGGAGCGACTTCCCACCAGATGCGCGTGCCTGTGGCGGTTATCTCGAAGCCCTTTCCCGGGCGCGATGGGATCTCCCCATCATCTCTTCGGCGACCGTGCTCGGGACCGATGCGGCCGGTCCATCCGGCATGAAGATGACCGGCCCTTATTCGTGGGTGCCGCCAGAATATTGGTATCGGAGCGATCCCGAGCTAGGCGGAGCGATCGGGTTCAACTCCGAGACGAGCGCGGGCAACAATGTCCCGCGGCGCCCGAGCCTCGAGAAGATGCTCTCGCCCGAAGAGATGGAGCAGTTGTGGCGCCAACCTTCGGCGAAGCAGTTTCACGCTGCACCGCCGTCGGAGTTCGACAACCTGGAGATCCTCCATCGGGCACTCGCCGCTCGCTACGGCGAGCCGAGGAGCCTGCGCGACTTCCTTGCCAAATCACAACTAGTCAGCTACGAGGCAACGCGGGCGCAATTCGAGGCGTACGGCGGCCGTACGCACCGAAGTGAGCCGGCAACCGGCGTTGTCTACTGGATGCTCAACAGCGCATGGCCGAGTCTCAACTGGCAGTTGTGGGACCATTACCTCGATCCCTCTGGCGCTTACTTCGGTGCGAAGAAAGCGAACGAACCGATTCACATCCAATACGACTACGGCGAGCGGGTGGTACAGGTAGTCAACAGGACACAGGCGGCCAGTGGCCCCTTGGTGGCGACGACCCAGGTTCGCTCGGTCGAGGGTGTTGTTGTCGGCTCGCACAGCTGTGAACTCCCAGCTGTGCGACGCGGCGAGACGGTCGCGCTGAAGGAGCTGATCGTCGAGCCTCCCGAAGGCGTCACGGGCACGTACCTACTGGAGCTCATCCTAAGCCTCTGCACCGCTGACGCCGTCATCAGTCGGAACGTCTATTGGCTTTCGACCAAGGCCGACGTGCTCGACCTCGAGCACACAACATGGCAGTACACGCCAACGGCGGAGTTCGCCGATTTGCGCGGGCTCGAGCGGCTCGGTGCGCCCACGCTCGCGGTCACTGCCACGTGCACGCGCCGGTCCGGACAAGCGCAAATCTCGGTCATTGTCCGCAATGTCTCCCCGGTCGGCACACCCGCCCTGGGCGTACATGCCTGCTTACAGGCGTCCGGCGGGTCGCTTGTCGTCCCTGTGATCTGGAGCGAGAACGACGTCGCGCTGTTCGAAGGACAGTCGACGACGATGACGGCCACGTGCGCGCCAGCGTCGGTCGCCGATGGGTCGCCACGCGTGGAGGTCGACGCCTTCAATCTGACGACACCCCTCACAGTTGTCGCCGCCGGACGATGACGGATCGTGCTGCGAACCGGTTGCCTCAGCGCCAAGCTGTTGACGTCGGGTAGACAAGGTTCTGGCTAGTCTCGCAAAGTCTGCTCAGCGCAGCAGGATCGAGAACTGCCGCGCAGCTACGAGCGACAAGGAGAACGCCATGCATTGGCTGAATGAACCGGCCAGTTGGTCCGATGTGTCCGACGTACTGCGTGTCACCGCGGATTCTCATACAGATTTCTGGCGAACCACCGGTTACGGATACAACCGCGACAACGGACATCTCTATGGTGACGTGACGGGCGGCGAGTTCGACCTCTCGATGCGGCTGCGTGGCTCCTACTCCGCGCAGTACGACCAAGCCGGGGCGATGGTGCGAATCGACGAGCGCAACTGGGTCAAGACTGGCATCGAGTACTTCGATGGAAGGAGGCGACTCAGCACCGTCGTCACGTACGAGTACTCGAGCTGGATCGTGGCCGAGCTTCCGGAGTCGGTAAGCGAGCTCGCGCTCAAGCTCACTCGGCGTGGCGACGCGCTTGATGTCCGCTACTCCTCGGACGGTGGTGCTCAAGAGTTTGCCGCACTAGTCCACCTTCTACCGAAGGTGCAGGCGCTGGCCGGAGCCATGTGCGCTGCGCCTGAGGGCGGCGGCTTCCAAGTCATCTTCCACGATCTTTCACTCGTCGCCCTCTAGACCGTTCTCAACCGACGAAGTGGGAACCGCCCAGTTCCTCCTGAGCTCGAACCGAGCCACGGATGGCCGAGCGCATCTGTGGCCCACAGCCCCGAGAACAGCGACCTTCCGGATAACAAGCGTGCTTCCCTCAAGCGTCGTAGTGATACACCTGCCGGTACGGGGTCGAGATCCGATTCCTCAGCTTCGGCCGTCGACAGCATGCCTCCGGTGCGCTTCCGCAGTCCGGTCATCGCGCTCTCAAAGGATTGCCACGCGGCCTGCTAGGACATGCGGAGGCCACGAAGACAAAGGTCCCCGCCGCAACACCGTGTTACCCAGTGCCTTCAGTCGCCTTCGAGCAAGCGCCCAGCCTAAGCGCCGAAAGTACTTGTCGAAATGGCCTCTTGCGGGGGACAACCGTGGAGGGGACGACCGAACTCGAATCCGCGACCCTTCCATCCAGCAAACCTGAAGCCCGTCACGTGGAGCGCCGCGGAGAGGAGCTGGCCCGCTCCAGCCGCCACGGCGTATTTCAGGAGCGCTCCAGAACTCGGTGCCAAGCGCGCTCCATTCCGGCTGCTAGGCATCCGTCGACCACGGCATCGTCTCCGAGTGCGCTCACCCGGATCTCGGGCACGACGGGCGCGAGCATCTCGAGGGCGGTGCCGACCTCGGCGGCGAAGCCGGGGGCCTGTCCGATGCCGCCTCCGAGAACTATCAACTCCGGGTCGATCACGGCGACGATCGACGCGAGGGCCTTCGCGATAAGGATCGCTTCCTCACGAACGATGGCCTGAGCCAGAGGATCGTTCCGAGCGGCCTCGGCAAAGATGCGTCTGGCAGAAAGACCGCTCCGCATCCCTGCCCGTTTCGCGGCCCGGACAACAGCCGAGGCAGAGGCGGCCACTTCTAATGTCCCGCGGTGCTTGGCTTCCACCGCGTCGACTTCGCCGTTCGACAGCGGCAGATAGGCAATCTCCCCGGCTGCACCGTGTGCGCCTCGATGCAGCTTGCCCTCGATGACGAGTCCCATGCCGAGGCCCGTCCCGACAGACACGAAGGCAAAGGTGTCTACTCCCCGGCCGTGCCCGTGGTCCCGCTCGGCCAGGGCGGCAGCGTCAACGTCGTTCTCGACGACTGTTGCCCGCCCGAAAAGACGCCGGAGCTCAGTCAGCACGAGCGGCTGTTCCCAACCCGGAAGATTGCGCGCCATCGTGAGAGCGCCCCTCTCGGGGTCGTACACCCCGGGGCTGCCGATCACGGTCTGGGTCACCTTCGCGCGAGTCACTCCCGCCGACGCCGTCAGGACGTCACCGAGCGCCGTGAGTTCGGCCAGCCGGCCCTGGGTCGTGGGAGCGTGAGCTTTCTGGCTGACCTTGGCGCGGACGGCACCAGAGAGGTCGGCGAGGGCGCCGCGAACAAACTCCCGGCCGATGTCGAGACCCAGCACGTAGCCGGCTTCGGGGCGGATCTCGTAGAGGACGGCCGCCGGGCCGCGCATACCAGTACGGCGACCGGCGACGCGCAGGAGACCGTCGTGCTCAAGATTGGCGAGGGCGAGTGCCACGGTGGGTTTGGAGAGTCCGGATAGGCGGGCCAGATCCGCCCGTGAGAGCGGACCGTCCTGGCGGACCTGTTCGAGAAGGAGCTGTTCGTTCATCGCCCGGATGAGCTGGGGGCGAGCAGCACGCCGACTGACGGCGCGCGGCGTCATCGGATTCGCACCTGATGAGATGATCTCAGTCTCACGGACATCGATGCTGCCAGATCCTTGCCAAGCAAGAAATAATAGGATACTTCACTACTAGTCGACTCTTGGGTGAACGGGCTCTGCGAAGGAGGCGGCCAGGAGCGTGAGAGGCCAGTTGTGCTGGGTCCCGACTTTGAAGACTGGAAGATCGCCTGCCGGGGACGTCTTCGGCAAGGATGAGAACAACGACAAGCAGAAGGCCATGGGAAGAGATGTCATGGCTCACCGGCACCCCTGGCATGCGAAAGGTTAGGTGACCGACCATTCATCCTCCCGCCTTGATCCCAGCGCCTGCAGCAACAAGGGTCACCGGAGAACGTATTTCATTACACGACGGCCTCACGATCGAGGCAACCGAGGAGCTGGCGGGCGTCGGGCGCTGGCTTCGCCGGGTACTCGAGCAATCGCTGGGCTGGCAAGTCGAGATCTCGGGCCACACTCGCCGCTCAACCGCGCCCGGCAACGTGATCCGGCTCCTGCTCGAAGGCGATCGCGATGGTGACGAGCGCGGCGCGGAGACGGAGGGCTACCGCCTGATCGTCAGCGATGACGCCGTGAGTGTGACCGCGAGGCAACCCATCGCTGTTTTTTACGGCCTGCAAACGTTGCGCCAGCTCCTGCCGGATTCGTCTTGGCGGGCGGCGGCGATCGAGCCGGCACCACCGATCGAGTTGATGGGGATCGAGGTCTTCGACAAGCCCGTCTTCGCCTGGCGAGGCGTGCACCTCGACGTCTCGCGTCACTTCATGCCCAAGAGCTTCGTGCTCAAACTCATCGACCTGGTCTCCATGCACAAGTGCAACGTGCTGCATCTCCATCTCACCGACGATCAAGGCTGGCGTATGCCAGTCGAGGCCTACCCTCGCCTCGTCGAGGTGGGGGCATGGAGGCGAGAGTCGGCCGCGGGGCACTACCGGGAGGGGCGCTTTGACGGCCGGCCTCACGGCGGCTTCTATTCAATAGACGACCTGCGCGAGATCGTCGGCTACGCCAGCGAGCGGTTCGTCGACGTACTGCCCGAGATAGACATGCCCGGCCACATGGTGGCGGCGATCGCCGCCTACCCCGAGCTTGGCAACTCGCCCGAGCCACGCGAGGTGCTCACGACCTGGGGGATCTCACCACACGTGCTCAACCTTGAGCCGGCCACGCTGAAGTTCTGTACCGATGTCCTCGACGAGGTGATCGACCTCTTCCCTTTTGGCTACATACATGTTGGCGGTGACGAATGCCCGACCACGGAGTGGGAGGCCTCTGAGAGAGCCCAGGCCTTGATGACCGCGGAAGGCCTGCAGTCCGAGCGACAACTACAGGCGTGGTTTACGGACCGGATCGCCCAGCACCTGTCCAGGCGGGGACGCAGGCTTGTCGGTTGGGACGAGATTCTCGAGGGGGGCGCGCCTCCCGGTGCCGTCGTCATGTCGTGGCGAGGTGAGGAGGGCGGCATCGAGGCAGCGAGCGCCGGGCACGACGTCGTCATGGCGCCGCAGCAGTGGCTCTACCTCGACTGGGCCTACGCGAACGATCCCCGCGAACCGCTCGCCATCCGCCCGGCCACGAGCGTCGAACGGGTCTGGTCATATGACCCAGTACCGGATTCCATCCCTGAGGCACAACGCCATCATGTTCTCGGCGCCCAGTGTCAACTCTGGACGGAGTACGTGCCGAATCCGCAGCACGCCGAGTACCTTTACTTTCCCCGCCTGAGTGCCTTCTCCGAGGTCGTGTGGAGTGGGGCTGCTGCCCGCGACCTCCATGGGCCGCGCTCGTTCGAAGAGTTCGAGAGCCGATTGCGCCGGCATCTGAGTCGTTTCGACGCCATTGGCGTCAACTACCGTCCACTCGAAGGACCTACGCCCGGACAATCGCGAGTATGGGGGCGCGAATGACCACCGGAGCGGGTGGTGCCGTGGCGAAGGAGCTTGGCTTTGGCACATTGGCAACGAATTGGGCCGAAGGACTCGACGCCGTGGGCAGGCCGCCCTACGAAGTGGCCCTCCCACCCCCCGATGAGGGCACGGAGCTTCTCCGGCGTCTCGGCGTGCCCGAAACGGATGCCGCTGAGGTCATAGCGACGTTGCCATCGGTCGCCGGGACACCCGCATGGTGGTGGCTGCTGGAGCGTTCGTGCCATTGGCTGACGTTGGCGATGGGCAATCCCGACGAACCCCATTTCACTTGGCCCGATTGGGCTGGGACAGAACACGCGTACTCGTTGCAGCACCGCTGCTTCACGGCGCATGTGTTCCTGGCGGTGCTGCCGCACACGACGGCTTGGCACCGTTCGCGAGGCATAAGCGAGGACATCTCCTGGGCTTCGATGGCCGATCTAGGCCGCCATATGGCGATCCACAGGCGTACGTATGGCGCCACGGGAGTGGACGCCGCGTGGTGGGTGACCGTGTGCCTACGAGCGGAGGTATTCGACCTCGGACGCTTGCAGTTCAACTGGTTCCGCCTCGGCATAGGGGACGCCAGCCCGTGGTGGTATTCGCTCGAGGAGGCGGGCCGTCGGGGCATGGGATTCCGGCCGAGGGACTTCTGTGTCGGCGTCCACATTCCGGAATCCGGCCCCATGACCCCAACCGGGTGCGACGACTCGTTCGAGCTGGCAAAGGGATTCTTTTCCGAGCACTTCCCGCTTGGCGATCAAAGACGTCGGTTGGCTACCTGCTGGTCCTGGTTGCTCGACGACCAGCTCGCCGATTGGTTGCCACCCGAGTCGAACATCGTCCGGTTCCAGCGCCGGTTCGAGCTCGTGCCCGGGTCGATCGTGAACGATGAGGGCATTCTCGAGTTCGTGTTCCGCATGCCCGATCCGCTTGGCCAGCTCGACGACTTGCCGCAACGTACGAGACTGGAGCGGGCCGTAGTTGCCCACCTGAAAGCCGGAGGGCATTGGCGGACACGATCAGGCTGGGTGGACCTGTGAGCCGCCTTCGCCAGTTGGGCCGGGCATCGAACGGACTGGAACGACTTCGGCGTGGCTGCGAGGCGAGGCCGCGTGCGCGTCGAAGGTCTTGAGCCACAGCTCTATCGCAAGATCGCGTCGCTCACCACCCAGCGCGCCCTTCGAACAAGATCACAGCACCACTGAAACGACAAGTGGACCTGGACCTCGTCAGTCATCACCGGCCGGACCTCTTGGACGAGACAACGATTCGCCCGGCCAGAGACCTTGGCGTGAGGCGACGGGTCATGGAAACTCGCCCCTTCCAGGGCAGTAATGTGCCTCCGCATGCGAGCGTTCCTGTTCGACATCGACGGGACGCTGGTGGACTCATCAGTAAGCATCGAGCGTGTGTGGCGTCAAGTTGCCCGCGAGTTCGACGTGGATGAGGCCGAGATCCTGAGGAACTGCCACGGGCGCCGCGACATCGACGTGGCACAGGACTTCTTCAAGCCTGAGTCCAGAGACGCCGTGCTAGCGCGCGTGAACACACTGGACACAGCGTTCGTGAACGGGGCGATGCCGGTCCGCGGGGCAGAGCAACTCTTGGCAACGCTCGATCACCGCTTGTGGGCGGCAGTTACTTCCGGTCCTCGGCCCCTGATGACAGCGCGGCTTACAACAGCCGGCCTACCGGTGCCACAGGTCCTCATCACGGGGGACGACGTTCGCTACGGCAAGCCTCATCCGGAGGGGTTCTTGTTGGCGGCAAAGGCGCTGGGGATGCCCCCGACCAGCTGTGTGGTCTTCGAGGACTCCCCTCCGGGAGTGGCCGCCGGCAAGGCCGCAGGTGCCTTGGTGGTTGCATTGACAACCACGCACTCGGCGGACGTCCTGACCGCGGCGGACATATCGTGAGTGACCTTTCCGAGCTGCCCGGAATCATTCCTGACCACGATGTTGCGTGAAGGGACGGATCTCCGATCGTGCCTCAGGGCGTGTCGGCAAAGTCCCAGGCTCGCACGCGACCTGGTTCCAAACGAACGATGATGTCGTCGAGGGCTGATTCGGCGTAAGCCTGTCCCACGACCGACCCTAGGTACCTGACGGCGATGCGCTTCACCGTCTCGGTGACGTCGTCTTGGCTGAGCGTGGCACGCGTCGTCAGTTCCACGCCACGGTACGGCGGACACGATTCGGCCACCAAGAGTATTGCCCTAGGGTCGTTGCGCAGGTGGCGGGTCTTGATGTCCCCCGCGGAAGTGCACACGTTGAACCTTCCGTCCCGGTACTCGTGCCACACGGGGGAAAGCAGCACGGTCCCATCCGCCCGATAGGTGGCCAGCACCGCCACGAGCGGTAGGTCCACGAGGTCGCCCAGGTCGCCGATCGTCAAGCCTCTCCGCACCAAAGTCGGAGGTTACGCTCCGGCGTACGCGCTCTCAAGCTGTCCGGGCCTGAAGCGGGCGGGCAGCGGCGGCACTGCTCCGGCGTTGTGCCCCGCCACTAGCGGCAAGCGCCTATTAGAACATTCTCCGCGCCGAGATCGAGTGGGAAGGCTATGCGGGGCCCGCCGAGCAGGATCATCGCAAGTAGGCAAGGTGTTCGCCGTGACGCAAGCGGTACTCGGCAAGGAGGTCGCGGGCCACGCTGATCCCTGGCACCAGGGGATTCAGGGACAGGGCCAGCTCGGCGAGCCCGGCGTCGCAAGTGACCGCGGCTTCTACAAGGGTGCGTTCGTACTCCTTCACCTGGATGACCAGGCCGCGAGCGGAACGAGGTAACTCGCCGGTGGCCAGCGGCTGGAGGCCGCCGCCGTGGACGAACGTCGGCACTTCGACCACGTCATCCGGCTCCAGGAATGGCATGGCGGAGCCGTTCGGGGTGTTGACTATCACCTGCGCCGGTCGACGCGAGGTGAGGCCGGCAATGACCTGCAGCGCCACACCCTCGTATCCCCCAATATTGGCCTCGTCCAGCCGAGCGGGTCCGCCGGTGCCCCTTTGAGAACGTGCTTCGGCCTGGTGGCTGTCACCTTCGGTGTCGGTGCGCATGTAGGTGTCGTGACGAACCCCAAGGAGCAACGAGTAGGCCGACCAGGCGTCTTCCACGCCACCTTTCTCGAAAGCCCTGGCGATACCAGAGATGAGCTCCTCGTTCAATCGCATGACGTCCTGGCCCCGGCTGGAGCCGGCGCGAGCCACGCCGTCGACGTAGCGCTGGGGGTCGTAGTAGTAGAAGACGTACTCGGTGGGCAGCGCCCCGAGGCGGCGAACGACGTCGGCATCGAAAGCGGCAAAGCGATGGTCGAAGCGCTGAAGCTCCTCATAGCGTCCGATCAGCTCGCCGATGCGCTCTTGTCCTTCCACGCTGAATGAGGAGATCCAGCCCAGGTGGTTCAGTCCTGAGTACGAGAACGACACCGTCTCCGGCGCGACGCCGAGGAAGGCCGCTAGGCGCGACAAGGTGCCGCTCGGCGTGTCGCACACTCCCACCACCCGAACTCCGCTGTGCAGGGAGATCGCTTGAGTGATGATCCCCACCGGATTGGTGAAGTTGATGAGCACTGCTTGTGGCGAGCACCGGGCTAGGGATTCACAATAGGAAAGGACCACCGGGATGGTCCGCAGGGCCATGGCGGCGCCGCCCGGCCCGGTGGTCTCCTGGCCAACCAAGCCCCGGCGCAGCGCCACCTCCTCGTCAATGACACGGCCCTGGTCGCCTCCCACCCTGATCGCCGAGAAGACGAAGGCGGCGTCAGTGAAAGCTGCTTCCGGCTCCGCGGTCACGCTCACCATGCCTGGGTAGCCGAGAGCGGAGGCGATCTCGACGGCAAGCCTTGCGGTGGTTTCGCGGCGGAACGGATCGGGATCGAACAAGCTGATCTCGTCGAAGACATTGGCACCGCTTGACAACAACGCGCGCACGAACGCGGGCATGCGTACGCCTCCACCACCCAGTATCGCCAGCTTCACAGTCGATGCTCCTTTCAACAGACGGCCGCCACTTCTTAGACGGTCACCTCGCCGGCGGCACCCAACCGGGCTACCGCCTTCGAGCCCGCGGCATTCCCAGCAGCGACCGCCTCCAAAAGCCCCGCCCCGCCTACCAGGGTCCCTATCATCGCCCCGGCGAATGCGTCGCCTGCACCAGTACGGTCCCTCACCACAACGTCCTCGAGGCCCTCGGTAACTTCTGTCGACCTGCCTCTTTCGACGCCGATTGCCCCGGCCGGGCCGCGTTTCACCACGACCCACGGGCACCAGGAGGCGGCCGCGGCGATCGCCTCTCCCAGGTTCCGCGACCGCGTGAGGCGCCGGAGCTCCTCCTCGTTGGGCAGGAAGACGTCGGCGAGACGGGCGCAACGGACCACCGCCTCAGGGTGCTCGTCGATCACTCCGAAGTTGAGGTCGAGCGCTACCCGGGTGCCCAAGGCACGCGCCTGGTGCAGGAAGCCCTCCACGCCGGGGCCTGCGTGCATGTAGCACCATGCTGGCCGTATCTGCTGCAGCACCTCAAGCCAGCGCTCGACTTCCGGGACCAATCGCGGTGGTTTCGGTGGCATGTGGCTTACGAACGCCCTGTCCCGGTTGAAGTTGAGCACCACAGTTATCCCGACGGCGGGGCCGGTTACTCGGCGCGATGGGGAAAGCTCGACCCCTTCGCACAGCGAGTGCTGGGTCACCACCCTCGAGCCAAGGTCGTCGCCGAGCAACGTGGCCAAGCCGGCGGTGGCACCGGCACGTCTGGCGGCCACCGCGATGGTGACCGCCCCTCCGCAGGAGAAGGCGAAGGGGTCAACGTAGATCTCCTCCCCGGGCAGCGGAAGCCGTTCCAAGTGCCCGAACACGATCTCCAAGAACACCGACCCGAACGAGACCACTTCCATCTCTGTCATCTGCCGGCCCCGGCGACGACGGGAGGGACTGAGCCGGGGACGGTGACATGGCAGGCCGCATCGTGGTCCGGGGAGGCGCGACGGAGCCTGGGGGTCACTTCGGCACAGACATCAGTGGCGAGGGGGCAACGCCAGCGGAACCGGCAGCCCTCTCCAGGATCGATCACCCGGGGCGGCTCGCCCACATCCGCCGAGGTGACCGACATCTCTGCTCGGGGATCGGGCACGGCCGACAGGAGCAAGCGGGTGTAAGGATGGACGGGATTGTGCAGGACGTCGTCGGTGGGTCCTTGCTCGACCAGGTGGCCGGCATACATGACCAGGATCCGGTCCGACAGGTACCGGGCTGAGGCGATGTCATGGGTTATGTAGAGCAGCGAGACCTTCTCCTCTTCGCGTAGGCGAGCCATCACGTTGAGCAGCCCGATGCGAATGGAGACGTCCAGCATCGATACCGGTTCGTCGGCCAGGATCAGCTTCGGCCGGTAGGAGAGGGCCGCGGCAAAGCCCACCCGCTGGCGTTGGCCCCCGGAGAGCTCGTAGGGGTACTTGGACATGATGAAGGCTGGAGGCACCAACCCGGCCACCGCGAGCACCCGCTCGGCCTCAGCCTGACGCTGGCGGCGGTCAAGTTCGGGCCGGTGCAACTTCAACCCGCGCACCAACGCGTAACCGATGGTGTGGGCCGGGTTCAGCGAGCTGAACGGATCCTGGAAGACCATTGGGACCTGGCCCCTGTAGGCGAGGACCTGGCGCCGCCTGCGGAGCGAGGAGACGGGCTGGCCCCGAAACAGAATCTCGCCAGAGGTGGGTCGGTAGACCATGGCCAGTAGCCGCGCCACGGTGGACTTCCCCGAACCGGACTCACCCACCAAGGCCACGATCTCACGTTCGGCGATGCCCATGTCCAGATCGTCCACCGCGTGCAGGGTGTGCCCGCGCAGGCCGCCGATACGAAAGTGGCGGGTCAAGCCGCGAGCTTCCAGCACCGGGTCGGCCCGCACGAGATTCGAGGCGGCGTCTTGGGGACGCTTCTCGGCATCAGTCACTGCCCGCCGTCCCTCCTTCGTAAAGCACGCAACGAACCAGGGCGTCATCGACCTCGCACAGGGCCGGCTCCCCGGCACTGCAGCGCTCGGTCGCCTCGGGACAGCGAGGGCTGAAGTTGCAACCGGCGGGAAGGCTGGTGAGATCGGGGGGGCTCCCCGGAATCCCTTCCACGAGGACCTTCGGCCCATAGACCGAAGGGAAGGAGTCGAGCAGGCCGCGGGTGTAAGGGTGCAGCGGGTTGTCGAACAGGGAGCGGGTTGGCCTGGTCTCTACCACTTGTCCGGCGTACATCACCGCCACCCGGTCAGAGAAGTGGGAGACCAGGGACATGTCGTGAGTGACGAAGATGATGGCAAAGTGTGAATGCCGATCGAAAAGGGGCGCGCGCGCCGGTCGAAAACGGGAGCACTTTGAGCTTGAAGTTACTTGGTGATTTGAGCTTGGTCCACAGGCTGGCCGCCTGAGAGATC
>Ga0187856_1001187_pt1 | contig 21334 bp, 19 predicted proteins | sample June2016WEW_8_40_FD_132443 | JGI IMG/M metagenome (GOLD analysis project Ga0187856, IMG submission 132443) | Peatland microbial communities from SPRUCE experiment site at the Marcell Experimental Forest, Minnesota, USA - June2016WEW_8_40 | ecosystem: Environmental > Terrestrial > Soil > Wetlands... | reverse complement strand
TACGGCCTGATCGAGCCCGATGAGGCTGTTGCCCAGGCCATGGCCGACGTGGCCACCATCGGTATCCTCCACCAGCGCTTCATCCACCAGCGCGAGGAGGTCTCCGAGCAGGTGCAAAAGGCATTCAACGCCCGGGCCGTCCTGGAGCAAGCCAAGGGCGTCGTCGCCGCGGCCGCCGGTACGGATGTGGACGAAGCCTTTGTATTGCTGCGCGGCTATGCCCGCCATCACAGACTCTTGCTCTCGGAGGTGGCAAGGCGGGTGATGAGCCGAGACCTGGCCGTCGAAGCCATCCGAGCACCGTCTGGCGCCAGCCAAGCTTGTCCGAGTTAGTGGCCTATTTTCTCAGCCGAGCCGCTTCTCGTTCGCAAAGACGCGCCAGCCTGATCGACCGGCACGCGCGGCTATGGATTGGCGAGTCTTGGTTAGCGCCTGCCGACAGGCTGGACGACTCCTCCAGGCAAAAGCCCGCCCGCTGATTAGGTGCGGCTCATCGCGCCCTGTTTTACGCGTACCGGAGCCGCCGCGCCAGCTCCACCGCATCGCCCAGTGTCTCCCGGGCAAGCTGCGATTCTCCGCTCCCCCATGCTGCGATCGCCGCTTGCACCATGGATTCGAGTTCTTCGGGAAGGCGTTGTTGAGGAGTTACCAGGAGCTGACGGCCGGCGTCGACCGCCTCGGCCAACTGCCCGCTGGCCAGACGCACAGCGATGAGGGGCCAGAGACAAAGCCAGTACCACGAGTACGAAACGACTGTGGTCCCCCAAAGCTCAAGTGCTTCGTTGGCCAGGGTGACGACATCGTCGAAGCGCTCGTCCCGCCAAGCGACCCAGGCCTGGGTGGCCTTGCCTGCCGCCACGTACTCCGTGTAGGTGGCTGCCTCACCTGCCGCAATGGCCTGTGGCGCGAGCGAGCGCACGGCCTCGATGTCGTTGCGGCGAAGGGCGGTCACGCTGAGATAGCACAGACATCGTGCCCGTAACACCACATCACCGATGCGCTCCGCGATGGCGAGCGATACCTGCAGCCTCTCTTGCGCCTCGACGAGGTCGCCATGCCAGAGCAGACAAAAACCCAGCCCAAAAAGGGTGAAGGCTATGCCGTGCTCATGCCCGCCCTCGTGCGCAGCCGCGACCGCCTCACGCATGTTGGTGAGGATCTCCTCATCGATGCGGTAGCGTTTTTCGCGGCTCTGCTGGAGTGCGAAGTTCATGTAGAACGTCTGCCTCCGGGCTGGCGTCCCCCGGGCCTCGACCACCAAGCGCGCAGATTCCAAAACTGCCGCCGCCTTGTCAGGCTCGTTGCGCCAGTAGTGGACATACGTGCGGCCGTCCAACTGGACCTCGAGCCACAGGTCAACAGTCGTCTGGTCCTGGGCTTCCGGGTGCTCTCCAATCAGTTCGTCGGCTGCGTCGAAAGCAGCCATGGCCCCGTCGTAACGGTGGTCTGCGATCTCGATCCTACCCAGGAGCGCCTGCAGGCGAGCGGCTCGGGACCGATCCTGGGCACCGACAAGGGGCAAGGCCGCTTGAAGTGCTTCGCGGGCCTCGGCATGACGCCCCGTGCGCAGGAGAACCTCGCCAAGTTTCGCGCGCAGCTCTACAGCCGCGTTGGCGTTGGCGTCACCGCCGGGACGGTCCGTACTCAGGCCGTCCTGACCTAGGACATCTAGGCCATAACGGTAAGAGGCGATGGCCTCGTCGTTGGCAAACGCCGAGGCGGCGTGGTCGCCGGCCAACTCCAGGTAATGGGCCGCCCGCTCAGTTTCTCTGGCCATGGCGTAGTGGTGGCCCAACACCGCAGCCACTTCCTCCAGGTTGTCGGAGGCAAACTCCTCGAGGCCCCAGGCGGCCTGAGCGTGGAGGCGTCGGCGCTGGTCCCTCAGCAAACCCTTGTAGGCGGCCTCCTGTACCAGCGCGTGGCGGAAACGGTAGGCAGGCTCTGGCAGCTTGCGCAGCTCCACCAGCAGACCCGCTGCGCACAGCTGCGAGACTGCGTCGGCGACCCCCCCGCCAAGATCTGTGACCGTGCCAAGGGCCTTCAAGCCGAACTCCGCCCCGAGCACCGACGCGGCCACGATTACGTCATGTGAGACCGGGTCGAGGCGGTCGACACGGGACCGCACCAGGCGTTCGATGGCATCTGGCAATTCGGCAGAGAGGCCCGGTTCGAGCCGCCAGCCCGTCTCGTCCTTGATGAGTGCTCCGGTCTCCATCAAAGAAGACAGGCGCTCTTCCAAAAAGAAAGGGTTGCCACCCGCGCTTTGACTGACGACGTCGACAACCTCGTCGGGAACCTCTCCGCCGATGAGGGCTCTCGCTAGGTCACGCTCGGCACCTTGGGGAAGGGGGGACAGCTCGAGCCTGCACAACTTGAGGTCCGGATCGCGTCTAAGGGCACCCTCCAGGGCCGACACGCCGGGATCAGGCTCGGGCCGGCGGGTGAGGACAAGCAAGAGCGGTCCCTCTTTGGCCAAGGAGGAGAGCTCCCCGGTGAGGTGGAGTGAGGTCGGGTCGGCCCAATGCAGGTCCTCCAAGACGAGCACGGTGGGGCCGTGGGCCACAAGCTTGGACACCAATGCCCGTAGTGTTTCAAAGGTGGCCCGCTGCAGCTGTTCTGGGTTGAACTGAGCAAATCTGGGCCCTGCCTTGCCAGGCCCCAGACCCATCACCTGGGCCAGCAGGCCAACCTGTTCCTCGCTTGCTTCCCCGCCGAAGACCGCCTTCATGGCCATCTCCAGCGCGGGTCGGGCCAGCTCTTCGCCTTCCTCGGGGGCCACTCCGACCCAGCGGGCCAAGAGCTGCTGATAGAGCCCGTAGGGGGTGGACGAGGCGTAAGAGGCCGCTCGGCCCTCCAACCACAACGGCAACCGCCCCGAAGCCGCCGCTACCCAAGCCAGGAAGAGCTTGCGGCATTCGTAGACGAGGCGGGTCTTGCCGAGTCCGGGATCGCCAACCACCGTCACCACACCGCCTTTGCCCGAGGTGGCCTCCCGCAGGGCTTCAAGGAACACCGACAGCTCTGCCCGCCGGCCCACTAGGGGGGCGCTGCGGGTGAGGCGATGGCGGCCAGCTTGGCCGGAGGGACGGGCCTTAGGCCGCTCGAGGTAGGAGGCCACGATGGGCTTGGCGCCGCGCGAGGTGGTCACCTCCTCTGTTGGGCCCCACTCGAAGAGGCCCTCGGTGGCGGCACGTGTCGCCGGACCCACCAGCACCGAGGCCGGCCTGGCCACCGATTGCAGGGCTGCAGCGACCCCCACCACTTCCCCTACAGCACCATAGTGGGCCGCCCAGCCTGTCCCGATGGGGCCGACAACTGCCTGGCCGGTCTCGATGCCGGCGCGCACCGACAGGCCCTCGGCACGGGCACCGGCTCCGCTTACCGCGCGGAAGGCCGCCCGTACCGCCCGCTCGGGGTCATCCTCGTGGGACTCAGGAGCGCCAAAGACCGCTACCAGACCGGCGCCAGAGACCGAGGTGACAGTCCCGGCAAGAGCTTCCACCTGGGCGATGACTTGCGCCAGGGCCCCGCCCACGAGCTCGCGCAAGTCCTCGGGGCCGAGTTTGTGACCAGTCCCCACTGGTCCGGCCAAATCCGTGAAGAGCACACTCACAAGCCGGCGCTCCTCCACATATCGGATGGGGGCAGGGTGCGGCGGGCTTTCAGTGCTTTGGGGGGAAATGGCGGTAGAGGTCGTGAGCCAACGCACCTCCTCCAGGGCCGGGGAGGTGCGGAGCCCCAGATCCTCGAGGGCGGCGCGGCAGCGCTCGTAGGTTCTCGAGACAGACTGGTGACGTCCTTGGGCCGAGTAGACCCGCATCAGCGCGGACGTGGCCTCCTCGGAAGTGGGGTCGTAGGACAGGCAGTCTTCCCAGGCCTCGATAACCAGCTCTGGCTGTGACCGTCCCTTACCTCTGCCGCGATCTCTGGCTATCGCCAGGCGGCCTTCCTGTCGGAGCCACTGCAGCCGCTCCCTGGGACCAAAGGCCCACTCGGCAAAGGGCTCGTTCTCCAGTAGGGTGCCGACCTCTGCGAGGGCCAGCACCAGCAAGTTGTCACGCTCAATGCCAGGCTGAGCCTTGAGAGCAGAGCGCAGCCTCTCCTCGTGGACCTCCGAGTCGACCACGAGATGAGCATCAGGGTTGACCGAAACATGTTCTCTATCGACCTGAAGCAAACTGGTCCCCGGGCTCCCGAGAGTGGACAGGGAGGAACGCGCCATCGAGAGCGCCTGAGAGAGCCTTCTAGCTGCAGCTTCAGCGGCCAGATTGGGGAACAACGCTTCGCAGGCTGCTTGCCTCGTGATGCGCCGCCCTGGGCTCACCAGCACCAGCTCACAAAGTCGCTTGGCGGAAGGGCGCCGCCACGGGCCAGCGCTCTTGTCCCCAAGGGTTACGGAGAACGGGCCGAGCAAGTTGGCCCGCAGTAGCCCCGCGCGTGTGCCCTGAGCATCGCCAAAGCGCGCGGGCATGAGCGAATTATCTCATGGGGGTTTTCGCGCCGCCGACCCCAGACAAGAGGTCGCCACCCTGGGCACCCCTTGTCTGGGGTCTGCATCCCGCCAAGAGCTGATGGATTAGGAGGCGCTGTCTCCTGTCCACCAGACCTTTCCGGTCCCAGGGCGGTAGATCCAGGGGAACGTGGTGGCATTGCCGAACCATGTGCCGCTACCCTGCAGCCCCGTGTAGGCGCCGGTGCCACCGGTTATTACCCAAGTCGCGCCGGGGGCGGTCGTCATTGGCTGGACTTTGACGTTGCCAACTTGAATAGGGTTGGTGGTGAAGTTGTAAGTAGAGGCGATGGTTAGGTAGATATCGCCCTTCTGGCCAGCGATCGTTTGGTCGCTGTAGAGGGAGGTCAGCCCGGTCTCGGTTTCCGCAGTCGCGTTCGGTGTGGCCGTGTACTCGGCAAACGGATACTGGCCAGGCTCGGGCGGGGGCACATGGACGAAGCCTCCGACAGGTTCCTTGTTGGCGCATTCTCGACTTGCGGCACTCATTGCGGCTGTACCCGTCATTTGCGTTGGCGCCGCGTACCTAGCATCGCTGGTCCATGTAGGACCACCGCTCTCGTCCACGATGGCCCCGCTGATCTTGGCACAGCCCCAGAGGGTGCCCGAAAGCACGTTCTCGCTCGGGACGGCGTAAACCCAGGACTGGATTGTGACGGTGCCTGCTTGGTCGTGCAGTCGCGTCTTGCCGGCTGCACTGGCGGTAGTGACCTGGAAAAGCATCAAAGGGACAAGCACTGCTGCCGCGACTGCAGCCAGCCCGGCACTAAGGGCCTTCTTTCTCATTTCCCCTCCTTCGTCAGGATCGGCTCTCTCGCCGACGTGACATGTCTAGGGATGCCCTGTTGGCGGAATGTTGGCGCGCCGCTTCGGGAGAGGGCTCCGTCAAGGCCCGCGTCGAATGGGACGCCGTCGCTCCTGGCGCTCGCCCCGGGCGTGACCGGTTCGCAAGACCCGGCGGGGGCTGCCGACGGTACGAGGACAACTCCACACGTGCACCAGGTAGGCGATGCAGACGCCATCAAGCAAGAGGCGTGCCGTCCCGACAACGAGGTTCCCCTCCACCGCCACGGCGACATGCTGAGAGCCCTCGAATGAGCGCCGTGGTGCTCCGGGAGACCTGCCATCGTCGAAGTTTCCCCGCGGCCAGATCTGCTTTGACCGGGACCCAGTCGATGCCGTCGATCGAGTCCGTGATCCGCCCACTCATGGACAGGAATACCGACGGCGCCGGCATCTCGCGATCCGACGCCCTGATGGCACATCATGCTTGTTGCATGATGCCGTTCGCTTTGTCACCTGAATCGCCGAGTGCTCTCGAAAAACGGACGCCTGCTTGCCGGGCGTCGCCGACTGAGACGGAGACACTGGTTATCTCGCTACCCTCGACGGCAGTCGCCACGTCACGCTCGCCGTCGCCGCGGCCAAGCCGACCAGGCCTCCCGACGGACGGACCGCTGGCAGATTCACCCGCAGGCAAGCCTCGACCCCAAAAAAGGGGAGACAAAAAGGGAACGGAGACAACAGGGGGACCATGCTGTACACGACGCTCGGCTGCAGCAACCTAAGGGTTTCTCGGGTCGCTCCCAGCACCTGGCAGCTCGGAGGAGCCCGGGGGCCGACCGATGAGACCGCCGCCGCCGCAATCAGGAGAGCCGTCGATCAGGGGATAACCCTCATCGACGCCGCTCAGGTCTACGGGTTCGGCGCCTGTGAGCGGCTGCTCGCCCGGGCCCTCGGGGGTCGCGGCCGTGAGGGCCCCGTCATCGCCACCAAAGGGGGTGTGCGGCCTGTCGACGGCGGCGTTACGCGCGACTCGAGCCCCGCCTGGATCCGCCAGGGGAGTCGAGGCGAGCCTGCCGGCGCTCGACACAGAGATCATCGACCTGTACCAGGCCCACTGGCCCGACCCCCGGACGCCCTTCGAAGAAACTGCCACGGCCCTCGCCACACTCGTGACCGGGGGCAAGATCGGCCATGTCGGCGTGTCCAACTTCGACGTCGGCCAGATGGCCAGGTTCGGCTCCGTCCTCCAGGTCGAGACGCTGCAACCGCCCTACAGCCTGTTCCAACGCGGGATCGAAGCCGAGGTCATTCCTTACACAGAGGTCAACGGGATCGGTGTTCTCGTCTACTAGGGCCCGCGAGCGCACGGGCTCCTCATGGGTCACCTCAGCCATTCGACCACTTTCGCCACGGATGACTGGCGTAACGCAAGTCCTGTCTTCCACGGTGCGACGTTCCGGCGCAACCTCGAGACTGTCGCCGCGCTCGAGGCGTTCGCCCAGCAGGAGTTCGCCACCTCGGTCAGCCGGCCCGCAGTGGCCTGGGCCCTGGCACGCCCGGGGATCGACGTGGGGACCCGCAGCGCGGCGCACGTTGACGACGCAGTTCGGGCCGTCGACCTCAAGCTCGACGCGGATTCCCTCGCCCGCATCGACGAGATCACGGCCGGGGCGGTGACCGTCACCGGCCCCTCACCCGAAGGCGTCTGAAGCAACCGGTCACAGGAAAGGGAACCAATGGGGAACAGCGACACAAACAAGTCGGGGACCTGGCCGCCCACCGTCGCCGTACTCGGCGTGGGCCAGATGGGACGACCGATGGCCAGCCGGATCGTCTCCGCCGGGTTCACCGTCAGGGTCTGGGACCGTTCGCCTGCCAAGGCCGCTCCGTTGGTTGACGCGGGAGCGACGGCGGCGTCCTCACCGGCAGAAGCAGCCGTGGCTTCCGGCATCCTCCTCACGATGCTGTCCGACGGCCCGGCCGTGTACGCCGTCATGGGCGACGCAGAAGGGCTCCTCGCCGTCGCCGAGCCCGGCGTGGTCTGGCTGCAGATGAGCACCGTAGGGATCGAGTGGACCGACCGGCTCGCGGCGCTCGCCGGTGCGCACGGCGTGACATTCGTTGACGCGCCGGTGTCGGGCAGTGTCGCCCCAGCCGAAGCCGGTACCCTGCTCGTGCTTGCGGGCGGCCCGGTCGAAGCCCGCGAGACCGTGAAACCCGTGCTGGACGCGCTCGGCCGGCGGACGATCTGGCTCGGACCTGCCGGTGCCGGCACCAGGGCGAAGCTGGTGCTCAACAACTGGCTGGTCGATCTCGTCGAGTCCACAGCGGAGACGCTCCGGTTCGCCGGCACTCTCGGCCTCGACCCCGAGCTGATCATCGGGCTCCTCGACGCGCCGATCGGCTCGCCCTACGCCCTCGACAAGGGCCGTCACATGCTCGAGGGCGACTTCACGCCGAGCTTCGCCCTCAAACATGCCGTCAAGGACGCCGACCTGGCATTGGCTGCCGCCGAGTCCGCCGGCGTCGAGCTGGCGTTGACCCGGAGCCTGCTCGGGTCGTGGCATCGGGCGCTGACCAACGGACGCGGAGACGAGGACCTGTCGGTCGTCTACGCCGACGGCGCGGTGTCACCGTGAACGCTTTCCTCGCGGACGTGCGCGAGACGCTCCTCCCAGAACGGAAGAGCAGGCATGGCCCGCTGCCACCCTTGCTCGTGGCCATGACGCTTCTCACCGGGCTGGTGGATGCCTTCAGCTACCTGGCACTAGGACATGTCTTCGTCGCCAACATGACCGGAAACGTCGTGTTCTTGGGCTTTGCGCTCGCCGGGGCACCCGGCTTCTCGATCGCCGCATCGCTGGTGGCCCTGGCGTCGTTCTGGTGCGGCGCCCTCGCCGGCGGCAAAGTCGGCTCGCGACTCGAAGGACACCGAGCTCGGTTGCTTGCCACTGCTGCCTCGGTGCAGGCACTCTTCCTTGCGGTTTCGGTGACCCTCGCCGCGCTGGCGGGAAACGTAGTGACCGCGGGATTCCGCTACGGCTTGATCGTCGTCCTCGGGATCGCCATGGGGATCCAGAATGCCACCGCGCGAAAGCTCGCAGTGCCCGACATGACCACGACCGTGCTGACCTTGACCATCACCGGCACCGCCGCCCACAGTGCGCTCGCGGGAGGCAAAGGGTCACTGTCCGGGCGCCGCTTGATCGCTGTGGCCGCAATGCTCGTGGGCGGCCTTATCGGCGCGGCACTGGTCATTCACGCCCACAGCGTCTTTCCTCTCGTGATCGCCCTGGTCGTGATAGTTGGCGTGGCGGCAACGACGCGCTTTCTCGGGAGGTCGGACCTTCCCTGGGTCCGGGCTTGACCATCGGAGCGTTTTGAACGCCGCGGACAGGGCCCGGCAAGGCCGCCGGTGCCAGGGGCACCCGACGACTCTCGTCGCGACTGCGGCGGGCCCGGACAAAGCCCTTGTCCGAAATGGCCTATGCCTTGCCACCGATCGAATGCGAGACTGACCGGGTGACCAGCGGCGACGTCCTCACGGCTCCAACCGCGGAGTCACCCAGCGGGAGCCTCTGGCGGCGCACCACCGGCGGGAGCTTCGCCCTGGTGGCGATGGGGGCTGCGATGTGGGGGACCGATCCCGTGCTGCGCCAGGGTCTCGCCCTGCACATGCCGGCGCCGGCGATCGTGGCCGTCGAGCAAGCACTGCCGACGGTCCTTCTCGCCCCCTTTGTGTGGCGGGGGATACGCAGGGCCTGGAAAGTATTCGACCTGCGCGACTGGCTGGCCCTCGTCGTGCTCGGTTGCGGATCCTCTGCGCTCGCCACGTTGCTGTTCACCGTGGCGTTCACCTACGGTCGGCCGAACACACCCGTACTGCTGCAACAGCTCCAGCCCCTCTTCGCTGTCGCCGGCGCGCGTGTGCTTCTCGGCGAACGCCTTCAGCGCCGCTACGGCCTGTACCTGTTGGGCGGGCTCGCGGGTTCGTACCTCGTCGCCTTCGCCCACCCCTTCTCGCTGGGAGGTGTCGACGGGTGGGCGCCGGCGCTCCTGGCGATCTCGGCGGCGTTCCTGTGGGGCTTCGGCACAGTGCTGGGCCGCCACCTCGGAGCGAAGCTCCCCTTTGCCGAGCTCACCGCGTTGCGCCTCGCGACGGGGCTCGTCGCCGCACTGGTCGCTCTCGGGGTGACCGGGGACGGCTCCGCCTACTTGCACATGAGCGCCAAGGCCGTGCTCGCCCTCGTCTTGCTGGCGCTCGTCCCAGGCCTGTTGAGCCTGCTCGTCTACTACCGGGGACTTCGTGGCACGCCCGCGGCCGCGGCCACCCTCGGCGAGCTGGCATTCCCCTTCACGGCACTCTTCCTCGACTACCTGGCCTTCGGAGCGACGCTGTCACCGTCGCAGTGGGTAGGCCTGGCTCTTTTGGTGACCACGATCACGACGATGGGGACGTTTCGCGCAAACGGCACCCCGACGGGCGTCGAGGTCCCCGGGCTCGACCGGATAGCCCGCACAGAACGCCTGGAGCCGCTTGCGATCAGCGGCTCATGAGCCGGTCAGGCGGATCCGCGAAGTATCCCTGTCATCGTCACAGCCGTGCACGCGGTCGTCCTGCGCCGAAGTCCGGGGAAGCCCGCTCGCACGCTCAGGGCTTGTCGGCCGGTGCCGACAGCTCGACGTCGCCGGTGTGACGGTGGGGCAGGACCTGAGCGGGCACCGTCCCGAGCCGTCCGGCCTGGTAGTCCTCCATCGCCTGCATGATCTCGGCCTTGGTGTTCATCACGAAGGGTCCGTAGTGCACGACGGGCTCACCGATCGGCCGGCCTCCGAGCAGGAGCACCTCGAAGTTCGATCCGCCGTCCTGGGTCGGGTCCGCGGTCATGCTCAGAGCGTCTCCGGGTCCGTAGACGGCAAGTTGGCCCAGGTGGACCGGCCGGCGCTCGGCTCCGACGGTGCCGTTTCCCGCCAGGACGTAGGCGAGAGCGTTGAAGTCGGCCCGCCAGGGCAGCTCGACGCGGGCGCCGGGGCTGACGGTGGCGTGCACCATCGTGATCGGGGTGAACGTCGAGCCGGGACCGGTCTGACCGGCCAGGTCACCGGCGATCAGTCGCAGTAGCGCGCCACCGTCGGCCGTCGTGAGCAGCGTTGACTCGCGCCCGCGGATGTCCTGGTAGCGGGGCGGGTTCCACTTGTTGGCGCGTGGGAGGTTGACCCACAGCTGGATCCCGTGGAACAGGCCGCCGCTCACCACCAGCTCTTCCGGCGGCGCCTCGATGTGGAGTATCCCGGCACCGGCGGTCATCCACTGGGTGTCGCCGTTGGTGATCCGTCCGCCACCACCGTTCGAGTCCTGATGGACGAAAGTGCCGTCGATGATGTACGTGACGGTCTCGAAACCCCGGTGCGGGTGCCAGGGCGTCCCCTTCGGTTCCCCTGGGGCATAGTTGACCTCCCCCATCTGGTCCATGTGGATGAAGGGGTCGAGATCGGTGAGGCTTACACCGGCGAAAGCGCGACGGACAGGGAACCCCTCTCCTTCCAGACCCGAGGGTGCAGTCGTGACCGACTTCACGGATCGTTCGCGCGATGCGACGGGATCGGGTGAGGGGACCCGCGGCAACGTCAAGACGTTCTCAACTGTCACTGCCGGCATCGCCGCCTCTTTCACCGCTGTAGGAACCAACTGATCAAGTAGCCAAACAATCGTTGCGTGGGCAACATTCCAGCGGGGATCCCCCGCCGGGCTCATGGGCCGATCGGAGGCGGGACGGACGGCTGCACGGTGTTCCCGACCGGGACCGGCCCACCCGCGGCATATTCATGGCACGCGAGGACCGATCCGCCGGCCCTCGCCGTTGCTGCGTGCAGTCACCGGGTACGGGGACGCTAGCGTGTCCGGAATCGACATTTGAACTGCGGGGTGAGTGCCCGACACCTGCATCGCACCGGTGGCGCGGTCTCACATCGCAGGGGGGAACGAAGTGGCTTCGATCGTCGTAGAGCCAGCTGGTCAGGCACCCACGAAGGGACTCAAGAGCGGCGCACTCGGCCTCGTCTCGAGTGTCGTCATCGGCGTTGCCTCAACTGCCCCGGCATACAGCCTGGCCGCCACGCTCGGCTTCGTCGTCGTTGCGATCGGACTGCAGGCGCCGATCGTCACGGTCCTCGCCTTCATACCGATGTACTTCATCTCGGTCGGCTACCAGGAGATGAACAGGGCCGACCCGGACTGCGGGACGATTTTCACCTGGGCGACGAGGGCGTTCACCCCCCGCGTGGGGTGGATGGGCGGCTGGGGCCTCATCGCAGCCGACATCCTCGTCATGGCGAGCCTCGCCCAGATCGCCGGTCAGTACGTCTTCGAGCTGTTCAACGCCAAGGGCATCGGCAACAACCCGACGAGCGGCTGGGTGCTGCTCGTCGGCGTGCTGTGGCTCGTCGCAATGACGTGGATCTGCTACGTGGGCATCGAGATCTCCGCCAACTTCCAAAAGGCCCTGCTCGGCATCGAGCTCACGATGCTGACCATCATGTCGATATGGGCGCTCATCCGGGTCGGCAACGGCAGCGCGCCGATCGGGCACCTCGTTCCCACGGGCTCGTGGTTCAACCCCTTTGCGGTCAAGCACCTCAGCGACTTCGTCGTCGGGCTTGCGGACATGCTCTTCATCTACTGGGGATGGGACACTGCAGTCAGCTGCAACGAGGAGACCGCCGACGCCGAAACCGTTCCCGGCAAGGCCGCCGTCATCTCGACGTTCGTCCTGCTCGCCACCTACGCACTCGTCATCCTCTCCATCGAGTCCTTCGCCGGGATCGGCTCGACCGGCATCGGGCTCGGGAACCCCAACAACGTGGGTGACGTTCTCTCCGTCCTCGGTCCGGCCATCTTCGGGCATTCGACGCTCGCATCGATACTGGACCATCTGTTGTTGCTTATGGTGCTCTCGTCGGCGGCAGCCTCGACGCAGACCACGATCCTGCCGACCGCGCGCACAACCCTGTCGATGGCCGTCTACCGGTCGATCCCGCGATCGTTCGAGAGGGTACACAAGCGCCATCTCACGCCGACGGTCTCGACCGTGGTCATGGGAGCGGTGTCCATCGCGCTCTACGCCGTCATGAACTATCTCTCGGCGGGACAGGTCATCAAGGACTCGGTCGACTCGCTCGGCGTGATGATCGCCTTCTACTACGGGCTCACCGGATTCTCCTGCACCTGGTACTACCGCCGGAACCTCACGAGCAGCGTCCGCAACTTCTTCATGCAAGGCGTCTTCCCGACGATCGGCGGCGTCATTCTCTTCTTCATCCTCGGCTGGTCCTTCTGGTACTACTGGCAGCCGGCCAACAGCTACACCCACTGGGGCATCTTCGGTCGCCAGATTGGGGGCGTCTTCATCCTCGATGTCGGGATGCTCTTGCTCGGCATCATCTGCATGTTCTTGATGCAGGGTTTCCGACCGGCCTTTTTCCGGGGGGAGACACTCAACCGGCACTCGGCGACTCTCGTAAGCGAGGACTACCTGGCAAGACAGGCGAGCTCGCAATAGGTAGAGACAACTGGCGAGTTCCTACGCGGGTGCGTTGCACACGGCCCCTTCGGTGGGCTTTGCGCCCAACTCTTCTCCCGCCCGCCTGGGAAGCACAGGACCCCTGCTCAGTGCTCCCTACGGACAACGAGCACCGGGCAATGCGCGTGGTGCACGCACTGATTCGACACCGATCCCATCAGCAGGCCCCTGAACCCGCCCAATCCCCGCGAACCGACCACCAACAAACTTGCTCCTCCGCTGGCCTCGATCAGCACCTCTGAAGGGTTCCCCGGGACGGCCAGCCATTCGACCTCGAGACCTTCGGTCGACGGCGCCGCTGCTGCGGCCCGTTCGAGAACCTGCCTGGCGTCGTGCTCCGTCTCCCCGTAGTACTCCTTGGCCGTGGATCCCGTCAGCTGGGACGCCATAGCGGGATAGGCGTAGGTGACATGCAGAACGGCCCGGCGAAGGCGGGCCTCCTCGATCGCCACCTCGAGTGCGGAGGCAGCTTCAGGTGAACCGTCAACACCTGCGACGATCACAGACGGTGGTGGAACCTCTGTCATTGGCTTTCCCCTCCTTGGCGGCCAATCTGGGGCGGAACGGCCGCGGTGGGTTCGCGATCACGGGCCGGGTGCTCCACCACAGCGACGACTCTGGCTGCCATGAACCGCGCCGTACGCACCTGTGTCCCGGAACGTGTGACCTCCGTGACCTCAACGATGCCCCGGGCGTTTCCCACCTCGACCCGGCGACCGGCTCGCGTTGCCTCGATCTCGAAGCGCTCAACCCCAGTCCCCACGTCGACGAGGACCTCCACGCGGTCACCCTTCACGCAACCAGGGTAGCCATCACTAGCGCTCTCGAGCCCGGTCGGCCGTGTGCGTCGGCCAGAATCTTGCTGTGCCAGCCGATTGGGGATGGCCGGAGAGCGACGAGGAGCTCGTAGAGCTCCAGGGTCGGCTCGCCACTGCGGCCGCGAGCATATTGACCGCCGACCCCTGGCTGCCGTCGAGCGACCGGCCCATCCTCGGCGGATGTTTCATCGCGTACGCCCGCGGAACTGCGGGCCCTGGTCGGACGGGTGACCGGGCGTGGGCAGCCGCCGTCGCGTGGCGGCGGAATGCGGTCGATCCGAGTAACCGCAAGACGGATCACCACCTCAGGGGCGTTGTGACGCCCGGGCGCCCCAGACAGGCTGACGACGTCCTCGCCCAGAGCATCGTCGCCTCACGTAGCCCCTGCCCTTACGTGCCCGGGCTCTTGGCCCGCAGAGAGGGACCGGTCCTCGCTTGCGCGCTGGCGTCACTCGAGGTGCGTCCTGAAGTCCTGCTGGTCGACGCGAGCGGAATCGACCATCCCCGCGGTGCCGGCCTGGCTGTGCAGCTGGGTGCGGTCGCCAACCTCCCGACAGTTGGGGTGACCCGCCGGCCACTCGTCGCAATAGGCGCCGAGCCCGAACTCCGGCGCGGATCCGTGGCACCACTAGCCGTGGACGGTCGTTGTGTGGCCTTCTGGGTGTGCACGAGGACTGGCGCCCGGCCGATCGTCGCGCACGCGGGGTGGCGAACCAGCGCTGAGATCGCCATGCGCATCGTGCTTGACGCATCTAGTCCGGGCGCCCGAACGCCGGTCCCGATCCAGGAAGCGCGACGCGTGGCACACGAGGCGCGAAGCCTTGGACTTTCCTCGACCCCTGCAGCTGGCAAATGACGGTGTGAGCAGCTCTCATTGCCAGCGCGTCACGAGTCTCGAAGAAATGGTGCCCGAGAGCACCGCGCCTATCGGTGATCCGCAGCGTCCAGGGTTGCGTGCATGGCTTCCAGTCGCCGGGAGCGCTCAGTCACGAACCGCTTGATGGCGGACAGGACATGCTCAGGAGCCAGGTGAGCCTCATCGATGACCTCGTCCATGGTCCCGCCCGTCCTCCACCTGTCGTCCCAGTCCGCAGAAAGGGAGAAGTCGCGCACGATCGGCCCCTCGGCCCAGTCGTGCATCAAGTTGAAGGCCCCGTTGGTGACGACCATGGCATCAATGCGGTCGGCGGGACCGACAACGTCGTCCTGGTAGTCACGGCTCTGCATCCTGAACAGTTGGGGGCTGATCGCCGCGACCACTTTGACGTTGAGCCCCAGCCGATCAAGCTCCGGCAGAACCTGCAGGAGGTTCTGGGTGGGCATCGTGCCTCGTAAGTACACGGTTCCCGCCTTCGGCGCGCCATCGTGGAAGGGTCGTAGGACATACGCGCCACGAGCAGCAGCAAGGTGGGACGGGATCCCGAGCGAGGCACGGTCGGGAATTGCGATGGCCGGGCGGGTGAGGTGTAACACGACGATCGGCACGTCGCTGGCGAACGCAGCACCAAGAACGACCGGCACCTCGTTGTACTCCCAGGGGTGCAGGTCCAGGACCTGGCCCTCGGGGAACAGCTGAGTAACGCCTGTTTCGAAGATCCCGAAATGGGTGCGGGAGTCGTCGGCGGTCTCAGGACCCGAGTGACCCGCGATCCACAGGAGCTTGCCTACCTTCAGCTCGCAGTCCTGAGCGAGCTGGCTAAAGAGCCGCATCGGTCCGTACTTGAGATAGGAAAAGGCTCCGTAAGTGGAGCACGCACCCCAGAACCCGTCGAATTGGGCGAACGGATCACCAGCCAGGTTCACTGACGCCAGACCGGTCAAGAGACCGGCGTTCGCGAATTCGGTGATCTCGGTGGGAAGCAGAGCTCCGGTTGGGTTCCCGTCACGCTCGTACCAGCCGAACCCACTAAGGTCGCCGAAGTCCTCCGCGAATCCGGAGATGTTCGTCGACTCCGCGAGGTCGGCCGAGGCGGCAATGAAAAGAGGGCGACCGTAGGAACGTTTGGCCACCGCATTGACATACGACCCCCATGCCCCGAGAGCAGCCCGGTTGGCCGCCTTTTCTCCTGGCTTCTTCCACAACTGCTCCGGGTAGTTCTTGAAGTCGAAGAGCAGAGAGTCCGAACATGGTGTTCCGGCGCGGCCATCCAGCCGGAAGCCGTCGATGTGGCTCGGCACGGAATCGGCGATGCTCAAGAGCCTCTCCGAGAGCCAGTCGACCAACGCTTCGTCACCACGCAGCACGCCCATCGCGGCACGTAGGTTCGCCTCCGCCTGGGCCTGCTCCGCTGACGGGTCGCTCGGCGCGGGTTCGTCGACTCCCACGTACTCGACGCCGTACCGGCTCATGAACGCCTTGCGGACCACCCAGAATTGCTCCGAGTTCTTGGGCCACGGAGTGCCGTGGCTCTTGTGGTCGTACTTCCCATAACCCCGGCCCTTCCGGCTCTTGAACCAAGCCACGCTGGGCGCCCGGTCCGGATTGTCCCCGCAGGCACTTTCCAAGACGGCACGGGTTACCGAACTCCACTCCGCTCCGTGCTCAGTGCCGGTGACCCGCCATCCGTAAGGTGCGAACCAATCAACCGGTGAACCGTGCACCACGCTCGAGGCGGCCCGCGGGTCGATGCCAAAGTCGTTCCAGTCGATCAGGAACACCAGGTTGGACAGACCAAGCCCCCATGCGATGTTCTTCGTCTCATGGCTGCCCCCAGCCGTGAGCCCGCCTTCTCCTTCCACCACGAAGACCTTGACTTGCTCCACTCCGGCGAGCTTGAGCGCGAGTGCCTCGCCCGCTGCCGGCGCCATCCCGTGCCCGGATGGACCGGTGTTGAACTTGAGGAACAGGGTTCGCCCCGCCATCTCCGGGTGACCCGGTAGCCCTCCGCGATGACGCAGCTCAAGTAATGATTCCCACGTCAGAGCCCAGCGACCATCGTCTGGAAACGCACAGCGCGGGTCACCTGCCTGCTCGTGACGCGCTCGAAGACCTTCGTTGAGCACTGCGAGTGTCGAGTAGACGAGAGGTGCCGTGTGTCCGGCCGAGAGCACGAATCGGTCGCCGAACCGTAACCAGGGACGGCGAATGTCCCAGCGCATGCCACCCGAAAGCAATAGGGCGAGAAGGAGATGAACCTTGGAACGGGACCCACCCGGATGTCCGCTCTGGCGGTAGTTCAGTGACAGATCGATGCACTCGTCGACGATGTCCCTGAGGACTTCGTAACGCGCGACGTCCAATTCTGCCGCCGCACGGAGACGGTCGACGTCGGCGGCACCGCCCGTCGCACTGCGAGCACTGAATTCGGGGGTCTGCAAGGTAGTCATCTTGGTCCCTCTCTGGCAGGCTTTGACCGACCATGCTGGCACAGCGCAGGTCGGTTGCGGGCTGGTCGGCCGACCTCGGGCCAGCTTCCCGCGGACTGACCGGGCCATTGTCGCTCCACGACACCGACGCCACACCCGCGTCGATCACCGCCCTTAGGTTGAGCGTGCCTCAGGACGCGCCCTGGAAGAGGCTCAAAAGGCGGACGAGTCGATAATGGACTTGGCACCGCGTCGGGATGACGCAGCTCACATGAGGCTCACCCCTACGCGTCAATCAATGCTGTCGAACCCGATGACACAGCCCCCAGGTATTCTCTTGGCTGTCTCATCCAGAGTGACCTGAGGGACCTGGCCCGTCGACGGTCCGGCAACCGACCCGAGGCACGGTGCCAACGCCAGGCGATGAGGAGGGCAGGATGACCCGTCGTGACAGTCGCGCGGAATTGCAGAGGTGGTTCCTCGACGTCGACGAGCTACTGGCCGTGCAGAGGGGGCACGCGATCTCGCCGTCGACCGTTCCGTCGGCGAGGACCGATCCGGCAACCTGGACCATGTCACTGGGGGCACTTCACCGCGACCTGGTGCAGTTGATCGACGTGCTCGTTAAGAGCCCGGGACGGTGGATCTTGATTCTGGATTCCGGCCATCCGGGTGGACGCTACGTGCAGCTGCTGTTGTGCGAGGACGGCTCCATCGTTGCCGAGGCCTCCTCCAACAACTTCCTGGAAGGCCGCGACCGCCTGAGTGCCGCGCAGGATGGGGCACTTGCCGGCATCGGCTGGAACGAGCCCCGCCTGCCCAAGAGGCCAAACTGGTGGTCGACACAGGCCACTATCGACCCTGACACTAAGGAGGTCGCCCGCCTGGTCCTCGAAGCCTTCGCTGCTGTGTACGGGTTGCGCGACAGCGATCCGATAACTGCCAGAGTCCTCAGTTCGCCGCGACGGGGCGGTACGCCCGCGTCAGTGGTGGAGCCCGTCGCGTATTCCGGGACTCCTCGGTGTCCGACCAAATGAGCTGAACACGCCGAGCCTTGCGGCGGAAACAGGTCGTCTCACAGCCGCGGTGTAGAAATGGTCGGCAACGGCGGTTCATCCGCAGAGAGCCTCCGGGCCGGTGATCGCTCACGCGGTCGAGCACCTCAGGTCTCCAACGATCCGAAGAAGAGGAGAGATTCTTGATTACTCAGCGACTCGCCGACGCCCTCGACTTCGCCGTTCGGGCGCACGGGGATCAGGTGCGCAAAGGAACCAAGATCCCCTATGTGTCGCACCTCCTCGGTGTCGCCGCGCTCGTGCTCGAAGGTGGTGGAGACGAAGAGCTTGCGATCGCCGGCCTCCTTCATGATGTTCTCGAAGACACTTCTGCCACCTCGAGCCAGCTCGAGGTTGCCTTCGGGAGCCGAGTCACCCGGATAGTAGAGGCGTGCAGCGACACCCAGGAAAAACCGAAGCCCCCCGCTCGCGAACGCAAGGAGCGCTATCTTGCGCACCTCCAGGAGGCCGACCCCGACACGCTGCTGGTCTCACTGGCGGACAAACTCCATAACGCGCGGACATTGTTGCTCGACTTCCGCACCGGGGGCGCGGCCGTCTTCCAGCGGTTCCACCTCAGCCGCGAGGACACGCTGTGGTACTACAGCGAACTCGCGAAGACGTACCGGGCTCGACGGCCGGGAGGCTTGGCAGACGAGCTGGCACGAGTCGTAGCCGACCTCAACCAGGAGGTTGAGAATCTCCACTGAGCGACGCGCCACCGAGAAAACGAGCCACCGTAGAGAGTCATGACGCATGGCGCACGCTTGGCGACGGCGACGGCGACGGAACGGCACGCCGTGGACCCGTGACCTGTAGCGCCACGCCGTCAGGCACCTATCGTTTCGCAGGTCAACAGACTCAATGACGCGAGAATCGTTGATATGACATCGGACGCAAGGGACTTCCTTCTGGAGTCGTCATGTCAGCTGTGCCGCCACCTCGCCAGTCATGTCGAGCTGTGCCTGGACAGCGACGGCTGGAGGTTCATCTGCAGGGGGACCGCTGCAGGAAACGGGAAGGGGAACATCGCCGCTCATATACCCGCCGGACGGCAGTCGAACGCGCCTCTGCCCGCCTCGCCGACCCGGCCGGCGAAGGAGCCCGCCGCGGCTGGTGCCGGCTGTTCGGCACAGCGAAGAACGCACTCATGTACGCCCTTGCCGCTGTCGTCCACAACGTCCGCATGCTCGAATCGCGCGAGCGCGAAAAACAAGCCGAGGCGCGCCGGGCCGCATATGGGGCCTCCGGTCACCCACGAACACGGACCTGGCACCACACTCACGAGCCGCCGGACGAGCCCGTCGTGAAAGACGAACCGGCCGTCCCCGGCTAGCGCCCTTCCCGCGTCTTAGCGGGAAGGGCGACATGGCAGACCGAACAGGCACCGGCAACGCAGCGCCATCAGCTTCGACTCGGATGCTTGCCCAGACGTCGCAGCGGGAGGCACGCCCGCACCAGCGGCTCGCCGAAAGTCACCGCCAGCGCCTGAAGGACGGTCGCTCACGATCGAAAGCATCTCACCGACGGTCGCTAGACGGTACGAAAGCCTGATTTACCCTCTCCTTCGTAGAAAGGAGAAGATAGCGGTCGCGAATGTCTAGATCCCGTGCACCGTATTAGTGCAAGAATCTGAGTCGTGGCGTTCGGTGCCGAGAGAAAGCGTCTCAGAGACGTTCTGAGTCCTGGCGAGAACATCCTTGCGAGCGACATGCTTGCCGGAGTCAGGGAGTTGCCGACCCTTTCGAGGCCGCCAGTGCTCGTTGTCACTGACATGGGCATCTATCTGATTCTCTCGGGGAGAGAGAGCGAGGTTCGTAAGATTTCCTTCGATGACCTTGCAGGTGTTGACCGCAAGGTCACTTTGTTCGGACGGGAACTACAACTAATCCTTCACGATGGCGATGCCTTGACGGCGTTGACGTGCCTGTTCCACCCCCGGGACCGACGCGGCCTGACGGGGGACCTGATTACTGAGCGATTCTTCGGACATGTTGTTAAGGACACGACCGCCGAGTTACCCAACCCAGGAGGCGGAACGTCCTACTGACGACCCAGCCTGCTCATGGGGGCCTCTCTCAGGAGCTTGAATGTACGTCTCACCTTGCGAATCGGCTCGAATACAAGGGCATTTCGAGGTTGTTCGAGATCACCCCAGTCGTGACGCCGACGCTGGTTCGCCTCGTCGAACCCTGGGAGCCGCCTGAGGTGCTCACCGGCCCGCTACCTCTTTACGGTGATGACGATTGAGATAACGCGTGAGTTCTCTGCGGTGCATCGGCTCGGTCGGCCTTTGCAGCCCGTTCGGTGTTCGCCCACAAGGCTGGAGCCGGTTGGAGCGAGATCGCCCGCAAGCTGAACTCGGAAGATATGCGAACTGCTCACGGCGGGAAGCGATGGCACCCGTCAACGGTTCGGGCAGTCGTGCTTGCGCACGCTGCCTAGTGAACGAGCAGAGAGAGGAAGTCCGCATTCGCACTCCTCCTGATTCTGATCCAGACCCGGATGAACCGGAGCCAGAAGACGGGGAGATTCCGAAAGCATCCAAAAGGCACACGCGCGGGGGTAGGGCCAGAAGTAGTCTCGTTCCCGTGATAGAGATCGCGCGCAACGAAAATGCGAGATTTGCACTTCTCGCGCGCGTCGTCGTGGAGGACGGCGAACCGGCGACTGGTTGGCTGCTCGACGTATTCGAAGACTGGGACAAGCTCCCGGACAGGTACGCGTTAACCGTCACGGACGCGGATGACGTGGCAAGTTGCGTTGCGGAGGCGGAACAAGCTCTCGGTCAGTGGTACGCGATGATCGCCGACGACAGCCCGCGTCTAGCTCGGGCGTCAGCAACTTGGGGACTCGCTCTGCTGCCGTTGCCCGATAATCCGAGCAATAGCATCTAACTTTCCCCGTTTCGCCCGTAGGCCGTCGTAGGCTGCGAGCAATCGAAGGGAGACGAGATGGCGACGGAAGCCCAGTGGCGCCAGCTTGTTAGGCGGGCGGTAGGCGTGCCCGATCTCATTAGCAGTTGCCTTATTCCGCCGAGGAGATGATGGACGCGCACAAAGGCAGTGTTTCGCCGAAAGACGTAGCCGCGTCCGGTGATCGCTCTGCGCGGTTGAACCCGGCGGAATGGGCATCGAAACTGTGGGCAGCTTGTCGCATGGGTTTCCCACTGGTGGTCTGTCGGCGGCGGACGGTGCGCGGAGTGGGGGCATACTTCGATCTCATCACTGACGACGGACGTCTCTTTTACGGCGACAGCTTCCATTTTGGTTACTATCC
>Ga0187856_1001185_pt1 | contig 21353 bp, 17 predicted proteins | sample June2016WEW_8_40_FD_132443 | JGI IMG/M metagenome (GOLD analysis project Ga0187856, IMG submission 132443) | Peatland microbial communities from SPRUCE experiment site at the Marcell Experimental Forest, Minnesota, USA - June2016WEW_8_40 | ecosystem: Environmental > Terrestrial > Soil > Wetlands... | reverse complement strand
GTTGGCGCACCACCTATATATCTTAACAGGAGGTTTCTTTTTTGGTAATCTGATATAAAAAGATTTTCTCTGTTACCCTTGGGGGTGTGGCTTGGGGTCATGAGAATATATAACGTTGGTTCATACGTTACGTTGCTGACCAAGATAGCTATTTCTTGTGGTAATCCTCGCCCAGGATAGCCCCGCCAATTCAAGCATTTGCAGGTGCTAATTGAGTAAGCTTTCTTTCCCCGGCCGGAGAGATTTTTGATGGATGGGGCGGAAGCAGGGGCGGCGTCCGGGCCGGAGCGTACTTCGCGCGTACGTGAGGACCCGGACACGCCCCGGCGACCGCGCCAGGCGCGAAAATAGCCCGGCCGTGCCCAATTACCGTTTGGGTCCGGGTTTTGCGATTGCCGGCACTGCCCGTATTGCCAGGCAATCGTACACCATACGATCAGCCTGGTAGACGATCGTATCGCGCTTCACCACGCGCCACCCCCCGTTTTCGAACACCCCTTTCGATGCAATTGCATCCATGAGTCCCATGGCTGAATCGAGCAGCTCCACGAGAACGGGATTCTGGGCAAGTACCACGTATTTCAACCCGGGAGCGGTCACCAGGGTGACCGGCTCGATCACGAGATTCGACAAATCGGGCGCGGGGATTTCCTCGACCGCCGCCCTGGCCTGAAGCTGTATCATCCGCGCCCGCGTGTCGGGACCTACTGCCTCTTTCGTGGAGCTGATTAAATCGAGCAGGTCGTCCCGAATCTCGTTCAGCGACTGCGTGGAGCGCCAGTTCTCTGTCTCGCCGTAAGCGTGAAGGGCCTTGGCGAGTATGGATATCTCCCTCAGGTAGTGATTGCGCTGATTAGCGGGCACGAGATACATGGCGACGATCGAGACAGGAATTCCGTCTGGCGCCCCGTAATCGATGCCCGTCGGACTCCATCCCACCACGCACATGAGGTCCTCATCAAAAGGCACCCGCGCATGGGGGCATGCCCAGCCTTTGCCGAGGGCCGTGGTGACAGTGCTCTCCCTCGACATTACCAGCCCCACCACGTCGGTGCCCGCGGGAACCGACGGGATCGCCTCGAGAATGTGCGCCAGAAACTGCAGGGCGTCGTACTTGTCGTTGTCGGGCAGCTCGATCAATCTGCCCTCTTGCAGGGCATCGAGAAGGGTATCCATAATCACTCATCTCCATAGTGTGTGAAGAACCATGTCTTCACGGCATGCGTCAGGAGGGCATAGCAAAAAAGGAACGCGGCAATCCATGCCCAGTAGACAGGGGGTAGGGGAACCATGCCGAGACCCGCCGCGAAGGACGAATACGGCAGCCAGGCGCCGACGGCCATGATGGTAAGTGTGGTGAGCGTCATAGGGAGAGACGCCCGGCTTTGGATAAAGGGTATCCGGCGGGTCCTGATAATATGGACTATCAGAGTTTGGGTGAGGAGCGACTCCACGAACCATCCGGTCTGAAAGAGCTTTGCAAGGGCCTCTTTCTGAAGAGGCTGGGATGCCGGATCGATATAGGCACTGCACCTGAAGAAGAACCACATCAACGCGAAAGTGGCATAGTCAAAGATGGAGCTCACCGGCCCGATAAACACCATAAAGCGCTTGATATTGGTGATATTCCATTTCAGGGGTCCGGCGATCTGCTCGTGATCCACGTTGTCCATGGGGATGCCGGTCTGGGAGAAATCGTAGAGGAGGTTATTGACGAGAACCTGCACCGGCCGCATGGGCAGGAAGGGCAGGAGATAGCTTGCGCCGATGACGCTGAACATGTTTCCGAAGTTGGAGCTTGCCCCCATTCGTATATATTTGACGATGTTTGCGAAGACTCTTCGTCCTTCAATGATCCCCTCGTGAAGGACAAGCAGGCTCTTTTCCAGGAGCACGATGTCCGCGGCCTCCTTGGCGACGTCAACGCCCGAGTCTACCGAGATGCCGACGTCGGCCGCTTTGAGAGCAGGCGCATCGTTGATGCCGTCTCCCATAAAACCGACTACGTGGCCGTTCGTTCGCAGGTTGCGGACAATCTCCTCCTTCTGCGACGGTGAAAGTTTTACGAAGATGTCTGCCTCCCGCACCGTTTTCGAGAAGGACTCAGGGGAGAGCCGGGACAGCTCCGACCCGGTAACGATCCGTTCCATGGAGAGGCCCACGTCCCGGCAGACCTTTTGAGTGACCAGGTGGTTGTCCCCGGTCAGGACTTTGACCCGCACGCCCGCCACATTCAGTAACTCGAGGGCTTGTGCGGCCGAGACCTTCGGTGGATCGAAGAATGCAATGTACCCGAGCAGGATGAGCCGGCATTCGTCTGCGATCGTAAAGGCGCGTTTATCGCGGGGGAACTCACGGTAGGCTATGCCGAGCACCCGGAAGCCATCCCTGTTGAGCCCCTCGACCTCTTCGAACAGGTCCGCCCGGATCATGGGGATGAGCGGGTAGACTTCATCACCGATCTGGTAGTGTGTGCAGCAGGCGTAGATCTCCTCCACGGCGCCTTTGCAGATAAGCACGTTGTCGCCCTCGTAATCGACCACAACCGACATCCGGCGCCTTTGAAAATCGAAGGGCAGCTCATCGACGAGGGTGCAATCCCGTTCAACATCCAGATCGACGTGGTGGAGGATCGCCCGGTCGATCAGGTTGCGCAGGCCCGTCTGGTAATAGCTGTTGAGGTACGCGTAAGTGAGGGCATCGGTGCTCGGGTGGCCGATAATGTCGACGCTGCGCTCCAGCACCACCTTATCCTCGGTAAGGGTGCCTGTCTTGTCAGTACAAAGGATGTCGATGGCGCCCAGGTTCTGAATCGAGGGAAGCCGCTTGACGATGACCTTTTTTTTGGCCATCGTGAGCGCCCCCTTCGCCAGGTTCACGGTGACGATCATGGGCAGCATCTCCGGGGTGAGGCCGACGGCGACCGACAGGCCGAACAGAAGGGCCTCCACCCAGTCGCCTTTCGTCATTCCCACGATAAAGAACACCGCGCTTACCATGACCACCATGAACCGGATCATGAGCCAGGTGAACGAGCGTACGCCCCGGTCGAAACTCGTTTCTTCCCTGCCCCCGGCCAGCCGTTCGGAGATGGACCCGAAGACGGTATGTGTGCCCGTGTTTATCACCAGGCCCCGAGCCGAGCCGCTCGTCACCGTACTGCCGAGGAAGCAGGCGTTTACCAGTTCCAGAGCGGGTTTCTCCGGCGCCTTGCCTGCCTCAGCCGTCTTTTCAACGGCCATGGATTCCCCGGAGAGGGCGGACTGGCTGACAAAGAAATCCTTCGCGGAGAGGAGGCGCAGATCCGCGGGGATAAGGGACCCGGCCTGCAGGAGCACCACGTCACCGGGGACGACTTCCGATATCTTAATCTCGACTGCCTTGCCGTCCCTCAAGGCAACCGTCCGTGACTGCACCCGTTTTCCAAGGGTCTCGACCGCCCGATTCGATCGACTGTCGAGCATATAGGAAAGGCCGACGCTCAAGAGGACCATCGCACTGACGATGAATGTCGACTTTATCTCTCCGATTACCCCGGAGATCACCGCGATCACCAGCAACTGAATGACCAGAGGGCTCTTGCAGCGATGGACGATGTCGGCCCAGAAGCCAAGTCGTTTCGCATGGGACATTTCGTTCGGACCGTACTCGTCCACACGGTGTTCGACCTCAACGCTGGCGAGTCCCTGAGCGGTCGTTCGGAGCATATCTATAGCTTCTGCTGCGGGGAGCGTGCAAAGATCGATGAGGCGACGCTCATCTTCCGTGATGTCCCGATGGTTATTACCCTTGAATGCATCAGGGATCGATTTTGCTACGTGATTGCCCATGTCGAAGTTCCTGAACCGCTAATCGGCGGACTCAACACTTCATAGTTACCGCCTGTGTGGACCGTGCAATTATTATTTACTGCCTATTTACTTGTTGCAGAAGCGAAGGAGGGAAAAGTTCTCCCCTCAGGAACCGCTCAGGCTCAAGAGGAGAGAGAGGAAAACCGGGAGGACTGCGTTCCTCTGATGCCTTGAGCAGGAGCGGTTTCGCTCCCACCACACCGATGCTGACCGCCAGGGTCGTCTTCCATCCGGAAATCACTCCTCAAAAGGAACCTTTGAAACTTTAAGCCTGTGCCTCCACTTTGTCAACAGGAAAAAGTCACAAAATAGTATTGACAGGGGCCGTGCGCTATAGTAAACTGCGAGCGCTACGAAGGCGAATTCGGGTTAGAAAACCCCAAACGGCTTTGTGGCGTTTTTTTTGAGGAAGGCAAGGATAACCCATGTATATTCCTGAAAGGAGAGGCTCCTTGAAAGTGTTGCACGAGAACGAGGTCCTCTCTGCACGTATGGCCTCTTTGAAAACAATCCCTGTTTTCACATTACTCCTGATGGTCATGACAGGCATTGCCTACGCAGGTGACGGAGACGGGGCGAGTATGCCCGCCTGGTTCCCCCAGCTTTTAGGCGTGCAGTTCAACGCGGTCTATCAGAACGTGCCCGGTTTCCGCAGCCCCTACACAGGGGGAAACAGCTTTGTCTTCGACCATAGCTTCAAGCAGCAGGTGACCCAGACCTACGGCGTCTACTTAGGCTCCCAGATCACGCCGTCACTCCAGGCTTATATGGATGCTGAGATGTTCCGGGGCGCGGGTCTGAGCGGGGGCCTCGGCCTCGGCGCCTATACAAACGCGGACGTCATCAGGGCGGGGCCAGTGGATCTCGGCCAGAGCCCCTACCTTGCGCGCCTCTACCTGCGCTACCTCATCCCCCTGTCGGGAGAGATGGGTGAGTCCCTGTCCCGCGGCATGGATCAACTGCCCGGCCGCGAGCCGGTGGATCGCATCGAGATAAAAGGGGGCAAGCTGGCACCCACGGACGATTTCGACCAGAACCGCTATGCGAATAACGGGAGGACCCAGTTCCTCAACTACGCCTTCCTCTACAATACGGCCTGGGATTACGCCTCCGATACGAGGGGCTACACCATAGGGGCCTCCGTTGCCTTCGTCCACCCCACGTGGCGATTGATCTTCGGGAGCTACCAGGTGCCGACGACGAGAAACGGCATGAACCTCGACGACGAGATCTATCATGCCAGGGGGGACAACGTCGAGCTTTCCTTGATGCCGAACAGGTTCGGCACGGTGGTCCGTCTCCTCGCCTTCCATAACGAGGGACGCATGGGCGACTACCGGGAGGCCATGGCCATCGGCAGCGCCAATGGCGCCGTGCCGAGCACGCTGGCGGACGAGCAGCCGGGACGCACGAAGTACGGCTTCGGGGTCAACATCGAGCAGCCCCTCGCAAACGACGGTGAAACCGGTCTCTTCGCGCGCCTCGGCTGGGCCAACGGCGCCAATTCCACCTGGTCCTACACGGAAGTGGACCGCGACGCCAGTATGGGGCTCCAGGTGAGCGGGGTCAACTGGGGACGCAGCGATGACCGCTTCGGCATCGGCGTTGCGGCCGACGGGCTCACCGGCTCGCACAGGCACTACCTTGAAGAAGGGGGCATAGGCATGCTCATCGGCGACGGGGCCCTCAACTACGGCCTCGAAGAGGTATGCGAAGCCTACTATCGCATCCAGCTTGGGCGCTATGTGCAGCTCAGCCCCGATTTCCAGTACATAGAGAACCCCGGGTACAACCGCGACAGGGGGCCGGTGAAGGTCTACGGCATGAGGCTGCACATGAGCTATTGAGAGGGGACGAGGGACGACCGTCACTTCCTCCCTCGGCCCTCTTCACTTTCCCCTTCTCTTGAGGTATAGTAACGCCCATGAAACAGAAAGTATTCACCCGCAAGGCCGTCTTGTGCGTCGCCGGCCTGCTCCTGCTCTTTGCCCCCTTGCCTCTCCGCGCCCAATACGCGGCATTTGCCATCGTCAGCGACACGCACATAGGCGCCCCAGGTTCGGTCTACCACGAATTCATCCGGAACATCGAGGAAGAGGGGACGCACATGGTCGTCCATACGGGCGACGCCATAAACAACCCCGGCAACCTGTCTCAATGGGCGCGGTTTTTCGATATCACGGGGAGCGGAAAGACGCTCTACCTCGCGCCCGGCAACCACGATATCAACGGCCGGAGGTCGCTCGACGTCTATGTGGGCTTCTTCGGCGCCCCTTACTCTTCCACATGGGACGGGGATACGCTCCTGGTCTTTTTGAATACCGAGCTGCCCGGCCAGGAGAGCAGGATAGCGGGCGAGCAGCTCGCCTGGCTTGGCGCCGAGCTGGCAAAACCGTTCAGGTACAAGCTCGTCTTCCTCCACGAGTCGCTCTTCCCCGTCATCGATCAGCACGGCCTTGACCGCCACGCGCAGGAGCGGGACAACCTCCACCTGCTCTTCGTCCGAAGCGGCGTTTCCCTCGTCGTCGCGGGCCACGACCATCTCTATGACAGGAGCCTGAGAGACGGCGTCACCTACGTGATCGCGGGAAGAGCGGGCGGAAAGGCCTGGCCGGCGCGGAACGGGAGGTCGACGTGCTACATCATGGCAAAGAGGACAGGCGACTTCTATTCCTTCGAGGTGAGAGACGTGAACGGCCTGGTAAAGGACACCTTCACGGTCAAGAGGGAGAAGGGGCGAGAGAAGAGTGATGAATGCCGAGTGAAGAACAGTGCCGAGTGACGAGTGGGGGTGCTGGTAACCGGCGCTGCGTCTGCGCGTTACCCGGCAGCACCTATAAGGTTCATGTAACATCAGTGCCCCTTTTGCTGCCGACGACTGTTCGCGTTTTTACTCCGATACACCGCCGGGTCGGCCGCGCTCCGGTGGGTTTGGCGCCGCACCGGTTTCGGCGCGTTCGGGCGCTGCGCTGTCTTCCCTGGTGACGAGGAAAAGCCGGAGCAGAGATTCGTAGGAGCAGACCGTTTTCCGCGGGGGCTTGCCGAGCCATTGATAGAAGATGGCCTTATGCTCCCGCAATTCCTGTCGGTGGCGGATCGCCGTCCGCACCGTCCATCCGAGCACCGGGGCTATGGATTTCCATCCTTCAAGACGCGGCTCAGCCATGTGTGTTCTCCTCCTTTTTCCTCTCGTTCCTCTGTACGGCCACCCCGTGGCGCTCCATGATCAGTCTCAACGCTTCTGGTCCGTGAACGTCCGCGGGCCGGCTTTTAGCTCCTGGAGGACAAGCGGCCGAATGGGCCCGCACGCCGCTTCGGTTTCTGTTTGCTCATGAGCCGGTCGTGAGCCGCTCATGAATAGATCGCAAACCTGTCGGGGAGGCGCGGGGCTCTTCGCGGGCGACGGGTGCTGTATCTTCTGGTGCTTCAGGAGGCCCGGAATGAAATAGTATTGCTCGCCCTTCACGGTGTAGGGGAGTATGCGCCCGAGGCTGACGAGGTCCTGGAGCCATCGCCGGATCTGTGTGGTCGATATCCGGTCGTAGGGGAATATCCGTGACTTGAGCCAGAGGGGGTGCCCCCGGGTGGCGCCGGCGTCGTCGGACGTGTTCCATAACCCTATATAGAGGAGACGGGCTTGCAGGCTGAGCCTCGCGAGCTTCTCGTCGCTCCAGAATTCGGGCTTGATTCTTCTACTCCTGGCCATGGCTCCTCCTTTGCCTTGGAATGCGTCTGCCGGAACGCGCACTTCGACGCTCACTCCCGGCTTCCCCGGGGACCTGCCCGGCACTCTTTTCAAGGTACCAGACGAAGCCGCAAAGAACGCAATGAAACTCATCCTCCTCTACGGTGATGAATCCCTTTGCACCGCATTTGTCGCAGGTCAGCATGCAACCCTCCTTATACTGATGACCGGCAGGCCGACGGGTCGGCGGCCATTCTCGCCCCGGACCCTCCCGCATGCACCATTACAGTTATTACCATGGTGGGAATACTATGTCAACATAATTCGTACAGAGTGTTCCTATTACGCTGCATGGTTTTTTAGTTGAAAAACGGTTAATAGAGTGTTATGGTAAGAACGGAGTCAAAAAAGAAAATAAGGGAGATGTCGCCCCAGGATCTGACGACAGCGGCTGATGGCATAGTAATTGCTTGGAATTTTATCAGAATACGAGAGCGTCTGCGCCTGACTCAGGAGCAGGCCGCCGAATTGGGGGGGGTCACCGTAGGCTATGTCGGAAAATTAGAGATCGCCGCAGTAGGCTTCGGGACGAGAGCACAACAGAAATGGTCTGGAATATTCAACGTAGACAGGACTGAATTTCTTAAGAGACCTGACATCGGTATCCTGGTCATCGGAGTGGTTATGGATAAAGGAGTCGTCAGGCATCACGAGTTGGGCGGGGAAGGGGAGGTCGAATATGTCCCGCTGCCACCCGGCTACACGCAGGAAAAGGCCCAGAGAGAGGGCGTGACCTGCCTGAAGGTCCTGACCGACGCGCTCCATCCGCACCTGCGGAAGGATTCCTACCTCTATGTCAACAGAATGCCGATATCTGTCATCCGCAATGACAACCTCGTGATTTACGCGGAGGATGGAGAGGCGGCAAGCGTCAAGGAAGTCGAATTACTCCCCAAGGGAAGGATCCTGCTCAAGGGCCTCGGCAGGGGGGGCACCATCACCAAAGATATCAGCGAGCTGCCCACGGTGGAAAAGATCGTCTTCATCAGTATGTAGAGCGAAAGGCGGGCACCAACACGCACGGATAAGAAAGACCGGCTCACCCACCGTTTCTCCGCACGCGCCTCCCACGCCCCACTAGCCGCAAAATGTTTGCCATATTTTCGACCGACACGGGCGGTGACAATTATTACCGTGAGGGTAATATACTATTGACATTATTATACCTGTGATGGTAATATAAAAGCAGGAAAGAGTGATGCATCCGAATATGCGACATGCGGGGGAGCCTCCCGCCGGGAACGAGGGCGGGGATGGGCCGGAGGAAGGAGCGAGGCGCTGCATCGTGGATGAGGACCTCGTGTGTCCCCCCTCGCGGTATGACTGCACGCGGCCGTGTCCGTATACGGGGTGGGAAAGACGAGTGGAGAGGGAGGCCGGGTGAATTTCGCGCCCGGCCGCCCATCGGGCGCGTCAATGGCCCGGTATATACCTCCGAAAGATATCCCTGGCGATGACGACCCGCTGGACCTGGTTGGTGCCCTCGTAGATCTGCGTGGCCTTTGCGTCGCGCATCATGCGCTCCACCGGGTATTCCTTGGTGTAGCCGTAGCCGCCGAGTATCTGGACCGCGTCGGTGGTTACCTTCATGGCGACATCCGCCGAGTAGACCTTGGCCATGGCGGAGAGCTTGTCGACGCCTATGGCGCTCATCTTGTCGCGCTCGTAGACCTTCATGTCGAGCAGGTGGGCCGCATTGTAGACGAGGGCGCGGGCAGCCTCCACCTCGGTCGCCATGTCGGCCACCATAAATTGGATGCCCTCGAAGTCGGCGAGCTTCTGGCCGAACTGCACCCTGTTCCACGCGTATTCGACGGCGAAGTCGAGCGCGCCCTGGGCGATGCCGACCGCTTGTGCGCCGACCGCGGGCCGCGAGAGATTGAGGGTAGCCATGGCAAGATCCCAGCCCTGTCCTTCTTTTCCGATCAGGTTGTCCTTGGTGAGTCGTACGTTATCGAATATCAGCTCGCTCAAGTCGGTGCCGATCATGCCCATCTTCTCTTCGCTCTTGCCGAGGATGACGCCGGGATAGTCCTTTTCGAGGTAGAAGGCGGAGATGCCGCGGGTGCGTAAGGACGGGTTGGTCGCCGCGAAGACGCAGTGGAATTGCGCGGATGCCGCGTTCGTGATCATCGCTTTCTTGCCGTTCAGGTAGTAGTATTCTCCATTTTTCGTGGCGTAGGTCCTCATGTGGGAGGCGTCCGAACCCGCCTCCGGCTCGGACAGGCAGAAGGCCCAGATATAGGGCTTATCCGGCTCAGTCATCTTGGTGTAGATGTACTCCTTCTGCTCGTCGGTGCCCGCGACCATGATGGGCATGAGCCCCACGGCGTTGGCCAGTGGAATGAGGGATGAAGCGCCCGACACTTTCGCAAGCTCTTCTATGATGAGACAGAGCGACGTGATGTCGCCGTCGAGGCCGCCGAACCGCTCAGGCATCGTGAGGTAGAGAAACCCGTGTTTCTTGAAGATGTCGAGCAGGTCCCACGGGAAGGCCCCTGTCGCGTCTATTTCCTTCGCCCTCGGCGCCACTCTCTCTTTGGCTATCTTCTCGCCTATCTTCTGGATCAATAGGTGTTTCTCCGATAGGTTAATCATAAAATCTCCTTTCTCTTTCCGAAAAAATCGCGGTATACTTGTACCATAATTCCGGCATGATTGAAAGGCGATTATGGATTATGAAAGCGATTTTGGATCCCTATAGGGTACATTCCCCGCGGCTTGCGGCGGGGTCGTTCACTATGCTGTTCTTAATCCAACATGAAAAATCCAAAATCAATAATCCGCTTATGGGGGCATAATGGCGACGGTGTACCTTACGGACGTGCGGACGAGGCCCGGGCGAAGTCTCCTCGACAAGGTAGACGGCCTGCTCAAAAGGGTGAAGGCCGAAAGACGGGTGAAAAAAAACGACCTGACCGCGATCAAGGTCCATTTCGGTGAGCACGGGAACTGCGCTTTTATCCGGCCCGTTATGGTAAGGGTGGTGGTAGATCATATGAGGGCCCTGGGCTGCCGCCCCTTCGTCACCGATACGAACACGCTTTACAAAGGCTCGCGCAGCGATGCAGTTGCCCATATCGAGACGGCCGTCCGGAACGGCTTCGACTACGCGGTGGTGGGCTGCCCGGTCATCATTGCGGACGGCGTCCGGGGTAAAAGCGGTGTCAGGGTGCCCATCGAGGGGGAGCTTTTGGCTGAGGTGAGCATCGCCCGTGGAATAGTCGAGGCGGACTCCCTTGTCGTGGTGAGCCACTTCAAGGGGCACGAGCTGTCCGGCTTCGGCGGCGCGCTGAAGAATGTGGGCATGGGCTGCGTGGCAAGGGAAGGGAAGCTCATCCAGCACAGCACCCTCAGCCCCGTGATCAGCGCAGGCGCATGCATTGGATGCTCGCGCTGCGTCGAGTACTGCCCGGCAGGCGCCATTTCTCTTTCGGGCAAGACGGCCGTGATCGAGGGGCACAAATGCATCGGCTGCGGCGAATGCATCCTGGTCTGTCCTCACGGGGCCGTGCAGGTGCAGTGGAATGAAGAGCAGGACCATTTCCAGAAAAAGATGGTGGAGCACGCGGCCGGGGTACTGAAGGGGAAGGAAGACAAGTCGGTCTTCCTCAATTTCCTCATGCAGATAAGCCCCGCCTGCGACTGCTACCCGAATAACGATGCGCCCTTCGTTCCGGATATCGGGATCCTCGCGTCTCTTGACCCGGTAGCGATCGACGCGGCCTCCGTCGACCTCGTCAATGCGCGCGAATCCCTCCCGGGCACGGCCGTCACGCACGGGTGCGGAGCCGGACAGGACAAGTTCCGCGCCCTCTATCCGGGCGTGGACTGGAACGTGCAGCTCGACCACGCAGCAAAGATGGGCCTGGGCGGGAGGGAGTACAAGATCGTGAAGGTATAGTCCTATCGCTCCCCCACAAAGGTGATGGCAAGAACGCCGGGGCCGGCATGGGAGGTGATCACGCCGCCGAGTTTACACCGGTGGACAAGGGAGACGCCGGGGACCCGTAAGAGCCTTTCGACGAGGCCGGTCATGACGTCACTGTTGTCCGACTCCGCCACGGAAAGACGGAGGCGCGCATCGAAGGCGGCGGCCTCTTCCACCAACTCGACTAATCTGTTCAATAGCTTCACCGACGTGCGTATTTTCTCGATAGGTTGAATCTCGCCTTCCGTTACTTTCAAGAGGGGCTTGATCCGCATAAGAGTCCCCAGGAAGGCTTGCGCCTTGCCGATGCGCCCCCCGCGATGAAGATATTCGAGGGAGTCTACCGAGAAGTATGTGCGTACCCGGCCCGTCAGATCGAGGGCAAAGTCGGCGACCTCCTCGAATGGGGTCCCCCCGCTCGCCTTCTCGGCGCAAAGGAGGATGATGATGCCCAGCCCCAGGGAGGCCTGAAGGGAATCGACAACCTCTATGCGGGCCCCGGGAAAGCGGCCTCTCGCGAGATTGGCGGATTGGTAGGTCCCGCTGAGCTTCGAGGATATATGAATGGAGAGTATGGGTTCTCCCTTTTCCACAAAGGGCGCGAATGCATCGATGAACGCCTCGGGAGAGGGCTGCGAAGTAGTGGGGAAGTCCTTCGACCCTCTCAGGAGGGCGTAGTACGCGTCGGGGTCGATGTCGAAAAAATCGCGCCACGTCCGACCCCCCAGACGCAAGGTGAGGGGAACAACGCCGATGCCATGCTTCTCATAGCTTTCAGCCGATAGGTCTGCAGTGCTGTCCGTAATGATCTTCAAACCCGTTTCCTTCCCTATTCTACCGAGATGAGATACTGCGCGTACGGCTGGCCTCCGTAATAGAGCTCGACTGCCTTGTCTTCATGGAGGAGCTGCAAGGTCGCCTGCAGTGCTTCCGCTTCCGCCTTTTCGATAGAATCGCCATAAAAGAGGGTGATAATCTCATCCGAGGCGCCGGTCATGTCATCAACGAGGCTGATTACCGTCTCATCTTTGCGGGTAGACGAGCAGCGAATCTCGCCCCCGAAGATGCCAATGGAATCACCGGAGCTCACCCGAACCTCACCCATCACTACGTCCCGGCCTGCCGATGCCGTTTCTCCGCTCTTCACCCCTTGGTAAGCCGGCTCCATCCGGCTGATGTTTTCTTCTGCAGAGGCATCGTCCATGTAGGCTAGCATTGCGGACAGCCCCTCCGGGACGGATGCGGTTTTCAGGACAGTGACGTTCTTGGGCGATCTTTCCCCTGCCTGTAGTGCGGCGGGGTAGATATTGTTGTTGTTGGGCAGAACGATTACGCTGGAGGACCCAACTTCCTCTATGGCGCTCGCAATGTCCGCCGTGGAAGGGTTCAGGGTCGGGCCTCCGTCTATGACAAGCTCCGCCCCCGCATTAGTGAAGAGCTCCTTCAGACCGTCCCCCAGGACAACGGCGATGACGGACGTCGCCTTTGCGCTTCTTGCGTTTTCCATCCGGGAGGTGTGCTGCACGAGCATATCGTCTACCTTGATGGACGAAACCTGTCCCATGGTGGAGGCATAGCGGAGGACCTCCTCGGGCTGACCCGTATGGATGTGCACCCGCGCCAACCGCGTGTCTCCCACCACTACGACAGAATCGCCCATGGGCCGCAAGCGCGTCTTCATGGCATCCTGGGAGATCCGGCTCCCTTTCAGAATGAACTCCGTGCAGTACCTGAACGTCCACCGGTCACCTTCCGGTTCACGTCCGCCCCCGTTGAACAGGACCTCGTCCTCGAAGGATCGGCCGGTGTCGATCCGGCCCTGCAAGAGACGGAGAATGCCTTCGAGGAAGTAGAGGAAGCCGAGGCCGCCGGCATCCACCACGCCCGCTTCGGCCAGCTTTGGCAGGAGAGAAGGCGTTCGCTCGACGGAAGACCTGGCCGACTTCACCATTCCATCCAGGAGCCGGGCAAGGTCCTTCTCCGTCCTGACAGCCTCTTTCGCCGATTCTGCGGTTTCTCTGACCACGGTGAGGATGGTACCCTCCGTGGGGTGAAGGACCGCATGGTAAGCCTTCTTTACCCCTCGAGAAAAGGCAAGGACGATGTCCTCCGCAAAAAGTCGCTCCCGGCCCTCGATGCCCTCCGTCAACCCTGACAGGACCTGTGAGAGGATGATCCCCGAATTTCCCCTCGCGCCCATCAAAGCCCCCCACGCCGCTGCCTTGACCGTCGCATCGAGCGTGGTTTCCCCCACTGCCTCCATTTCTCTCACGGCGGATGCGAGGGTCATGGACATGTTGCTTCCCGTATCACCGTCGGGTACGGGAAATACATTGATTTTGTTTAACTGATCGCGGTTCTCCATCACCCAGTCCGCCCCGGCCATGATGAACTGTCTGAACCGCTTGGCACCACAATAGACGATAGCCACCCCATACCTCCCTACATGTTCCTTTCTCAGCGACGCTTCGCTCCGCGTATGCATATACTGTCGCCCGGCATCTGTTTGGCCGTTATCATGTCCGTCGCCTCGAAGGCATAGCATGCCTTGCGAAAGGAGGGTCATATGAAGTTTTCAGTTTAAAGTAGACAGAGGCGAACTGCAAGTAGATTATTCCTGATGGGACACATGCGCCGCCGGAACTGACAAATCGCTCAGGGCAAGCTCTGCAATTCTTCATTGCGGGTTCCTTTACCGGTGCTGACAAGGCATGCAAAAGGGATTAGAATAGTGACCGGACAGAAAAGGAAAGCGTCGTTGTCGGGAATGGGCATAGAAACGAGCACCGAGAGGGGAGAGCGATGAAAAGGAAAAGAGGTATATACGCCCGTTTGTTACTCTGGTCACTGGCATTGCTGCTGGCCGCGCCGCCCGGAGGGATCATGGTGCAGGGCCAGGACTCCGGCGGACAGCCGACTTTCAGACAGGAGGAGCTGGACCAGATGCTTGCGCCCATCGCGCTCTATCCCGATGATCTCCTGGCACAGGTCCTGATGGCGGTTACCTATCCCCTTGAGGTCGTTCAGGCCGCCCGCTGGGTGCAGGCGAACCCGAACCTGTCGGGGGACCGGCTTGCGGCTGCCCTGGAGCAACAGGACTGGGACCCGAGCGTGAAATCGCTGGTAACGTTCCCCTCCGTCCTGCAGATGCTGAATGACAGGCTCGAGTGGACGCAAAAACTTGGAGACGCTTTCCTTGCACAAAAGGACCAGGTGATGGATACCGTCCAGAAGCTCAGACAAAGGGCCCAGGGCCAGGGCTACCTTCAGTCTACGGGCCAGGAGAGGGTGGTGGTAGATCCCCAGGACCAGGCAATCGCCATCGAGCCTGCCGATCCCGAGGAGATGTACGTGCCTGCATACGATCCCACGGTCGTTTACGGCCCGTGGTGGTGGCCGGCATACCCGCCTTACTACTATTATCCGGCGGGGGTGGTCATTGCGGGCGGATTCATCGGCTTCCGAGTGGCCCTCGGCGTCGCCTGGGGCTATGCGTGGGGCGGCTTTAACTGGCATCGCCACGACGTGTTGATCGACGTGACGAGGAACGTGCGCTTCAATAATCGTATAGACAGGAACCGGTACGCGAGTCACGTGACCACGGGAGGCGGCGGCCGGGGGGAGTGGAGGCATGACCCGGCTCACCGGGGTGGAGTCGCCTACCGCACCCCGTCCGTGGCGCAGCAGTTCGGCCGCGGACCTCGCCCGGGGGCCAATGCGCGTCAGGACTTCAGAGGATTTGACGGCGGTGGAGCGGAAAGGGTTGCCGTCCAGGGACCTAACCGGCAGGCATCTCCGCAGCCGGGGGTTGCGGCGGCGCCTGTTCAGGCCAGTCCTGAGGCGCCCGGGCAGCTCTCCGGTCCCGGACGTCAGGAAGTCCAAGGGCTTCGCAGCCCGACGGCATTTGGCAGCGGCAGTCCCGGCAATCAAACACGGCAGGCGAGTAGTCGAGGCCATGAAAGTCTATCGAGTGCTCGTGCTTCTTTCCCCACCGGCAGCGGAACCGCCTTCGGCGGCGGTGCTTCTCATGGCGGTGGACGTAACAGGTGAGCGCTTAATATTAAAGAGACCAATGCGCTATGGAGGATATGGTGATGTCGCGATTCGGAGATGCCAAAGAAAAGAGCCCCTTCAGAGAAAAGAGCCTTTTCGTCGTAGCAGCCGTTCTCGTCATTGTTTTCGCCTGTGGAAGCGCTCATGCGAACGCTCCACACCAGAAGAGCTTTTCTTCACCCGGGGAAGCGGTCACGGCAATGGCCGCCGCGGTCAAAGCTGATGATACCGGGGCGCTCCTCAGGATATTGGGCCCGGGAAGCAAGGATATTGTCCTGTCGGGTGATCCGGTGGAAGATAAAGAAGGGCACCGGCGGTTCATCACGCGCTATGAAGAGAAGAACCGGCTGGAAGAGGCCTCCGGCAAGGTCATACTCTACACGGGTAACGACGAGTGGCCTTTTCCTATCCCCATAGTAAAAGCCGGCAGTCGCTGGAGGTTCGATACAAGGGCAGGCAGAGAGGAGATACTGGCGCGGAGAGTGGGCAGGAATGAGCTGAATGCGATCCAGGTCTGCCTTGCCTATGTCGACGCCCAGCAGGAGTATGCCATGAAGAAGGGGCGCCAGGGGAACGGCCTTCTTGAGTACGCACAAAAGTTTGTCAGCGCGCCCGGCACACACGATGGTCTCTATTGGGAGGCCGGGAAAGGCGAAGAGCAGAGCCCCATGGGACCTTTGTTTGCCGCTGCAAGAGAGGCGGGCTACGACGGTGAGCCATTGGGAGGCGAATCCGCGCCTTATCATGGGTACTTCTACAGGATTCTCAAGACCCAAGGCAAGGACGCACCCGGGGGCGCCAGGGACTATGTGGTTGGAGACAAGATGATCGGAGGGTTCGCCATCGTCGCATACCCGGCGAAATACGGCTCTTCAGGCGTCATGACCTTCGTCGCGAACCAGGACGGAGTCGTCTGCCAAAGGGACCTTGGCAAGGACACAAAACAGGCCGCTCTCGCTATGAACGCATTCGATCCCGACAAGACCTGGGTCAGGGCGCCTCAGTAAGGCGCCATATGTCCCCATAAAAGCACTCATTCGCGCGGCGGTCGAGGCGGCCCCTGCGTCAATGGACATCTTGAAAGGGTGGGGCGCAAAGCCACTGGCCTAAATTCTCGCACCGCAAGCCCCTTGCGCCCTTGCGACGCGCGGGGCTTGCCCGGCATGTTTAGCGTTCGCCCGTCCGTTCGACTTGGAGAGCAGTTTTTTCGGTAGCGTACTCCGTAGCCGCCGTGTTTTACTCTAACCCCCTTTTACTGGAGTTTTTCTTTTTCACTAGCGCTTCTTTCTTTCTTCTCAAAGGCATATCGGAGCGTATCCTTTTTCGACTGGTCCAAATGCGCATTCACGGCCCGTAGAATCTCTTCCGGATCGCCGTTTTCAATGGCTCTGAGGAGGTTCTTGTGACCTTCTATGGCGCGGAGGGCTACGTCGGGCAGGTAGATGCTCTCGAGTCTGTACATCAAGGTATAACGTCTCAATGTCTGAGCAAGTTCCAGAAGACGCTGCCCGCCGCTCAGTCGCGCGATGGTCTCGTGGAACTGGCCGTCCAGTTCGACAAAGACATCGAGGTTGCCGCGGGAGACTTGTTCCTCTGCCCGGACAATGTTCTTTCTCAACTCTTTCGCCAGCTTCTCCGGGGCCTTCTCCACGGCCCAGCGGGTCGCCAGCCCTTCGATGAGGCAGCGGATCTCCCAGAGTTCCACCGCTTCCCGGTCGCTGATCGCCTTCACCGTATAACCGATACGAGGGATTGATTCGATGAGCCCCTCCATTTCCAGGTTATGCAGCGCCTCCCGTACCGGCGTCCGGGAGGTTCCTATGTCCTGAGCGATCTTCGCCTCGATAAGCCGTTCCTTCGGAGCGATCTGCCCGCTCAGGATTTGCTCCCGCACGTGCTCATAGACCTTCTTCCGAATGGTGGGGTTATTTTTTATGACGAGCTTCTTTCTCATCACACACAGCCCTTCATCGCTGCCTGAGCCAGCAGGCGCTCCCAATCTTCATCGACTTCCCTTTGGAGACGGTCCGTATCGTCCTTGGTAAAATGGCGAAAACGTCCTTGGATCTTCAGATATTCACTTACCGGCAGGCCCTGGGGCTGATGGGTAATCCGGTACTCCGAGCCATCGATCACCTCGTAAAGGGGGAAAAGCTTTGTTTCCACGGCAAGCTGGGCCGCTTTCACGGAGAGGTCCTCGGGCATACGCCATCCCGTAGAACAAGGCGTAAGGGCATGGATAAATTTCGTGCCCTTTATCTCTTTAGCCTTCCTGACCTTCTCCATGAGGTCGAAGGGATGGCCTATCGATGCGGTTGCAGCGTACGGCATCCTGTGCGCTGCGATGATCTGCATAAATTTCTTCTTCCTTCCCTTCCTGCCTCCGGGGGTGGTCATGGTCCAGGCGTTCTGAGGGGTTGAGGAACTGGACTGGATGCCTGTGTTCATGTACGCCTCGTTGTCCAGACAGACATAGATGAAGTTATCGTTGCGGTCGGCAGCGCCGGAGAGTGACTGCAGCCCGATGTCAAAGGTCCCTCCGTCGCCGGCAAAGGCCAGTGCCGTCACGTCCTCCCGTCCCTGGAGCTTCAGGGCGTTCGCGATGCCCGCAGCGGTCGGCGCTGCAATCTCAAAGGCAGAATGAAAACAGGGCACGGCAAAGGTGCTGTTGGGGAAGGTGGCGCTGATCACACCCACGCAGGAGGGCAGAATAACGACGATTGTTTTTTCTCCCAGGACCTTGAGCACAAGCCGGATGGTGCTCGCTTCTCCGCAGCCGGGACAGGCCATATGTCCGGGACGCATGAACTCTCTTTCCATTTCCTCGACTCTTTGATCATGCTTCATGCTTCACTCCGCTTTAACCTGCCATTATTTCATTGTTCCATTATTCCCTTCTTCATCCGTCCCTCCGCACCCATGTGGGCACGCGTTCCGGCTTTGCCCGGTTGAGTGCCTGAAACACCATGCCTTCAATCATATCCGGAGAGACATCTGCCCCGCAGATACCCGCGATGAAGCCGTATACCTCGGGACGACACGCAAGAGGATACAAGGCAGCCTTCAATTCCTGGCACCAGATGCCCTCCTTCCCGAGAGAGATGTTCCGGTCCAGCACGGCCACCTTCGGCACGTCTTTCAGCACCTCCTGCACCTCTTCGGTAGGGAAAGGTCTGAATGCCTTCAACTTAAGCAGGCCCGCCGCAAGGCCCTTTTCCCGAAGGGAGTCAATCGCCACCCGGGCGGTGCTCGTCATGGCGCCGCTTGTGACGAGGACAATCTCGGCGCCGTCACAGTTCAACGGTTCCACGACGCCGTAGCCTCTTCCGATGATGCGCTGATACCGCTCGTTTACCTCGCGGATTATGGGCCTCGTCTTTTCCATGTCCTCGAAGCTCCGCTGCCGGTACCCCATATACTGCTCCGGGTTCACGACATTGTTCACGTACGCCGGGTCTTCTATGTTGAACCTCGTGGGCACGCTGAAGGGAGGCAGAAAGGCATCGACCGATGCCTGGTCTGGTATGTCGATGGGTTCGATGAAGTGGGACGTAAAGAAACCGTCGATGGCGACCATAACGGGCAGAAGCGCCTGTTCTGCGATGCTGTACGCCTGGATCACCGTATCCAGAGCCTCCTGGGCGTCCTCACAGTAAAACTGCATCCACCCGGTGTCCCTCTGCGAGAGACTGTCCGACTGGTCGCTCCCGAAGGCCCAAGGGGCGGCGATCACGCGGTTCACATTGCACATCACGATGGGAACCCTGTTCCCCGAGGCGAAGTGGAGCATCTCATGCATGAGCGCCAGGCCCTGGGAGGCAGTGGCCGTAAAGGTGCGGACGCCGGTCAAAGATGCGGCTATACAGGCTGCCATAGCGGAATGTTCCGATTCCGTCCGCATCATGATGCCTGTGAGCTTTCCCTCATTCTCCATGTCCGACAGTTTTTCGTAAATGGGGGTCTGAGGCGTAATAGGATAGGCCGCCACAAGCTGCACCCTCGCCAGACGCACCGCTTCCGCCACCGCGTAATTCCCTGCCAGGAGTTGTCTCACAGGCCGCCTCCTGTTGTTGTGAGAGATGAGCCGGGGGCGTCGTCCCCCATCTCGATCACGTGCCGGGGGCACGTGGTGGCGCAGACGCCGCACCCCTTGCAGAAGTCCGTTCTCACCGTGTATCCCTCCTCTCCGAGTCTCACGATGGAAATATCAGGGCACAGCAGAAAACAGAGGTCACAGCGGGTGCAGGTTCCGCACTTGAAGCAGCGGGATATCTCGGCCTCCGCCATTTTAGGCTCAAAACCGGCCGTCACTTCTTTGAAGGTGCTCGCTGCGTCCTCCGCCTTCAGAGGATCGGGGTTGTCGCTGCGTCCGGCATGAGCGAAACAAAGCGTGTTGACCTTCTCGAAGGAGACGATTTTTTTCAGGTCCGCGGTGTAGCCGGCGGGATTCATGAACCGCCGGAAGGAAAAAGATCGCCCTTCGGCGATGCGATTTTCCTCGAGCACCTTTTTCACGTCCTTTTTCTCAAGGAAACAGTGGATGGCGAGGGCGGCTTTCTTTCCGTCGGCAATGGCGTCTGCCACGAAAGCCCTTGCACCGGCACTGTCGCCACCGGCGAACACGCCTCCAACGTTCGTTGCATTGGTATCAGGGGAGACGTCGATCTGCCCCCTGCTGTTCACCGACACGCCCGGTTCCCGGAGAAATTCAGTGTCGGGAACCTGCCCCACCGCAGCGATGAGCCTGTCAGCGGGCATGATACACTCGGTCCCAGGCATGGCAACGGGTCGCGGTCTCCCGCTTGCATCGGGTGCACCCAGCTCCATGCGGACACATTCCACCGCCGACAGCCGTCCATTTTTCGAGATCAACCGTTTCGGGGCTGCCAGGTAGGTGAGTGTGATCCCTTCACGTTCCGCGTAGGCCACGTCTTCAGGCAACGCCGGCATTTCCGCGCGGGACCTGCGATAGAGGATCGTCACTTCGGTCCCGCCAAGCCGCCTCGCTGCGCGGGCACAATCGACGGCCGTATTCCCGCCTCCGATTATGACCGTCTTTTCTGCAGGTTCTATTGTTTCGCCGAGGTTGACGCTTCGGAGAAACTCTATCCCCTCGACCACCGGAAGGTGTTCTTCTCCTTCCATGTCGAGGCCGGTCCCCCTGTGGGCGCCCACGGCAATGAATACCGCCATATAATCCTTCCGTATCCCAGGAAGGGAAACCTCCTTCCCCACCCGGACGCCGGTCTTTATCCGCACCCCGAGTTGCTCAATATACCCTAGTTCCCTCTGGAGCACGTCCCTGGGGAGTCTGTATTCAGGAATGGCGTACCGGAGCATCCCTCCCGGTTCGGCCATGGCCTCAAAGACCGTAACGGGATAGCCGAGTCTTGCCAGGTGATAGGCAGCGCTGAGACCCGCAGGTCCCGACCCGATAACGGCGATCCGTTCTTCGCGCAACAGGAGCGGCAATTCCCGGCGTACATCCACTGTTCCGTGATCCGCGAGAAAGCGCTCAAAACCGCGGATATTGATCGCCTCGTCGAAATCCTTCCGGTTACATTCCGCCTCGCAGGGGTGATAGCAGACCCTTCCACAAACCCCGGGAAGCGGGTTCTCCTGACGATAGATGCGGAGGGCCTCATCGTATTCGCCTCGGGCAGCATAGGCAAAGGCCCTTGCGATATCATTGCCTATGGGACAGCCCTGCCGGCATGGCGAGGTCTTCTCTACATAGATTGGTTTCCTGGGGCTCCAGTGTCCCGTGAGAAAT
>Ga0187856_1001180_pt1 | contig 21409 bp, 19 predicted proteins | sample June2016WEW_8_40_FD_132443 | JGI IMG/M metagenome (GOLD analysis project Ga0187856, IMG submission 132443) | Peatland microbial communities from SPRUCE experiment site at the Marcell Experimental Forest, Minnesota, USA - June2016WEW_8_40 | ecosystem: Environmental > Terrestrial > Soil > Wetlands... | reverse complement strand
GATCGCCACCATCCATCGAAGATTGATCGTCGGCATCGCCAGAACCCTGCCGCGATGCCCATGCTGTGCCCGCAGCTTCAAACCGAACACCCGCTATGCTTTATGACGCAGTAAGACTAGCCGTATGCGGATCTTGAACTTCCCTTGGAATTCGCCACGTATTAGGCTGGATTTGAGATAAAGTCACGGCGCGGCCGGGGTCGGCCGGCGCAAGGTGACGGAGGGTGCCATGTTCATCCAGACCGAAGCGACGCCAAATCCGGCGACGTTAAAATTCCTGCCCGGACGGGCGGTGCTCGACGGTGGAACGCTCGACCTGCGTGGCAGGGACGAGGCGGCGCAGTCACCGCTCGCCGAACGGCTATTCGATATCGCCGGCGTCAGCGGGGTTTTCTTCGGCTCCGATTTCATCGCGGTGACCAAGGAGGCCGGCGAGTGGCAGCAGCTCAAGCCGATGATCCTGGGCGCCATCATGGAGCATTTCATGTCCGGCGTGCCGTTGCTGGCGGCCGGCAGCGCCGGTGAGAGCGACGCCGATGAGTTTTTCGATGCGGCCGACGCCGAGACCGTCGCCACCATCAAGGAGCTGATCGAAACGCGGGTGCGGCCGGCGGTGGCCAATGACGGCGGCGACATCACCTTCCGGGGTTTTCGCGACGGCGTCGTCTTCCTCAACATGAAAGGCGCCTGCTCGGGCTGCCCGTCCTCGACGGCGACGCTGCGCCATGGCATCCAGAATTTGCTGCGTCATTTCATACCCGATGTTACCGAAGTGCGGCCGGTGTAATGCCGCGAATTCAGCGGGCATCGGCCGCGTGAGTGCTGATGCGCGTGCTCGCCATTGATACGGCGCTGGCGGCCTGTTCCGCGGCCGTGCTCGACACCGAACAAGGCGGCATCGTTGCGAGCGAGAGCCTGCCGATGATGCGCGGTCACGCCGAAGCACTCATGCCGCTGCTGGCGCGCTTGATGGACCAGGCGGGCATGGCGTTTCCCGATATCGACCGCGTGGTGGTAACGACCGGACCCGGCAGTTTCACCGGCTTGCGCGTCGGCATCGCCGCCGCGCGCGGTATTGCGCTGGCGGCCGACAAGCCGGCCATAGGCTTATCGACGCTCTCCGCCTATGCGGCCCCCCATATGGCCGCCGACGACAGGTTTCCCGTGATCGCCGCCATCGATGCGCGGCATGAGCATGTTTATCTGCAGGTTTTCGGTCCCGGCGGCCGCACGCTCACGGCGCCGCGGCTCGCGACCTTGCGCGAAGCGGTGCGGGCGGCAGCCGACGCGCCTGCCTGCATCGTCGGCTCGGCAGCGCTTGCCGTCGCTGCCGCTTTGTCGCCAGCCGACGCTGCGCCCGCTGCCGTCGACGCGCGCGCGGCACCCGATATCGCCTGGGTCGCACGGATGGGCGCCGTCCTACCGGAAGGGCAGTCGCCACCGAAGCCGCAATATCTCCGCGCGCCCGACGCGCAGCCGCAAAACGCCGCCCAACTTCCGCGCCGATGAGCCGATGATGAACTTCGTCACGCGCCTGCTGGCCCGGCCCGTGCCGACATTCTCGGAGGCACGAGAGCGCGACGCCGCCGCGATCACCGCCGTGCATTCGGCCTCGTTCCAGCGTGGCTGGGGCGAGGATGAGTTTCACCGGCTCATGATCGACCGTACCGTCGTCGCCCACCGCGCGACGATCGGCCGGACCTTGATCGGGTTCATCCTGTCACGCACGGCCGCCGGCGAAGCGGAAATCCTGTCGGTCGCCATCGCGCCTTCCTGGCGCGGACGCGGCTTCGCCCGCCCGCTCCTCGATTTGCATCTGCGCCGATTGGCCGGGCTCGGCGGTCGCACCGTATTTCTCGAGGTGGGTGAGCAAAATTCACCAGCCTGTCGGCTTTACCGGCGGGCCGGATTCGTCGAGGTGGGGCGCCGTCAGGGCTATTATGACAGCGGCGCGACCGCGCTCGTGCTGCGCCGCGACCTCGGCTGACGCAAGGGCGCAAAGGAGGTATGATCCGCCAGGGGTGAGAAAGGTTCAGATTCGACCGGAATGACAGGTTCTCGCAAGCTCTTCGTAAAATCCTTCGGCTGCCAGATGAACGTCTACGACTCGCAGCGTATGGCGGACACCCTGGCGCCGGAAGGCTATGTGGAAACCGCGACGGCCGAGGACGCCGATCTCATCATCCTCAACACCTGCCACATCCGCGAGAAGGCGGCGGAGAAAGTCTATTCCGAGCTTGGCCGCGTGCGCCGCCTCAAGGAGGCGGCGGCAGCGGACGGCCGGAACCTTGTTATCGCCGTCGCCGGCTGCGTCGCCCAGGCCGAGGGCGATGAGATCATCCGCCGGGCGCCGGCGGTCGATCTCGTGGTCGGGTCGCAGAACTACCATCGCCTGCCGGACCTCATCGCGCGCGCCAAGCGCGATGGCAAAGCCGTCGATACCGACTTTCCCGTCGACAATAAGTTCGATCATCTCGCCGCACCAAGCCTTACCGCCACGCGCGCGCGCGGCGTCACCGCCTTCGTCACGGTGCAGGAGGGCTGCGACAAGTTCTGTACGTTCTGTGTCGTGCCCTACACGCGCGGCGCGGAAACCTCCCGCCCGGTCAACAAAATCCTGGCCGAGGTCGAACGGCTGGCGGAGGCCGGCGTTCGCGAAATCACTCTCATCGGGCAGAACGTCAACGCCTATCACGGCGAGGGACCGGATGGGCGGGAATGGGGCTTGGCGCGACTGCTCGACTTTATTGCGCAGCTCCGCGGCATCGAGCGGCTGCGCTATACGACCAGCCATCCCCTCGACATGGATGACGAACTGATCGCCGCGCATCGCGATTTGCCGAAGCTCATGCCGCAACTGCATCTGCCGGTGCAGTCGGGCTCGGACCGCATCCTTGCCGCCATGAACCGCCGGCACACGCGCGCCGATTACGTTGAGGTTGTTTCCCGGCTGCGCCAAGCGCGGCCCGATATGGCGCTCACCTCCGATTTCATTGTCGGCTTCCCGGGCGAGACGGAGGATGACTTCGCCGCCACGCTCAGCCTTGTCGGCGAGATCGGCTATTCCGGCGCGTTTTCGTTCAAATACTCGCCGCGGCCCGGCACCCCCGGCGCCGACATGGGTGATCAGGTGGAGGAAGCGGCAAAATCGGACCGCCTGCACCGCCTGCAAGGGGCGATCGACCGCAACCAGGCGACGTTCAATCGCCGCTGTCTCGGCCGCACATTCTCCGTGCTGTTTGAACGGCCGGGCCGGCATCGCGGCCAGCTGGTCGGCCGTTCGCCTTATCTCCAGCCGGTGCAGGTCAAGGCGCCGACCTCGCTGATCGGCGCGATCGCCGCAGTCACCATCACCGAAGTTGCCAGCAACAGTTTGTTCGGCGCGCTGGCGCCCGCGCAAGAGCCGGCCCTCGCCGGCGCAGGAGCCTGAATGCGAACACCTGGTCCTCTCGGAACGGATGCCGGATCGCTCGTCGCCGCGCCGGACAATGCGGTACAGATCGTTCTCAGTTTCGACGACAACCGCCTCGCCTCCGCGCTATTTGGCCAATATGGCCAGAACCTCGCTTTGATCGAGCGCCGACTCGGCGTTGTGGCCACCTCGCGCGGCAATCATGTCACCCTGGAAGGCTCGCGCGAGGCCTGCGAGCAGGCCCAGCGCGTGCTCGAAAGCCTCTATGAGCGGCTCAAGCGCGGCGACGAATTGGTGCAGGGCGACGTTGACGGCATCATCCGGCTCGCTCTGGCGCAGGGTTCGCTGTTCGACTTCGACCCCGCTTCCGCGCGGGAGAATTTCGAGGAGATCAATCTGCGCAAACGCCGGGTGCGCGCCCGCACCCCGGCGCAGGACGCCTATATTCGCGCGCTCAAGCGCTACGCACTGGTTTTCTCGACCGGCCCGGCCGGGACGGGCAAGACCTGGCTTGCGGTCGCCCATGCCGTGCAATTGTTCGAGCGCAAGGAGGTCGACCGCATCGTTCTCTCGCGGCCTGCCGTCGAAGCGGGCGAGCGGCTTGGTTTCCTCCCCGGCGACATGCGCGAGAAAGTCGATCCTTACCTGAGGCCGATCTACGACGCGCTCTACGACCTGATGGACGCCCGCATCGTCGAGCGCGCGCTGCAAACCACCGAAATAGAGATCGCGCCGCTTGCCTTCATGCGCGGCCGGACGCTGTCGAACGCGGCCGTCATTCTCGACGAGGCGCAGAACACCACCGCAATGCAGATGAAGATGTTGCTCACGAGGCTCGGCGAGAACAGCCGGATGGTGGTGACCGGCGATCCGAGCCAGGTGGACCTGCCGCCGGGTCAGACCTCCGGCCTCGCCGAGGCGGTGCGGCTGCTCGAAGGTATCGAGGGGATCGCCCACGTCGCGTTCACCGCCGCCGACGTGATCCGTCATGAGCTCGTCGCGCGCATCGTCGAGGCCTACGACAAGGCCGCGGCGACAAAGCGCGAGCGGCTGTAATGGCGCCGGCGGCGCGGAAGGCGCGACGGGGAGCGCCCAAGATCGATGTGCTCGTCGAATCCGATCTCTGGAAAGAGACAGAAGACGTCAGGTCGGTGGCCCGGCGCGCAATCACGGAAGCCGCCGCCGTGCTGTCAACACCGGGGGCGGAGCTTGCTATCGTGCTGACTGATGATTCGGCAATCCGCTTGCTCAACCGCGCTTGGCGCGGCGTCGACGCGGCCACGAATGTACTGTCGTTCCCGACCAAGCGCGCCGCGGACGGACCGCTGCTCATCGGCGACATCGTACTGGCCTACGAAACCGTTGCCCGGGAGGCCCGCGCGGAACACAAGCCATTCGCCCATCATGTCGCCCATCTTGCCGTGCACGGTTTCCTGCATCTTTTGGGTTACGATCACGTGCGGAGGGAGGATGCCGAGGCGATGGAACGGATCGAGCGCGACGTTCTGCGGCGGCTTGCCATCCCCGATCCCTATCGGCGTCCGGCCAAGGCCCGAAATCTGACGCCCTGATATCCGAAGCCATGATATCCGAAGCCATGACTCAATCCCCAACGCGCAGCGAACAGAGCGAGACCGAGCATCGAGGTCTTCCCATGGTCGTGCCGGAGGCCGGCGAGCCGCATGAGGGATGGCTCGCGCGCATCATGCGCATCCTGTTTGGTTGGAGAGCCGCGGCGACGCGCGCCGACCTTGAACTCGTCCTCACGGCCGAGCAGCCCGAATCGGGCTTCTCGCCCACAGAGGCCGCCATGCTCAAGAATATTCTCGGCCTGCGCGAATGCCGGATCGAGAGCGTCATGCTGCCGCGGGCCGACATCGTCGCCGTGCAGCAGGACATTGCGATCGGCGAACTCGTCAAGGTATTCGCGGGCGCCGGCCATTCGCGGCTGGTGGTCTACAACGACACGCTCGACGATCCGACCGGCATGGTCCACATCCGCGACTTGGTCGCGTTCATGGCTGCGCGCGCGGCGCTCGACCCCATTGCCAAGGAACGCGAACAGCCCGCGCCGGCCGATCTCGACTTTGCAAATATCGATCTTTCGATGCCACTGACGACGGCCCGGATCGTCCGCGAAATCCTCTATGCGCCGCCTTCGATGCCGGCGCTCGATCTGCTCGCCAAGATGCAGGCGACGCGCATTCACCTCGCGCTCGTGATCGACGAATACGGAGGCAGCGACGGACTGGTCTCGATCGAGGATCTGGTCGAGCTTATCGTCGGCGACATCGCCGACGAACATGACGAGGCCGAGACGCCGGCGGTGACGCGCCAGAGCGACGGCTCGTTCCTGGCCACCGGGCGCGCCAGCCTCGACGATGTGCGCGCCGTGATCGGCGCCGAATTTGACGTCGGCGAGGCCGCGCAAGAAGTCGACACGCTCGGCGGATACCTTGTCATGCGAGCAGGTCACGTCCCGGTACGCGGCGAGCTGGTACCCGGACCGGCCTCTTTCGAGGCCGAAGTGCTCGATGCCGATCCGCGTCGGGTCAAGAGGGTCAAAATCTATCGCAGCAAGGACCGCCGTCCCGGCGCGGCGCGCGAGCCGCCGACGCTGCTGAAGCCGCCCGTGCCGCGCCCGCCGCCGCGTGATGAAGCCGGTCGGCCAAACCCAAGCTCTCAGCCGCCGCCGTGAAGCCGAAGGGCCTGATCCACGCAATCGTACTGTCCTGGGGATGGCGGCGCTGGCTCATCGCTTTCGCCGCGGGTGCGCTGTCGGCCTCGGCCATGGCACCGTTGAACGCCTGGCCGGTCCTGTTCCTAACCTTTCCGGTTCTGGTCTGGCTGCTCGACGGCACCGGAATCGGTCGTTGGCGCGGAGTGACGGGGGCCGCGACCATAGGCTGGTGGTTCGGCTTCGGCTATTTTCTCGCCGGCCTGTATTGGATCGGCTACGCCTTCCTCGTCGATGCGCCGACTTTCGGTTGGCTGTTGCCGATCGCGGTGATCGGCCTGCCGGCGATGCTCGCGGTCTTCACCGCGTTCGGGGTCGGGCTCGCGCGCCTGTTATGGACGCGCGGGGCCATGCGCATCCTGGCTCTGGGTGTGGCGCTCACCACGGCTGAATGGTTGCGCGGCCATGTACTGACCGGCTTTCCCTGGAACGCCTTCGGCTATGCGCTCACCTCGCCGCTGGCGCTGGCGCAAGGCGCCTCGGTCATCGGCATCTGGGGCCTCACCTTTATCGCCGTCGTGGTCTTCGCGAGCCCCGCCACACTCGCCGACGATCACGGCGAAACCCGCTGGGCGTGGTTGCCGCTCGTGCTCGGTATCGCCGTGCTCGCCGGCCTTGCCGGCTTCGGTGCGCTTCGGCTGGCCCGCACGCCGACCCGGCTTGTCGACGGTGTGCACCTGCGCATCATGCAGCCGAACCTGCAGCAGGATGTCCGGTTCAACTATTCGGCCAAGCAGGAAGTCATCGACCGCTACATCGCTCTGTCCGACCGCGCCTCTGGTCCGCAATCGCTTGGCGTGCGCGATGCGACGCATTTGATCTGGCCGGAATCGGCCTTTCCGTTTTTCCTCACGCGCGAACCCGGGGCGCTCGCGCAAATCACGCAGCTGCTGCGGGGAGGTACCGTATTGATCACCGGCGCCGTGCGGCTGGCCGAACCGGTCAATCCCGTCGAGTCCGCCGCCTACAATTCGATCTACGTCATCGATCACGACGGCGCGATTGTCTCCCTCTATGACAAGGTCCATCTCGTGCCGTTCGGTGAATATCTGCCATTCCAGCACGTCCTCGAAAGTCTCGGCCTGCAGCAGCTCACCAAGCAGCGCGGCGGCTTTCTTGCCGGAGACCGCCGCCGGCTCATTTCTGTGCCTGGCGCTCCGCTGGCGCTGCCTCTTATCTGCTACGAGATCATCTTTCCGAGCGAGGTGATGCCCAAAGGCCGGCGGCCAAGCTGGATCGTCAATGTCACCAATGACGGCTGGTTCGGCATTTCGAGCGGCCCCTACCAGCATTTCCAACAGGCGCGAGTGCGCGCGATCGAAGAGGGTCTGCCGCTGGTTCGCGCCGCCAATACCGGCATTTCCGCTGTTGTCGATCCGCTCGGACGGATCGTCAATTCATTGCCACTCGGCAGCGAGGGCGTCGTCGATTCACCGTTGCCGCGCCCGGTCAGCACTCCAATCTACGCCCGCGTCGGCGATGTCCCCGCGGCCATGATCGTTGCGATCGCGCTATTGGCGATTATTCGCCGCCGAATTCAACCGAATGATATGAAAATCTAGTTGCCCGCGCACAATGAAAGTTTATCCTGATATGGATCGGTAACTAGGTGCGGCGGACACGCGATGAGACCTGTGATAACGACCATTGGATGTATGATGCGGTTCAAGATCAACTATTCCGCGCAGAATGCGCGGCGCAATACTTGCTAACATTATGGTCAATTAAATCTCGAAACGTCCTAATTGGCCAAAGATCATGGTGAAAACCACCAAGTTGCCAGTATTCAATCGCGCCAGATTTGATATCTACAGCCATTGCGGTAAATAGGTGATGCACAGGAGGTTGGTGAATATGATTGCCAAAAAGGCACCAAATCCCGTCGACAAACATGTCGGCAGTCGCGTGCGCATGCGCCGCATGATGCTTGGGATGAGCCAGGAGAAGCTCGGGAACGCCCTCGGCCTGACTTTCCAGCAAGTGCAGAAATACGAGAAGGGCACTAACCGCATTGGCGCGAGCCGCCTGCAGCAAATCTCGAACACCCTCCAGGTGCCGGTTTCCTTCTTCTTCGAGGGTGCACCGAACGTTCAGGTGGGGACGCGCGTGGAAGGCATGGGCGAGGCCCCCTCGCCCGCCTATATCTCCGACTTTCTCGCCACGTCGGACGGCTTGGCCCTCACCAAGGCATTCATGCGCATTCCTGACTCGAAGCTGCGACGGCGCATCGTCGACCTCGTCGAGCAGATCGCCGGCGGCGACAAGCGCTGACAAAATCCGCTCGCTTCGCTCGGGCGCCGCCGCCGCGCCCACCTTTCGCCCACATCTTGACCGCGCGGGGGGACGCTGCAACAACTTGGTCGTGGACCAGCGCGGCGGCGTCACCGACGCTCGAACCGATGAGGCGATTGGGGCCGGCTTTACGAGGGGAGCGTTTCGCAGTGCGACGTACAAACTACCTGTTCACGAGCGAGTCCGTGTCGGAAGGACATCCGGACAAGGTCTGCGACCAGATCTCGGACGCCATACTCGATGCCTTTCTGGAGAACGACATCCAGCTCGGCATTGCCGACGAGAGCAAGGTGAATACGAGACTTGGCTGCGAGACGCTGTGCACGACGAACAAGATCGTCATCGCCGGCGAGGGACGCGGTCAGGCGCCGCTGTTCCACAAGCACGGCGACAAAGCGGTGGTCAATCGCGAGATGATCACGGAAACCGCGCGCGGCGTGGTCAAGGATATCGGCTACGACCAGGATGGGTTCTCCTATTATGGCGCCGATGTCGAAGTGCTGCTGCATGGACAGTCGCCGGACATCGCCATGGGCGTTGACGCCAAGAAGAAAAAGGACGGGGAGGAAGAAGGCGCAGGAGACCAGGGCATGATGTTCGGCTTCGCCTGCACCGAGAGCGAGGTCTATGAAAAGGGCTCGTTCATGCCGGCGCCGATCTATTTCGCGCACAAGATCCTCAAAGTGCTGGCTGATAAGCGCCGCTCGGGCGCGCTGTTTGATCTTCAGCCCGATGCCAAGAGCCAGGTGACCGTGAGGTACGTCGACGGCAAGCCGGTCGGCTGCACCAAGGTCGTGGTGTCGACGCAGCACAACGCGCAGACCCGCAACGGCAAGAAATATGTGCCGGGCATGGTCAAGGAGATGATCGCCGATGCGGTCGAATCGGCGCTGCCGGAGGGCTGGATGCCGAAGAAGACCAGCGATTTCCTGGTCAATCCGACCGGCAGCTTCGTCATCGGCGGCCCGGACGGGGATTGCGGCCTCACCGGCCGCAAAATCATCGTCGATACCTACGGCGGCTATGCACCGCATGGCGGCGGCGCCTTCTCCGGCAAGGACCCGACCAAGGTTGACCGCTCGGCCGCCTATGCCGCGCGCTATCTCGCCAAGAACGTGGTCGCCGCCGGCCTCGCCGACAGCTGCACCATCCAGATCGCCTATGCGATCGGAGTCGCCGATCCGATGTCGATCTATGTCGACCTGCACGGCACCGGCAAGGTCGAAGAGGCGAAGCTGCAGAAGCTCTTGCCGGAGCTGTTCCCGCTGCGCCCGACGAACATTCGCCGCGCGCTTAAGCTCAACCGGCCGATCTATCGCCGCACCGCCGCATACGGCCATTTCGGCCGCGCGCCGGACAAGGACGGCGGCTTCTCCTGGGAACGGACCGACCTTGCCGACGCGCTCAAGCGCGGCTTGCGCTGATTGCCAACGTTCCTGACAGCACCGCCCTCGTCATGGCCGGCACTCGGGTCCGGCCTTTGGCCGGCCCAAGTGTAAACGTTGTGCCGGCCATCCACGTCTTTGATATATCGGGATATATACCGGCGATGAAAGACGTGGACCGCGACAACCGCGGCCATGACGGCAGATGAATGCCGACCTGCAGCAGAACCGCGCCTTCTTCGGCCGGCGCAAGGGACACAAGCTGCGCAAGCGGCAGGCGGAGCTTTTCCGCACGTTGCTGCCGCGTTTGGCGGTCGATTTCTCCCATTCGGCTCCGGCCGAGCTGCGGGCGCTGTTTCCGGTGCCGGTGAGCGAGGTTCAACTCGAGATCGGTTTTGGCGGCGGCGAGAATATGATTGCGCAGGCGCAGGCGCGGCCGCGGACGGGTTTCATCGGCGTCGAGCCTTTCGTCAACGGGATGGCCAAGGCGCTCGCGGCGATTGAGCGAGCCAGCCTGCAAAATATCCGTTTGCACTTCGACGACGCCACAAGCCTGATGGCGTGGTTGCCTGATGCATCATTGGCGCGCATCGACCTGATCCATCCCGATCCCTGGCCGAAACGGCGGCATTGGAAGCGCCGCTTTGTTCAGGATGCGACGATCGCGCAGTTCGCCCGCATTCTGCGGCGCGGCGGCGAGTTGCGCTTCGTGACCGATGTCGACGATTACGCCGCCTGGACGTTGCAGCATCTGTTGCGATCGGCCGAGTTCGAGTGGACCGCGCAATGCGCCGACGATTGGCGAAAAGCCTGGCCCGACTTCACCGGCACGCGCTACCACGCGAAGGCTGCGCGCGAGCAGCGCCCGCCATGTTTCTTGATTTTCCGCAGACTTTGAATGCCCGCTTGCGGCACGGCGGCTATTGGTTCTGCGGCACCTGCCAGAAGCGGACCACGCGTTGCGCGGTCGAGGCCGAGAGCCGTCCATAATTACCGAAAGCCGCATCGAGCCCCTGCGTGGACGTGCCCGCTCCGTCCGGGCGCGCCAGGATGACCGCCTTCACAGTCGGCCAGCTCAGATCGGCCGCCTTGCACAGGATCAGCACCGGATCGGGCCGATCGCCGCCCATGAGCCGGTCGGCGATTTTGACCGGCACCTTGACGAGCGCGGCCAGCGCAACTACCGTCTCTTCGTATTTACCCTCGCTGCAGAACGAGGCCAGCGCCGCCTCGTCCAAGCGGTTCGCTTGGTCGAGGCTCAGCACTACGCGCTGTGCGGCGCGGTAGTCGCGCGGGCCGACACGTGCGCCGACTTCTTTGGAGACCTTTACCAGAACATCGCAGATCGCCGCTCTCACTTCGGGAGTCGCCGAGGCGATCAGGCGCCTGTGGACGACCGCGGTCGCCTTGGTCAGCAAATCGCGGAACATCGGCGCGGGAATATCAGGCCGCAGCCCCACTTTCTCGGCCAGGATGCCGTCATCCTCGGCGCGCTTGACCAGCCGGTAAAAGCCCTTCTCGGAAATGCGGGCGCTACGGTTGTCGGCCACGCGGCGGGCGACATCGCGATCGCCACGCCGCACCAGCACGTCGGTGACCGCCTCACCCAGCGCCCGGCGCGCCGAGATGGCATGCAGATGCGCCTGACCCTTGGTCTTCGCGACGTCGATGAGATCGGCTTCCGCCAGGCGCGGCGCCAGCTTCAATACCGGCCCGGCGACGGTGATATCGTCGTCGTTGGCGAGCCGGCGCAGGATGTTGACTGGCGCGTTGCTCACGGGCGCGAGATTATTTGACAGTTCGGCGCGAGCCTTGGTTTCGATCTCCGCGATGAGCAGCCCGAATACCTCGTCGAACAGGTCGACGTGCTTGTCGTTATAGCGGCTTGCGCCGTCCAGGAAGAGAGCCGTGATGCGTTGCAGCGTCTCGACCCGCTTCTCACGCGAGCCGTGCTGGACGACCTCTTCAAGCTCCGGAATCAGCGAGAGCTTGGCACCCATCCTAAAGCCCATTAAATTCTTGCGAAATACGCGGTGCCCGCGCGTTACCATAGTGCGCTAATCCTGAAGGAAATCTTGCGATCAGGCGTCAGGTATCAGTAATCAGGAAATCGGCAGTCCTCAGGGCGTACCGCCTGATCCCTGATTACTGATGCCTGTTCCCTGAACGGCCCTTGCAACGGCTCGACAAAAGGCTATATTCGGCGCGTCCGTCATGGATACCTCATAACGGTCGGTTGATCCGAACGGTTTTGAGAGTGGGCCCCCCGGGACCCGCTCTTTTTTGTTACCTGAGGCCCGACGGTTCCTTAGCCGGACGCATGGCGCTCAACGGCCGCAAACGCATGGACGACAGGCTGACGACCTTTGCCGAAGAGCCGCGGCTCATCACCGAGCCGGGGCGCGGAGCGCGCGTCGCTGCGATCGTCGAGCCGGTTCTTGCCGAGCTTGGCTATCGGCTGGTGCGCGTGCGCATTTCGGGCTCCGCCGGCTGCACCGTTCAGATCATGGCCGAGCGGCCGGACGGCACCCTGGCCATCGAGGACTGCGAGGCCGCCTCGCGCGCGCTTTCGCCGGTGCTCGACGTCACCGATCCGATCGAAGGTCCGTATCAGCTGGAAATCTCTTCGCCCGGCATCGACCGGCCGCTGGTGCGGCGCTCGGATTTCGACCGCTATGCCGGCCACGTCGCGCAGGTAGAGATGCTCGTCCCCATCGACGGCCGCCGGCGCTTCCGCGGCGAGCTGATCGGCACCGAAGGCGAGTGCGTACGCATCCGCCGTGACGATCCGGCCGCAGCCGAAAGTTCGGAAATTCTGTTGCCGATCGACGACATGATGGAAGCAAGGCTTGTTCTCACCAATACGCTCATTTCCGAATCCCTGCGGCGGAGCAAACACCGCCGCGCGCGATCAACCAACGGGCAGGAACCGCATCAACCGAAACAGGTGGATGCCGCGCCGCAGCAAGGCTGGCGCGTGAGCCAACGCAAAGGAGACTGAATGATGGCGACCATAAGCGCCAACAAACTCGAACTCTTACAGATCGCGGACGCGGTCGCCCGGGAAAAAACGATCGATCGCAAGATCGTGCTCGGCGCCATGGAGGACGCGATCGCCAAGGCCGCCCGCTCGCGATATGGCAGCGAGACCGAAGTGCGCGCGGAGATCGATCCGAAAAGCGGCGAACTCCACCTGTCCCGGCACATGCTGGTGATGGACACCGTTGAAAATCCCGCGTCGCAGATCAGCCTCGACGATGCGCGGCGGCGGCATCCGGCCGCCCAGATTGGCGACACCATTGCCGACCCGCTGCCTCCGCTCGAATACGGGCGCATCGCCGCACAATCGGCAAAACAGGTGATCGTGCAGAAAGTGCGCGAGGCCGAACGCGACCGTCAGTACGAGGAGTACAAGGATCGGATCGGCGACATCGTCAACGGCGTCGTCAAGCGGGTCGAGTACGGTAACGTGGTGGTCGATCTCGGCCGTGGCGAAGCGATCGTGCGGCGCGACGAAATGCTGCCGCGCGAGGTTTTCCGCAACGGCGATCGCATCCGCGCCTACATCTACGACGTTCGTCGTGAGCAGCGCGGGCCGCAGATCTTCCTCTCGCGCACGCACCCGCAATTCATGGCCAAGCTGTTCGCGCAGGAAGTGCCCGAAATCTACGACGGCATCGTCGAGGTGAAGGCGGTGGCGCGCGATCCCGGTTCGCGTGCCAAGATCGCGGTCGTCTCGCGCGATTCCTCCGTCGACCCGGTCGGCGCTTGCGTCGGCATGCGCGGCTCGCGCGTGCAGGCGGTGGTCAACGAGCTGCAGGGTGAGAAGATCGACATCATCCCCTGGTCGCACGACATCGCCACCTTCGTCGTCAACGCCCTGGCACCTGCCGAAGTCGCCAAAGTGGTGCTCGACGAGGAACGCGAGCGCATCGAGGTGGTGGTCCCCGATCAGCAGCTCTCGCTCGCCATCGGCCGGCGCGGCCAGAACGTGCGGCTCGCCTCCCAGCTCACCGGCTGGGACATCGATATCCTGACCGAACAGGAGGAGTCGGAACGCCGCCAGGCCGAATTCGAGAACCGCACCCGGATGTTCATTGAGGCGCTCAATGTCGACGAGGTGATCGGACAATTACTGGCCTCGGAGGGCTTCACCTCGGTCGAGGAGCTGGCGCTGGTGGACGCGAAAGAGGTCGCCGGCATCGAAGGCTTCGATGAGGATACCGCGGGCGAACTGCAGACCCGTGCGCGCGATTACCTGGCCAAGATCGAGGCCGAACTCGACGCCAAGCGTAAGGAGCTTGGGGTCGAGGACGCGCTCAAGGACGTGCCAGGCGTCACCACGGCCATGCTGGTCCGCTTCGGCGAGAACAGCGTCAAGACGGTCGAGGACCTTGCCGGATGCGCGACCGACGACCTCGCGGGCTGGACCGAGCGCAAGGACGGCGAGACCGTGCGGGAAGTCGGCATTCTCGACGGCTTCGATATTTCGCGCGAGGAGGCCGACGCACTCGTCATGCAGGCGCGGCTGAAAGCGGGCTGGGTCGAGGAGGCCGATCTCGCTCCGCCGCCCGTTGAGGAAGCCCCGCTCCCCGAGGCGCAGGCCTGAAGGACCAAAACGAGCGCATGATCGCCCAAGCCCAAGAGTTCGAACCCGTCATCGAGCTCGACAGCGGACCACGCGCGCGCGAACGCGAACGTTTGTGCGCTGCCACACGCACGGTGCGGCCGGTATCTGACCTAATCCGGTTTGTCATCGGGCCGGACGGCGAAGCGGTCCCCGATGTCAAAAGCAAGCTGCCCGGACGCGGCATCTGGGTCACTGCCACGCGGGATGCCCTTGGCGAGGCGATCAAGCGCAAAGCCTTTGCCCGCGGGTTCAAGCGGGAGGTTCGCCTCGCGCCGGACCTGGTCACCCGCACCGAGCGGCTGCTCGAACGAGCCGTCCTCGATGCGTTGGCCGTCGCCGGCAAGGCCGGACTCGTCGCGGCGGGCTTCGCCAAATCCGAGGCGGCCTTGCGAGGCGAGGAGGTCGTGGTTCTTTTGCATGCAGCCGAGGCCTCTTCCGAGGGAATCCGCAAGCTCGATGCGGCATTGCGCCGCCGGCCATCGGGCGAGTCCGTCGTTGTGATTGGATTCCTCACCTCGGCGCAATTGGATTTGGCATTGAACCGTTCAAATGTGATACATGCAGCCCTGCTCGCCGGTCCTGCGAGCGAGACCTTTTTGGCGCGCTGCCGGCGCCTTGAACGGTTTCGGACCGGCGATCAGCACAATAAGGCCGGAAAGGCTGCGCCGAACGACCGGCCGGGGACATGATGCGTATGACTGAGACGACCAAGAATAGCGGCGAGAAACTGAGCGTGAGTTCGACGAAGACGCTGACCCTGAAACGCGGCGGCGTCGAGCAAGGCGTCGTGCGGCAGAGCTTCAGCCATGGTCGCAGCAAGGCGGTCGTGGTCGAGAAGGTGAAGCGCCGCGGCGCCGGTCCCGGGGAGGTCAAGCCGGAAACTGTAACGCCCGCGGATCGCGGTGCAGCGCCGAAGCGCGGCATCGCGAGCGCCAAATCCCCGGCGATTGCGGCGGCAGCCGCTGCGCCGATGCCAGTCTCCGCTCCCGGCGCTCCCAAGTCTTCCGGTGTCGTACTGCGCACGCTCACGGAAGAAGAGCGTAGCGCGCGGGCTCATGCACTCGCCGACGCGCGTCTGCGCGAGGCGGAAGAGCGCAAGATCGCCGAGGAAGAGGCCCGAATTCGCCACAGCCGCGAAGAAGTCGACCGCGCCGAACGCGTAGCGGCGGAAGCGCGCAAACGCGACGAAGAAGAACGTCGCAAACACGACGAAGAATCAAAGCGCAAGGCCGACGAGGTCGCCAAGAAGCGCTTCGGCGCAGAGCCGTCGACAATAAAGCCGGGCGCCGCCCGCCCGGCGCTCGAAGCCGACGAGGAGGAAGCTCCGCGCAGCGCCCGCCGCGGCGGCGCGACGGCGCGTCCGGCGCCGGCGCCCAAGCCGCCACGCGGCGGCGAGAAGCGTCGCGGTCGGCTCACGGTCGTGACCGCCCTTTCCGCCGACGAGGTACGCGAACGCTCGGTGGCCTCCTTCCGTCGCCGGGTCCAGCGCATGACCGGCCACCGCGACAGCGAGCCGAAGGAAAAGATCGTCCGCGAAGTGACGATTCCGGAGACGATCACGATCCAGGAGCTGGCCAATCGCATGGCCGAACGCGCGGTCGACGTGATCCGCATCCTGATGCAGCAGGGTCACATGGCTAAGATCACCGATACGATCGACGCCGATACCGCCCAGCTCATCGCTGAGGAGCTCGGCCACACCGTGCGGCGGGTCGCCGAATCAGACGTCGAAGAGGGTATGTTCGATGCCCCGGACGATCCAGCGAACCTGCAGCCGCGTGCCCCGGTCGTCACCATCATGGGCCACGTCGATCACGGCAAGACATCGCTGCTCGATGCCATCCGCTCGACCGATGTCGTGGCCGCCGAGGCGGGCGGCATCACGCAGCATATCGGCGCCTACCAGGTGACGTCGCCTTCGGGGGGCCGGATCACCTTCATCGATACGCCCGGTCACGCTGCCTTTACCGCCATGCGCGCGCGCGGCGCCAAGATCACGGATATCGTGGTGCTCGTGGTCGCCGCCGACGACGGCGTCATGCCGCAGACGGTGGAGGCGATCCACCACGCCAGGGCGGCGAAGGTGCCGATCATCGTCGCCATCAATAAGATCGACAAGCCGGATGCCAAGCCCGAGCGTGTGCGCACGGAACTGTTGCAGCACGAGATCCAGGTCGAATCGCTGGGCGGCGACACGCTGGAAGTCGATGTTTCAGCGAAGGAGAAGCGCAACCTCGACAAGCTGCTCGATGCGATCGCGCTGCAGGCGGAGGTCCTCGATCTCAAGGCAAATCCGAACCGTCCGGCCGAAGGCACCGTGATCGAGGCGCGGCTTGATCGCGGCCGCGGCCCGGTCGCGACCGTCCTGGTGCAGCGCGGCACGCTCAAGCCCGGCGACATTGTCGTGGCCGGCTCCGAATGGGGTCGCGTGCGCGCGCTGGTATCGGATACTGGGCATTCCGTCGTGGCGGCCGGACCTTCGATGCCGGTCGAGGTGTTGGGCTTCAGCGGCACGCCCGAGGCGAGCGACCGGCTGGCTGTGGTCGATTCGGAAGCTCGCGCCCGCGAGATCGCCGATTACCGCGCGCGGCAGAAGCGCGAAATATTGGCGGCACGGCAGACCGGCATGCGTGGCTCGCTCGAGCAGATGATGGATCAGCTCAAGACCACCGGGCGGAAGGATTTTCCGCTGGTGATCAAGGGCGACGTGCAAGGCTCGATCGAAGCGATCGTCGGCGCGCTGGAAAAGCTTTCCACCGACGAAGTCGCCGCGCAGATAATTTTCGCCGGGGCTGGCGGGATTACCGAATCCGACGTGAGGCTGGCGGAAGCCTCGGGCGCCGCCATCATCGGCTTCAACGTTCGCGCGCACAAGGAGGCGCGCGAGGCCGCCGAGCAGGCCGGTATCGAAATTCGCTACTACGACATCATCTACAACCTCGTCGACGACGTGAAGAAGGCGATGTCGGGTTTGCTCGCGCCGACGCTACGCGAGACCATGCTCGGCAACGCCGTCATTCTCGAAATCTTCAAAGTCTCGAAGGTCGGCAGCGTCGCCGGCTGCCGCGTCACCGACGGTGTCGTCGAGCGCGGCGCCAATGTCCGCCTCATCCGCGACAACGTGGTCGTCCACCAAGGCAAGCTGTCGCAACTCAAGCGATTCAAGGATGACGCGCGCGAAGTCGTTGCCGGCCAGGAATGCGGCATGGCATTCGAGAATTATCAGGACATGAAGGGCGGCGACGTCATCGAATGCTACCGGGTGGAGAGCATACAGCGGACGCTGTGAGTTCAAGGCTCACGTTCGTCGCTCCCGCCGTCATTGCCGGGCTTGACCCGCCTGCGGGCCGAAGCCCTACGGCGGGCGTAGGCCCGGCAACCCATGCAGCCAAGTCGTTTGTTGCGGAATTAAGGTAGATGCCCGGGTCAAGCCCAGGCAGGACGAATAGATGGCACGTCATCAGCATCGCGATCAGTCCGCAGGCGGCTCCCAGCGCCAGCTCCGGGTCGGCGAATCGATCCGCCACGAGCTCGCCGACATGTTTTCGCGCGGCGGCATCCATGATCCGGTGATCCAGGTGCACATGATCACGGTTCCCGAAGTGCGCATGAGCGCCGATCTGCGGTTGGCGACGATCTACATCATGCCGCTTGGCGGACGCGACGAGAAGGAAGTGCTCGATGCGTTGGACCGCCACAAGCGGTATGTGCGCGGTGAAATCGCGCGGCGCGTTAACCTGAAATTTGCACCCGAGATTCGCTTTCGCATCGACGAGCGATTCGACGAAGCGGAACGGATCGAGAAGCTTTTGCGAACACCCGTAGTCCAGCGCGACCTCGGCGGCGAAAAGGACGAGTGATGTCGGCAACGAATAATATTTCGTCCGCCCATGGCGGTGAGGTCGACCACACCCGCGAGCTGGCACCTCCCGCGGAACCCAATCCTCGGTCGCAGGAGAAAAAGGCGAACAAGAAGCGGCAAAAAAGAGATGTGCACGGCTGGATCGTGCTCGACAAGCCGGTCGGCATGACGTCGACGCACACGGTAGCTGTCATCAAGCACCTGTTCGCGGCCAAGCGTGCCGGTCATGCCGGAACGCTCGATCCGCTGGCGTCCGGATGCCTGCCGGTTGCGCTCGGTGAGGCGACCAAAACGGTGCCGTTCGTGGTCGATGGCCGCAAGACGTATCTATTTACCGTTCGCTGGGGCGAGGAGCGCGACACCGACGATGCCGAAGGCCGCGTTGTGGCGGCAAGCGAAAGCCGCCCCGACGCGGCGGCGATACGAGCCTTGCTGCCGCGTTTCACCGGCACCATCGAGCAGGTGCCGCCGCGTTTCTCGGCCGTGAAGATCGGCGGCGAGCGGGCCTATGATCTCGCGCGCGAGGGCGAAACGGTCGAGATCGCTCCGCGCGCGGTGACGATACATCGGCTCGAATTGGTCGAAACTCCCGACCCCGACCATACCGTGCTCGTCGCCGAATGCGGAAAGGGTACCTATGTGCGCGCGCTCGCCCGCGATCTCGGCCGTGCGCTCGGCGCGCTTGGCCACGTTTGCGCTCTGCGCCGCAACCGGGTGGGCCCGTTTGGCGAGAGCGACATGATTTCGCTGGAACGGCTCGAATCTTTATGCCATAGAGCGGCCGCTGGCGAGGGCTCTCTCGCCGACATCCTCCTGCCGATCGAGACCGCGCTGGACGACATCCCGGCGCTGGCCGTAAGCCCGGCAGACGCGGCAAGGCTCCAGAGGGGCCAAGCCGTATTAATGCGCGGACGGGACGCTGCCGTCTTCACTGGCATGGTCCAGGTCGCTTCAAGCGGTCAGCTCGTGGCCATTGCCGAGGTCGACCGCGGCGAAATCGTCCCTAAGCGCGTGTTCAATTTGACCGGCATCGCAGGTCGTGCCGGCAGACGAGAAGGTTGGTGACGATGTCGATTACAACCGCGCGTAAGGCGGAGGTTATCAAGACGTACGCCGTCAAGTCCGGTGACACCGGTTCGCCCGAAGTGCAGGTTGCACTGCTTTCGGAGCGTATCAACAGCCTGACAGATCACTTCAAAACCCACGTCAAAGACAACCACTCCCGGCGCGGGCTCTTAAAGCTCGTGTCGCAGCGGCGCCAGATTCTCGACTATCTTCGGCGTACGGACGAAGGGCGTTACAAAGAGTTGATCGAACGGTTGGGTATTCGCCGTTAAAAGGTTTGCGCGCGGGAGGTCCCGCGCGTTGGTGGCGGAGCGCATGATGCGTCCGCTCACATGTTGGGCAGCCACGCTGCCGATTAGGAGGACGGCCCTTGGCCGTCCATATCAAGGGCAAGGTCCGAAGGCCATGGCAGGATCGCCAGACGCTGGCAAACTCGGCAGCAGCCGTGCTGCGCCGACAGCGTCTCGCCGTCTTGCTTATGGCTTTCGCACATCCCGCGAAAACCATGAGAGACAATCGCAATGTTCAACATTCATCGTGTGCAACTTGACTGGGGTGGCCGCAAACTCACGCTAGAGACCGGCAGGCTCGCACGCCAAGCCGACGGAGCGGTGTTCGCTTCCTACGGCGACACCACCGTCATCGCGACCGTGGTCGCCGCCAAGCAGCCGAAGGAGGGCATCGACTTCCTGCCGCTGACCGTCAATTACCAGGAAAAATATTACGCCGCGGGTCGCATCCCCGGCGGTTACTTCAAGCGCGAGGGCCGTCCGACCGAAAAGGAGACGCTGACCTCGCGGCTGATCGATCGGCCGATCCGGCCGCTGTTCGCCGACGGCTGGCGCTGCGACACCCAGGTCATCATCACCACGCTGTCGCACGATCTGGAAAACGACCCCGACATCGTGGCGATGATTGCGGCTTCCGCCGCGCTCACCCTGTCGGGGGCGCCGTTCATGGGGCCAGTGGGCGGCGCCCGCGTCGGCTTCATCAACAACGAATACGTGCTCAACCCGCAGATCGACGAGATGACGGAGAGCCAGCTCGATCTCGTCGTCGCCGGCACGCCGGACGCCGTCCTGATGGTCGAGTCGGAAGCGAAAGAGCTGTCCGAGGAAATCATGCTCGGCGCCGTGATGTTCGGCCACCGCCATTTCCAGCCGGTCATCGAAGCCATCATCAGGCTCGCGGAAAAGGCCGCGAAGGAGCCGCGCGAACTCACTTTGCCCGACAATGCAGCGCTCGAGAACGAGATGCGCGGCATCAGCGAAAAGGAGCTGCGCGCCGCCTATTCGATCCCCGACAAGATGGAGCGCCACAAGGCCGTCGACGCCGCCAAAGAGCGCGTGATTGGCCATTTTAGCCCGGAGGGCACCGCGAACCCGAAATATTCCAAGCTTCAGGTCGCCGGCGTGTTCAAGGACCTCGAAGGCAAGATCGTGCGCTGGAATATTCTTGATACCGGTCATCGGATCGACGGCCGCGACCTGAAAACCGTACGGCCGATCGTATGCGAGGTCGGTGTGCTGCCGCGCACCCACGGCTCGGCCCTGTTCACCCGTGGCGAGACCCAAGCGCTCGTCGTGGCGACACTTGGCACCGGCGAGGACGAGCAGTGGATCGACGCGCTGCAGGGCACCTACAAGGAATCGTTCCTGCTGCACTACAATTTTCCGCCGTTCTCGGTCGGTGAGACCGGGCGCATCGGCGCTCCCGGCCGGCGCGAGATCGGCCACGGCAAACTCGCCTGGCGCGCGATTCATCCCGTTCTGCCGGAAAAGACCGAGTTCCCCTACACGATCCGCGTGGTCTCCGAGATCACCGAATCGAACGGCTCGTCCTCGATGGCGACGGTGTGCGGCACTTCGCTCTCGCTGATGGATGCCGGCGTGCCGCTCAAGCGGCCAACGGCGGGCATCGCCATGGGGCTCATCCTTGAGGACAAGCGCTTTGCCGTCCTCTCCGATATCCTCGGCGACGAGGACCATCTCGGCGACATGGACTTCAAGGTCGCCGGCACCGAGCG
>Ga0187856_1001177_pt1 | contig 21431 bp, 18 predicted proteins | sample June2016WEW_8_40_FD_132443 | JGI IMG/M metagenome (GOLD analysis project Ga0187856, IMG submission 132443) | Peatland microbial communities from SPRUCE experiment site at the Marcell Experimental Forest, Minnesota, USA - June2016WEW_8_40 | ecosystem: Environmental > Terrestrial > Soil > Wetlands... | reverse complement strand
GCGTTTTCCGGTAACGTTGAATAGGTCACCGCCATTGGCTCTGCCTTGACGTGTCCATTGATCCGAATGTGCCACATACATCGCGAAGTTCACCTATAGTCGACCCAAACGGAAAACGCTCTAATTGATAGGTTGATCGAGCGCGGCCGTCATCTCGCATGGCTTTGCCCCACGGGGGTTACGGCGACAGCGCACAACCATTCATGGTCTTGCCGACAAAAATCTTTTGCAGCATTTGCCGCTCGATCGGTTTCTGTCTTATTGATAGATTTTGATAATTTCGTAACGGAACCAACCATTCGCCGACGAACTTCACGCAATTCAGATTTCCGGCTCGACACGGCCACGTCGCCGACAGGCGGCGATCAGCGTGTTGCGCAAGAGGCAAGCGATGGTCATCGGACCGACGCCGCCAGGAACCGGCGTGATCGCGCCGGCGATGCCCTGCGCCTCGGCGAAAGCAACATCGCCGACCAGCTTCGACTTCCCACCCGGGACCGCTATCCTGTTGATTCCGACGTCGATGACGACAGCGCCTGGTTTGATCCAGTCGCCCCGCACGAACTCCGGTCGTCCTACGGCTGCGACCAAAATATCGGCGCGGCGCAGGATCGCCGGGATGTCGCGGCTCTTGGAATGCACCAACGTCACTGTGCAATTCTCGGACAACAGCAATGCCGCCATCGGTTTGCCGACGATGTTGGAACGCCCGAGCACGACCGCCTCGGCCCCGGTCAGATTGGGCAATGTGTCGCGCAGCAGCAGCAGGCAGCCATAGGGCGTACAGGGAATGAGGGCTCTGGCCTTACCGCCGCTCCACAAATGTCCGACGTTCTGCGCATGAAATCCGTCGACGTCCTTGCCGGGATCGATGGCGTCGATGACGCGTTGCGGATCGATGTGCTTCGGCAGCGGCAGTTGCACCAGGATTCCATCCACCCGGTCATCGGCATTGAGCTTGGCGATCAGCGCCAGAAGGTCGGCTTCGCTGGTCGTCTCCGGCAGGTTCTGCTGAAAGCTTTGAATGCCGGCAGCGGCCGCGGCCTTGCCCTTGTTGCGGACATAAATCTGGCTTGCCGGATCGTTGCCCACGAGCACGGCGCAAAGTCCGGGCGCGACGCCTGCTCCAGTCCCGAGTTTCGCCATGGCTGCCGCGACATCGGCAACCAGACGGTCGGCGCGCGCCTTACCATCGATCCGTTTCGTGACCAGCATCGGATCATCCTTGTAGCTTAACCCTGCCGTGCCGCCCGCTTGAAAGTCGTCGCGGCTTCCGCATAAGGCGAAGAGGCGTTATAGTGTCACGGGAATAGCACGCATCACCCATACCATCACACATACTTTGATGACAAACCTGCGCGGAAACGAACATCCGCGCAGCGCGATCGGCACGCCGAGATGAGGGAGGAAACGATGGAAGCGGCGTTGCTCGTCAACAACAAGGATATGGCCGCCACCGGGGGCGGCACCTTCGAGCGGCGCGATCCGCTGACCGGCGCTCTGGTAACCAAGGCTGCCGCTGCGACGGTCGCGGACGCGCAGGCGGCAGTCAAGGCCGCGGCGGCGGCGTTTCCCGCCTGGGCGGCGCTGCTGCCGACCGAGCGGCGGGCGCTCTCAGATCCCCTTCGGCGGCATGACGGCCAGCGGTTATGGCCGGTTCGGCGGCCGCGCGGCGATCAACGAGTTCACCGAATTGCGTTGGATCACGATCGAGACCGAGCCACACCATTATCCGTTCTGAGACACGCGAGGTGCTACGAGATCATGGTGTCTTGGTTGGCGCACAGACAGGTTTACGCCACTCCGCGCGCCGCGGCCCGCCCGGCCGCCCGCCCCGAGAAGATACAGCCGCCGAGAAACGTTCCTTCCAGTGCGGCGTAACCGTGAACGCCGCCGCCGCCGAACCCGGCCGCTTCCCCGGCGGCATAAAGCCCCGAGACCGGTCGACCATCGGCGGCGAGCACGCGGCTGTCGAGGTCGGTTTGCAAGCCGCCCAGAGTCTTGCGGGTCAAAATGTTGAGGCGAACCGCGATCAATGGGCCGGCGGCGGGATCGAGCAGCTTATGCGGGCTCGCGGTTCGAAACAGCCTATCGCCGAGATAGCGGCGCGCTGCCCGGATGGCGGTGATCTGCATGTCCTTGCAAAACCGATTGTCGAGTTGGCGATCGCGGGCGGCAATCTCATGCTCGACGCCCGCAAGGGTCAGCAAAGGCTCGCCGCCGACGAGCGCGTTCATGCGCTCAACGAGCCTCGCCAGATCGCGCTCGACGATGAAATCCTCGCCCTTGTCCATGAAGGCCTTGACGGGGGCGGGAACGCCCTTGGTCGCGCGGCCTAAAACCTGAAGCCAGCTTTTCCCCGTAAAATCGGGATTTTGCTCCGAACCGGAAAGCGCGAACTCCTTCTCGATGATCTTCCGGGTCAGAATGAACCAGGAATAATCGTATCCGCTCTCCGCGATGTGCCTGAGCGTTCCAAGCGTATCGAAGCCGGGGTAAAGCGGGGCCGGAAGTCGTTTGCCCCGCGCGTCGAGCCAGAGCGAGGACGGGCCGGGCACGATGCGAATGGCGTGCGCGGTCCAGATCGGGTTCCAGTTTTTGATCCCCTCCACATAGTGCCACATGCGATCGCGATTGATGATCGTGCCGCCTGCGGCCTCCGTGATCGCCAACATGCGGCCGTCGACATGATCGGGGACGCCGGTAATCATCCGCCTGGGTGGCGCCCCCAGGCGCTGCGGCCAGTTCTGGCGCACCAGCTCATGATCGGCGCCGATGCCGCCGGACGCGACGATGACCGCCTGCGCCTTCAGCTCGAAGGAGCCGACGACCTCGCGCGAACTTTTTTGGCCGCGCTCGACGCTCGACGGCTCGAGAATGTCGCCACGTACCCCGTCAATTGCCGCGCCCGACTTTGTCAGTTCGTTGACCCGATGACGGAACCTGAAGGTCAGAAGTCCGTGGTCTGCCGCCTCGCGCGCTCTCTCGACAAAGGGTGCGAGGATCCCCGGCCCGGTTCCCCAGGTCACATGAAATCGCGGCACGGAATTGCCGGGACCGATCGCGTTGCCGCCGCCGCGCTCGGCCCAGCCGACCACCGGAAAGAAGCGGACGCCGCGCGCGCGTAGCCATGATCGCTTCTCGCTCGCCGCGAAGGCGACGTAGGCTTGCGCCCATTGTCGCGGCCAGAAATCCTCGTCGCGATCGAACGCGGCCGTCCCCAGCCAATCTTCGAGCGCAAGCGCATGCGAGTCGCGGATGCCCATGCGCCGCTGCTCGGGCGAATCGACCAGGAAAATGCCGCCCAGCGACCAAAACGCCTGACCGCCCAGCGATTGCGCGGGCTCCTGATCGAGGACGATGATCTTCTTTCGCGCTTCGGCCAGCTCCGCAGCCGCGACCAGACCGGCAAGTCCGGCTCCTACGATGATCACGTCAGCGTCATAGGGCATGTTGGTACTCGTCCGGTTCTGCACGGCGCGCTGCAAACCGGGATCAATCGGAGACGATAAATAGGCAGTCTCGCTTGCGCAATGGATTGAACGTCCGAACAGCCCGCATCACGCACCCAGCGCGCGACACTTACGGATCGAGTTCGGTGTCCCAGTAGAGATAATCGAGCCAGCTCTCGTGCAGGTAATTGGGCGGGAACAGCCGGCCGTTGCGGTGCAGGTGCTGCACCGTCGGTTGGAAAGGTTTTTGCGACGGCCACATCTTGGATTCGTCCGGCGTCAGGTTGCCCTTCCTGAGATTGCAGGGCGAGCAGGCGGCGACGACGTTGATCCAGGTCGTATGGCCGCCGCGCGAACGCGGCAGCAGATGATCGAACGTGAGGTCGTCCCGCGCGCCGCAAAACTGGCAGGAGAACCGGTCGCGCAGGAACACGTTGAACCGCGTGAACGCCGGATGCGTGGAGGGCTTCACGAAGGTCTTGAGCGACACCACGCTCGGCAGCTTCATTTCGAGGCTTGGGCTGTGCACGGCGCGGTCGTAATTGGCGACGATGTTTACCCGCTCGAGAAACACCGCCTTGATGGCGTCCTGCCACGACCACAGCGACAGCGGGTAATAGCTCAGCGGACGAAAATCCGCATTGAGCACAAGCGCCGGCCAGCCGGATGGCGATACATGAGCGTTCAAGACGACGCTCCTACCTCGACTCGAAATGCCGCACTGCGGCGTTGGCCGCTAGTTTATAGGCAGGCGTGACAGGATTGTGAAGCCCGCCCCGGGGGTTATGCGTCAAGAGAGGGGCCGTCAGCGTTTTGCCGCATAGCATCGGGCGAGGAATTCGCCGCCGTGGCGGAGGCCTTCGGCGTCGATGCCGTGGCCGATTCCGGCGGACAAATGCCATTCAACCGGCACGCCGAGCGCCGCGAGGTCCCGCGTCGCCTGAAAGAGGGCCTGCGGCGGAATAAGATCGTCTTGATCGCCGTGGACCAGCAGCACCGGCGGACGCGATTTTATCTCGGCGGCGAAAGTTTCGGCGTTGCCATCCTCGGGCAGGACGAGAAGCCCGGAATAGCCGACGATGGCTGCCGGCGGCACGGCACGGCGCAGCCCTACATGCAGCGCCATCATGGTCCCCTGGCTGAAGCCGACGAGCGCGAGCGCCGCGGGCGGCAACCGGTGGCGGGCAAGCTCGGCGTCGAGAAAGCGCTCGAGCATCGGCGCCGCGTTGTTGACGCCGAGCCAGCGTTCATTGGGATCGCGAAAGGTGAGCGCGAACCATTGCCGCCCGACCGGCGCCTGCCCGCACGGCTCGGGCGCGTGCGGCGAGACGAACGCCGCCTGCGGCAGGTATTGTTGCCAGGCGCGGCCGATTTCGATGAGATCGTTGCCGTCGGCGCCGTAGCCGTGGAGAAACACGACAAGCTGTCGCGCGGTCCCCGAGCGCGGCGCAAGCCGCGGACCATCGAGCTCAACGGCCATTCCCATGCCTTTTCGATTTGATCCGTACCGCCATGAGCGGACACGATCCGAAGATGCCCTCGGTTCCTGCTTTAGCCGGGGCAGTCATGAGCTGTCCATGTCAGAACGCGGCGTGGTAGCGGCCGGCAAAAACATTAACCGGCCCGCGATCCGTGTTGTAGGCCGGGTTGGCGATGCACCGATAGTCGAAGGTGAGGCGCGTCGAGGAGGAAAGAGCATAGCTGTAATAGGTCTCGACGATCTGCTCGATCGCTCCCCATCAGGGACGCTGCGGCAACCAGGAGCGCGTCCCTCGACGTTTAAGGCGAGGCTTTGGGGTGCGATCAGGGATTGTGCCCTGTGAGTTGCGGTAGCGTCCGTGCTTCGCCGTGAAGCTCGGACAACGAATGACGGATGACTTGCCAGCCGCCCGACACGGCAAGCGCCGCCATGATGGAGGCGACGATCACGTCCGGCCATCCCCTGTCCGTCCCAAAAACGCCTGCGGCGGCAACAAGGACGGCGAGATTGCCGATTGCATCATTGCGCGAGCATATCCACGCCGAACGCATGTTCGCATCCCCACCGCTAAACCGATAGAGCATGACGGCGACGACTCCGTTGGTGAGGAGCGCGATAAGCCCGACCATGCCCATGACCTCCGCTTTCGGCAGGGTGCCGTTGTAGGCGTGAAGCGCCGTGGTTCCCGCCACCCATAGTCCGAGTGCGAACAGGCTGCAGCCTTTGAGAAGCGCGGCGCGAGCGCGCCAGCTGAGCGCCATACCCGTGACGCTGAGGCTGATGGCGAAGTTTGCCGCGTCGCCGAGAAAATCGAGCGAATCGGCCTGGAGAGAGGTGGAACCAGCGCTAAGACCAGCGCCGATTTCGGCGATGAACATCGAGGCGTTCAGGACCAGCGCAACCCACAGCGTGCGGCGCCAAGCCGGGCTGTCCAGCGTGCCTCCAGTCGGGGAACAACAACCGTGATCGCAGCAACTTGCCATCAGACCAACCCCATTGTTTTGCTGCGGCAAACCCTCATATGCACCCTGTAGTCACTACAGGGTCAAGACCGATGGCAGGGGACGCACTGACGATCGGCGATCTCGCCAAAGCAACGAACACCAAGGTCGAAACCGTTCGCTATTACGAGCGGATCGGCCTGATGCCCGCGCCCAAACGCTCGGCAAGCAATTATCGCACGTACGATGCCGGGCATGTCGAACGCTTGGGTTTCATACGGCGCAGTCGGGCGTTGGGGTTCAATCTCGACCAAGTGCGGGAGCTCTTGAGCCTGGCGGACGACCGGAGCCGTCCGTGTGAAGCCATAGATGAGATTGCTCGCGTGCACCTGGCTGAAATCGATCGCAAGCTGACCGATCTAAAGGCTTTGCGCCATGAACTCGACGCTCTGTTGCGTCAGTGCCGGCATGGCGTGATTGCTGAATGCCAGATCATCAAGGCGCTCGTCAGCAGGTTTTGAGGAAGTCGCGGATCGAGAATAGAGCTTGTGCGCGGTTCAGAATGCGGTGTGGAAGCGGCCGGCAAAAATATTCACCGGCCCTCGATCGGTGTTGTAGGCAGGGTTGACGATGAGCTGATAGTCGAAACTCACTTTCGTCGAGGAGGAAAGAGCGTAGCTGTAATAGGTCTCGATGATCTGCTCAGGACCGGGATTCGGCAGCTGTCCGTCGCCGACGAGGATGCCCAAGCCGCCGGCGTTGAGAAACGCCTCGTGGACGCTGGAAATGCCGTTGACGACGCCGGCGATACCGACGGTGTCGTCCGGCCTGCCCCATTGTTTGCCGGAGATTGAGACGCCTCCCGATATCGTGCGGTCGATATCGGTAAAATCCCACGGCTCGATATTGCCGTCGGCCCAGCCGGCGCGGGCAAACAGGCCCACGGTTTCTGTAATCTGCTGCTCCAGGTTGAGGCTCACGCCGGGCCGGCTGGTGTAGGTGCGCACCGCATTGATGTCGGCGGGCCCACCGGTTATTGCAGCGAGATCAATGGCAGCTTGGAAACTTCCGGCATCCCCGCGGTTGAGAAAACCGGTGATCTTGAGCTTGCCGGGTTGGCCCCACAGCTCATGCCGTTCCTCGATTTCGCCAACCAACTGGAACTGGTCGAAGGTCGGGTCGAGACCGTAGCCTGAAGGGCTAATCCCGCCGGTGGGGGTTGCCGACAGGTCGAAGATGCCGCCGCGCAGCGTCCAGCGGCCCTGGTACCATTCGGCCGCCGCGCCATAGGTGTAGGCCCAGGCGTCGGCGGCATAGTCGAACGTGCCGGCATTGACGAGCGACCAGTTGAGGAAATCGCTTTTGGGATTGTTCGCATATTTGTTGGTGTCGAATATATCGACGGGGGCGAACCTCCCGATCGTCAGCACCAGACGGTTCGCCGTCTGCGAGCCGGCGAACTGATTGATGTCGGCGTCCACCTTCACCGTTTCGCCGCCGAGATCGATGGTCTGCCGGATGAACGCGCGGTGCTCTCGCGCGTAAGGGTAATCCGCGCCAAGCTTGTAGGCTTCTGCGCTCGTAAACCCGGCCACTCCGTGCGTGTCCGCCAAACCGAACCCTTGATCGATCTCCGGATTGATCCACAGTTCGGCGCCTTGCCACAACCGAACGCCGGCATAGAGCGTGGCGTCCCAGGTCTCGCGGCCCTCGCCACCGCCGGGCAGACTATTGGTGCCCGCATAGGGCGATCGGAACGCTGGATAGCCTTGCCAGACGAACGTGGTCTGGCCGTGGAAGTTGATGCTGTCCACGTCCGGCGTGGCCGGCGTCGTCGCGACCGCGTTCGATGGCGTCGCATCGTTGCCGAACCGATAGTTCAAGCCGGCGCGGAACTCCTGCAGGGCGAAATCGGAATCGAACCGCTGCGCCATGCCCGAGAACGTCACGCTGCTGATGCCGTAGTCGGTGAACAGATATTCGAATCGCGCGGTCCAGTGCGGCGCCACCGGGAACTCGACGCCGGCGCCTGCCGTCCAGCCCAACCGCCACAAAAAGGGCGATTCGCTCGTGCCGCTGGTGAGTTGCGTCAGCGTCAGTTGGTCGTAGGTCCAGGCGAACCCGCCCGTGGCATAGAAGAGCCAGTTCCCGGGAGCATAACCGATGCGGCCCCGCACGGTGCCGAACGACAACACCGTCTCGCTATAGGTTTCCTGGCCGACCGACGGCGAGGACAGCGTCGAGGTGCCGCCAATGGAGATTCCGGCAAGATTTGGAAAGGCCGGGAACGATGCGTCGACCTCGGCGCCGACGACGAGACGGTTCGGGAGCATGTAATTATAACCGGCTTGAAGTCCCGCGAAGAAGCTTCCCGCTTCGTCGAAGGCGTTAAATGGTTGAAACAAGTTGAGCGAGCCGGAAAGGTTGGGCGGTGCGGTCCAATTCGAGCTACCCCAGGCATAACCCGCATGACTGCCCACATAGAACCCGCTCCAGTCAAAAGCAGCGGAAACGCTGGATGGAATCGGCGCAGCCTTCGTCACCATGATGTCGTCGGCCGCGAGCGGTCTCTCCGCGGTCGCCAGCGCAATGCCGATGACAGCCCCCAGGACGAACTTCTTCACTCTAACCCCACCCCGCAACCCCACCCCGCAACCCCACCCCGCACCTCGACCATTTTCAATGGTCATTGTGACAATGACATTTTCGCGAAGGCATTTTCGCAAGTTCCATAGCGCAACCACGCGCGACGCGCGACGCCGCAGCGGCGCCCTATCGCCGGAAATGGCGAGGCGTGTCGCGACCGCAACATCGCTGTTGGGGAAGCGGGCGGTTCAAAACGCGGCGTGGAAGCGGCCGGCAAAAATATTCACCGGCCCGCGGTCGGTGTTGTAGGCGGGGTCGACGATCAACTGATAGTCGAAACTGACTTTCGTCGAGGAGGAAATAGCGTAGCTGTAATACGCCTCGACGATCTGCTCGAGACCGGGATTCGGCAGCTGTCCGTCGCCGAGGAGTATTCCCAGACCTCCGGCGTTGAAATAGGCCTCGTGGGCGCTGGAAATGCCGTTGATGACACCAGCAATGCCGATCGTGTCGTCCGGCCGGCCCCATTGCTTGCCGTTGATCGAGACTCCTGCCTCTACCGAGCGGTCGACGTCGGTGTTATCCCAAGGCTCGACGTTGCCGTCGGCCCAGCCGGCGCGCGCGAACACGCCCCAATTCTCCGAAACTTGCTGCTCCAGGTTGAGGCTCACGCCGGGCCGGCTGGTATAGGTGCGCACCGCCGCCAGCGCGTCGCTGGCGTCCAGGCCCGTCGCTTGGGAGAGCGCGACAGCGTCCTCGAAGTTCCCCATCCGCCCCCGGGTGAGAAAACCGGTGACCTTGAGCTTGCCGGGTTGCCCCCACAGCTCGTATCGTTCCTCGATTTCCCCGAGCAACTGGAATTGGCTGAAGGTCGGGTCGAGACCGTAGCCTAAGGCGCTATCCCCGCCGCCGCCGGCCGGGGTTTGCGACATATCGAAAACCCCGCCGCGCAGCGTCCAGTTTCCCTGGTACCATTCGGCCGCCGCGCCGTAGGAAAAGGCCCAGGCGTCGCCGGCATAGTCGAACGAGCCTGCATTGACGGTCGACCAGTTGAGGAAATCGCTTTTCGAATTGTTCGCATATTTGTTGGTGTCGAATATGTCGACGACTGAGAACTTGCCGACCGTCAGCACCAGGCGGTTGGCCGTCTGCGAGCCGGCGAACTGACTGATGTCGGCGTCCACCTTCTGGGTCTCGCCGCCGAGATCGATCGTCTGCCGGATGAAATAGCGCTGCACGCGCGCGTAGGGGTAGTCGAAGCCGAGCTTGTAGGACTCGGCGCTCGGGAACCCGGCCAGCCCGTGGTTGTCCGCGAGACCGAAACCCTGATCGATCTCCGGATTGACCCACAGCTGGGCGCCCTGCCACAAACGCAGGCCGGCAGAGAGCGTCACATCCCAGGTCTCGCGGCCCTGGCCGCCGCCGGGCAGACTTTGGGCGCCTTCATAGGGCGATCGGAACGCAGGATAGGCTTGCTCGACGAACGTGGTCTGGCCGTGAAAGTTGACATTGTCCAGGTCCGGCGCGGCCGGCGCCTTGGTGACTATGTTCGCCGGCGTCGCGTCGTTGCCGAACTGATAGTTCAAGCCGGCGCGCAGCTCCTGCAGCGAAAAATCGGAATTGAACCGCTGCCCCGCGTTCGCGAACAACACGCTGCTCGTGCCGTAGTCGGTGAACAGATATTCGAGCCGCGCGGTCCAATGCGGCAATACCGGGACCTCGACGCCGGCGCCTGCCGCCCAGCCCAATCGCCACAAGAAGGGCACGTCGGTCGTACCGCTGGCCAGTTGCGTCAGCGTCAGCTGGTCGTAGGTCCAGGCAAATCCGCCGGTCGCATAAAACAACCAGTGCCCGGGAGCATAACCGATGCGCCCGCGCACAGTGCCGGAAGAGAGCACCGTCTCGCTGTAGCTCACCGGGCCGAGCGTCGGCGACGTAAAGTTCGAGATGCCGCCAATGGAGATGCCGGCGAGATTTTGATAGCTTGGAAATGATGCATCGACCTCGGCGCCGACGAGCACGCGGTTCGGCAGCATGTAGTTATAGCCGGCTTGAAGACCCTCGAAGAAGCTTCCCGCCTCGTTGAAGCTGTCTATCGGTTGAAACAGGTTGGTCGAGCCGGCGATACCGGGCCCTGACCAATTCGAGCTTCCCCAGGCGACACCCAGATGGCCGCCCGCATAGAAACCTGTCCAGTTAAAATTGCTGGGAATTGATGACGGCGGCGGAGTCTTCGTCACCATGATGTCGTCGGCCGCGGCGCTCCCGGCCAACGTCATCACGATGGCGGCCATGGTGACCGCCAGCCAAAGTTTCACTGACCGCTGTGATCCAATTATCGCCGGAATCGCGGCTTCGATGATCCTCGCTCGCGAGTATCCGTCGTTCGATAAAATCCGTCCAAGGCTAGCCATGGCGGCCTCCGTGCGCGTGACAACTCGTTCTGTCACCACAGCGGAAGTCCGCCCCGCACGCGCGCCCCGCGCGCCGGAAGGATGACTTGGTTCAGGCAGGTCTCCTGGCTCGCGGGTCTTAATCCTGCTCTGCCTTCCCAGACCTTGCACCGCAAAGCCCAGTGGCATTCTAGAGAAGGACTCGCCGCCGACAGTTGCGGGGGCAGCTCCGGATTTGGCCCGCCATCGAAACGGCGAAACGCACCGGATTCCCTCTTGGCCGATCAACGCGATCGGCGCACCTGAACTGGCTGAATTGAACGAGCGAACCTTATTTGTGTCAAGCCGCTCGTGTGAATTCCGTCGAAAGTTGCTGCAATTCGGCCATGCTCCCACCCACCCCGCAGGTCGCGACATGGCCGCCCTGCGCAGTCGAGGCTCCGCGGGCAAGGAATTTTTCAAAGCCATCATCGCCCCTACCTCAGCCTGGGTATCATTATGTAGCCAACGCTACAACCCTCAATTTCATCGTCAAGGTACAGAATGGCGCCAAGGGAGCGCTTTGGCCCAGCTATTGCCCGTGCTGTGACATTTCTGGCCGCCCGAGCCTGTATGATCAAAAGAGCAAAACATCCGATCGATGGCATCGTCAACTTCTATAGTTTAGAATTAAAGTAGATCGAAGGTGAGCGGACATGAGTTGGCAAGTAGATCACTTCGATTCTACGTCGCACTCGGGCAGCCGGCGGATGCAAGGTTCCAGCGGCTCTTCTCGCCGATGAAGCCCCGGATCTCGTGCGGCGATTGGCGTCAGTGTGTCGCGGTTGGTATGACGATGTCACGAAGAGTGCATATCCGCCATCGCGCCGACGCTGGTCTGGACTTGACGTCGAGCCCTTGCCCGCAACGGAATCGCCACCAACATAGTCGGCAGCGGTGATAGGATCGCATCGCCGCCACCCGGGAGACACCGATGCAGCGCGTCACCATCACCATTGACGACGAGCTCGCCGCCGAGCTTGACCGCTTCATGGGCGTGCGCGGCTACGCCAACCGCTCCGAAGCGATCCGCGACCTCGCCCGCTCCGGCCTGCAGCAAGCCGAGACCGAGGTCGCGGGCCGAAGGCCGTGCGTGGCCGCGCTCGTCTACGTCTACGATCACGAGGCGCGCGAGCTTCCCAAGCGCCTCACCCGCAGCTACCACGATCATCACGACCTCGCACAGGCGACACTGCACGTGCATCTCGACGACGAGAGCTGTCTCGAAGTGACGGTGCTCAAGGGGCGCGGCGCGGATATACAGGAGTTTGCCGACCACATCATCGCCGAGCGCGGCGTGCGCCACGGCCATGTGGTGTATCTGCCAACAAATGGCGGGCAAACGCACAAGCTAGTCCATAAGCATACTCACCGGTCAGCGAAGCTCAGTCGATGACCGACGACGGATTTCCTAGCCGGAGAAGGCCGGCGAGTCTCGCCTTCTGATGGGAGTTCAAGAGCCCGACGCGAGAATCTCAAGGTGGTCGTATCCCTTGAGGCGATAAATCCCGATCGAAACAACCCAACTCACGACAAAAATGCCGATAATCAGGTAGCCGAGCGTGCCGAAATTATCGTTCAGACTGCGGACGGCGTCCCACAGAACCCCGGTCAGACCGAACTTGTCGCCGATAAGCCCCAGCGTTTCGATTCCGCCGACGATCACGGCGACAATGACTGAAACGAAGGTAATGGTCATGTTGTAGTAAAGTTTGCGGACCGGCTTCACGAACGCCCAGCCGTAGGCGCCCAGCATCAGGATACTGTCGGTCGTGTCGATCAAGGTCATGCCGGCGGTAAACAAAGCCGGAAATACCAGGATCGACCAAATGGGCAATCCGGCAGATGCCTCCGCGGCGGAAATGCCGAGCAACCCGACCTCCGTCGCGGTGTCGAAGCCAAGCCCGAACAGAAAGCCCAACGGAAACATGTGCCAGCTGCGCTCGATCATGCGGAACAGCGGCCGGAACATACGGACGAAAAGGCCGCCCTTGGCCGAAAGAAGAAGGTCCAAATCTTCATCGGCATAGCCGCCGCCTTTTTTGACACGCTGAAAGGACTTGTAGACATTGACCAGAACGAAAACGTTGATAGCTGCGATCAAGAGCAGAAAGGCCGCCGATATTGAGGTGCCGATGATGCCGCCGATCGCATGAAAACTTTCTAATCGATCTTTGAAGGCTGCTGCCGTCGCAGCAACGGCGATTGACGCCAGCACGACGACTGTCGAGTGGCCGAGCGAAAAGAAAAAGCCAACCGCCGCCGGCCGCTTGCCTTCCTGCATGAGCTTGCGCGTAACATTGTCAATGGCTGCGATATGATCGGCATCAACTGCATGCCTGAGACCGAAGCTGTACGCTAAGAACCCCGTTCCCAAAAGTGCCGGATAGTTGTGGAACGAGACGAACGCCCAGGCCCACGCTGCCACGTTCGCTGCAATTAGAACGAGGTATATTCCAACGATTTTGCCACGCACGTTGGCGGCTGCATCGTTGAATAACCGCAGGAACACATTCGACATGGGAGCTCCGGCGTGGGTGTCGGTGTCGGCGCCTACCGGATGGTAGAACGTTTGAACAGAAACATTATGCCCAAGTAAGATCACTTGTATAATTTCGCATACAAAGCGCAAGAGCCCCGTCATTCCGCCTGAGGGCGTCAGGCACACACTTGGCGTCGTTCAGCCGGCGGATGTGAGATTCCAGCGGCCGTTCGCGCCGCTCAGGCGCGTCACCGATAGCGGCGCGACATCAATACAGGGCGAGCTTCGCTTCTCCAGCCGTCCTACGGCGCTCATTAAGCCTGGTCTCATCACCTATGCCCCGGCACGCATAGAGCATGATGTGATCAACACAGGCTCAGCGCCGTTACGGTACGTCTTCATAACGGCAAAAGCAGAGTAAACGCGCCGGTTTTGTTCTTCGTCGAGCAATTGCCCGCGGTGAAAAACGTCATCGAAGTAATAGAGAGCGATGCAGGGATTGCGACAAAGAGCGATTTGACGAGCGAGTCAGTTCCCGCTTATGCTGCGCGCTGATGGTTCCCCTCGGGGATCAAAAGGGAACGTGGTGAGAGCGGCGACGCTCTAGGCCACGGCTGCCCCCGCAACTGTAAGCGGCGAGCCTGTCCGCCAATCTTTGACCACTGGGAAACCGGGAAGGTCGGCAGTCAGGCGGCGACCCGCGAGCCAGGAGATCTGCCATCACTTGTGCAGCCGATCGCGGGCGAGGTGAACCGATGGTCTGTCTCTTTTGCGGCATGTCCCGCGATCGTGCTGTTTCCCCCAACAGCATGCGAAGGTGTCATGCCTGGAATTGCATCAAGTGTATTGAACAAGGGCGGCGCTGATCTGCGGCGCCGGCTGATTGCTATTTACGCCGTTCTGATCGGCGGCAATGTTCTCGTCTGGCTTTGGGCGTTCGTGGCTTTGAGCGACCGGCCGGTGATGCTCGGCACGGCTCTGCTCGCCTATACTTTCGGCCTGCGGCATGCGGTCGACGCCGATCATATCGCGGCGGTCGACAACGTCACGCGCAAGCTCATGCAGCAAGGCCAGCGGCCGGTCGGCGTCGGCTTCTTCTTTGCGCTCGGCCACTCGACTATTGTGGTGGCCCTGTCGGTTGCTGTTGCCTTCGCCGCGTCGGAACTGACGTCGCGCGTTGACTCGATGAAAGCCGTCGGCGGCATTATCAGCACGAGCGCTTCGGCGTTGTTCCTGTTCGCCATCGCCCTCGTCAACATTCTGGTGCTGGTTTCGGTCTACCGCACCTTTCAGGCGATAAAACGCGGTGAACCGTTCGCGCAGGACGACTTCGACATCCTGCTCAATAGCCGGGGATTCCTTGCTCGCATCTTTCGTCCGCTGTTCCGGCTCGTCACCAAGAGCTGGCACATGCTGGCGATCGGTTTCTTGTTCGGGCTTGGGTTCGACACGGCTACGGAAGTGGCGCTGTTTGGCATTTCGTCCACGCAAGCGGCTACCGGCATGTCGTTCAGCTCGATCATGGTATTCCCGGCGCTCTTCACGGCTGGCATGTCGCTCGTCGACACGACCGACGGCGTGCTGATGCTGGGCGCTTACGGCTGGGCATTCATGAAGCCCATCCGCAAGCTCTATTACAACATGACCATCACGGCGGTTTCGGTTGTGGTCGCCGTCGTAATCGGCGGCCTCGAAACGCTCAATCTCATCGGCGATCAGCTTGGTCTTACCGACGGTGGCGGTTTCTGGGGCACGATCGGGGGCGTCAATGATAATTTCGGCATCCTTGGCTATGTCATCATCGGTATTTTCGTGCTGAGCTGGGTCGGCTCAGTCTTGTTCTACAAATTCAAGCGCTACGACGAACTTGAAATTAAGGTTGCAGCGTCCTGACGCTTAGCGTGATGTTGGGCCGCGCAAAGAGTGCAAATCATTCACAGCCGAATTCAAGGGTTCAGAACGCGGCACTCCGCCGGCGCCTACGATCGCGCCGTTCGGCTGGCGGATGATTTGGCGGCCGCGATGACTGAGCGATAATACGTCCACAACACACGCGCCGCCACGGCGCGCCACGGCCGCCAGGGTTCCGCCAATGCGTGCATCTCTTTGGCGGTCGGCCGTGCCGGCAGGGCGAAGGCGAGCCTTGCAGCTTCCTGCAAGGCGAGATCACCGGCCGGCCACGCATCGGCGTGACCGAGGCAGGACAACAGATAAATATCGGCCGTCCACGGGCCGATGCCGTGGACGGCAGTGAGCGTCGCGTGCGCGTCCTCGGCGGCAAGCTCCGCGAGCGCGGCGAGCGCGAGCTCACCGCGTGCGACGGCGCGTGCGATTGCCTTGAGCGCGCGGATTTTGGCTGCGGACAGCCCAAGTCGTGCGAGCCGCGCCGGTCGTGCGCGCATGATTGCCGCCGGCTCGAGCGGATCGAATGCAGCGGCGAGCCGTCCCCAGATGGCGTTGGCGCTCGCGGTCGAAAGCTGCTGCGCCACGATAATGGCGGCAAGTCCGGCGAATCCGTCAGGCCGCCGCCGCAGCGGCGGCCGTCCGGCCGCGGCCAGCAGGGCGACAAACCGCGGATCGGCTCGTCCGAGCGCGGTGAGGGCGGCGTCGAGATCGGCCTCGGTATGGATATGGGACTGCGTCATACGGTCCGGTTATGGCCAGGATCGATCTTCGCAACCTCGATCGTCGCGCCTCCTTGGTTGAGGAACTGAAACCACTTCGTCAACCCTGGCAGTGACGAAAAGGCTAAACGTTCATGTCCACGCCCATCCTTCGTTTCGCGCCGAGCCCGAACGGATATCTGCATCTGGGCCATGCCTACTCGGCGTTGCTCAATCACGACATGGCGCGCGAAGTCGGCGGGCGACTTCTCCTGCGTATCGAGGACATCGACGCGTCGCGCTGCCGGCCGGACTATGAGGCGGCGATCTACGAGGATCTCGGCTGCCTCGGCATCTCCTGGCAGCAAGGCGTGCGCCGGCAGAGCGAGCATTTCGATGAGTACCAGGCCGCGCTCGACAAGCTCGAAGCGCAGGGGCTCATCTATCCGAGTTTCGAGAGCCGCAGCGAGATGAGCGCGCTCGTTGCTGAGCGCGACCGGCGGGGCCATTGGCCGCGCGATCCTGATGGCGTGCCGCTTTATCCCGGCCGCGCCCGCAAAATGCCACCGGCCGAACGCGAGCGCCGGCGCCGGGCCGGTGCGCCGTTCGCGCTGCGGCTCGCCATGGATGCGGCGGTCGCGCGCGCCGGCGTGCTCGCTTGGACCGAGACCGGCATCGGCCCGCAGGGCCAGACCGGTCGCGTCACCGCGGCGCCGCAAATGTGGGGCGACGTCGTGCTCGCGCGCAAGGAGGCGCCGACGAGCTATCACCTCGCGGTCGCCGTCGACGACGCCTTGCAGGGCGTGACCGACGTGGTGCGCGGGCAGGATTTGTTCTGGTCGACCAGCATCCACCGTCTGTTGCAGGCGCTGCTCGCGCTCCCGGAGCCGATCTATCATCACCACGGGCTCATCCTCGATGCCGACGGCCGCAAGCTGTCGAAATCCACGCAAGCGACGAGTTTGCGCGAATTACGGGCCGCGGGCGCAAAAGCGGCGGATATCCGCCGCATGGTCGGCCTTGGACGCTGATAATTGAGTGTTGCAAATTTGGCTGCTGAGCTTGTTTTGTTCGGTCGGCCGCCGTGGCATGCTGGGCGCGGCGCCGGGGGGCTGCCATGTCTCGATTAAGATCGGCGCGAGTGAGGTTCAAAAAGTCGGCCGGCAAGCCGGCGCGACGCCGGACACGGCGGCGCGAGCCGCCCGTCCGCGCGACCGAAGCTTCGCTTGTAGCGTACGCGCACGACATTCGCACGGCGCTCACCGGCATCCTGGCGCTCGGCGAATTGCTGGCAAGCTCCAATCTCGGCGAACGCGAGCGGCGCTGGGCTTCGGGCATCAAAGACAGCGCCGAGCATCTCGCCGCGCTCACGACATTGATGATCGACGCTGCCAAAGCCGATGCCGGGGCGCTCACGCTCCAGCGGGAGGCTTTCCGGCCGCGCCGTCTTATGGAGGTTCTGGCCGATTCGCTGACCGCGCGGGCGGAGACCAAGGGCCTCACCGCCGAAGTGACGGTCGCGGATGATTTGCCGGAGCTGCTCGTGGGCGATGCGGTAAGGCTGCGGGCCGCGCTGGAAAATCTCATCGACAATGCGGTGAAGTTCACCGACCGCGGTGTCGTTCGCCTCGCGCTGCGCAGGGCGCGCGCGGGGGGCGCGGCGGGCGCGGCGCGCGGACAGGTCAGGCTCGTCTTTACCGTCACCGACAGCGGCATCGGGCTCAAGGCCGCCGAGATCAAGCGGCTGTTCCGCCCGTTCGCGCAAGCCAACGCGGACATCGCGCGGCGCTATGGCGGAGCCGGGCTCGGGCTCGCCGTCGTCAAAGCCCTCGCCAAGCTGATGGGCGGCGATCTGACTGTCACCAGCGCGTATGGTCGGGGCTCCTGTTTCCGTCTCGCGGCCGTGCTGCCGATTGCGCCCGCCGAGGCGGCGGGAAACATGCCCCCGCGGCAGCCGACGGCGCCGGCGCGCCGCCTCGCGATCCTGTGTGCGGAGGACAACCCCTATGGCCGCGTCATCCTCAACACCATCCTCGCCGAACTCGGTCATCGCGCCGACTTCGTCGGCTCGGGCGAGGAAGCGGTCGCGGCGGTGGCGCGGGGCTATGACGTCGTGCTGATGGATGTGACGCTCTCCGGCATCGACGGCCTTGAAGCAGCGCGGCGCATCCGCGCACTGGCCGGCGGCGCCGGCCGCACGCCGATCATCGGCATTTCCGGCCGCACCGAGGCGGGCGACGAGCAAGCCGCCCATGCGGCTGGAATGGATTTCTATCTGCACAAGCCGGTGAGCCCGAGCGCGCTCAGCGAAGCGATCGCGGCGGTGGTGCTGCCGCCATCGGCGAGCGTGAGGTAGCGTTCGAGTTCGAATACGCATAATATACGTATATGACCAAGAAACTCACGATAACCGTATCCGACGAGGTCTATAGGGGACTTCACAAGCGCGTCGGCCGGCGCAAGATTAGTCGTTTCATCGATGAGATCGCGCGGGAGCATCTCGCCGACCGGAACTCGCCGGAATACTGGCTGAGTGCATCGGAGCGCGAACTCGCGGCCGCTTACGCGGAGCAGGCCGCTTACGAAGCAGCGCACGCAGAGGAAACGAAAAAGGAGGACGAGGCGTGGCTCAATGGGTTGATCGGCGACGTGTTGCGGACGGACCACCCCAATGCGGAAAGGTGAAATCTGGTGGGTCGATTTCGACCCCTCGATTGGCGGCGAAATCCAGAAGACGCGACCTGCTGTCATTGTCTCAAACGATCTTGCCAACGCACGTTTGAACCGCATGCAGGTCGTTCCTTTGACCACAAACGTGGATCGTGTGTTCCCGGGCGAAACGATCGTCCAGTTTGGCGATGAAGTGCGTAAGGCAATGGCCAATCAGATCATGACCGCTGCCAAGGAGCGATTCAGCCGTCGGATGGGCGCACTCGATCGCCTTCAGATGCTCAAAGTCGAGACCGCAATATTGGTACAGCTCGGTCTCGACAATCGGCCATAACGAAGGAGCCCATATTCTCATTCGTTCGGAACTGCACCCTCCACGATCCGCACCAGATCGGCCATGATGCGGTTTAATTCGAAATCCTTCGGCGTATAGACTCCGGCGACGCCGGCGCTTTTCAGCGCGCTGGCGTCCTGCGGCGGGATGATGCCGCCGACCACGACCGGCACGTCGAGCCCGGCCTCCTTCAAGCGCGCGATCACGTCCTGAACCAGCGGCAGGTGCGAGCCGGAAAGGATCGACAAGCCGACGACGTGCACGTTCTTTTCGGCCGCCGAGGCGGCGATCGCCTCCGCCGTCAGCCGGATGCCGTCATAGACCACCTCCATGCCGGCGTCGCGGGCGCGGGCGGCGATCTGTTCGGCGCCGTTGGAATGGCCGTCGAGGCCGGGCTTGCCGATCAGGAATTTCAACCGCCGGCCGAGTTTTTTCGATACGCGATCGACCTCCGCGCGGATGTCGTCGAGGCCCTCGGCATCGTTGCGCATCGCGGTGCCGACGCCGGTCGGCGCGCGGTACTCGCCGAACGCGGCGCGGAGCGCAAATCCCCACTCGCCGGTGGTGACGCCGGCTTTGGCGCAGGCGATCGAGGCCGGCATGATATTGGCGCCGGTTCGCGCCGCTTTGCGCAACGCCGCGAGCGCGGCGGCGACCGCCTCGTTGTCGCGCGCGGCGCGCCACGCCTTGAGGCGCGCGACCTGCCCGGCCTCCGCCTCCGCAGCCACGGTGAGAACCGCTTCGGCGGCATCCGCGAGCGGCGAGGCTTCCGTCTCGACGAAGCGGTTGACGCCGACCACAATCTGCTCGCCGCGCTCGATCGCCTCGACCCGGCGCGAATTCGATTCGACGAGCTGCTGTTTCAGGTAACCCGATTCCACGGCGGCCACGGTGCCGCCCATCTTTTCGATCTGCTTAAGCTCCTCCTTCGCCGCGTTCTTCAGCTCGGCGACCTTGGCGGCGATCACCGGCGAGCCGTCGAAGACGTCGCCGTATTCCAAGAGGTCGGTCTCGTAGGCGAGGATTTGCTGCATGCGCAGCGACCATTGCTGGTCCCACGGCCGCGGCAGCCCGAGCGCCTCGTTCCACGCCGGAAGCTGGACGGCGCGCGCGCGCGCATTCCGCGACAGCGTGACCGCGAGCATCTCGAGGAGGATGCGGGCGACGTTGTTCTCCGGCTGCTGCTCGGTCAAGCCCAGCGAATTGACCTGCACGCCGTAGCGGAACAGCCGCTGCTTCGCGTCAGTCACGCCGTAGCGCTCGCGCGTGATCTCGTCCCATAATTCGGTGAAGGCGCGCATCTTGCAGATTTCGGTCATGAAGCGCAGTCCGGCATTGACGAAGAACGAGATGCGCCCGACCACTTCGCCGAATTCCTCCGGCGCGCATTCGCCCGACGCCTTCACCGCGTCGAGCACGCCGATGGCGGTGGCGAGCGCAAAGGCGAGCTCCTGCACCGGCGTCGCGCCCGCCTCCTGCAGGTGATACGAGCACACATTCATCGGATTCCATTTCGGCATCTCCTTGGTCGTGAACAGGATCACGTCCTTGGTCAGCCGCATCGACGGTGCCGGCGGAAACACATAGGTGCCGCGTGAAAGGTATTCCTTGATGATGTCGTTCTGGGTCGTGCCGGTGAGTTTTTCGCGCGGCACGCCTTGCTCGTCCGCGAGCGCGACATAGAGCGCGAGCAGCCAGGCGGCGGTGGCGTTGATCGTCATCGACGTGTTCATCTCGCCGAGCGGGATGCCGTCGAACAGCATGCGCATGTCGCCGAGATGCGAGATCGGCACGCCGACCTTGCCGACTTCGCCCTTGGCGAGCGGGTGGTCGCAGTCGTAGCCGGTCTGCGTCGGCAGATCGAAGGCGACCGACAGCCCGGTCTGCCCCTTGCTCAGGTTCTTGCGGTAAAGCTCGTTCGACGCCGTGGCGGTGGAATGCCCGGCATAGGTGCGGAAGATCCAGGGTTTATCGCGTTGCGGCTGGTCGCGCATTGTTGTTGCATGCATTCTGACCACACCAGTGTGACGCGGTTTGTATTGCGGCGCAACATCGCGCTCCCTCTCCCCGCGTGCGGCCGCGTGCGGGGAGAGGGTGGGGTGAGGGGGCCTCTCCGCTGGGCTCGGACTATGAAGCTCAGAATCGCGGAGAGGCCCCCTCACCCGGATTGCTTCGCAATCCGACCTCTCCCCGCGCCCGAGTTTTGCCCGTCATTGCGAGGAGCGAACGGGTCCGGCCCGAAGTGGCCGGCCCGATGACAGGCTCCGCGACGAAGCAATCCAGCAGAAACACCGATCTCGTTTGGCTCGCTAACTTAACTGAAGCCCCGAACTGGATTGCTCTCATGTCCCATTGTCAAGCTCCTGGCGCAGCTGCTCGCTCTCCTGACGTTCGGCGCAGGAGACAATCGTGAACGGTCGTACAACGGTAGGAGCGAAGCCTTGAGACGTC
>Ga0187856_1001175_pt1 | contig 21439 bp, 25 predicted proteins | sample June2016WEW_8_40_FD_132443 | JGI IMG/M metagenome (GOLD analysis project Ga0187856, IMG submission 132443) | Peatland microbial communities from SPRUCE experiment site at the Marcell Experimental Forest, Minnesota, USA - June2016WEW_8_40 | ecosystem: Environmental > Terrestrial > Soil > Wetlands... | reverse complement strand
CGTCTGGCCGCCGCCATGCAGCAACAGGACGGGAGAACCGCTGTCGCCGAACACGTCGGCCACCAGCCTGTTGCCGGCGGCGCCGATGAAAGTCGCGGTGGCGGGCGTCAAATGCCGGGTCATGGCCGTTCGCAGAGAAAGTTCACGCCAGCCTCGCTCGCGCGATCGGAATTATGAGTTGAATCGGAGGCGGTCAGCGAGCAAACGTAGCCTGGATTGAGCGGAAGCGAAATCCGGGGATTCGTCATCGGGCCTCACTTGTCCATCCCGGATGTCGCGGAGCCTGTCATCGGGCCGGCCACTTCGGGCCGGACCCGTTGGCTCCATCCAGGCCACAAACTCAACGCATCACCACCGACACTTCCCCCTGCGCTTTGCGGGTCGGCTTCACCGTGATCCGCACGTCCTGCCCGAGCGCGGTGAGAAATTCCATCAGCCGGCCGACCGAGAAATTTCCCGCACGGTTGCGCATCAGCGCCGAAACGTGCGGCTGCTTGATGCCGAGGATTTCGCCCGCTTGCGCCTGCGTCAAGCCGCGCTCCTTCACGAGCTTGTAGATTTGCAGCGTCAGGCGGGCCTTGAGCAGTTCCTGCTCCGGGTTCGGCAAACCAAGATCGGCAAACACGTTGCCGCTGCCTTTTGTCGCCCGCACTTTTGTCTTGCGCATTTCAGTTCTGCCTTGTCGATGCCAATTTCGCCACCTTATACCAGCGGCACTTGACTATGACCGTCATCCTGAGGTGGCCGCGGAGCGGCCCTCGAAGGATGCACGGCCCGGGCCGTCGCCCTTCGAGGCTCGCTGCGCTCGCATCTCAGGGTGACGGACGAGAGTCAGCGTAGCCCGGATTTCGCTGCGCTCTTTCCGACAAAGCTCTCCGGCATTGAAAAAACTGGTTATCCGCCGAATCGGCGATTAATAGCGAGGAATGCCCTTACGCTCCTTCCGCGTCGGCCGCGCGTCGGCCGGGCTTGGCCTGTTCGCGACCAAGCCGATCGCGAGAGCCGCCGCCATCGTGACCTACCGCGGCCGGCGTATTCCGACGGTCGAGGCGCACGAACGCGAGCGGCGCACCGGCGCCAAGTACATGTTCGAAATCAACCGGCAATGGACCATCGACGGCTCCTCGCGGCGGAATTTGGGCCGCTACATCAATCATTCCTGCCGGGCCAATGCGGAGGCGGTGTTGCGCAAGGGCCAAATGGTGTTCGTCGCGCTTCGCGGCATCGCGCCGGGGGAAGAGATCACGCTCGACTATGGGCGGGAATATTTCGATCTCTTCATCAGAGCGTCGGGTTGCCGCTGCGCGGCGTGCGCGGCGAAGGCAAAAGCCCGCCGGTCGCGACGCAAACGCTAGACCACCAAGCGATCCGGCGGCACAGCCTGCCGCGGATTTCGCGGCGCTTATTCGGGCTACTTGCTTATATCGAACTTTATGCAATCTCACGCCGCGGCCTTAACGCGGCATCGATAATGTCGCGACCGCTTTCACAATCGCGCACACCAAAGGCTATTCAAATGGATTTCGGCAAACGATTTTCGGTTCACAACGACCGCCCGGCCCCGGTCATCCAACAGACCTGCGTGCGCTGTTGCGGCACCGGCCGCGTCCGCGAGCGCGGCAATCGCATCATCTGCAAGGCCTGCGCCGGAAGCGGAAGAATAACTGCCACCACGGATCGCGATTCCTGATCGGCTACGCCTCGGCCGGCATGCGCTGCGGCTGCACCACCGTCACGATCGCGCCGGCGGCGTCGGCGAGGAATTCGCGGTCGTGCTTGAGTTCCTCGAAGCAAGCGTAGCCCGGATTGAGCGGCAGCGAAATCCGGGGCGGCCTCGCCGCAGAATCCCGGCTTTCGCTTCGCTCAAGCCGGGCTACTGACTCCCCACCCCCTTCCCTTTCAGCGCCGTCCCAATCTCATCGAGCACGGCCGGATCGTCGATCGTCGCCGGCATGGTCCAAGTCTCGCCGTCGGCGATTTTCTTGATGGTGCCGCGCAAGATCTTTCCCGAGCGCGTCTTCGGCAGCCGCCCCACCGTGATGGCGAGCTTAAAGGCGGCGACCGGACCGATCTTTTCGCGAATGAGCGCGACGCATTCCGTCTCGATTTCCGTCGGCGGCCGGTTGACGCCGGATTTGAGCACGATGAAGCCGCACGGCACTTCGCCCTTGAGCTCGTCCTTGATGCCGAGCACGGCGCATTCGGCGACGTCGGGATGCGCGGCGAGCACCTCCTCCATGCCGCCGGTCGAGAGCCGGTGGCCGGCGACGTTGATGATGTCGTCGGTGCGGCCCATGACGAAAATGTAGCCGTCCTCGTCCTTGAAGCCGGCATCGGCGGTCTTGTAGTGGCCGGGGAATTCCGTGAGGTAGCTTTCGCGCATTTGCTCGTCGGCCTGCCACAGCGTCGGCAGGCATGCCGGCGGCAGCGGCAGCTTGACCACGATCGAGCCCATCTTGCCGGCCGCGACCTCCCGGCACGCATCGTCGACGATGCGCACGTCGTAGCCGGGCATCGCCACGGTCGGCGAGCCGTATTTGACCGGCAGCATGCCGAGACCCACCGGATTGCCGGCGATGGCCCAGCCGGTCTCGGTCTGCCACCAATGATCGATCACCGGGATTTTAAGCAGTTTTTCCGCCCACATGAGGGTGTCGGGGTCGGCGCGCTCGCCGGCGAGAAACAGCGTGCGGAATTTTGATAAGTCGTATTGCGCGAAAAACTTGCCCTGCGGGTCCTCTTTCTTGATGGCGCGGAACGCCGTCGGCGCCGTGAACATGACGGCGCAGCCGTGCTCGGCGATCACGCGCCAGAATGCGCCGGCATCAGGCGTGCCGACCGGCTTGCCCTCGTACAGGATCGAGGTGCAGCCGTGGAACAGCGGCGCGTAGACGATGTAGCTGTGGCCGACCACCCAGCCGACGTCGGAGGCGGCCCAGTACACTTCGCCCGGCTCGACGCCGTAGAGGTTTTTCATCGACCATTTGAGCGCGACCATGTGGCCGCCATTGTCGCGCACCACGCCCTTCGGGCGGCCGGTCGTGCCCGAGGTGTAGAGAATGTACAGCGGATCGGTCGCCGCGACCGGTACGCATTCATAGACCGAGCGGGCGTGAATGAGCGCGTGGTCGCGCATCGTCGCCCAGTCGTGGTCGCGGCTCCCGATCATGGATGCTTCCGCCTGCGGGCGCTGCAGGATGAGGCAGGCATCGGGCTTGTGCTGCGACAGCGAGATCGCCTCGTCGAGCAGCGGCTTGTAATGGACGATGCGGCCGGGCTCGAGGCCGCAGCTGGCAGAGAGGATCACCTTCGGCTTGGCGTCGTCGATGCGCGTCGCCAGCTCGCGCGCGGCGAAACCGCCGAACACCACCGAATGAATCGCCCCGATGCGCGCGCAGGCAAGCATGGCGATCACTGCCTCCGGCACCATCGGCATATACAGGACCACCCGATCGCCGGTGCCGACGCCGAGATCGCGCAACATCCCGGCGAGCACCTGCGTCTCGGTCATCAGGCGGTGGTAGGTGATGGTGCGTTTGGCGTCCGCGAGCGGCGAATCATAGATGAGTGCCGCCTGATTGCCGCGCCCGGCATTGACGTGGCGGTCGACGGCATTGAAGCAGGTATTGCAGACCCCGCCGGGGAACCAGCGCCCGTAAATCCCGGCGTTCGGGTCGAATGCCGCCTTCGGCTTTTCGAACCAGTCGAGATCCGCGGCCGCTTCGGCCCAAAAGCCCTGCGGATCGCGCTGCCAGCGCGCGTAGACCTCGTGGTAGCGGCTCGAACGGGCGTCCATGGCGCTTTCTCCTGTTCTCCCTAGTGTCCCCGCGCGCGGCCGCGCACGGGGAGAGGTAGTTCTGTTACTTCTCGCTATATTCTGAAGCGCCGCCGCAGCATTGCAAGCCGTGCCGGCAGGCCCGCCATGCATCATGGCGCTAGCAACAAGCCCTGGGCTTTGATCTATGTCACCTGTTCTCTTGCCCCATATCGCGGACTTGCAGTGATCACCGATCCGCTGTTCTACCTCGTGGCCATTCCCGCCGTGACGTTCCTCGGCCTCGGCAAGGGCGGCTTCATCGGCTTGGGCATGATCGCGACACCGCTCGTCGCGCTGGCCGTGCCGCCGCTCGAAGGCGCGGCCATCCTGCTGCCGATCCTCATCTGCCAGGATGCCATCTCGGTGTGGACCTATCGGCGCAATTGGAGTGGCTGGAATTTGCAGGTGCTGTTGCCCGGCTCGGTCATCGGCATTGGCGCGGCCTGGTTGTTCGCAAGTTATTTCTCCAACGCCGCGATCGAGCTGACCGTGGGAGCGATCGCGCTCAGCTTCGTGCTCTACACCTGGCTTGGCGCCGGGCTTCGCGCTTACCTCGGGCGGCCGCCGGCGAAAGCGCAGCGCCCGCATCCGGCGCTGGGAATTCTCTGGGGCGCGCTCTCCGGCTTCACCTCGACGCTCCTCCAGGTCGGCGGGCCGCCCTTTCAGATCCACATCCTGCCGCAACGTCTCGACAAGCTCACCCTCGTCGGCACCGCGGTCATGTTCTTCGCGCTCCTGAACCTGATGAAGATCGTGCCCTATTTCGCCCTCGGCCAGTTCTCGCCGCGCAATCTCGCGACCTCGGTCGTTTTGCTGCCGCTCGCCGTCGCCACGAATTTTCTCGGCATCTGGCTGGTGCGCAAGACGCCGACCGACCAATTCTACCGGATCGCCTATCTGCTGATGTTTCTGATCGCGCTCGGTCTGCTCTGGCAAGGCGCGAGAGGTTTCATTCGCTGAGAAGCGGAGTAGCGAATAGCGAATGGCGAGTGGGAAGGGATGATGGGTCATCTCCATCCGCTATTCGCCACTTCGCCATTCGCTCCTGCCATTGATCTAAGCCGCTCCCTTTCGCTAGGCTCGACTTCCGGCAGCGAGGGGAAGACCATGCCGACGCCCTACGATATTGACCTCGGCCGCAATCCGGCGAATTTCCAGCCGCTGACGCCGCTATCCTTCCTGGCGCGCGCCGGCGAGGTTTATCCGGACGTGACCGCGATCATCCATGGTGCGCGATCCTGGACTTATCGGCAGTTCTATTCGCGCGCGAAGCAGTTCGCGTCGGCGCTGGCGCGGCGCGGCATCAAGCGTGGCGACACCGTCTCGGTCATGGTCGCCAATACGCCGGCGCTCATCGAAGCGCATTACGGAGTGCCGATGGCGGGCGCCGTGCTCAACGCGCTGAACACGCGGCTCGACGCCGCCCTCATCGCGTTTACGCTCGACCACGCCGAGACCAAGGTGCTGATCACCGATCGGGAATATTCCAAGGTCATGAAGGAGGCGCTGGCGCGCGCCAAAGCCGAGCCGCTGGTCGTCGATTACGACGACCCGGAATTCAGCGGCGCCGGCGAGCGCCTGGGCAGCCTCGACTACGAGGATTTTCTCCGCGAGGGCGATGCGGACTTCGCCTGGCAAATGCCGGGCGACGAGTGGGACGCGATCTCGCTCAACTACACGTCGGGCACCACCGGCGATCCCAAGGGCGTCGTCTATCACCACCGCGGCGCCTATCTGCTCGCGCTCGCCAATGTGATCACCTGCGGCATGGGCAAGCATCCGGTCTATCTGTGGACGCTGCCGATGTTTCATTGCAACGGCTGGTGCTTTCCGTGGACGCTCTCGGTCGTCGCCGGCACCCATGTCTGCCTGCGTGCAGTGCGCGCGGCGCCGGTCTTCGACGCCATCGCCACTCACAAGGTCACCCATCTGTGCGGAGCGCCCATCGTGATGTCGACGCTGCTCAACGCGTCGGCCCAGGAGCGCAAGCCGCTGCCGCACATGGTCGAGTTTATCACCGCCGCCGCGTCGCCGCCCGAGGCTGTGCTGGCGGCGATGAAGGCCGCCGGCTTCAACGTCACCCACGTCTACGGTCTGACCGAGGTCTACGGTCCCGCTTGCATCAACGACTGGCACCGCGAATGGGACGCGCTCCCCGCCGCCGAGCAGGCAGCGAAGAAAGCCCGCCAGGGTGTGCGCTATCCGGTGCTCGAAGCGCTCGACGTGCTCGACCCGGAATCGATGCAGAAGGTGCCGCGCGACGGCGAGACACTGGGCGAGGTGATGTTCCGCGGCAACGTGGTGATGAAGGGCTACCTGAAGAACAAAACGGCGACCGAGAATGCGTTCGCCGGCGGCTGGTTCCATTCCGGCGATCTCGGCGTCATCTACCCGGATGGCTACATTCAATTGAAGGACCGCTCCAAGGACATCATCATCTCCGGCGGCGAAAATATTTCCTCGATCGAGGTCGAGGACGCGCTCTACAAGCACCCGGCGGTGGCCGCCGTCGCCGTGGTCGCCAAGCCTGACGAGAAATGGGGCGAGACGCCGTGCGCGTTCGTGGAACTAAAGCCCGGCACGACGGCGACCGCCGACGAACTCATCGCCTGGTGCCGTTCCCACCTCGCCGCCTACAAATGCCCGCGCTTCGTGGTGTTCACAGAGATTCCGAAAACGAGCACCGGCAAGATGCAGAAGTTCAAGCTGCGCGACGCGGCGAAAGGGAAATGAAGATAAGTGATTACAATGGTGCTGATACATCCCAAATATCTTGATAAGCGGAAAGCTTTAGCGCCGCCGTTTCTGGATCTACTCGCACGATTGAAGCTGGCGACCTTTCGGCAAATGCGTTCAATGATTGAGTGAGAATCCAAATTTCGCTGTTGTCGATAGCGATCAATCGATCATGCAGCTTTCGAGGCGGCGACAACCGGCTCTCCAATGGCCGGGCTGCAGCGTATTGCTGAACCCAGCGCTGTGACGCACTACGCAGCGTAGACTTATAGCTAGCCGCGTCGGCGAGGAGACGAACCATCACGTTTTCTGGGCCCAAAGTTGCGAAATGCGTAAGCGCCTTTTCGTCCATGTACGGATCAACAATTAATACGTCCTGCTTTGCACCAGCGAGCAACTTGCCTATCTCAACCTGTGCATCGAAAACGTTCCCTGCAGGAATAAATGCTCCCTGGGAGGCCGCCGGTGCTTGTAATTCCGCCCTCGACAGAGCCCAAAAAAAGATAAATCCTGCCATGGCTGCTTGCTCGTGTCGGTCAAAATCAGCACCCAATAGGGATTCAATTTGGGACCTGAATCGAAGGCCTTCGTCGCTATCAAGCTCCGCAACTAGTGCTTCAGCACGGCCAAGCCATCGCACGATCGCCGTGCTAGGCGGATTGGCCAAATCGGGCATACTTTCAGCCATACGTCCCATTTGGACATATAGCGACTGAGGGCTAATCGGCATGGCTGCACAGTAGCACAGCGTCGCCTTTGCTTGCCAAACGATACTTAGCCGCCCTGTCAAGCCGCTTCCGCCTCCGTCACTCCCACCACCAGCCGCTTGCCGAGCGCGCGCAAGGCGGCGGTCAGCGCCGGCAGTTTGGTCGGATGTTTGGGGTCGAGAATGCGGCGTACTTCTTTTTCGTCCTTGCCGATGCGGCGCGCCAGTTCGGTCTTGGTAATCCCGGCGGCAGCAAAAGATTCCAGCACGGCGAGCTTGGCTGCCACGTCCGGCATGACGGCGATGTCAACAAGATCGCGGCCTCTGGCGCGCGGCTTGGGCAGCGTCTTGCCGCGTGCCAGATAGGTTAGCAGCACGAGGCCAAGCGCTTCCTCGGCCATGGTGCGGGCGTCGGCATCGCCGCGTCCCTGCGTGACCACCTCAGGCACATCGGGAAAGGTGACGACAATGTTGCCGCGCCGATCACCTGGCTCGAACAGCGCCCGATAGGCGTAGGCCTGCATCCCAATTCTCGTCATGCCCGTGTCGCGCGTTGCCCCTCTGCTTGTCATGCGCGGGCTTGACCCGCGCATCCATGCTGATCTGAAGCGATCAAGGCTTTGCGGTGAGTGCGTGTATGTTGCGCGTCACTATGGATTGCCGGGTCAAGCCCGGCAATGACGAATGAAAGGGAAAACCCACCGGCACCCCGGTTTCGCCGGGGTCAGGTGGCGAAGGATGAACTATCAACTAATTGTCTAATGTACGATCGCTTCCTGCCTGAGCCGCGCGATCTCGTCCTTGACGTGCAACTTGCGTCGTTTGAGTTCCACGATCTTCAAAGCGTCCGTTGACGGATGGGTAAGCGCTTCGCTGATCTCCTGCTCCAGGGCTTGGTGCCGTCTTTCGAGTTCCGCAAGATGCGATTCGATCGCCATGTGGCATGTCTCCTTGCGTCTGATATCCCCTGTACGCGAATGCTACACCAGTGTGACCGTCGGGAAAGATAGTCTTTTTGCCGCGCCGCGAAAATCCCCGCTGTGCACCGGGCCCTGCGGGCTTGTCGGATATCAACCAAAAAGCGATAATCCATAGGAGCTTACCGGCCGGCGACCGTCCCAAAGAGCGGGCCAAGGTACGACCAAGGCGCGACCAAGGCGGCGATGACAAAAGAGGAAGAACGCGAGCTTCGGGCGCAACTTGCGCGCCTGCAGCAGGAGCATCGCGACCTCGACGCCGCGATTGCGGCGCTGCAGGCTTCACCGGGCGCCGACATCATCCAGGTTCAGCGCCTGAAGAAGCGCAAGCTGCAATTGCGTGACCGCATCACCTTCATCGAAGACCAGCTCACGCCGGATATCATCGCGTAGGGCCGTCATTCCGGAAGCCGCCAACGGGTCCGGCCCGAAGTGGCCGGCCCGATGACAGGCCCCGCGGCTATCCGGAGTCCATAACCCCCGTTCGCGCAGACTTGCGACGATCGTGGCTATGGATTCCGGGCTCGTCGCTTCGCGCCGCCCCGGAATGACAATCCCGCCGCTCGGCCTTGCGGGCGTACATCGCCGCGTCGGCGCGCGCGAGCACCTCGGCGGGCGTATCGAGCGGGCCCATGAACGCCACTCCCGCCGATGCCCCGACGACCAGCGTCGAGGCGCCCCAGCGCACCGGCGTCGCGTAGACCGCCGCCTCGAACGCAGCGGCTTTGGCCGCGGCGGCGGCGCCACTGACGTTCCACAACAGCACGACGAATTCGTCACCGCCGATGCGCGCGACGACGTCGGAAGCGCGCACGTGGCGTGTGAGCGCGGACGCGATCGCCTTGAGGACGGCGTCGCCCGCGGCGTGGCCGTGGCGATCGTTGACCGGCTTGAATTCATCGAGATCGAGATAGATGAGCGCCGCGCTCACCCCATAGCGCTTCACATAAGCGAGCGAGCGCTTGAGCTCGCGCTCGAAGCCGCGGCGGTTGAGCGTCTCGGTCAGTGGATCGACGTCGACCCGCGCCTCGAGTTCGGTGATGTGGGCACGCGAGGCTTGAAGTTCGGCCGCAAGCCGCTCGACCTCGGCGGCAAGCCGCGCGGCGACCGCGCGCGCATGCGACTTCGACGCTTTCGGCGCGTCGGTGCCGGCGTGTTTTTGGCTGTGCCGGCTGAGCCGCTCTGGCTGCGGCGGCCGGAATGCAACCGTCTTTCGCTGCGATCTTGCCGATTTGTGCTTCACGGGGCCCCCGTCCGAATCGCATGGGAAGACTAGCCTGCTGGGCCGCCCGAATTCAGCGCGTTAGCGCCGCTCGCGTCCGGCAGGGGCGGCCCATGCGACGGATTGACGCAGGGCGCGAGCGCGCTCAGTCGGCCTGGAGAAATCCCATCGGCTTCGTCTGCGCGTCGGTAAAGACCGCCGCCGTCAAGGGGCCGCCGTATACGGCTCCGGTATCGAGGTTCAGCCGATTGCTGTGCAGATCGGGCGCGCCGGTCGCCGTCGGCGTGTGACCGTGCACGATCAGGCGTCCGTAGTCGCGCTCGTCGGAGAGAAACGGTTCCCTGATCCAGACCAGGTCATGCTCGTCCTGCGCATCGAGCGGCTTTTCCGGATCGATGCCGGCATGGACGAAAAAGCGGCGGCCGTCGTCGTAGCTCGGTCGCAGTGAACGCAGCCAATCGATGTGCGCGCCCGGCAGCGCCTGGGCGCTGTCGACGCCATAACTGCGCAGCGTCGCCGCTCCACCTTGCGTGAGCCAATAGTCCGCCGGCGTCGTGCCGTCGATGACGCCAAGCGCTATCGCCTCGTGGTTGCCCTTGAGCGCGATGACGCGGTCCGGCAACCGCGACTGAAGGTCGATCAAAGAGCGGACGACGCCGGAGCTTTCGGGCCCCCGGTCGATGTAATCGCCGAGAAAGACGAACGTCATCGGCCGTCCTTGCGCATGGTGTTGGCAATGCGCAATCAACCTGTGCAGCTTGCGCAGCGAGCCATGGATATCGCCGATGGCGTAGGTGAGCGACATGGGGGTCGTTGCCTGATTGGGTCCGCGCTTCAAATGATGGCCATATTCAGGCACGATTGTTCAGTCAGCGCTCACCCATAAATGGGAACTTAGGGAGGAGGGGGGCGGTTTGCAGTAAACACAAGCTGGTCGAGGTGATGTCATGAGAAAGATTCTGACTGCTTTCGTCGCGGTGGCGGCCATTGGCGCGGCGGTGGTCGCGACGTCGAGTACGGCCGACGCAAGGTGGTATGGCCGCGGGGGTTGGGGCTGGGGCCCTGGTCCCTTTTTCGGTGGGCTAGCCGCCGGGGCCATTGTCGGCGGTGCGCTGGCGGCGCCCTATTATTATCCGTACCGTTACTACGGTTACGCTCCGTACCGTTACTACGGTTACGCTCCGTATCCCTATTACGGACCCGGTTGCCGGCCCGCTTGGGTACGCGGTTGCTACTGAGAATGCAGGCTGCGGTATTCCCCGGGAAAACGACGGGCGTTCCCCTTTGCGGGGACGCCTTAATTTCGATCACAGTATAGGGAATACCGATTCCCGTACCAAACTTCCGCCAAATAGTGCCTCTTCAATGGTGACGGAGGCGGCGAGGAATACGGGGGTTTATGGGGACTTCCGCTCATTCACGTTCGGGATCGGCACCCGACCGATCGCCTGAGGAGAACACATGCACAAATCGCTCATCGCGCTTGTTGGCGCCGCGGGCATCGGCTTTGCCGCATTGGCTGCCCCGAGCACTGCAAACGCACAATGTTTCGGCTGCGCCGTGGCCGCAGGGGTGCTCGGCGGCCTCTTCGCGGGCGCGGTCGTAGGCAGCGCCATCGCCAACAGCCAGCCGCCGCCACCGCCGGGTTATTACCCGCCGCCGCCCCCTCCCGGCGCTTACTATCCGCCGCCGCCCGGCGCTTATCCGCCTCCCGCCTATGCTCAGCTGGCACCCGGCTGCTATTGGGGAAAGCGCCAGGTCTGGGTCGAAGGCGTCGGTTACCGGTGGCGGACTGTCCAGGTCTGTCCCTGATCGCGTCGGTCCCTGATCGCGCGGCATGGTGTTGAATTCGGCCGGCCGGCTCGCATAAGCCGGCCGGTTTGCTTTGTGCCTCGCCGGTTCGCCGGTACGGTCATGGCAAGGGTCCCATGCGACAATGCGCAATGACGACGCTCAAATGGATCGCCGTCCTCGTGCTCTGCCTCTACCTCGGCTTCGCCGCGATCCTCTACCTCGCGCAGCGTTCGCTGATGTATTTTCCGGAGGCGATCCGCACGGCGCCGGCGCATGCGGGCTTGCCCGAGGCCGAAGAGGTAACGCTCACGGCCTCCGACGGGGAGCGCATCATCGCTTGGCATGTTCCTCCGCGCAACGGCAAGCCGGTCATCCTCTATTTCCAAGGTAATGGCGGCGCATTGCGACATCGCGTCGAGCGCTTTCGCAAGCTCATCAGCGACGGAATCGGTCTCGTCGCGGTCGAATATCGCGGCTACGGCGGTTCGAGCGGAACCCCGACCGAGGCGGGCCTCATCGCCGATGGTGAGGCCGCCTACGCCTTTGCCGCCGCGCGTTACCCGGTGCATCAGCTTGTGCCGTGGGGCGAGTCGCTCGGCTCCGGCGTCGCGGTTGCGTTGGCGGCGGAAAAACCGGTCGGCCGCGTGATCCTGGAAGCGCCGTTCACATCCGCGGCCGCGGTCGGCGCCGCGCACTATTGGTATTTGCCGGTCAAGCTCCTGATGAAGGATCAATTCCGCTCCGACGAGCGCATCGGAAAAATCACGGCGCCCGTCCTCATCCTGCACGGCGTGCACGACCAGATCATTCCCTTCGCGATGGGCGAGCGGATGTTCGATCTGACGAAAGCGCCGAAGCACATCGTGCGTTTCCTCGACGGCGACCATGAAGACCTCGATGCGCACGGCGCGCTGCACGCCGTCGGCCGTTTCCTCGCCGGCGATTTGGACTGACGAACCTTTGTTCAATCCGGGCTCCGCGGCGAAGTCATTGTGGCACTGTCATAAGCTCGAGCACGTGCCCGTTCGGGTCCTGAAAATATACGCCGCGGCCGCCGCCCCAATCGTTGAGCTTGCCGTCGTCGAGGCTCCAAGGGGCGCTGCCGAAAGCGATTTTGGCCGTCTTGATGCGGCGGAGGATAGCGTCGAATTCGCGGTTGCTGACGTGGAAGGCGTAGTGATGACTCTCGAACTTGTTTTCGTCGTCGAACAGCAGCGTCAACGCCTTGTTGACCCGCACTGGCGCAAAATAGTTGGTGCGCCCGCGTTTGCGGCCGAAGATATGGGCGAAAAACTTGGCCGCCGCTGCTTTGTCGCGCGCCGGAACGATGGTGTGGTTGAGCGTGATGGTCATGGGCGCCTCCTGCTCGGCAGTGCTGTCAAAACGTCTGGTAAGACTGCCCGATCTTGCCGCCGACGCGGGTAAAGCCGGCACGCGCCGGCTCATACTTTTCGTTGATATTGAGCGCCTTGGCGTAGGAGCCGGCCGCCTTGTCCTTTTGCCCGAGGCGCTCATAGGCGAGCCCGCGGCTGGTCCAGGCCTGCAGGCTCGTCGGCTCGATCTGCACGGCCTCGTCGAGATCGCCCGCCGCCGACTTGGCATCGCCAATTGCGAGGTAGCTGAGCGCGCGCGCGACGTGCGGCTCGGCCTTCTGCGTGGCGAGCCCAATGGAAGTGGAGAAGTCGTCGATGGCGAATTGGTGCTGATGCTGGCTCTGATAGAGCAGGCCGCGATTGTAATAGGCCTGCGCATTGTCGGGCTTGAGCGCGATCGCCTTGTTGAAGTCGCCGAGCGCCTGCATGCTGCGGCCTTGCTGGCGGTAGACGATGCCGCGACCGAGATAGGCTAGCGCGTAGGAGGCGTCGATTGACAGCGCTTTGTTGTAGTCGGCAAGCGCGAGGTCGAATTTGTTGGCCTGGCGATAGATGAGCGCGCGATTCGCGTAGGCTTGCCCGTAATTGGGATCGAGGCTGATGGCCTTGTTGAAATCGGCAAGCGCCTGCTCCGGGCGCCCGGTCTCACCAAAGACCGAGCCACGCATGTTGTAGGCTTGCGGATCGTCGGGATGTTTTGCAACGACCTCAGTGAGCGACATCAGGTTGGATTGCGAGGGCGCGTAGAGCGCGTCCTCCTTCTCGGCTGACGACAGATTGCCGAGCGCGCAGCCGGCGAGCGCCAAGGTCGCAAGCACAGTCACGGCGACCGCCAGGCTTGGCGAGGCCATGCGCCGCCGCCGTCGCCGCTTGCTTCGCGCGACTGCCGGTCCTGTCATCCGATGCCTCGTGGCACCGCGGCCCCTTTGCGCCCAACGGCAGATCACGGAGAAGCAAGACGATAGTCCCGGCCCCCGGCCCCGCGGCCCCCCGGCCGGCAAAGCAAAGGCGCGAGCCAAAAAGCCCACGCCATCAGCAAAGCGTGCTTCGTTCCTCAGCCAAAGCGGGGCGGGCGCGGCGGTCCAGACCTGCCGGCACCGGGGCCGGTGGTGGGCTTCGGCTTCATCGGCAACAGGCCCTCGCGCTGCAATCGCTTGCGCGCGAGCTTACGGGCGCGGCGGATCGCCTCCGCTCTCTCTCGAGCCTTTCTTTCCGAGGGTTTTTCGTAGTGGCCGCGAAGCTTCATCTCGCGGAAGATGCCCTCGCGCTGCATCTTCTTCTTCAGCGCCTTGAGGGCCTGGTCGACATTATTGTCACGGACGAGAACCTGCACGCATGCTCCTCTCGCAGTTGGGTTATGAGATTGCGCGGCGGCACCGGCGTAAGCCCACGCCGCCTTGCGGCGGCATGTAGCAGAAATGCCGGATCAAGTCCACAAGTCGAACTGATTCGGCGCGAGCGACGCGTCTTGCGCCGCATCAATCCGTAAAAACCCGCGTGATGTGTCCCATCTTGCGGCCGGGGCGCACCGCCGCCTTGCCGTAAAGATGCACGGCGGCTCCGGGAACCGTGAGCCAGGCGCGGAAATCCTCGACCTCGCTGCCGATGAGGTTCGTCATTTCCACGCGGCCGCGGCGGATCGGCTTGGCGAGCGGCCAACCGGCCACCGCCCGGATGTGCTGCTCGAATTGCGACACCGAGGCGCCGTCGAGCGTCCAATGGCCGGAATTATGCACCCGCGGCGCGATCTCGTTGACCAGGAGGCCGCCCTCGCGCAGCACGAACATTTCAACTGCCAGCACGCCGACATAGCTGAATTGATTGGCGATCATCTCGGCAATCCGCCGCGCCTCCTGCGCGGCGGCGGCAGAGAGGACGGCGGGCACCCGCGAAACCTTTAAAATATGTTCGCGGTGCTCGTTCTCGGTGACATCGAAACATTCGACGGTGCCGTCGCGCCCGCGCGCGGCAACGACGGAAACTTCGCGCGCGAACGGCACGAAGGCTTCGAGGATGCAAGGCTGGCCGCCGAGCTGGCGCCAGGCGGCTTCGGGATCGGTGCCGTTGTCGATCGTCGCCTGGCCCTTGCCATCGTAACCGAACCGGCGCGTCTTCAGCACGGCGGGCCGGCCGATCCGATCGAGCGCCGCAGCAAGTTCGGCCGGCGCGGCGACGGCGGCGTAGGGAGCCGTGCAAATGCCGAGGCCGGCGACGAAAATCTTTTCCGCGAGGCGATCCTGGGTCGTCGCCAGAATCTGCGGATCGGGCAACACCGCGACCCGCGCGGCAAGAAATGTCGCGGTGTCCGCCGGCACGTTCTCGAACTCGTAAGTGACGACGTCGACGCTGGCCGCGAAGCGGTCGAGCGCCTGGGTGTCGGTATAATCGGCGCAGGTGACCCGGTGCACGACATCGAAGGCGGGCGAGTCGGGATCGGGGGCGAAGATGTGGCACTTGAAGCCGAGGCGCGCGGCGGCGAGCGCCAGCATGCGGCCGAGTTGGCCGCCGCCGAGGATGCCGATCGTGGCCCCAGGCTCGAGAACGGCAGCGGCGACGCTCACGCGCCGGGTTCCTTTGTAGTTTCCTTGGGCTCGTCGGCGACGGCGGCAGTCTGGCGCTGCCGCCAGGCTTCGAGGCGGTTGCCGAGCGTCGGATCGCTCAGCGCCAAAACACTCGCCGCGAGCAGCGCGGCGTTGATGGCGCCGGCTTGCCCGATCGCCAAGGTGCCGACCGGAACGCCCGGCGGCATCTGCACGATGGAATAGAGCGAGTCGAGACCCGACAGCGCCTTCGATTCGATCGGTACGCCAAAGACCGGCAAGCTGGTGAGCGCGGCGGTCATGCCGGGCAAATGCGCCGCGCCGCCGGCGCCGGCGATGATCACTTTGAAGCCGGCGGCTTTCGCCCCTTTGGCGAAGGCGTAGAGGCGCTCCGGGGTGCGGTGGGCGGAGACGATGCGCGCGTCGTAGGCCACGCCCAGATCGTCGAGCGTCTCGGCGGCATGCTTCATGGTCTGCCAGTCGGACTGGCTGCCCATGATAATGGCTACGGATTTCGCTCCCGGCGGCGCCAAAACAATCTCCTGCGCGAAGGAAGCGCCGGATTATACAGCATGATCCGGAAAAGTGGAAACCGGTTTTCCGCAAAGATCATGCTCCACCAAGCAGCATGATCCGGAAAAGTGGAAACCGGTTTTCCGCAAAGATCATGCTCCACAAAAACAGCCTGGGGATACGCTCCGCTATCGCATGACGGAAGAAGGCGTTCTGCTCGACAAGGCGCCGGCGAACGAGGCCGACGACCCGTTCGCAACCTTCTCCGAATGGTCGAATGAGGCCGACGAGAAGGCTTATGGCGGCCTCTGACGACAGGCCGCATGGCTCATCAACAGGCTCGTTAAGAACTCTCTGGAACAAATCGTGTACACAGGCTATGATTCGGTTGGGACCTTGGCGACGGTCTGCCACTAGGGGGATTAAATGCCTGAATCTGCACACAAAAAGCAGCGCGGCGCGTTTTTTACCCCTCAGCCGATCGCGCAATTTTTGTCTGATTGGGCAATTCGCGCCGCGGCAGACACGGTGCTTGAGCCCTCATGCGGTGAAGCGGTCTTTTTGGAAGCGGCTGGGCGTCGAATAGACATCATTTCTCACGCCAATGATCGGATTGGCCAAAGACTGCGGGGTATTGAGATACACTCGCCGTCGGCGGTGCGGGCCAGGGCACGGCTAGCAGAGCTCGGCTATGGAGCAGCCATCGAGTGTAGTGACTTCTTCGATATCCCACCTCTAGGTGAATACGACGCCGTCCTCGGAAATCCACCTTTTATTCGATACCAATCGTTCACTGGAGATTCGAGAGCAAAAGCTCTGACGGCCGCCCTCCGTCAGGGTGTCCCGCTGAGAAGGTTGGCTAGTGCTTGGGCAGCATTTCTCGTCCACGCGTCGGCGTTCCTGAAGCCTAACGGCCGACTTGGATTTGTGCTTCCCGCGGAACTTTTAGCGACGCGATACGCCGCAGAAGTTCGATCATTTCTGCTCAGAAGATTCGGATCCCTTAAGATCATTTTGTTTGAACAGCTAATTTTCCCAGGGGTGATGGAAGAAGTTATTTTGCTGCTCGCCGAAGGAAGCGGCGGATGCAACTCCTTTGAAGTGATACAAGTTAAGAACATCGACAGCCTCAATCACGCAATTCTGCGCGGCAACGGCTATCACCCGCCACATCCTAATCATAAGTGGACTACCGGGCTGCTACAGCAAGAGGCTCAGCATGTCCTGTCCACCCTTTCACATTCAAAAAGCTTCGAAACGCTTTCAAATTGGGGCAACACCTATCTGGGATTCGTCACTGGCAGCAATGCCTTCTTCACCTTGAGCGAAGCTGAACGGATCAGACACAGACTTACCGACAAGGATATAATTAGAATATTTCCGCCCGGCACTCGAAAAATAAATTGGTTTGCGTTCACTGAAGCAGCTTGGCATTCGATGCGTGACGAAGGCGCAGCCGTTTACCTATTTTACCCGCGCTCTACAGCTCTCGACACCAATTCAAAGAACTACATTGATGTCGGCGTAAATCGAAAAATTCACACTGGCTACAAGTGCGCGAACAGAAAACCGTGGTGGCGAGTTCCTATTCCGCAAGAACCAGATTTGATTTTCACCTATATGAACCATCAAATGCCTCGCATCGTAAGCAATGATGCTAAAATCCAAGCTTCAAATTCGGTATACGGCGTGAAATTGCATCGAAACAGAAAATTGATCGGACGGAAGGTACTCCCCAGGCTATTCTTTAATTCTGTTTCGGCCTTGAGTAGCGAAATCGAAGGACGATCGTACGGTGGCGGCCTTTTGAAAATAGAGCCACGAGAGGCTGACAGAATTTTCCTCCCATCGCTGTCTATAGCCGCCGATTTATTCGATGAATTAGACGAAATATTTCCGGCGCAGGGGACGTTGCAGCAGTCGGAGTATGCGGATTCCTGTGAGAGAATGGACCGGATACTGTTAAACGCTGTCTCCGGACTGACGGAAGACGCAATAAAGATAATTCAGAAGGCACGTAAAGACTTGCTCGGGCGTCGAATGAGCCGTACCAAATCTGTAAAAGCAGTCGGCTCTCTGGATTAACCTTAGAGTGTGAACCTTCTTGGCCAGCCAACATGGCAAAGCGTAGCGCGAGATCAGACTCTGCTCCATGCGAATGGATCGATGAATTGGCAGCGTTCAAACGCTTCGCCACTCACAGTGGCGGCACACAAAGTGCAAAACATATCAAACCGATTCATTGGTACATTGCTTGTCGCCTCGTTCTCGAGGGCGGGTTCAATCCACATCACATCACGCCTAGACCTCCTTTCGTTTTTGCGGAACTTCGTACAAAGCGTGGAATTGAGCGCACGATTTCGTATGAACCGACAGCTGCAAGGGGCGGTGAGCAGATTATCCTTGGAGGACTAAAAACAAAGAATGTCGATGTTGTCGTGACCAACCCCGAGCTTGGTCCAGTACTAGCCGTTTCCTGCAAGGGCGTTACGAAAGCATTTCGTAACCTGACAAACAGAATGGAAGAGACTATCGGCGAATGTACAAACCTTCACATAACCTACCCTGCATTAGTTCTAGGATATTTTTCAGTCGTCCGAGCCAATCGGACATTGAAAGATGCGATCGAAGCTCCGGCGAACGATGCGGAAGAAGCAGACTCCGAAATTGGCCCGGATTCCAGTGCAATATCAACGAGCGCCCCAATCGAAGATCGGCCGTCTACGATTGCTGACAGAATTAAAGCAAACGATATCGCGATTCTCGAAGACGGTTCAATCTCAGATGGACTAATTCGCTTTCATGCGGCCCTTTCCGAAATGACTGGTCGACGTGGGGTTCGGAATGAGATTAGCCGATACGAGGCTATGGCTCTCACGCTCATCGAACCAAAGGGCGATCAGCCCGGTTCAATATTTCCGAACTTCCCGCCCGTTGAGAGTTCTCTTCACCTAAGCCGGTTCTTTTCCACATTGTATCAGCGATATGAAGAGCGTTTTGTTTTTGGCGCCCCATTGCTCGCCGACCGCGGAATCACCACTCGATTCGAGTGGTCACCTGATTCCGTCTTATTCACGCGTTCAGCTCTCGATGCTTCGAACTGGCCTGCGCTTGATTTTGAACCGAGGCTTTCCGCTTTTTCGTGAATTACCCTGTCGCGGCCGTGAAGGTCCAACGCGACGACGGGGCGCGCAGACTTTCCGCCTCGTCGGCGAGCACGAGGCGGCGCCATCGTACGGAGCGCTGTCGCATGCCTCGCCGCTCGCTCGCCGCTTGTTCGGGTCTTACCCCGCCGCCTTCGGCTCCGCCGCTTCGTCCGGCGGCTTGTCGGAGACGCCCGCCTCGGCGAAGGTCGCCATCCCGGTGTGGCAGGCGAGCGCGGCGCGCAGGATGAGCAGCGCCACCGCGGCGCCGGAGGCTTCGCCGAGCCGCATGTTGAGGTCGATGAGCGGGGCAAGTCCAAGCTCGTCGAGGAGCATGCGGTGGCCGGCCTCGGCGGAGACGTGGCCGGCGAGCGCGTGGGCGAGCGTGTCGGAGCGGAGCTTCCAAAGCGGCGCCACGGCGGCGGTGCAGACGAAGCCGTCGAGCAGGACCGGAATGCTTTGGCGCCGCGCCGCCAAGGCGGCGCCGAGAATGGCGGCCAGCTCGCGGCCGCCGAGCGCCGCGGCGACGCGGAGCGGATCGTGGAGGACGGCCGCATGACGTTCGAGCCCGCGGTCGATAACGGCGCGCTTGCGCGTAAGTCCCTCTTCGTCGACGCCGGTGCCGCGGCCGGCCCAACGGGCGCCGCCGCCGCCCAACAGCGCCGCCGCGATGGCGGCAGCCGCCGTCGTGTTGCCGATGCCCATCTCGCCCAGGCAGACGAGATCGCATTGCGGCGACACCGCCTGGTAGCCGGTCGTCACCGCGGCGAGGAATTCCTGCTCGGTGAGCGCGGCAGTTTGCGTGAAATCGGCGGTCGGCTCATCGAGCGAGAGCGGAATGACGCGCAGGTCGGCGCCGGCGGTGCGCGCGAGCTGGTTGATCGCGGCGCCGCCGGCGGAAAAATTCGCCACCATCTGCGCCGTCACCGTGGCGGGATAGGCCGAAACGCCAAGCTGGGTGACGCCGTGATTGCCGGCGAAGACGAGCACGTCGACGCGCTCCAATCGGGGCGGGGCATGGCCCTGCCAGTGCGCCAGCCAGGCGACGAGATCCTCGAGACGGCCGAGGCTGCGCGGCGGCTTGGTCAGGGTGTCTTCGCGCTGGACGACGGCCGCGCTCGCGGCCGGATGGCCGCTCGGCAGGTCGAGGCAGACGGCGCGCAGGTCGGCGAAGGAGGTAAAGGTCGTCATTGTCATTCATCCCTGGCAATCTGATGAGGCCGAACGGCTGTGATCATCCGCTCGTCCCCGCGAAAGCGGGGACCCAGTGGATCCACCGCAACTCGACATTATCCACCTGGATTCCCGCTTTCGCGGGAATGAGCGGAAATCCGTATCAACTCGATCATGCTCTAGCAAATTTGCGGCGATACGGCCATGGTCAGCGCGCCTGAACCCAGGGACGAAAAATGACGATCCGGGGCGCATGGGACGATTGGACTCCGTGGCTCGCCGAGCGCGCCGGCGAACTCAAGACCGCCATTGTTTTTTCGACGCGGCTGCCGCTGCCGCGCGCCGCGCCGATCAGCGGCGCCGACTCGCCACAAGGACTCTTGGCGCACGCGGCCTGGGCGTTTCCGATCGCGGGCATTGTCGTCGGCGCCATCGGGGCGGCGGTCTATGCGCTCGCGCACCGGGCGGGATTGCCGGCCTGGCCGGCCGCCGCGCTCACCATCGCCGCGACCTTGGCGGCGACGGGTTGCCTGCATGAGGATGGACTCGCCGATACCGCGGACGGCTTCGGCGGCGGCAAGACGCGCGAGCAAAAACTCGAGATCATGCGCGACAGCCGCATCGGCACTTACGGCGTCTGCGCGCTGGCGCTGTCGATCCTGCTGCGGGCAAGCGCCTTGGCAAGCCTCGCCGATCCGGCGCTGGTGGCTGCGGCCTTGATTGCGGCCCACGGCGCCGCGCGCGCCACCCTGCCGCTGTTCATGTTTTTCGTGCCGCCGGCGCGCAGCGATGGACTCGCTTTCGCTGTCGGCCGGCCGCCGGAAATACGTGTCGCCGTCGCCGCGGTCCTGGGAATTCTCATCCTCATTGGCGGCCTCGGTTTCATGCGCGGGATCGAAGCGGTGATTTTGCTCCTGATCGTCATCGCGCTCATGACGCGATTAAGCTTTAAGCAAATCGGGGGTCAGACCGGCGATGTTTTGGGTGCGCTCGAACAAGTGAGCGAGATCGTCATTCTGCTGGTCGCGCTGCGCTGATGCACGCCGTCATCATTCACGCGACGCGCTGACGCGGACTCAGGTACCGGGCACCGCCGAGCACGAGGAGCGCCATCAGCGCCGGGGCGATGGCGAGCCACAAGCTGACGGCGGCGACCGCGGCCGTGGCGGCCCAGCCGATCGAGGAAAAGGCCTCGGCGAAGGTGGCGACGCGCGACGAGACCTGGCGCCGGCGAAACTGGCTGCGCTTGGCCTGGGTGCGAAACCACAGCTGGATGGCGGTCGCCGACGCCGCGGCGATGACAATGCCGCAGCTGGTAATCAGCGCATGCCAAAGCGAGGCGACCGCGAGAACCGCGACCAGCGGCGCAAAGACGACGGCGATGATGCCGAGCACCGCCGCGATTTTCGCGCGCAGGATCAAGCGCCCGGTGATCGGCGCCGTGG
>Ga0187856_1001163_pt1 | contig 21600 bp, 21 predicted proteins | sample June2016WEW_8_40_FD_132443 | JGI IMG/M metagenome (GOLD analysis project Ga0187856, IMG submission 132443) | Peatland microbial communities from SPRUCE experiment site at the Marcell Experimental Forest, Minnesota, USA - June2016WEW_8_40 | ecosystem: Environmental > Terrestrial > Soil > Wetlands... | reverse complement strand
GGCCTGGGCATCCCGGGGATTACATTCCGGAAGCGGCGAAAATCATCGCCTCCGCCGAGATGGCGATTGAGAATCTGGGCGCCTGGGATGGGGGCTTACGCTTCCGCTATTTCGGACCACGGCCGCTGGTCGAGGACGGCAGCATCCGCTGCGGCCCGACCGCGCTGTGGGATGCGCGCGTCGGCTATCGCTTCAGCGAAGCCTGGCACGCGCAGTTCGACGTCTTCAACCTGTTCAATTCGCATGCGCATCAGATCGACTACTTCTACGCGACGCAATTGCCGGGCGAGACCACGCCGACCTACGGCATTGAGTTTAAGCCGGTCGAGCCGCTTTCGGCCCCGATGGCATGGTGTACCTCGCGGTTGGCGACCGCGACAGATTTGTGACCACCGATGACAACAGTGCGCGGATGCTCGCGCAGGACCTCGCCAACGATGCGGGCAAAGTGCTGCGCATCCGCGACGACGGCGGCATTCCAGCCGACAATCCGTTTGTCGGCCGAGCGGATGCCAAACCGGAAATCTATACCTACGGCCATCGCAACGTATACGGATTCGCGTGGCACCCAGACACCGGGGCGCTATGGTCGTGCGAGATTGGCCCCATGGGCGGCGATGAGCTCAATATTCTCCAACCAGGCAAAAACTATGGCTGGCCGCTCGTTTCATTCGGGAAGATCTATAGTGGCCATCTCGCGTCGGAACAATCGTACTACCGGCCTGGAATGGAAATGCCCATCATGTTTTGGGTCCCCGCCATCAGCCCGTCCAGCCTTATCTTTTACACGGGCGACCGGTTTCCGTACTGGAAAGGGCACCTCTTCGTGGGCGCGCTGAATGGCCAACAACTTCAGCGCATCGCCTTCAATCAACCCCCACCGCAGACCGAGCGGCGTGAGTCGCTGCTCACCCAGCTTGACGCGCGAATCCGCGATGTGCGCCAAGGCCCCGATGGGTATATCTACGTTGCCACGGAAACCGCGGAAGATACCACTGGTCCGGCCTACCCTCGACCCGGCGAGCCGCACCATCCGGGTGGTCCGCACGGCATGGTGCTGAGGATCGAGCCCGTCGACTAGCCTTGCTTCTTCGCGCGTGCGGCTTCGGTGACTTGGCGGCCTCGCAGGCGGGCATTCTCAGGATCGATAAACGCCGTCTCGACTTTGCCGCCCAGCGAAACCAGGTAGCCTTTTAATTCCGGCGGCGCACCGCTTGCTCCGATAAGAATGGCGTCCGCCCATTCAGCGTCCACGGCGCGAGGAGCGATGTATTCTTTCTCCATGCGATCGCGATTCTCCCGCCATTCCGGCACACCCTGAATCATCGAATCATCGGCGTCTTCCCGCAGCCACCGCAGCCGAATATTCGCTCTGGCCTGTACGGCGCCCAAGGCGGCCGCCAGTGCGAGTTTCTCGGTCCTCCCTGTTCGGGAACAGAAGACCACCAGAATATTCATGTCCTGCATGAGTCAGGCCAGGTCGAAGAATAGAAACTCACTGCCAGCCGGACCTGCACCTGTGAACGACAAATCGCTCTCGACGCTGATTGCCGCGCCATCGCCTTCCGCCAGCGCCTGCCCGTTCACAAAGAGGCTTCCGAGCGCCACCTGCACCCAGGCATGCCGTCCGGGCGCGACGCTCCGCTTTAGTGTCTCTCCAGGGCCCAGCACCCCTACATACACAAACGCATCCTGGTGAATCACCGCCGCCGGTTCGCCGTTCGTGCCGTTCTTGGGCGCGGCCAGCAGACGCAGCCGTCCTCGCTTCTCCTCGGGATCGAAAGGAATCTGCTGGTACGACGGTTCAGTTTCTTCCAGCGCAGGTTCAATCCAAATCTGCAAGAAGTGGACAGGCTCCGTTTCAGAAGCATTGAACTCGCTGTGCACCACCCCGGTGCCCGCCGACATCGCCTGCACCGTGTTCGGTCCAAACGTTCGCTTCTCGCCCATGCTGTCCTTGTGAACCAGACTGCCGTCCAGCACGTACGTCAGGATCTCCATGTCGCGATGCGCGTGCGCCCCAAATCCCTTGCTGGCCGCCACGCGGTCATCATTGAGGACCCGCAGCGAACGAAACCCCATGTGAGCGGGATCCTGGTAGCTGGCGAACGAAAATGTGTGATACGTGTTGAGCCAGCCGTGATCGGCGTGGCCGCGCTCCTGGCTTCTGCGGATCGTGATCATACCGCAATCTTAACGGAACCACGAACAGGTAACTGACTTACTTCTTCGCGAAATTGGCCGTTACCGTTTTCGGCCCGGTCATGGTCACTGTTGTGGATGCCTTACTGGCGTTCGCCACCGGTCCCGTCCAATTCTTGAACGTGTAGCCGGATTTCGGGGATGCCTGGATGCTCACTACCGATCCAGCCAGATAGAATCCGCCCAACGACGGCGTTACGGTTCCGCCGGCCGCGGGCGAGTCCGCTGTCGTCAATTGGTAAAACACTTCGAACGTTGCCGTATAGCTGGTGGTGTCGACTGACGCCGTCACGGTGTGCGAAATCGCTCCACCGTCGGACCAGATGGGATTCTCATAATTGATTCCCACCACCCTTTGCGGCGTGGTGGTGGCGATGGTGTGTTTGCTGCCGACGGTCCAGGTCGGCGTCTGTGTCGAGGTATAGGTGGTGCCGTCCACGCTGAACGAAAGACCTGGGGGCGAAGTCGCAATGGTGACGCCGACCGTGTTCAATACGAAGTTCGCGGTCTCGGAAACCGAACTGTTCATCGTGATCATCAGAGGGGTGCTCGTACTGGCGGTTGTTCCGGTCCACTTGGAGAACTTGTACAGGGTGCTGGACGCGGTTGCGGAAAGCGTCACCTGGGTGCCGGACAAGTAGGTGCCGTTTGAAAGACTGGGAGTAACATTTGGAGTACTGGTTGGATTCGCTTGGACCGTTCCGTCTGCGGAGGGGCTGGCGGCGATGGTGAGCGTATACTGCGTCGTGTTGATGACGATAATCTCGCTCGCACTGAGCGAACCCGCCGCGCCGGGCGTGGGCAGCGTCAGAGTGGCCGGGGCACTGGCGGCGTCCGTAATCGCCCCCCCGTTCAGCGTCAGTGAGGTAGTGGAAGACGCATCCAGCGCGGTGGTGCTCTGTGGCGCCGCGACCGTGTAGCTGAATGTTAGCGAGGAAGTGCCGGTACCCGACGAGTAACTGGCCGTTCCTCCGGAGTTGAGCGCCAATTGCGGGGTGCCCGTCACGTTGACAATTTTGCTGAAATTGACCTGAATACTGATTACCGCAGTGGTCGTATAGGTGCCACTCGCAGAGGTGGAAGTGACACTCGTCACCGTCGCCGGGGTATCGATGGTCAGCGTGGCCGTGTTGCTGATGGTGACCGAGCTCGTGATGGCGAGCGAGGCATCGAGCGTATAGCTGCCCCCCGGACTGACCGTGAGAGCGGAGAATGTTGCGCCCGTACCGGCGACGGTGGTGACCGGCCCCAGCCCGCTGACAGAGCTGGGGGCCGTTCCGCTGAAGCTAAGGGTCACCGGCACGGCGCCGATATTCTGGCCGTTCTCCATGACAGAGACCACGGGGGCGGCCGGGGTGCTGATGGCCACTCCTGGTATGCCGCTATAGGCGGATTGCGCGAACTGGACCGACTGGTAGTTGGTCTGCACCGCGCCCAGGTCCAGGCAGGGTGTGCCGGGGGTATAGGCGGTATTGAGGCGCGGGAAACCGCGCTGATCGTAGAGGAGGCCGGCGGGGTCGAGCGCCGCGGAACCCGCGCAGATGGCCGGGCTGCCGGGCAGCGGGAGCATGGTCTGGGTGGGACCGCCGTACGAACCCAGCGGAGCCAGCAGGGTGGGGCCCCCAATCAGGTTATAGCTGCTCTGCGTGCCGCAATTGTTGCATTCCTCCGCCCCAGGGGCCGTCGTGTTGCCGGCCACGATGCTGTTGCTCAGTGTGAGCGTGTCATTATTGAAGATGCCGCCCCCTGCGGCTGCGCTGTTACCGGAGAAGGTGCTGTTGCTTACCGTCTGGGTGGCATTGTTGTAGATGCCGCCGCCCTCGCCTGCGGTATTGCCGGAGAAGGTGCTGTTGCTTACCGTCTGGGTGGCCTGGTTGGAGATGCCGCCGCCCTCGCCGCCTGCGGTATTGCCGGAGAAGGCGCTGTTGCTCACTGTCAGGGTGCCAGTGTTGACGATGCCGCCGCCGAGGCCGGGGGTATTTCCATTGGCGATGGTGAGGCCGGAGATGGCCGCGTTCGTGGAAGTCACCGTGAATATGCTGCCCACGTTTGCCGAGTTGCCTCCCGACACGGTAAGATTATTGGCGCCGGGACCGAACAGGTCCAGATTACCGGTGATCGTCGGCAGCGGAGTGTTAGTGCCGGTGTTGAGGTTGATGGTGCCGGTGACGCCAGAAGCGAAGGCGATGTCAGCTGATCCATTGCTCGCGGCCAGCGTCAAAGCGTCGCGCAGCGAGCAGGTGGGGTCGCCGTTGGCGTCGCAGCCGGGGCTGGGATCTGTCTGGTCGGTGGCGGTTGTCACGATCAAAAAGTTGGTCTGCACCGCGCCCGCATCGACGCAACCGCTGGCAAGATTGAGGCGCGCAAAGCCGCGTTGATCGGTGGTGACGCCGCCTGGGATCAGCGCCACGGACCCCGCGCAGATGGCCGTGCCGCCAGGGAGCGGGAGCATGGTTTGGGTGGGACCGCCGTACCAACCGAGCGGCGCCAGGATGGGCTGCGCCGGGGTTGCGTTCACTATGTTGCCGTTGTTGCCATTGCTGGGGCATCCAGTTCCGCTGCACTCTCCGCCGCCGTCGCCCGTAAATATGCTGTTGCTCACCGTCAGCGTGCCAGCGTTGTTGTTGATGCCGCCGTAGAAGCTCGCGCCGTTGCCGGAGAAAGTGCTGTTGCTCACCGTCAGTGTGCCGCTGGTGTTGCCGATGCCGCCGCTGTCGACGCTTGCTATGTTGCCGGAGAAAGTGCTGTCGCCGACCGTCACCGTGCCGAGGTTGTTGTAGATGCCGCCGCCAGCGACGCTTGAAGTGTTGCCGGAGAAGGTGCTGTTACTTACCGTCAGGGTGCTAGCATCGTTGCTGAAAATGCCGCCGCCTCCCTCCGCTGCGGTGTTGCCGGAAAAGGCGCTGTTGTTTACCGCCAGCGTGCTTCCAGCGCTCATAAAAATGCCGCCGCCTTCGGAGGCGTTTCCATTGGCGATGGTGATGCCGGACAAGGCCGCATTCGAGGACGTTACGTTAAATACGCTGCCCACGGCTGAGGAGGCGCCCCCCGAAACCGTGAGAATATTGGCGCCGGGACCGAACAGGTCCAGCTTGCCGGTGATCGTCGGCAGCGTGCTGCTCAGGTTGATGCTGCCAGCCAGGCCCGCGGCGAAGGCAATGTCCGTTCCGCCGGAGGCTGCCACTCTTAGAGCGTCCCGCAGCGAGCAGGTATTACCGGTGCCGCTTGTGCAGTCGGGCGTGCCGTCCGACACATCGGCGGTGGTGGTCACGATTAAGTAGTTGGTCTGGACCGCTCCCAGGTCCACTGTGCTACCGGTCGCGCTTGGACGCGCAAAGCCCCGTTGGTCCATGTTGGGGTCGTCGGTGGCGGCAGCCTTGCCCGCGCCGATGGCCGGGCTGCCCGGCAGCGGCAGCATGGTCTGGGTGGGACCGCCGTACCAACCGAGCGGCGCCAATTGCGGGTTGACCACGATCAGGTTATTGCTCGACTGCGTGCCGCAACTGTCGCAGTCGTCCCCCGGATCGGCAGTCGACGTGTTGCCGGCCACGATGCTGTTGCTCAGCGTCACGGTGCCACGATTGTTGAAGATGCCGCCGCCCTCAGCGAGTGCGGTGTTGCCGGAGAAGGTGCTGTTATTCACCGTCAGCGTGCCAGCATCGTTGTAGATGCCGCCGCCATAGCCTGCCGTGTTACCGGAGAAGGTGCTGTTGTTCACCGTCAACTGCGCGCCAACGTTGTTGAAGATGCCGCCGCCTGCGCCGCCGCCTGCGCCTGACGTGTTGCCGGAGAAGGTGCTGTTATTCACCGTCAGCGTGCCAGCATCGTTGAAGATGCCGCCGCCATCGCCGCTTCCGGTGTTGCCGGAGAAAGTGCAGTTGCTCACCGTCAGCGAGCCCAGGTTGACGATGCCGCCGCCGTTGTCGGTTCCATTCGCGATGGTCAGGCCGGAGATGGTCACCGTCGGCCCAGAGATGATGCTGAATATCTGATACGCGTTGGCGCCTGAGATGGTGAGCAGGTTGGCGCCCGGGCCGGCGATTGTCATGCTCGCGCTGATCGTCAGCGTCGAGCCCAAGGTGATGGTTCCTCCTTCCAGGGAGGGGTTAAAAGCGATGGTCCCTCCCGAACTGACAGTACTGATGCAAGCGCGCAGCGAGCCAGTCCCTGTGTCATTGAGATTAGTGACGCACGGTACGCCGGCCGTAAGTGGGGCGACAAACATCGTCGTCAGCAGCGCCGCCAGGATCGTCCCTGCACGGCGCTTCAAGAAACCATCCAGATAAGCTGCCATTTTCGTTGCCTCACTTCTTCGCGAAATTCGCTGTTGCGGTTTCCGGCGCGGTCATGGTTATGGTAGCGCGTGCAGTGGTTGATTTCGCGACATTTCCGGTCCAATTTCTTGAATGTATAGCCGGACTTCGGGGATGCTTGGAGGCTCACCACCGCTTGCGCGTAAGCCGGCACGGAAAGCGCACCGCTCAACAGCGCGAAACAACCAATCAGCGCGCCGATGCGCAATGAGTTTTTCATGGGAACCAGGATCTCCATTATGGACCTATTGCAGGCCCAAGCCCACAATTAACGAACCCGCCTCAGTCGCCCGTACCGCACGTACAAATGCCGTGTCCGCTGCCGGTGTTGATAATTGCCGCGCATTTGCTTTTCAGCGAGCTTAGCTCTCCCGCGCTCAGGTTGCTGTCGGAAAACTCCGTCTCGGTCTGAAACGTAGCTCCACTGGACGGGCCATCACAGTTGCCTCCGCTTACATCGCTCTGGATGTGAGTGGCCCACGCGCGAACTCCGCTTACCGGCGCTGGCTTGGTCGGGTTACAAGCGGGGGAGCCGGTGGAAGAGACGATTTTAATAGCGCCGCTGTAGAGGGTAATGGCTGTTAATGGATTCGAGGTGAGATCGACGTTCACGTCGAGAGTGATGAGACCATCGGGAGTCAGCGAACAACCGCAGCATTCGTCCAACTCCTGATCTGGTGAAAACACATAAATCATGGCGCACAGATTCCCGGAAGCATCGCCTGCCGCGCCGATCTGGGTCCCCACGTTGGTGATTCGGACGGTGGCGCTCGGATAATCCGTCGTGTTCGCGTTCGAATAGTAGTTCACCTTAAAGGTGTCCGGGTATGGTGTTGTTTGCGCGCACAGGGCAGCGGCTACTCCAATGAGAGCCGCCACTATCGATAAAGCTTTCAACATCGTCTCTCCTCGGAAGCAATCCTGTTAGCCGGTGGGCTAGCCCGGAGCGTTCTATTTCCTCGACAAAAGTGCCCAGGAATCGCTCACCGGAATGAACGACTACACGTGTATAGTCATTACTAAACTGGAAAGGGCTTCCCAGCAAGAGGCGGTTCCTGCTTTCTCATAGAAACACCCGTGTTTTCGTACCGCTCGTACTACTGGCGCAACCCACATCACGCGCCACTATGCGGATCGAAACCGTTCGTTTGCGAGAGGCTCAACTCACTCACTTCGGCGGACCGCCGCGAGCCGGAGCGGGAGGCAGCGTGCCGCCTTCGGCCAGGATCTTCATGTTCTCTAGCGCCTGCGTGAACCGCGCGGCCCGTTGCGCCCTGTCCTTTTCACGCGCCGCGTCGTCGGGCAGAATCGAGTTATCAAAGATTAGCGTGTAGACCAGCTTCGACGTGGTGGCCGTCACTGGCCTCGCCTCCAGAGTGCCGTGATAGAGATTGTACGGCCGGCCCTCCCTCACAGGTTGCGTGTACGTGTAGGAAAGTTCCGTCTTCCCCACCAGAATCTCGCTCCCGACGGACCGGGTAGCGCCGAACTCTCCGTCTTTGCCCGAGGTGATGGTGCACGGAACCTGCAGCCACTCGCCGATGTCGCAATACTTGCCCACCCGCTTCCACACTTCGGCGGCCGGGCGGTTAACCATGATCTCCAGCGGAATAGAGATGTAGGTCGGATTTGCGACCACGGTGCTGGCGGATGCAGTCGCTGGCGGAGCCTGTGCACCAGCGACGTGTGCCAGACAGACGATGGCAATCGCACACTCGGCAGCTGTCTTACTAAAGTAATCCCGCATGGATTCCTCCCAATGGTTTCGCCTTGCGGCGTTGTACTGAGGCACATGGTGTCACAGCCGGGCCAGGATAAGCAACCCCAGGAAGCCTGAATCCGCAGCTGGCACTTGACCGGCCGCGTTCAGGACAATGCATGTAGCCGGTGGCACGGTCTGGATACCGCTCCGAGGCCGTGCCCCCACTGGTTGAGTTATTAATTCCCCGAGGTTGTCCCCGATGGTTGGTAATTCAACATAATCACTGGACTTTTCGAAGTGTTGCCGCTCGCGTCCGTCACCACCAGCTGAACCAGGTACAGTCCCGGTCCGCTTACAAAATCGACCGTTGCTTTGGGGTTGTTTGCCGACTGCAATAGGGCTGGCTGTAAGCCGCCGGATACCACTTCGAACAAATACAGCAAACTTCCTGAAGCGCTCGTCGACCCGCTGGCGTCCAGCACCACCGAGGCCTGATTCGTCGTCAAAGTGAGCGGGGTCACGACGGCGGTTGTGGTTCCCGGTGTCGGGCCGGGGCCCGTCCCGGCCGTTATCGGACTGCCAACCACGCCGTGGATCAACTGCGATCCGAAATGAACCGGCGCACCACCCGCGAATTGCAACGTGATGTTCGAAAATCCAACACTGGTTCCACCGGTGATGGTGACAGTTAAGGTAGACGCCGCAAATGGCGCTGGGCTCCCATCTTTGGTAACGCTGGCCGGGCCACTCACTTCGAACCCGCCGGTTGGAATTTGCGTGACTGTGCCGCCCTCGATCGTGATGTGGTGAGTGTGCTGCATGCGGGAGGTCGAGCCCGACGTTGAATCGATATTCGAAGAGTTTCGCGTGTAGTCGGAGAGTTCCATCGTCAAGGTCGCCGTAAAATCGGCCGTGCCGGCTGCTCCGTTCAACGTCAAACTCCACGGGCCGCGCATTTCCCACGGACCCATCGGGGTGATCAACGACTATTCGCCGGCGACCACCGTCACCCCGCTGAACTGCGTGGGTAGAGGAGTTTGGGCCAGAAGGCGGGTAGCCACGGCCAGCATCAGGACCGCGGTAGTAAGGGCCGCGCGCCCTACTGTTTTTTTCTTCATAGTAATAAACCTCCAAATTTGAGAGTCAGCGCCTTCCTCGTCGACCTGACGCAGAAACGCAGGTACAGAATCGATCTGTTTGACGGCCACCGTCAAACCGCAAGGCGCGGAACCGCCCACTTGCCGTCTAATGCCGTCTTTTGCGGTTGCCCAATGACGGCGTTACAATCGGGTGGATCTATTTCCGTACAGGCCGGGATAGTTCAGGAGAACGCGATGGCCGACCCATTGCCAGACACACCGCCGTCCGAGAAACCATCCGAAGACCGGCTGGACTCATGGAAGGAAATCGCGACATACCTCGACCGCGATGTAACGACGGTCCAGCGCTGGGAGAAGCGGGAGGGGATGCCGGTCCACCGTCATCTACACGACAAGCGTGGCTCCGTCTACGCGTTAGGACCCGAGCTTGATGCGTGGTTGCAAAGCCGCAAGCAGCCTTTGGGCGAGGAACAGGATGAGAAAGAGCAAGAGCTAAAGCCTGAGGCTCCCGTTGAGGCCGAAGGTGACCACGGAGGTAGAGCGGGGCCGCGGGCGCGCAGCTGGCTCGCTTGGGCAGCGATTGCTGTACTCGGCCTGCTTGCTGCTGCTTACATCACGACCCGGGTCCGGACCGGGAACGTGGCGCAACCCAAGATCGAGTCCTTGGCAGTACTGCCTTTGAAGAACCTGTCGGGAGACCCGAGACAGGAATACCTTGCCGACGGAATAACCGACGAGCTCATCGGACGCTTGTCGAGGATACACAATCTGCGCGTTATTTCCCGCACCTCAGTGATGCAATTCAAGAATCCCGGGCTCTCGGTGCCGGAGATCGCCAAAATGCTGCGGGTGGATGCCATTGTGGAAGGGTCCGTACTGCGAGAGGGCAATCGGATTCGCGTCACGGCCCAACTGATTCGTGGCGCGACCGACGGGCACTTCTGGTCGGAAACCTATGACCGCGAGTTGCGGGACGTGTTTACCGTCCAGAGCGAGCTGGCGCAATCCATCGCTGAAAAGGTCAAAGTCTCGGTCACCGGGGAGGAACATCAGAGGCTCACGGCAGCGCGTTCCGTCGCACCGGAAGTCTATGAGAGCTATCTGAAAGGCCGGTTTGTTTACGACACAGGCAGCAACCGGACAGCCATTGAGGAAAGCGTCGGTTATTTCAAACACGCGATCGAGATAGACCCGACGTTTGCGCCCGCTTACGTCGGCCTGGCGGTTGCTTTCAGCCAGCTCGGCACGGTTTTTGTTGGCGTTCCTCCTGCCCGGACGCGCCCGCAAGTAATCAGCGCCGCCCGCAAAGCGCTGGAACTAGAGCCGGACCTTGCCGAAGCGTATTTTCTCCTGGCAAACGTGCACCAGGAACAGTGGCACTGGGACGACGCCGAGGCCGAATACAGACGCGCCCTGGAATTAAACCCCAACGACGCTGATGCCCATGCCGGACTTGCGTTGTGGCTGCTATGCCAGGGACGTACGGACGAGGCCGTGGCTTGGGCACAACGTGGCCGGGAGCTCGACCCTCTTGAAGTCTCCGGCGAGAGGATAGCGTGGATTCTGTTTCAGTCTCACCGCTACGATGAGGCCATACGCGAATTGCGCAGCGCACTGGCGGTGCAGCCGGACGACGCAAATGCTCTCTCCACCCTTGGATTCACACTGGTCGCCAACAATCAACCCGGGGATGCAATCCCGGTTCTGGAGAAATCGATCTCTGTTTCCAACGGTAGCCCTGCCTCGAGCGGCGTGCTGGTCAGGGCGTATGCCCACGCCGGGCGGCGTAGTGATGCTCTTCGGCTCCTCGCCGACCTGCAAAAACGCAGAAGCTCAGGTTACGTTCCCGCAGGGGCTTTTGTGAACGCTTATTTGGGGCTTGGCGAAAACGACCAGGCTTTCGTTTGGCTCGAGCAGGCCTATAAGGAGCAGTCGAATATTTTGCAATTCCTCAAAGTACATCCATTCTTCGACCCAATCCGTGCCGATCCTCGATTTGCGGACCTAGTTCGCCGCACCGGGCTTGAATAGAGTTGGCCCGCGAGCGCCGCGGCCGTCCAGCTCGACTAGAAACGGTCCGCACCGGTTATCGCGTGCATACGAAAGCGATATATGATTACCGTTAATATCTTTCTGGTTTCGAGTTTCCCGGTTGGAGGAGAACGCAGATGGCAACGCAATTGAAATGTGGTCGGTTCCTGGCGGCAGCAGCCTGCCTCTTGATCGTATTCGCGATGCGGGAGACCCTGCGGGCGCAATCCCCTGGGTTCAGCATCACCCTGACTGGACAATCCATGATTCGCTCCGATATCCGTGCTCACGCGCCGTCCGCTGTGCCGGCTATAACGTCGCTGTTGAAGGGCGACGTCATTTTTACGAATTTTGAAGCGACAATCCTGGACGAAAAGAAAGGTCAGTCGCGCCAGGATGGCAGGTTCCTCTCTCCGCCGGAAGCGCTCGACGCGCTGCAGACGTTTGGCTTTAATCTGGTGTCGCTATCCAACAACCATGCGTTCGATCTCAAGGTTCCCGGCATTCAGAACACGCTTCAGGAAGCCAAGCGCTTGAACCTGGCTCACGCCGGGACCGGGAACACAATAGAGGAAGCTGTTGCGCCGGGTTACCTGCACACACCCAAAGGCACCATTGCGCTCGTGGCCATGGCATCCGGTTTGGTTGCCGAGGGAGGGTCCGCCACCGCAACACGTCCGGGTGTGAACGAGCTTCGCGTGGAAGGCAACAAGCCCAATGAAGAGGATTCTCAACGCATCCTTCAGAGCATCCGAGAAGCCGCCAAGCAGGCCGACCTCGTCATCGTGTATGAACACAATCACGTATTCGATAAACCTTTCAGCACCATCATGCTGGAAGAGTTACCGGAGCGTCTGGCGCCGCCGGATTGGCTCAAAAAATGGACGCACGCCGAAGTGGATGCGGGCGCGGACATCATCGTGATGCACGGTGCGCCGCTCCTGCACGGTGTCGAGATTTATCACGGGCGGCCTATCTTTTACGATCTGGGTAATTTCATCTTTCAAGCGCCGCCCAGCCTGATATTGCTGGACGAACCCATCAACTGGGAAAGCGTGGTCGCCTATGTCGAATTCCAGGGAAAGAATCTGCAATCCATTCGGTTCCGGCCGATCGCGCAGAATAAGATTGGCCAGGGCGAAGCCGACACTCACGACGAGCACACCAATAACCTCTTCCTCCAGACCCGCGGTTTGCCAACGCCCGCTACCGGCGAGCAAGCACACTATATCCTCGAGCGGTTGGCCGGCTTGTCACGGCCATTCGGAACGACGGTTGAGGTGAAAGGCGATACGGCGGAGATTCAATTGCCAAGTGGAAAGTAGGCCCCTCCGCGGGAAAGGCGAAGGTGCGCCCGCGAAGCACCACGCCGCAATCACCGGATCGCAAACCGCGCAGCCAAACGACGACATCGGGTCGAACGGAAGTAGCGGGTGTCCGTTCAAGTGATGCAAGATGTCCCAGCCGGTGTGCAATAGCCACCCCACGCCGATATACCGGTAGGACTGGACGCCTTTATACGCGCAGCCGGTCATGATCGTCACGAACGGAAGTTCCAACTTGCCGTACCCTCCACCGCTCAGGTAAGCCGATCCCGCGCCACCCACGATGATAGCCATCCACGTCCGCCGATTGGGTTCTCTGACAAACGACATCAACGCAATGAACGCAACGGCGATGATCAGGGGCGCGATCCATTGCAGCGTGCTATGTCCGAAGATTTGCATACTGATCGAGACACACCTCCACGCGGGCGCTTCCCTGTTCTCAACGCCACGATGATTCCTACTGATTTGCAGAGCTGAAATTAGCCGCTCGGGCTTTTGGCCTTGCGCCGCTTCTTTACCGGCAGCGATCTCGCCAGCAAAGACTCAAACGCGAGCGCGGCCCGGCGGTCGGCATCGCGGGATTTCAGAAAACGCTGTGCCGCATGATGGCTCAGATAGATCCCGCTGAGCTCCCACACAAATTGGTCCGCGTCCAGGTCGCGCCGGAGGTGCCCTAAGGAAATCGCCTCTACCACCAGTTTCGTCAACAGGCCACGCCACTCAGCTTCCATCTGGGCGAGCTTGTCTCTTACCGGGCCTTGGACGTCGTCGAATTCAAACAAGCCCGCAGCCACCGGGCATCCACCAGGCAGGCCGGCACGTTTCGCCCAGCCGAACCAATGAGTCACCAAAGTCTTCAACCGGGGAAGTCCTTCCGGCGCACTCATGGATGGCTCAATGACATGGACCGCGGCAACTTCCGCGGTATGCTCCAAAAGGCTGATTTGCACTTCTTCCTTGGAATGGAAATGCGCAAACAGGCCGCTCTTGGACATTCCCACCTGATCGGCCAGTACGCCGAGCGTCACTCCGTCCAAACCCGCCTGGCTCATTAATGCCAGACCTTGATCCAGGATGCGCTCGCGCGTTGAAGCTAAGTTTCCCACGGCTTCAAAAATAGCACGACCGGTCGGTTACGTCAAGGAAAAATCGGAACCGGTGTGTCACGTCAATTGAATCGATGTTCAGGCCAGAGCTTTTCCGTACAGCACCAGCAAGCGGCTCCATGCCTTCTCGGCCTGTGCCTCGTTGTAAACTTGCGTATCCGGAGGGCACCAGCCATGCGCGGCCCCAGTGTACACTTCGATTTCCGCGGGCAGGTTCGCCTTGGCGAACGTCTCTTTCAAAACGGTCTTATCAGTTGGCGCCCGCATATCGTCGTTTGCCGCGATCGCAATGAGGAACTGCGCCTTGGACTTCGCGGCCTGCAGATGCGGACTGTTCGGCATATTCGTCACGAGTCCGCCGCCATGGAACGTGGCGACTGCTCCGACACGATCGGGCACGGCGGCAGCGGTACGAAACGCCATCGGACCGCCCATACAATAACCCTGTGTGCCCATCTTCCGGTTCTTGGCAACTGAAGATTGCTTGTCCAGCCACCCGATGAACGCCCTCGCATCCGTCATGTGCGTCGTCTCGTTCAGAGCTTGCGCCAGCGGTAACAGCTGCTGGATCGGGGTTGCGGCGCCGGCGTCCGCGGTCGGGGCTTTCTTAACGCGGTAGAACGGATTCACCACGAGCACCGAATAACCCGATTCGGCGAGCCGCTTCCCCATCTGGCGGAACGCCGGCCGCAGCCCGAAGATATCCGGCCACACCAGAACGCCCGGGACTGTGCCGCTCGCCGGATGCACGAAGTAGCAGTCCGCGGTGCCGTCCGGAGTCATCACGTTCACATCCGATTCGGTCACTGCAACCGCGTTCGCCACTTGCGGCAGCATCATGGCTATGCCTGCTCCCAACATCATGCCGAATTGTTTTCGTGTCACCAAACCAAGAGCCTCGTACTCTTGCCGGTCCTGCTCAAAATGATCCTGATCACACATGTTCTCTCCTTATCGACGCTTTGGTTTCGCAGTACACCACACGCGTATTGGATATTCTATATCCACTCGCTCTCTCATTGGGGCAGGATTCGCGGACCCATGGGGCGCAGCAGTTCGGTAAGGTTCTCGGCCACGCGGGCTCAGCCGCCGGTGCGTGAGCCGGGACCGGAAGCGCGCCAATAGTCCGGCAGATCCGGTTTGGTGTCACGAAGAATCTCAAGGATGGCGTGACTCTCGGTGGTATCTTGGCCGGTCAGAGCGTCGAAGAGCTTGCGATAGACCTGTTCTTTGGCGACGGCCGGCAGCGCATCGAACGCCGGGTCGTAAATCATGTAACTGAGGGGATAACGGAACAGACGCGTTTTCAAATCGAAATCACGAAGCGACCGGCCTTGCTTGTCGCGCGGCCCGCGTTCGGCGAATGTCTTGGTGAACGTGGAAACGCCCGCCATGGGTTCGCGCATGTGAGCTTCGCCGGTGAAAAGCATGTAGGAGACCAACTCGCTGCTGATGAAGTCCAAGCGAGCCGCCGCCTCTTTTAGCTTTCCGTCCTTGACCGCGATGCGCGTCTCCCAGCCTAAGCGCGTCAACAGATTCGTGACGCGCGTTTGATGTTCCAAGGTCATCAAAGCGATCAGATCGCTGGTGGGTTCCAGATAGGCGCTCGTGTCCATCCGGCCCGCCAAGCTCGTCAGATTCTGTGTGCCGCGCAAATCCAATGCGTCCGGCTGATCGGGATTCGGCGCGATCGCGTTGCCACGATGTTGCAGCCCGCCCGACGTGCCAGTTACGTACCAACCTCCCCAGCGCTGATCGAGCGGAGTGCGGCTATCCACGATCACCGCAGCAGCGGCGAAGCGGGGCGAACCGTCAGGACCAGGGATCACGGAGGTTGCGAGCAGGCCCGGAACATTGAGCGTGCCTGGAATCAAATGACACGAGATGCACTGATCGGTGCGCCGCACGAAGCTCGGCTTGTCCGCTTTTTCGCGATCCAGAGTGTAGAAGACAATGCCCTGCGTGGGATCGGTGGTCGCGAACTCCATCAGATCGCCTTCGGGCACAAAGCCGACCGCCACGTTGTCGTTGAAGTAGAGGGCGCGCGGCTTCTTGGGCGAAATCTTGGGCCCTTGGAAGCTGGTCTTGGAAAACACCAGCATCTGTGAATCGGTATTGATACCGAACTGTTTCAGCAGGCTCGGGAGGTAACCAAACTTGGCGTCGAAGTCGAGCTTGACCGCGCCGGAATCGATCTTTTGCTGCAGGCGCGTGATAGCGTCATCGGGCGTGCGCGTTGGATATTCGATGGCCGGATGATCGTAAGGGATGTAGGGATAATCGAAGGCATCATCATGCGCCGCCCAAGCCGCTACTGCGGCCAAAGTGACCATCGCCAATCCGGCCGGTACTATCCGCTGAAGTCGCATCCCACTGCTTCTATTGTATCGGATGCGCGCGCAGCCCGATGTGACTTAGGTCACGGGTGCGCTAGATCGGCTTTCGACGCGGCCTCGTCCTTGAGGGGCGTTACTTTATCGGGGTCCACGCGGATCATCAGATACGAGATGTGGTCGTCGATTTTCGTAAACAAGTGCCCGACGCCGGCGGGTATGATGACGACGTCGCCGGGTTTGAGGTGGTACGTGACGCCGTTGCGAATGCTAGTGCCGTTACCGCCGGGACCGTTCAGCAGCCGGACCGCGCGGTCGTCCGCCGGCCGCCGTTTCAAGTCCGTGATGTCGGAGCCCAGGACCAGCGTCGCCGAGCCATCGATGATGTGATAAACCTCGCTCACCAGGTCGTGCTCGGCCACTGCCCCGCCCGCCTTCTGACTGCGATAGACCACGCCAATATCCACGTTGCTTTTGCCGACGTCCACGGCCCGCACCTGCTGATCGGTGACAACTGCGTCGGCCGGCGATCGCTTGATGTAGGCCTGGATTTCCTCGCTCGCGATATAGGTGCCCGAGCATTTGTTGCAACTGGGGTGGCTATCTTGGGCCAGAAGCGCGGAGGCGCAACCGGCCAGGAACAGGATCTTCAAATCCATTCGCATGCTCTTCTCTCCTTTAATACTTGGGCCACAACACGCGCTGGTCTTTGCTGGTAACGGGGGCCAGACCTTTATAGACGAATCGCTGTACTCGCTGCCCACGGTAGGTCTCGGTGGTGTAGATGTTGCCCTTCGAATCGCTGGCGATGCTATGGACGCCGTAAAATTCGCCGGGCTGCCGGCCCCCTTCGCCAAAGGTGGTAAGCACTTCGAGTGACGCGCGATCCACAATGTGAACGCGATCGTTTTCTCCGTCGGCGACGTACAGGAACTTCTGCTGCGGATCGTGCGAGAAGGCAATGTCCCAGACGGAGCCGGAGCCCAGCGTCTGCTTCTCGATGAAGGCCTCCTTGACGAACGTGCCATCGGGGTGGAAGACTTGGATGCGATCATTCACGCGATCGCAGACATACAGGAGATTGTCATTCGCAAGCATCGCGCAGTGGACGGGATTGCGGAATTGCTGTGCGGGCGGGCTGTTCGGATTGTAGGGGCCGAGGTCTGCATCGCTGGGTTTGTTGCCGTAAGCTCCCCAGTGGCGCTTGTACTTGCCGGTCTCGGCATCGAAGACAATGACGCGGTGATTGCCGTAGCCGTCGGCGACGTATAGTTCGTTGGTCTTGGAGTCGACGAAAGTTTTGGCGGCCAGCCGGACATTGTCGATATCGTTGCTGCCTTTGCTGTGGCCGGGCTTGCCGATCTGCAGTAGGAATTTTCCGTCTTGCGTGAACTTGAGGATCTGGTTGTCGCGGAAGCTATCCACTTTATCGCCGGCCTTGGACTCTTCATCCTGACCATTGATTGCGCCGCGACCGCTTTGGGGTCCACGACCGTTGCCGCCCAGCCACACGTTGCCTTTGTAGTCGACGGTGATGCCATGCGCAGACTCCGGCCAATCGTAGCCTGCTCCCGGACCGCCCCAGTGCCCGATGAGATTGCCTTCCTGATCGAATTCCAGAACCGGCGGAGCGGGTGCGCAGCACTGCGAGATGGGCGGATTGGTGGTCGCGTGCTGTTCGCCCGCTTCGAGCGAGCCGACACGGTGAACGATCCAGATGTGATCCTGGGCGTCGGCCGAGACGCCGATGGTCTGGCCGAGAATCCAGTGATTGGGGAGCGGCTTGGGCCAGTAGGGGTCGACTTCGAAACGCGGCGCCATGACCGCGGCGGCGTGAACGACGGATGGCGTACGCAGCGGACCGGAAAGTATCACCGCCGCGATGCACAGCAAAATGTAGCGTTTCATCAGGCGAATCCTCCTCGCTCGTGAAGAGTATATATGATGCGGCAGCCTATGAAACGGCTAGACATGCGAACGGTGCGCCGCTAACCGGTTGCAAACGGAAGGGATGGCGCACTGGGGATGCGTTAGGGGCAATTCATCGGCTTATGCGATGTGCGCGCCCACCGTATTCACATATACCGCGTACAACGATTGGCTGGCCGCCATAAACAACCGGTTGCGGCGCGTGCCTCCGAAACTGATGTTGGCGCAGTTTTCCGGCAGACGGATCATCCCGATGGGCTCGCCATTGGGTGCGATTATTTGCACGCCCGGGCGTGCTCCGGCCCAGATGTTGCCATCGATGTCGCAACGAATGCCATCGGCAGCGGCGTGGCCGCCTCCACCGGGAACTTCCAGTTGCACGAAGCGCTTGCTGTTGCGCAGGGTCTTGCCATCCAGATCGTAGACGCGAACCTCGCGGCCGGTGCCGGTGTCGCAGATGTACACCTTCTTGTAATCCGGCGAAAAGCAGATGCCGTTCGGTTCGTTCAGCTCGTCGGTCACTTTGTCGATCTGCCCGGTTTTCCCATCCACCCGGTACACGGCTTCTTTGGTTTCCGATTCGCCCTTGAATCCTTCGTAATAGCCGAGAATGCCGTAAGTGGGATCGGTGAACCAGATGCCGCCGTCGGGATGCACCACGATGTCGTTGGGCGAGTTCAATCGCTTGCCTTGGAACTTATCGGCAATGACGGTGACGGTGCCGTTCGGTTCATAGCGCGAAACGCGGCGGTTCCCGTGTTCGCAGGAAAGCTCGCGGCCTTCGAAATCGAACGTATTGCCGTTGCTGAAACCGGAAGGCGAGCGAAAGACCGTGACGCGGCCGTCCTCTTCAATCCAGCGCATCTGGCGATTATTGGGGATATCGCTCCACACCAGATAGCGGCCCACGCCGTTCCACGCCACGCCTTCGGCCCACAGCGTACCGGTGAACAGGCGCTGGATGACCGTGTTCCCGACCATGTAGCGGCGAAAGCGATTGTCGAGCGCCACGACGTCGGGGTCGGGATACTGGACTGGCTGATCCAGGGACCAACTGCGCGATGTCGGCACGCCTGAGATGTTTTGCTGTTGCGCGAGCACCCGGGTGACGCCCGTGGCACCGAGCGCTGTCATGAGAAACGAGCGGCGTCCTGGTAGAGGCATACCAGTAAGTTATACATCAGCCAGCAGAGCGCTGGTTATTGATAGACCACGGATTCCGAGTCGCTGCTGCCATCGATGAAATAGCCGAAGTCCACGCCGGGGATGGCCACCGGCTGCGATAAGGGATGAGAACCAATGAACATCGCACCGCCGTTTGCCGCCGCAGGCAGCGCCGAGAGAATGAAACTGGGGATGGTGAAGGTGCCTTTGCCGATATCGTCCACGCAAACAAAACTCACAAACGGCGCGGTCCGCGACTCAAAGTAACCCCCGATCCAGACATCGCCGGGGCTTGTGCCGCCCGACCAAGTGACGGTCAAAGGCTGGCTCCGGTTAACGGTGGAAATGGCCGCCTTGTTGGTCCAAGCGATATTTCCGCCGACCTTTAAGGTGGCACTGAAGGCCGCTAAATCGTGGCCGCCGGCGCCAGAAATTGTGTAAGCACCCGGTGGAACATTCGGACCGGTGGGAGCGCTTCCGAACACCACCTGATATTGACCCGTCCGATTTGCCGCCAGCGTCCATGATCCCGCCGAACCCGAGAGAGCGAGCGAAGATCCTGCGTCGAGGCGCATGCCGGTCCTTTGCGCGTACGCCGTCAGAGACGTAAGCACAGTGCATGTTCCTTGAGATGGAAATGGACCGGCCACCGCCGAGGCTACAGCCGCGGGCGTAGTGAATTGGGCGAAGACAGCGTACGCGCCTTCCTGGCTGAGATTCACTGCAGCGCTGACAGCCGCCTTATCCGCCGGATCCAGCGCCTTCCAGGATTTGGCGTACTTCGCCATGGCACGGTTCAGAGCTTTTCGATTATGAGTTTGTCCCGCAAGCAGAAGCTTCGCTACGTCGTCCGGCGAAATCTTGACGTGCAGGAGTTTGGAGAGACTGTCGGCGAGGTACTGGTTTTGGTCGAACCCTAAGCCGCGAAGCACCGAGATGGGCCCCACACCGCAAGAGCCGCTGCTGTGACGGACTCTCCGGCGCTGGCTTGATTCATCACACTGACTGGAATGGTGGGAGCGGTGTCGGAACAAGGGCCGCCGTCGCTGCTTACGGCAATCGAAACGAAGTTGCTGATCTTCCCCGCGCTGCGCACCGCCACCGGAACGTAGCAACCCGCTACTCCGGCCGGCACTTGAAACGAGATTTGATCCACACCGGCGCAGCACCCGGACCGTCCGGCATAAATCACCTTGGCCGGCTGCGTCCCCACGAAGAGTTCCACTCCAGGAAAATTCGGGAAAGTCGAGGGCAGGGTGAAGTCGGACCCGTTGATGGGGCCCAATCCCGTACCCCAGGCGGTGAGAGTCTCGCCACTCTGTGCGGAGGCTGCGAACGTGTTTATCGCTCCGGTGAGAGCGGTGACGGAACCGGGCCCTAAGCCTGAGCTGCTTAACGTGTAGAGTCCTATCGCCGACGGCACAACAGTTACCTGCGCCGGGAAAGGCGTGGTCTGTCCGTTGTAGGTGAGGGACACGGAAGCTGTGCCGGGCAGCGTGTTGGAGGGCATAATCGCTGCCGCTTCCCCCGCCGTGGAGTAAACCATGGGGCACATCAATGTGGTTGTACCCGACGTAACGGTGATCGAGGTGTTGCCGATTTGCGGAGGCAAAGGATAGGAGGCCGCTTCGGCCAGTTGGGCCGGGCCGATGTTCGCTCCGAAAACCACGAACAGCGAGCCTTGCGCGATGGAGTTTCCATAGCTGGCCGAGTTCTCCACCGAATAGACGAACGGCATATTAGGCTGCGCTATCGCAGGCGGCACGGCGGTGGAAGCCAACAGGATGCAGCGCGGGAAAGCTAGCCGGATATTCGTCAACATTTAGACAAAGTCCTCCATTGCACAACTATCCCTAGAAACTTCCCCGGCCACAGTTCCATGATTCTAGCGCAATGGACGGTCGAGCATCGCTGCGGATCAAATTCACATATGATAAACACCATGCGATTTCCGCCGATCCTGCTTACGATCCTTTTCGCACTTTCTTCCGCTCTGGCACAGGATGCCGGGGCCACCCACGCCGATTGGCCGCACTACGGCGGGACCGATTTCTCGTGGCGCTATAGCGCGCTGGATCAGATCAATAGAGAGAACGTCAAAACACTCACGCCCGCCTGGCTGTTTCAGACCGGCGATTACGCGGAAAACCTGCAAGCGACGCCCATTGTGCAGGACGGAGTGATGTACCTGATCACGGCGCGGGCGCACGTGTTTGCCTTGGACGCGGCGACAGGGCACGAGATCTGGAACTACAAATATCCGGAAGGGCCGCGCAGCGTTCCCGGTTTCGTAGGCAATCGCGGGTTGGACATCGGCGATGGCAAGGTGTTTTTCGGCACCAAGGACGACTACGTTGTGGCGTTGGATCAAAAGACCGGACGGCTGGTGTGG
>Ga0187856_1001160_pt1 | contig 21634 bp, 21 predicted proteins | sample June2016WEW_8_40_FD_132443 | JGI IMG/M metagenome (GOLD analysis project Ga0187856, IMG submission 132443) | Peatland microbial communities from SPRUCE experiment site at the Marcell Experimental Forest, Minnesota, USA - June2016WEW_8_40 | ecosystem: Environmental > Terrestrial > Soil > Wetlands... | reverse complement strand
TTTGCTTTTGCTTCCGTCATGGCCGGACTTGTTCCGGCCATCCACGACTTTCCTGCGAACAAGCAAGACGTGGATGCCCGCGACAAGCGCGGGCATGACGGACGAATTACGCAGCCTTCCTCTTGGCCACCGGCTCGTCGAGCACGCCCATGATGTCGGACTCCTTCATGATCAGGAGTTCCTGGCCGTCGATCTTGACTTCGGTCCCCGACCACTTGCCGAACAGCACGCGGTCGCCGACCTTGATGTCGATGGGGATGAGCTTGCCAGCCTCGTCGCGGCCACCTGGGCCGACGGCGATGACCTCGCCCTGTGAGGGCTTTTCCTTGGCGGTGTCCGGAATGATGATGCCGCCGGTGGTTTTTTCCTCGGCATCGATGCGCTTGACGACGACGCGATCGTGAAGCGGACGAAACTTCATGGTGTCCTCCTAAGCTATTGAAGAAACGAAAGGTTTGCGGTTGAGCGGCCACCTCGTGGTCGGTTCGGCTGACCGCATGACAACGACATAGGGGCGCGATTTTTTGCCACAAGAGGTGCCGGAAGATTTATTAGCACTCATCAAGCGGGACTGCCAACAACCCTTTTTCGATTGGTTAACTCGGGCCGATTTCCGCAGGCGCGAAAGATTTTGCGGCGCGCAACAGAAAAATCCTCCCAAGGAGTTCTGGAGACCTCGGTCGGGTTAGCCGCGTTCGCGCTGTTAGCACGCCCGCAAGAATGCTGCTAGTGCCTTGAGAATAAACAACTTATTCATTTTTGAGGCTTGCAATGGAGGGCCAGTCTCGGAACAATTCCCGTGATGGGACGGAGGGCACTATGGGTTCGAAAGAGACTTGGGTTTCGCAAGACTTTCGCCGGCAGCTCGAAGGCTACGGACTGACCACGGCCAACATCCTCTATCGGCGGCCCGATCATCCGTGGTTGCTGCAAACCTATGTCTGGCAGGACTACGATCTCTGCCCGGCATTTCCGGCGCTTTTTAAGTTTCTCGGGTTTTGGCAAAAGTCCCTTGAGGGACCGCTGCACTCGGTGAGCGTTGCGCATTGCGATCTGGTCAAGCCGGCCGAAATCAGGGCAGTGAATGGCGTCTTTCTATTGAACTGATGGATTTTTTCCGTCTGGGCGGTTACATAGAGCTTCGCATGACCAAGCGCGTCATCGATCTTTCGCTAGAAGAGTTGGCGGCTATGGGCGCCAAGGCCGCGCGTGCGGCCGCGCAGCGTTCGCAGCGCGGCGGGACGGTCGTGACCGGTACTGTGACGACTTACGAGCAGAAACGCTCGCGGTCCGTGCTGGCGCAATTGCACCCATCCGGCACCGTGACTTTTGTCCGCAAGGACGACGAAGCTGTTGCGCCAGAGACGGCAACGAAAACCGCCCTCGACAAGGCCGCCGATTGACCGACGCGCCATTTCTTCTTGTTATTGCCGGCCCGAACGGATCAGGAAAAAGCACCCTTACGAAAAGTCTACTGGACGCGGGCGTTGATTTTGGCACCTACATCAATCCGGATGAGATAGCGCAGGATTTGGACCTGCCGGAGCCACAACGCAGCCAACAGGCGCAGGCGATTGCCGACTTCAGGCGCGATACCTGCCTGCAACGGCGAATGAGTTTCAGCTTTGAAACGGTCATGTCGCACCAAAGCAAGATCGAGGTGATGCTTCGCGCCTACGATCTTGGCTATGATGTTGCGCTTTACTTTGTCGCTACCAGTGATCCTGAAATCAATGTGCGCCGTGTCGAAAATCGCGTGGCTCTGGGCGGACACGATGTGCCGCACGACCGGATCCGCGCACGGTATTTCCGCGCGTTGAATTTTCTGGCGCATGCAGCGCTTGTGGCGCGGCGAACCGTGGTCTTTGATAACAGTGCCTTGGTCGGCGAATCGCCGCATGCGAACTTGGTCAATACCAAGAGCGGCTTACGTCCAGTCGCGGAGGTTATTTGTACTGAGAACCACTATCACATTAGACTTGAGAACGATGTTCCAGGATGGGTTTTCGAGTATCTCGTTACGCCGATGGACCTTGTCGCACGCGCCAGTGAGGGGCGAATCACCGGCACGCTGCAACAAGGCGATGGTTCTCTCGCTTGACCTGCGCATCCGTCCTCCGTCGTCTCAACTCAAAACGCCGACAATTGCCCCGAGCAAACACGTCGGCAGCGTGCCCGAAACGATCGACTTCAATCCGAGCGAAACCACTTCGTCGCGCTTTTCCGGGCACATGGTCGAAAGCCCGGCGATCATGATGCCGAGCGAGCCGAAATTGGCGAAGCCGCACATGGCGTAGAGCATGATCAGCCGCGAGCGCGGATCGAGCGCACCGGGCGGCAGCGCCGCGAGCTGCAGGCAGGCAACGAACTCGTTGAGGATGGTCTTGATGCCCATGAGGCCGCCCTAGGTTCGCTGCTGCATCAGTGTAAGCTTCTGACTTTTTTGATACTTGCCCAGTGGCGAGGCGCAAGCGTGCCACTACATTAATCATACAATCGATTGGCCGAATCTTTGCCCAATATGGGAGAGTCTACCATGGCGCACGCGAAGCAACCTTCGAAGCAAAAGCGTAGGAGCAAAGCCTTACCGGTGTTGGGAGCCGCCGGGCTGTCGTTGTCGCTGGCGAGCGGAGCATCCGCAGCAATCGGCGGGCCGGCGGCGGATATTACGGCGCGGAACCCCGCAATGAGTCACGAAATCACTCTCGCCGAGGAGGAGATCTCTGGCGTCAGCATGGCGACATTCTACGTTTTCGACAACGAAGACGTGAAAACCGTCCGGCCCGGCGGACGACTGGCCGGGGCCTGCGGCGGCTGCGGCTGCGCTGGCTGCGGTGGTTGCGGCGGCTGCTGGACCGGCACCAATTACACCGCGTCGGTGACCGGGAACGATGCCTATCCGCCGCCGCATTCGATCAGGCCCGCGCACAAATACCGGCACGCGCACAAGCGCACGCACGTTTCGAAAAAGCCATAAGAGGTACGATTACGCGCTCGCGACGTAAGCCAATTTCGCAACTTTGGCCGGCCGTGCCTTAGAACGCCATCAGCTCCTATTTTTGACAGCCTACCGGCATCGAACTGGCCGATACGTCGGCGTATTCTGAAGCACGGCGGCCGAAGGCCGCCTATGCCCCTTCCCCGCTTCGCGGGGCATATTGAAGAATCTGGGAGTTGCCCATGCGCATTCACTTCGATTTCGGTTCGGTGACGCTCGACGCGGAAACCCTCGACACGCCGACCGCCAAAGCGATCGCCGCGGCGCTGCCGATCAACGGCTCGGCGCTGACCTGGGGCGAGGAGGTTTATTTCGACATCCCTGTGAAGGTGGCGCGCGAGAAGGACGCCCGCGCGGTGGTCACGCCCGGCGAGATTGCCTATTGGTCGGACGGCCATGCCATCGCCATCGGCTTCGGCCGCACGCCGATTTCGAAAGGCGACGAGACGCGGCTCGCCAGCCCCTGCAACATTTGGGCGAAGGCGCTCGGCGATGTGAAGACCCTGGCCAGGGTGCGCGCGGGCACGAGGATCACGGTGACGAAGATCGGCTAAGGCCGGACCGAGATCGGTACTTTGATTGAGCATGACCTTATCCGAAAACCGGAATCCACTTTTCGGGATCATGCTTTATCCCCTGCCGACGAACGGCATCTTGTTCGCCATCACCGTCATGAACAGCACATTGGCGTCAAGCGGCAGGCTCGCCATGTAGACCACGGCGCGGCCGACATCGTCGGCGTTCATGCGCGCTTCCGGCATGGTGCGTCCGTCGGCCTGCAGCATGCCTTCGACCATCTTCTCGGTGAGCGCCGTGGCGGCATTGCCGATGTCGATCTGGCCGCAGCAGATGTCGTAGGCGCGGCAATCGAGCGCGGTCTGCTTGGTCAGCCCGGTGACGGCGTGTTTGGTCGCAGTGTACGCAGCCGTGCCGGGGCGCGGCGCGTGCGCGGAGATCGAGCCGTTGTTGATGATGCGGCCGCCGCCGGGGTTTTGCGCTTTCATGATTTTGATCGCTTCCTGCGTGCAAAGAAACAGTCCGGTAAGATTGGTGGCGACCACGGCCTGCCACCGCTCCAGCGGCACTTGTTCGATGGGCATGCTCCGCATGGCGACGCCGGCATTGTTGAACAGGAGGTCGAGCCGGCCGAAGGCTTCTTTGGTCTTGGCGAACAGGGCGCGGATCGCGGCCGGCTCTTTGACGTCGGTCGGCACGACGAGGGTGGTTCCGTTCGCTTCTTTTACCACCGCTTCGAGCTTATCCAGGCGCCGGCCGGCGAGCACCACCGCATATCCCTCGCGCGAAAGCGCCAGCGCGGCGGCCCTGCCGACCCCGCTGCCGGCCCCCGTCACCAATGCGATTTTCTGCGCGGCCATCGGCGCCTCCTGTCATGGGTACGAGGAGGATAGAGTGACGAACCCGCTGCTTCGCCGCAATCCCTTCGACCCGTCATTCCGGAAGCCGTGCCAGCGGCTGTCCGGCACCCATAATCACGGATGGAGGTTCGAAAGGGCCGAGCCAATTACTCAAACGACAGTGGGTATGGATTCCAGGCTCGCGCTTCGCGCGCCCCGGAATGGCGGTGAGGGGTCTCAACTCGCTAGCGCAATTTCCTCATCGGGATTGCCGACGCGGTAGTCGTCGGGCGAAGCCAGGCGCGAGCCGATGTCGGCTGCGGGGCCCGGCCGGCCGAAGCGGTAGCCTTGCATCGAATGCACGCCGGCGGCGCGCAGGAACAAATGCTGCTCGGCATTCTCCACGCCCTCGGCGGTCACCCTCATGCCGAGCCCGCGGCCGAGGCTGACGACGGCGTGGACGATGGCCGCGGCGTCGGGCGCCGTCTCGATGCTGCGCACGAAACTCGAGTCGATCTTGAGCTTGTCGAACGGGAAGCGCCGCAGATAGAGCAGGCTCGAATAGCCGGTGCCGAAATCGTCGAGCGCAAAGCGCACGCCGATGGCTTTGAGGCGCAGCATCGACAGTTCCGCGGTTTCCATGTTGCCAAGGAGCGTACTCTCGGTGAGCTCCAGTTCCAGGCGGTTGGCGTCGAAATCGGTCTCGTCGAGGATGCGCTCGACCAGGTCGACGAAGTCCGAGCGGCGGAACTGCAGCGGCGAGACGTTGACGGCGACGGTCAATCGCGGCCAATCCCTGCCGTCGAGGCAGGCGCGGCGCAGCATCCACTCGCCGAGCTCGATGATGAGACCGGAATGCTCGGCGATCGGAATGAAATCCACCGGCGAGATGATTCCGGCCGTCGGATGGGTCCAGCGCGCCAGCGCTTCGACGCCGACCATAGTTTCGCCGCTGGCATTGACGATCGGCTGATAGGCGGCATGCAGGCCGTCGTTCTTGATCGCATGCAGCAGATCGCCTTCCAACAGCTTGCGCTGCGAGAGGTCGGCGTCCATCGCCGCATCATAGATGCAGGCGCGGTTGCGGCCCTCGTTCTTGGCGCGGTAGAGCGCCATGTCGGCGTAACGCAAGATGTCGCCGGCGTCGCCTGCGCGGCGGTCGATCACGGCGATGCCGATCGAGGCGCCGATGATGATGTTGTGCGCGTTGATCGAATAGGGCGCGCAGACGCCGGAGATGATGCGTCCGGCGATCGCTTGCAGCGAATAGGAATCGGAGGCGCAGATGGTGATGATGGCGAACTCGTCGCCGCCGAGGCGGGCGACCAGATCGTCGCCGCGCATGACTCGGCTCAAGCGCTGCGTCACGTTGAGAATGAGCTCGTCGCCGATATGGTGCCCGAGCGTATCGTTGACATCCTTGAAGTGATCGAGATCGATGTAGAACACGGCCGCCGAGGGGCCGCCGCGACGCACCTCGCCGATCACGGTCTCGAGCCGTTCGCCGAAATAGATGCGGTTGGGCAGCCCGCAAACCGGATCGTGCAGGGCGAGGTGCCGCAGCTGCGTCTCGCCGGCGGCGATCGCCTTCGCCGTGCGCCGCATGTGGCGCATCACCAGGCCGACGAGCAGCGCGAAACCGGCAATCGCCACGGCAATGAAGGGGAGCACGCTCCCCACGATCTGGCGGCCGGGTCTCGTCGGCGTAAAGGCAAAGCGCGCGATCGCGCCGCCTTGGGCGTCGGCAATCACGGTGACTGGCTTGTCGAGGGTCTGCGCCGGATCGTCGATGTTGTGCAGGCCGGGCAGTTGCAGCCGCTCGCCGATCTCGCGCAGCATGTCGTCGTCGATATATTTGACGGAGACTACGATCGGCGCGCTCTCGTTGCCGAGGGCAAGATCGCTGTCGGAGCCGATCGCCACCGCCGCGACGATCGCCGGCCGGTCCATGAAACGTTGGATCAGGGCCGTGGACCGGCCGGGTTTTAGGGGATCCTGCGCGGCGATGACGGGGATGGCACTGCTGGGCAGGGCGCTAAGCCGCCCACGCAGAAGATCGAGGCTCGCAAGTTTCATCGGCAGGTCGATCGCGCCGGGATCGCCGGCGGAGCGGGAGCGCGCGTATTCGACCTGGTCGAAACCGTCGACGACCATCACCAGGTCATGGTCAAAGTAGGCCTGCAGCCATTTTCCGATCTGGCGCTCCACCCATTGCGGATCGTAGTTGACGCGAATTGCCTGCGTCGCGCCTGGCGTCGTGGCGACGCTCTGAACCTCGCGCAATACGCGCGCGCTCCGATCCGCGATCGCTTGCTGGATCAGTTGCTGTTCGCGATTGAGCGATACCTCATCCGCCCGCCGTACAGAGGTCAGCATAGCAACGACGAGGCAAACGATCGCCACGGCGATGATCACGCCGATCGGCACGAGCAGGCTCAGGCGCGCTTGGTCCCAGCGCGACCGTTTGCATTCCTCGGCGATTCGCGGCCGCGCCGAAGTCACCACGCTCCCCACCTTTGGCGGCTTTCTTGTTCGCCTCGACCATAGGGCGAAAAAGATTGCAATTCGCTTGCAGTTCACCCGTGGGAGCTATTGCCGCGCTTGGCGACCCTGAATTCGTTGGGGAAGTTAACACGGCGTAAATTTCGGCGGCTGCGCTTAACGGTCGATTGAGCCTGCCGACGCGCTTCGCTGGGCGGTTGCGGCCTTTTCGGCTGGTTCCGCCGCTTGCGGCCGCTCACCGCCTGTTGCTGTAGGGCGGGCGGGGGATGGCGATGTGGGCGGCGCGCAAGGCGGCCGACCAGCGCTCGCGCAGGTCGGTGAAATAAGGTTCCCCCGGCTCGATGCGGTAGATCAGCTCGGAATCGCAGATGTCGCGCCGCACGACCACGAGATCGATCGGCAAGCCGACGCTCAGATTCGAGCGCATGGTCGAGTCGATGGAAACGAGACCCACCTTCAACGCATCGTAAAGATCCATCCCGTAGGTCACCGCGCGGTCGAGGACCGGCTTGCCGTATTTGAGCTCGCCGATCTGGAGATACGGCGTGTCGGTGGTGGATTCGATGAAATTGCCGGCGCAATAGACCATAAACAGCCGCATGCGTTCGCCCGCGATCTGACCGCCGAACAGGAAAGAGACGTCGAACCTCACATCCGAGGCCTCGAGCGCCTTGCCTTCGCTAGCGTGGATGGTGCGGATGACATGTCCGACGCGCCGGGCGGCCTGGAACATGGTGGGGGCGTTCATCAGCGTTTCGCGCTCGCCGGTTTCGGGATTGTCGAACCCTTCGGTCAGTATGCTCATCACCGATTGGCTGATGGAAAGATTCCCCGATGAAGCAATCGTCATGATGCGCTTTCCGGGGTCCTTGAAGACGTGCAGCTTGCGGAAGGTCGCGATGTTGTCGACGCCGGCATTGGTGCGCGTGTCGGCGAACATCACGAGCCCCTCGCGAACGAGAATTCCGCAGCAATAGGTCATCGATTCGCCACCTCCCGGAGTACAATCTTTATAGCGGCAGCTTTGCGTTTGCGGCAATGGCGCGGCTGCGCTCCTCTTCGTCCTGCCCCGCTTCGCGGGGCGGGACAGCACCGCCCGCTACGCTCACTGATCGACTTTGATCGCAACCGCCAAGGTCTCATCGCCCACGCCGTAGCGCGTGCCGCGCACCGGGGCGGCGCCCAGGGCATCGAGCCCAATGGCGACGCGAACATACGCGTCGGTCGGGCAGACGCAGTTTGCCGGGTCGAAGCCGACCCAGCCGAGATCGGGCACAAAGGCCTCCGCCCAGGCGTGACCACTGTCCTGCTCGACGGTGCCGTCGGCGCAAAAATAACCGGCGACATAACGGGCTGGGATACGCAAGCTGCGCGCCGCGCCGATGAAGATGTGCGTCAAGTCGCCGGTAACGCCGCGCTTGCGCGCAAAGGCTTCCGCGGCCGTCGCCGCAGCGTGCAGCGGGTCACTTTCGCGGATCATTTCATCGTGCAGCCGATGCAGAAGCGCGTGAAGTTCGGCGAGAGCATCGCCACTGTTCGCCGTGCGAATATCCTGAGCAAAATCGCGGATCGCCAGGTCGGCCTGCGTCAACGACGTATCGCGCAGGAACAGGCTCGGCGGGAACCGCTCGACGGCGCCGCGCACCACCCCGTCCGTGTTCTGCGTCTCGACCTCACCGTCGACCTTGACGCTCAGCTCCTCGAATGGACCATCGGCGGTGAAGACGTGGGTGAGGTTGCCGAAGGCGTCCTCATGCGCGTTGAGCCGCACGTCGGCGGAGACGTCGATGCGCCAGCCGAGCACATACTGGCCTTCGTGGTTGCGCGGGGTAAGCCGCAGCACTTGGATCACGGCCACGGCCGGCGGGTCGTAGCGGTGGACCGTGTTGTGGGCGATGCGGATGCGCATGCAGATGACAGAGGACGGATGACGGATGACGGATGACGGATGACGGATGACGGATCATAGAGGACTCGATGCCCTTCTGTCCTCCGTCATCCGTCATCTCTACTGCAGATATTGCTGCGCAATAGCGGTTCCCAGCCGATTATTGTCCTCGACGAAATCGTCGATGAATTCGTGCAATCCGCTCTGAAAGATTTCCTCGATGCGGCTGTTTTGCAGTCGCGCACGGACGGCGCGCGCCTGCCGCTGGGCATTTCCCTGGCGGCCGTAAGCGTTGGCGATGCGGTCGAGATTCTGCACGAGGTTCTCATAGCAGCTGGCGAGCGAGCGCGGCATTTCGTCCCTCAGCATGAGCAGATCGGCGACGAGCCACGGTTTGACGTTTTCGCGATAGACCCAGTGATAGGCGGTGAGCGCCGACACCGAGCGTAGAATCGCGGCCCACTGAAAGTAATCGAGTGGACCGCCGACTGTCTCGTGCGCCGGCAGCAGCAGGTGATACTTGACATCGAGGATGCGCGCGGTGTTGTCCGCGCGTTCGATAAAAACGCCGAGACGCGAGAACCAGTAGGCGTCGTTGCGCAGCATGGTGCGATAGGCCGAGCCGTCGAAACGTAGTGAGGATTCCTGCACCCAGCGCAGGAACCGTGCGAACTCCTCACGCGAGCGCGGACCATTGCCCCACTTCTTGAGCTCGAGCCAGGCGCTGTTGATGGTGTCCCACATCTCTGTGGTGAGTGCGGTGCGCACCGCACGCGCGTTCACGCGCGCAGTCTCGAAGCAGTTGCGGATCGAGGAGGGGTTGCTGGTCGAGAAGGCGAGGAATTCGGTGACGGTCTCCTCATTTGCTTCCGAATAGGCCGCGAAGAAGGCGCCGGCGCAGCCGGCCGTGGCGACCGCAGATTCCCATTCGTTTGACGCGCCGACGTAAGCGAGCGGCAGCGCCGTGAGCCGGTAGGTCGTGTCGAGGATGCGCGCCAGATATTCCGCGCGCTCGACGTAGCGGGCGAGCCAGTAAAGGTTATCGGCGGTGCGCGAGAGCATCAGCGACTAATCCAACCAGTCATTCCGGGACGGCCCGAAGGGCCGGGCCCGGAATCCATAACCCCCGGTCTGGGAGTATGGATTCCGGGCTCGCCGCTTCGCGGCGCCCCGGAATGACAGATGCATCCTCTTCATCCGTCCAACACCCAGGTATCCTTGGTGCCGCCGCCCTGGCTCGAATTGACCACGAGCGAGCCCTTCTTCAGGGCGACGCGCGTGAGGCCGCCGGGCACGATGCGGATGCGATCGCTGCCTGAGAGCACGAAGGGGCGCAGGTCGACGTGGCGCGGGGCAATGCCCTCCTCGACGCAGGTCGGGCAGGTCGAGAGCGCGAGCGTCGGCTGGGCGATGAAGTTCTTCGGATCGGATTTGAGCTTGGCGCGGAACGCGGCGATTGCGGCCTTATCCGACTTCGGGCCGATCAGCATGCCGTAGCCGCCGGAGCCGTGCACTTCCTTCACCACCAGTTCCTCGATGTGGTCGAGCACATAGCTGAGATGCTCGCTTTCTCGGCAACGCCAGGTCGGCACGTTCTTCAAGAGCGGCGCCTCGCCAAGATAGAATTTCACGATTTCGGGCATGTAGCTGTAGACCGCCTTGTCGTCGGCGATCCCGGTGCCGACTGCATTGGCCAGCGTGACGTTACCCGCTTGATAGGCCGACATCAGGCCGGGCACGCCGAGCGCGCTGTCGGGCCGGAACACCAGGGGATCAAGGAAATCGTCGTCGATGCGGCGATAGATCACGTCGACGCGCTTGAGGCCTTCGGTCGTGCGCATGGAGACGATATCGCCCTTCACGACGAGGTCGCGGCCCTCGACCAATTCGACGCCGAGCTTGTCGGCCAGGAACGAATGCTCGTAATAGGCGGAATTGTGGACCCCGGGCGTGAGCAGCACGACGGTCGGTTCGGCGGAGGCGGTCGGCGGCGCGATCGATTTGAGCGTCGCCAAGAGTTCGTCCGGATAGTTTTCGACCGGCGCAACGCGGTAGCGCGAGAACAGCTCGGGAAAGAGCCGCAGCATGATCTCGCGGTTTTCCAGCATGTAGGACACGCCGGAGGGCGTACGCGCATTGTCCTCGAGCACGTAGAAGTTCTCGGCGTCCACGCGCACGATATCGATGCCCGCGACATGGACATAGATGTCGTGAGGCACCTTTTGCCCGTTCATCTCCGGGCGGAAAACCGGATTTTGAAAGACGAGGTCCTCCGGCACGATCTGCGCTCTTAGAATCTCGCGGCGGCCATAAACGTCCTTGATGTAGGCGTTGATGGCTTTGACGCGTTGCTCCAGGCCGCGTTGCAGGGTTTGCCATTCCGTCGCCGAGAGGATGCGCGGAATGACGTCGAAGGGGATGAGGCGCTCCTGCGCCTCGGGGTCGCCATAGACCGCAAAGGTGATGCCGATGCGGCGGAAGAACAGCTCCGCCTCGCGCCGGCGGAAGTCGAGCACGTCGGGCGGGATCTCGCCCAGCCAGTGCGACAGTTCGGCGTAGGCCGGCCGCACCGCGCCCTCGCTGCCCCTCATCTCGTCGAACATGTCGGTCCCCGGCCCATTCGAGCCCACACTCGAAATGCCTGCCGCATCAATGGCAGTAGCACATTTGTAGCAATCTTTGCGCCAACTCAAACGGGCGAGGGGAGGGCATAAGCACTCAGTGTCCGGCCGTTATTGCTCATGTTTTAGGCGGGATGATTATCGCGGCGGCGAACCTCATTGAGGCGTCGCGGAACGAGTGCGGTAATCCGGAGACCGGGGGACGATGTAAGCTTGGTCAGGGCGTGATGAGAACGAGATTGGGAAAATATGTCCGATATCGGCCCGGATCGCGCGTCAAAAGCCGAAAATTTGCGCCGGCGGCATGCGCGCCGATGAAGAAGTCGGGAAGCGGGGAGGGTCGCGAGCCGCCGCGGCGCCGATAGAGCACATAAACCTTCGCGGCGAGGAAGGCTGCTCGATAGGGGATCGGTTCGCGCGCGAACAGGTCCGGCCGTAGCGCCGCTTTAAGGTCCTCAATACGCGAATAGCGCACGGAGACCTCGGCATAGATTAAGGGATTGATGACGATGCGGCTCGTTTCAGCGGCGCTCGCGAGCGCACCCGCAGACCATGCCGTCCAGGCTCCATCACCTCCCAAAACGTCGAGAAGAACGTTGCTGTCGACGAGAACGCTACTCACCGCGCGTGAGCGCCATGATCTCGTCGGTGGTCATTGGCACGTCGCCACCGTGTCCACGCATGTGCTGGATCAGCTGTTCCCCCCGCGTGGGCTTTTTCCTTCGCCGGCCATTGCTGCTCCGCGCACGACCAATGCGGACATCCTGACCGTCGAATTCGAAATCGACCTCGGTGTTCGGCATCAGGCCGGCCTTCTCGCGGATCGCGATGGGAATGGTGACCTGGCCTTTGGAGGTGATGCGCATCGGAATTTCCTATTCTTACTGATGCAAGCAAGAAATCTCCGCTCCCATGTCAATTGAGTCCCGTAGCGCCGGCCGCTAAAGATCCTGGAACTGCTTCTGTTCCGCAACAAGCCTTTCGAGCAGAGGAGCCGGCTTGAAGGCCTCGCCCATCGTCGCCTCGAATTCCTTCAGCTTGGCGAGAATCTTTTCGGGACCGATCAGATCGGCATAGAACATCGGTCCGCCGCGATAGACCGGCCAGCCATAGCCGTTGACCCAGACGATATCGATGTCGGAGGCACGCTGCGCCTTGCCTTCTTCGAGGATCTTGGCGCCTTCGTTGATCATCGGATAGGTGCAGCGGTCGAGGATTTCGTCGTCCGGGATCGTGCGGCGGTTGATGCCCTTCTTGGCGGCAAAGTCGAGGATGATCTTTTCGACCAGAGGCGAAGGCTTCGCATGGCGCGACTCGTCATAGTCATAAAAGCCGGCGCCGGTTTTTTGGCCGCGCCGGTCCATCTCGCAAAGGATTTCGACGATGGTCGAGGATGTGCTCGTCTCCTTCGACCAGCCGATGTCGAGGCCGGCGAGATCGCTCATGGCAAAGGGGCCCATGGGAAGGCCGAAATCGTAGATCACGCGATCGACGTCCCAGGGCATGGCACCCTCGAGGATGAGCTTTCTGGCTTCGCGCTGGCGCTGCGCCAGCATGCGATTGCCGACGAAGCCGTGGCACACGCCGACGAGCACGCCGATCTTGCCGATCTTCCTGGCCAGCTGCATCACCGTGGCAATCACCGGCCTGGCCGTCTTCTCGCCGCGCACGACCTCGAGCAGCCGCATGACGTTCGCCGGCGAGAAGAAGTGCATGCCGAGAACGTGGTCCGGTCGGCTCGTGACCGACGCAATCTCGTCGATGTTGAGGTAGGACGTATTGGAGGCGAGGATCGCACCTTGCTTGGCAATCCTGTCGAGCCTGCGGAAGATGTCCTTCTTGATCTCCATATTCTCGTAGACCGCTTCGATCACGAGATCACAGTCGGAAACCGTTTCGAGGTTCAAGCTGTGGCTGAGAAGCCCCATCCGCGTTTCGACGTCGGCCTGCGTCAGCCGGCCTTTCTTGGCGGTGTTGTCGTAGTTGCGGCGGATCGTGGCGAGGCCGCGATCGAGCGCGTCCCGCGCCGTTTCGACGATCGTCACCGGAATTCCGGCGTTGAGAAAATTCATCGATATGCCGCCGCCCATCGTGCCGGCGCCGATAACGCCCACTTTCTTGATCGGTAAGGTCGGCGTGTCGTCCGGCACGTCGGCGATTTTCCACACCTTCCGTTCGGCAAAGAACACATAGCGCTGGGCGCGCGATTGCGGCGTCGGGATGAGGTTGAGAAACGTTTGCCGCTCGAGCTTCATGCCCTCGTCGAAGGGCAGGTCAACCGCGGCCTGCACGGTGCGCAAGGCGGCCTGCCAGGCTTCGAAACCACGGTATTTGCGGGCATACTCGCGGCGGACTTTGTTGAAAATCTCCGGTCGGCCGCGCGCCGTTTCGATTTTGTCGTTGCGGTCGCGGATCTTGCGCAAAGGCATGTGCGTGTCGATGACTTTGCGAGCGAAGGCCAGCGCGCCTTCCCGCAATTTTCCTTCCTCGACCAGCGTATCGACGACACCCCACTCCAGGGCCTGCTTGGCGCCGAACGGGGCGCCCGAGAGGATGACTTCGAGCGCGTTCTCGACCCCGCTCAAGCGGGGCAGCCGCTGCGTCCCGCCGCCGCCGGGAATGAGGCCGAGCTTGATCTCGGGAAAGCCGAATTTCGCCGATGGCACCGCGACGCGATAATGGCACATGAGGGCGGTTTCGAAACCGCCGCCCAAAGCCGTGCCGTGCATGGCGGCGATGACCGGCTTGGGACCGCCTTCGAGCGCGGCTTGGAGTTCGGGCAGGGATGCGCCGCCGGTGGCCTTGCCGAATTCGGCAATATCCGCGCCGGCGATGAAGGTGCGGCCGGCGCAAATCAACACGATGGCTTTGACGGCGGGGTCCGCCGCGGCTTGCTCGACGCCGTCGCGGAGGCCGTTGCGCACATCCGCCGAAAGGGCATTGACCGGCGGCGAATTGATCGTGAGCACGGCGATATCACCTTCGCGGGTCAGATCGGTCACGGAATTGATGGCGGCCATCGCTCGTTCCTCTTCAGCTTGCCGGGTTGCTTTCGTCTGAGGCCCGAATAAGCTGTCGCGCAAGATACATAATATGCGACGGGGGAAGAAACTTTCGTGTCGCTATTCGACCTTAGTGGCAAGGTAGCAGTGGTCACCGGATCGTCGCGGGGCATCGGCCGCGCAATTGTCGAGCAGATGGCCGAGCAGGGGGCAAAGGTCGTCGTCTCCGCACGCAACGTCGAACCCTGCCGAGAGACGGCGACGGCAATCAATGCGAAGTTTGGCGACGGCCGCGCCATTGCCATAGCGGCGAATATTTCTTCGAAAGAACAGCTTAAGCATCTCGTCGAGGAGACGATGCGGGTTTTCGGCCAAATCCACGTCCTCGTCTGCAACGCCGCCTCCAATCCCCATTACGGGCCGATGCATACGATCACTGACGAGCAATTCCGCAAGATCCTCGACAATAACATCCTCGCCAATCATTGGCTGATCAGCCTCGTGGCGCCGCAAATGATCGCCCGCAAAGAGGGCTCGATCATTATCGTTTCTTCGGTCGGGGGTTTCAAAGGCAGCCCGGTCATCGGCGCCTATTGCATCTCCAAGGCGGCGGATTTTCAGCTCGCGCGCAATCTCGCCGTCGAGCTCGGACCGCATAATGTCCGGATCAATTGTATTGCCCCCGGCCTCGTTCGAACCGATTTTGCGCGCGCGCTCTGGGAAAATCCGGATACCCTGAAACGATCGACCGCGCGCACACCGCTCGGCCGCATCGGCGAGCCGGATGAGATCGCCGGAGTTGCGATCCTCTTGGCGTCGCTGGCGGGAAGCTTCATAACGGGACAAACCATCGTCGTCGATGGCGGCGCCACCATTACCTGATCGGCAGGAGCCCGCAACGGCGCAAACCGCGCGGAAGGAGAACCCGCTGATGTCCGATCTCGAAAAATTCCGCAATGAAACGCGTGCCTGGCTTAAGGCCAATTGCCCGCCCGACATGCGGCTCCCGCTCGAGGTCGATGAAGACCGCTGCTGGGGCGGGCGCGATGCGATGTTCAAGTCCGCGGGCCAGCGTCTTTGGCTCGAACGGATGGTCGCACGCGGCTGGACCGTGCCGGAATGGCCGACAGACTATGGCGGCGGTGGCCTCTCGCGCGAGGAGGGCAAGATCCTGCGTGCCGAAATGCGCAAGCTCGGCTGCCGTTCTCCGCTCGATTCGTTCGGCATCTGGATGCTCGGTCCGGCGTTGTTCAAATACGGAACCGCCGCGCAGAAGCGCGAATATCTCCCGCAGATCGCGCGCGGTGAAATTCGCTGGTGCCAAGGCTATTCGGAACCAAACGCTGGATCCGATCTTGCTTCGCTGGCGACGCGGGCAGAGGACAGGGGCGATCATTTTCTCGTCAACGGTCAAAAGACTTGGACGAGCTATGCCGACAAGGCCGATTGGATCTTTTGTCTGGTACGAACCGATCCCGCGGCGCCAAAGCACCTAGGCATCAGCTTCATCCTCTTCGATATGAAGGCGCCGGGGGTGTCCACGAAGCCGATCCTGCTGATTTCCGGAAAGTCGCCCTTCTGCGAGACATTCTTCGACGACGTGCGGGTTCCCAAAGGGCATGTGGTCGGCGAAATCAATAAAGGCTGGGAGGTCGCTAAATATCTGTTGACCCATGAACGCGAGATGATCAGCGCCATCGGGCTGACGGCAGGGCGCCCGCTCGGACAGATTGCCGCCGAATCCCTGGGAACGGAGGCCGGCATCCTGGCGGATGCGTGTTTGCGCGCCGATATTGCGCGGTTCGAGATCGACGCTTTCGCGTTTCAGCTGGCTCTGGAGCGCACGGGCGACCTTTTGCAGGCCAAACAGGCGAACCCGGCCATTTCGTCCATGCTCAAATATTATGGCGCCGAATTGAACAAACGCCGTCATGAGCTCGTGATGTCCGCCGGGGGCTCGGATGCGCTCGAATGGGAGAGCGAACGCTCCGGGAACGGGGAGTGGGCCCGCGGCTGGCTGCGGACCAAGGGCAATTCGATCGAAGGCGGGACTAACGAAGTGCAGCTGAACGTGATTGCCAAGCGTATCCTGGAACTGCCCGGCGCGTGATTGCGGAGCCGACGATGGCGCTCATTCTCAACGAAGAACAGATCATGGTGCGGGACAACGCGCGGGCCTTTCTCGCCGCCAAGGGTCCGGTCTCGCATTTGCGCAAACTGCGCGACGCGCGCGATCCGGGCGGATTTTCCCGCGAGCTTTGGAAGGCTTTTGCTGAAATGGGGTTTTGCGGCATCCTCGTGCCCGAGGCTCTGGGCGGCTCCGGCCTCGGCTATGTCGAAGCCGGCGTGATCATGGAGGAAATCGGCCGCAATCTGACGCCCTCGCCGTTTCTATCGACGGCGCTCGTCGGCGCGACGACGTTCTTGCGCGACGGCAATAGCGCCCGCAATAGCGAACTCTTGCCGAAACTCGCTGCCGGCGATGTTCTTGTGGCGCTGGCGGTCGACGAGCGCAAAAAACATGCACCAAGCGCGACCGCGCTCAGGGCCGAACGCAGCGGCAATGGCTTCGCGCTCAGCGGCGACAAATGTTTTGTCGTCGACGGGCATGTCGCCGATCTTTTCATCGTCGCGGCGCGCAGCGCCGGCGCGCCGGGCGAAACCGACGGTGTCACGCTCTTTCTTGTGGATTCCAAGGCGAAGGGCATCGAAATCGAGCGGACGATCATGGTCGATGCCCATAATGCCGCGCGCATCCGGTTCGCTCGCGTCGAGGTCGACGCCGATGCCGTGATCGGCGAGGTCGATCATGGCTGGCCGCTTCTCGAAGCCGCGCTCAATGTCGGCCGCGCGGCCGTCGCCGCCGAACTTGCCGGATTGGGCGAGGAGGCTTTCGGACGCACGCTCGCTTACCTCAAGGAACGCAAGCAGTTCGGTCAGCCGATCGGCTCGTTCCAAGCCTTGCAGCATCGCGCCGCACATGTCTTCACCGAGCTCGAAATCACGCAGGCCGCGGTCTTGAAGGCGCTGCAGATGCTCGACACCGATTTCCAACGTGCGCCCATGGTCGTTTCGGTGGCCAAGGCGCGTGCGGGCGCGAGCGCAACGCTTGCGGTTGGGGAGGCCGTCCAGATGCATGGCGGCATCGGCATGACTGACGAATTCGACATCGGCTTCTTCATGAAGCGCGCGCGCGTCGGCCAGGAGCTTTTTGGCGACGCCGGCTTCCACGCCGACCGTCTCGCCCGGTTGCAGAATTATTGATCTTCGGGCTTGGAAGTTTGCCGTAGAAGGCGGCTGCTTAAGGGGGAAGACATGGCGGGAGCGAAGATTTTCCCGGCCATTTCGCTTGCGCAAGCCAATGCGGCGCTGACCGGTCCGGGCGCGCCGTTCGAGATCGAAGAGCGCGACATTCGCGGCGTTCGCACGCGCGTCTGGAAGAACGCGCCGCCGACCATGCGCGAATTATTTGTTTTGGGTCGAGCTTATGGCGGCAGGACGTTCGTCGTGTATCGCGACGAACGCGCGAGCTACCAGGGCTTCGCGCGCGCCGCGCTCGCCGTCGCCGAGGCTCTGCAACAGGCCGGAATTGGCAAAGGCGATCGCGTCGCAATCGCCATGCGCAACGTCCCGGAATGGCCCGTCGCCCTCTTTGGCTGTCTGCTCGCGGGCGGCGTGGCGACGTTGCTCAATGCCTGGTGGACCGGGCCGGAACTCGAATATGGGCTCGTCGATTCGGGCGCGAAAATCGCAATCGTCGATCGCGAAAGGCTCGAGCGGCTTTTTGAACATCTGCACAATTGTCCAGCGCTTGAGCGGGTTTTCGTCAGCCGCGACAACGAGCAGGTGGCGCATCCGAAAGTCGCCAAGCTCGAATCCATCATCGGCGAGGTCAATTCCTGGCATCTTTTGCCGGACCGGCCGCTGCCAAAAGTGCCGCTCGATCCTGACGACGATGCCACGATCCTTTACACCTCCGGCACGACGGGCAAGCCGAAAGGAGCCATCGGAACGCACCGCAATTGCTGTTCGGCTGTCATGGCCAGGCCCTATTCGCAAGCGCGAAGCTGCCTGCGGCGCGGCGAAGAGGTGCCCACACTTGATCTCAATGCGCCACAAAAGTCAGCTCTGCTGGCGATCCCGCTGTTTCACACTACCGGCTGCCAAGCGGTGATGATTCCGCTGCTCGCTGCAGGCGGCAAACTCGTTTTCATGCACAAATGGGATGCGGAACTGGCCATGCAGCTCATCGAACGCGAGCGCATCACGGTCACCGGCGGTGTGCCGACGATCGCCTGGCAATTGCTCGAACATCCGGCGTTGGGAAACTATGATCTGTCCTCGCTGGAAAGCATCGCCTATGGCGGTGCGCCGGCAGCTCCCGAATTGGTGCGGAAATTGAAGGAAAAATTCCCCAAAGCGGCGCCTGCGCTCGCCTGGGGGATGACGGAAACTTCGGGTACATTCACGGCGCACCAAGGTGAGGATTATGAATTGCGGCCGGACAGCAGCGGTCCGGCGCTGCCGGTCGGCGACATGAAGATCGTGGACGCGGACGGCAAGGAATTGCCGGTCGGCGGCATCGGCGAACTGTGGGTCAAGGGTCCCAACGTCGTGAGAGGCTATTGGGGCAACCCCGCCGCCACCGCCGCGACCTTCATCGCGGGATGGCTGCGCACCGGCGATATCGCCCGGCTCGATGAAGAAGGCTTCTGCTACATCCTGGATCGGGCGAAGGATATGCTGATCCGTGGCGGCGAAAACATCTATTGCGTCGAAGTGGAGAATACTCTCTTCGAACATCCGGCAATCATCGACGCCGCCGTCGTCGCCATCCCGCATCATTCCCTTGGCGAAGAGCCTGGCGCGGTGGTCACGCTCAAACGGGGAACGCGGGCGAGCGAAGACGAACTGCGGGCCTTCGTTGCCGAACGGATCGCCGCGTTCAAGGTGCCGGTGAAGATACTCTTTTCTGCCGACATGCTGCCGCGCAATCCCAACGGCAAAATCCTGAAGAACGACCTCAAGCGCTTGTTCGTCGAAGCGCGTTGATACCCGCTTTCTCACACTCGCGTGTTGGTATATTTGCGCATTTCGAGGCGCGCGATCGTCCGGCAATGGACTTCGTCCGGACCGTCGGCAAGCCTGAGCGAGCGGATATGCGCGTAAGCGTGCGCCAGCCCGGCGTCGCTGGTCACGCCCATGCCGCCATACGCCTGGATCGCGTCATCGATCACGCGCAAGGCGACGCGCGGCGCCGCCACTTTGATCATGGCGATTTCAAGCTGCGCCGTCTTGCTGCCGACCTTGTCCATCATGTCGGCGGCTTTGAGACAGAGTAAGCGCGTCATCTCAACGTCGATGCGCGCCTCCGCAATACGCTGCTCCCAGACGGAGTGTTCGGCGATTTTTTTGCCAAAGGCGACGCGGGAGAGAAGGCGCCTGGTCATTTTCTCCAGTGCGACTTCGGCCGCCCCCAGGATGCGCATGCAATGGTGGATACGCCCCGGACCGAGCCGCCCCTGCGCGATCTGGAAACCGCGGCCCTCGCCAAGAATGAGATTGCCGACCGGTACGCGAACGTTGTCGAGAATGACGTCGGCGTGCCCATGCGGAGCCTCGTCGTAGCCGAAGACGGGCAGCATGCGCACGACTTTGACGCCCGGCGCCTCGAGCGGGACGAGGATCTGCGATTGCTGTTCGTACCTGGCACGGGTCGGGTCGGTCTTTCCCATCACGATGGCGATTTTGCAGCGCGGATCGCCGACCCCCGACGACCACCATTTGCGGCCGTTGATCACATAGTCGTCGCCGTCGCGAACGATCGAGGTTTCGATATTGGTGGCGTCGGAAGAAGCAACCGCCGGTTCGGTCATGAGAAACGCCGAGCGAACCTCGCCGGCAAGCAGCGGTCGCAGCCATTTGGCCTTTTGCTCCGCCGATCCGTAACGATGCAGAACTTCCATATTGCCGGTGTCGGGCGCCGAGCAATTGAAGACTTCCGATGCCCAGGCGACGCGGCCCATTTGCTCGGCGCACAGGGCATAGTCGAGGTTCGTCAGTCCGGCGCCGCGATAATCGCCTTCGTCGTGATCGGACGCGGGAGGGAGGAATAGATTCCAGAGGCCCTCGGCTTTGGCCTTGGCCTTCAACTGTTCGACGATCGGGATGACTTTCCAGCGCTCGCCTTCGGCGTTCTGCAGCGCGTAGGTCTCGACCGCCGGATAGACATGCGCGTCCATGAAGGCGATAACGCGCTCGCGCCAGTATTTTTGCCGCTCCGACATTGAAAAATCCATGATGTTTCCTCCCCCTGACTTCGCCCGACTCTTACCCCAAGAAATCGCATGTTCGAAAAAGCCTACTCAAGTTCGGGTCATGACCATACCATTTGTTCGGCTGGCTTGACACGATCGCGTCAGCCGCCGGCCATCGATACTATGCTTGAGCCGCCCTGGCTGCCGCGCTAGAAGCCGGGAAGCGCGGAGATTTTGCCCATGGTGGACAGCCTGGCCCCTGGCGCGGCCGAGACCGAGAGCGAGATTGTCACCGCCGCCCTCCTTGTCATCGGCGACGAGATTTTGTCGGGCCGCACCAAGGACAAGAACATCGGCTACGTTGCCGAATATCTCACGAATATCGGCATCGATCTCAAGGAGGTGCGCGTCGTCCCCGACGCCGAGCCGCAGATCGTCGCCGCGCTCAACGCGTTACGGGCACGCTACACCTATGTCTTTACCACCGGCGGCATCGGCCCCACCCACGACGACATCACCGCCGATGCCGTCGCCAAGGCGTTCGGCGTGTCGATCGATTATCACCCGCGCGCGGTCGAGATTTTGCGCGCGCGGCTTGCCGAGACCGGCGGCGCGATGAACGAAGCGCGCATGCGCATGACGCGCCTTCCCGCCGGAGCCGAGCTGGTGCTCAACAAAATCTCGGCGGCGCCCGGGTTTTGGATCGGCAATGTCATCGTCATGGCGGGCGTCCCGCAAATCATGCAGGTCATGCTCGAATATGTGGCGCCCAAGCTTCGGACCGGCGCCAAAATGCTGTCGGAAACCGTGCGTGCCGACTGCCGCGAGGGCGATATCGGCACCGAGCTCGGCGCGATCGCGCAAGCGCATCCCGCTGTCGTCATCGGCTCCTACCCGTTCATGGACGACAAGCGCGGCGCCAACACCCACGTCGTGCTGCGCGCGCGCGACCCGCAAAAGCTCGCCGCCGCCAAGGCGGCGGTCGAGGCGATGCTTGCCCAGGTGCAGGCT
>Ga0187856_1001146_pt1 | contig 21883 bp, 20 predicted proteins | sample June2016WEW_8_40_FD_132443 | JGI IMG/M metagenome (GOLD analysis project Ga0187856, IMG submission 132443) | Peatland microbial communities from SPRUCE experiment site at the Marcell Experimental Forest, Minnesota, USA - June2016WEW_8_40 | ecosystem: Environmental > Terrestrial > Soil > Wetlands... | reverse complement strand
CTCGGCTCGTGCGCCCGGCCGCTCGCTGCGCACGCAGAAGCGTCAAGCCCTGTTGCTCGGTTTGAGTTTCAACCTCTATCGCTTGAGGCATCGCTACCTTTTCTCGAGGATGTCAACAGAGCCTTATAACTTCTATGGGAGTGCTATTGCATGCTGATCAATCGAAGGCACATTCAAATCGAATGGGGTGATTGCGACGCGGCGGGAACCGTCTTCTTTCCGCGCTACCTCGAATACGGCGACGCGTGCACGAACGGCCTGTTCGCGCTGGCCGGTTTGTTCAAGCCTGTCATGCTCAAAACCTACAACATCATTGGCATCCCTTTAGTTGATTTGCGTGCGCGGTTCATCGTGCCTTCCGACTTCGGCGACGAGGTAATCTACGAAACATCCATCCCCGAATGGGGGCGCAGCAGCTTCTTGGTCCAGCACCGAGTTTTCCGGCCTGATGGCGGCCTCGGGCTGGAGATCTTTGAGAGGCGCGTATGGGTCGTGCGCGTGAGCCAAGATCCGGTCACGTTCCGGAGCGAACCGATTCCCGAGGAAGTGAAGAAAAGATTTACGGACCCGCCTTCCGCCACTAATGTTTGAACCGCGAGGCCAACCGTTGGGATCACTCGAATAGCGAATGCGCTGGTCTGCCTTGAGAAATCCCCAAGTCTTCGTTCGTCAGCTCTTCGCCTCATCCTCGCAATTAATACAAAACTATGACAATCGGAACGGTGGGGACAGGTCATACTCACTAGTATGAGCAATCTCCCGACGATCATTCAGGGTGGTATGGGTGCCGGAGTATCCAGTTGGAAACTTGCCCAGGCGGTATCGCGGCTCGGCCAACTCGGAGTTGTCTCTGGAACCGCTCTGGATCAAATCTTTGCTAGGCGCCTGCAAGACGGTGACCCAGGCGGACACATGCGCCGCGGCCTCGACCATTTTCCATTCCCCGTCATGGCCGAACGTGCATGGAGCAGATTCTATATCCCCGGTGGCAAGGCGGCGAGCGCGTCCTACAAAACCGTGCCGATGCACGCAAAAGACACGCCGCGCGAGTTGAGCGAACTTTGCATCCTCGCCAATTTTGTCGAAGTCTTTCTCGCTCGCGAAGGCCACGACAATCCAGTCGGAATCAATTATCTGGAAAAAATTCAGATTCCGCATTTGCCTTCTTTGTATGGCGCGATGCTCGCCGGTGTTGGCTATATCCTCATGGGCGCGGGCGTTCCGCTGAAGATTCCGGGAGTGCTTGATCTCTTGTCTTGCCACAAGCCCGCAACGTACGCCCTCCACGTCACCGGCGCCGAGGACGGTGATGACACTACGATGACGTTTGTTCCCTCGGAATTCATGGAACGTGAACTTGCGCCGCTGGTCAGGCCCAAGTTTCTTGCCGTCATTGCTTCAAATACTCTCGCTACAACGATGCTGAAAAGGGCGAACGGCCGAGTGGACGGATTCGTCGTCGAGGGACCGACTGCCGGAGGCCACAATGCGCCTCCCCGCGGGAAGCTGCAGCTTGACGAAGCAGGAGAACCAATCTACGGAGAACGCGATCAGGTTGACCTCGAAAAGATACGCGATCTCGGCCTGCCGTTTTGGCTTGCAGGAGGATATGGTTCGCCCCAAAAAGTTCGCGAATCGCTAGCCGTCGGCGCGACGGGCGTTCAGGTGGGCACCGCGTTTGCGTATTGCGCGGAGTCGAGTCTAAGGGATGACTACAAGCAAGCCCTTCTGGCCAAAGTTGTCTCGGGCGATGCACGAGTCGCCACCGATTCGCTGGCTTCGCCCACGGGTTTCCCGTTTAAGGTGGCGCAGTTGCAAGGCACGCTATCCGAGCGCGATGTCTATTCGGCCAGGCCGCGCATTTGCGATCTTGGCTATTTGCGCGAGGCCTACAAAGGCCCCGACGGTAAAATTGCTTATCGCTGCCCCGGCGAACCGGTGACTGTTTATCTCTCCAAGGGCGGAAAACTCGAAGACACGGTCGGCAGAACGTGTCTCTGCAATGCCCTCGTGGCAACGATCGGCCAGCCCCAGGTTCGGTGCGGTCGGTATGTCGAGAAAGGGCTCGTGACCTCAGGGGATGACTTGGCCGGGATTGTGCGATTCCTGCCTCAAAGCGAGCCAATCTACGGCGCTGCGGACGTCGTAAATAAACTCCTCAACGGCTGATCTCGCCCTGCACTGGAATTGTCCCGCGTTGCCCGCGCCATTGGCGCCTTGTGAGCTTTCGTAGCCGTTCGATCCCCAAAAGATAAGTCCCGTGATCCAGACGTACACGTTCCCCCAAAAGGCACTCCGGCCGAGTTGCGGGAGGGGGAGTTTGAGCGCGTCGGTGAACACCGTACGCGCCAAGTTAACGTGCGCGTACTCGCCGCCACGAACCGAGATCTCCGGCATGAAGTCGCTGCCGGGCACTTCCGGCAGGATCTTTATTATCGTCTGAACACTTTCCCGATAGAAGTCCCTCCGTTGCGCGGTTAACCAAATATTAGTCCGTGCTATTGTTTAGAAGTTCCTTGCCCGGGTGGCGGAATGGCATACGCGGGGGACTTAAAATCCCCTGACGCTCACGCGTCGTGTGGGTTCGACCCCCACCCCGGGCACCACGCCAGTCTTGTTAACGGCTCGATTCAAACGCGGCGAATCGCCGCTCCAGTTCCCACTGCTGCTGCGCTCTCTCGCTGGAATGCAGGAAGCCCGCGCATCCGGCTGATGGCTTGGCTGCTCCCAACGTGTCCTGCGAACATGCCGGGACAGGATGCGCAAAGCCGTCTCGATCGCTCCACAAACTTTCTCCCGGCAAAAAGCTGTGCTCGATGCTCGTGCGCACGATCTTCTTCAGGTCCGCGTAGCTGAGCCCGTAAGTCTCGACCGCGCGCATATACTCGTGCGTCAAGTCGATGCGCGACACGCCCTCATCATCGGTCGAGAGCGCGACCGGCACGTCGAATCTGCGATACACCGGGAACGGATGCTCTTTGCCCGTAAGGCCAAGAATTACGTCGTTGCTGGTTAAATTGATCTCCACCATCACGTGCTTCGCGGCCATCTCCTTCAGCAGATCGTAGGGGCGGTCCTCCTGCATCACGTCCACGCCGTGCCCGATTCGCTCGGCGTGCGCTTGCTCGACGGCAAGCCGAATGTGGCAGCACAACCCCTCGGGCGGCACCATCCCGGGAGCGAGTTCACCGGCGTGCAAACTGATGTGCACCTTGGGATAGAAGCCGTGCAGAAAGTTCAGCAATCTCATGTGCAGCCCGTAGTTCGACATCGCGATGTACGCGTCTTCCGGCTGCACGTAGTTGATGCCCACGATGCGCGGGTCAGTCGACGCCGCCTCAAACCCCAGCAGCGTCTGCGCGAAAACCTGCTCCGGAGGAAACGCGCGCAGCACCTGATAGATGTACCGGATCTGCACGCCGCACGCGGCCGCCTGATTTGGCTGACTGCAGCGTTCAATCTGCCGGCGCAGCGACTCCGCCTGATCCAGATACGTGTTCACTACGTCGACGTCGTCGCGTAGCCCATGCGCGATGAGCTGATCGCGGAATTCGCCGAAACTGCGATTGGCGTGCCATCCAAGTTCCTTCGCGATGGCGGCCGTGTGGTCAAACGGAGGCGTGACCATCAGTTCGAGATATTGTTCGTTCTGCGCCGCGGCGCGCGTGGCCACCTCGTCGAGCCATTCGCCGGTGTGCTGCGAATTCACGGCGCCGAACTTCGGAAACGTATCGAAAAAATGATCGTGGCCCGTCACTCCGGTGGAAGGGACAAATCCGCGCATCGAAAAAGCATCCACGAGCGCATCGAACAGATGCTGGTCCTGATAGGTTCGCTCGGCGGGAACGTCTCCCTTCTCGCACTCCACTTGCCCGTTCGCGCCTATCATCGAGTGCGGCTGCACCAACGATAGCGTGGAAGTGTTTACGCACAGATGGTCCTCGACTCCGGCCCTGATCCAGGACTCGGCGTACACGGCCCCGCTCAAGTGAACGTGAAGGTCGCCGCCTTTTGGCATCCCCACCAAAAACGCGTGCAGATCGAGCGGGTTTGCGCGGGCAGCTTCGAAGGCACGCGTGGTGCGCTGCTCGGCGGTATCTCCCGCGGCACGAGGTGCGGATTGATCCTTCGCCTGCCCATGCGTGGCCGCGGACCATCCGAAAGCGAGAATGAGAGCGCAAGCGGTTCTAAGAGCGCGATTCATCTCAAATCCTTTTCGTGCCTGGAAGTTTCTTGAAGAGTTTCCCGTACATTCTACTGCCGCCCGCCGCAAACTCAATTTCCCATTCACCGCCCTGATGAAGACATGATGTAAAATCCAATTGGCAGTCCGCGCCATCTCAATTCATTCCAAGGGAAGGGAATTCATGAGCCGGTTTGTCGCTTTTCTCTGCGGAGCGCTCATAGCATCCGCGCTCTGCGCCGGTTCGCTCGGCGCCCAGTCGGTACCCGGCCCGAAGCCCATCCAGATCAAAGTTGTCGTGGTCACCATGTTTGAGCGGGGCGAAGACACGGGAGACGCGCCCGGCGAGTTTCAGCTTTGGGTCGAGCGCGAGCATCTCGATCAGATCATCGATCTTCCCGCCGGATACCACCACGTGCGTATGAATAAGGACGGTGTTCTCGGCATGTTGACCGGCGTCGGCACGGCCAAAGCGGCCGCCTCCGTGATGGCGCTCGGTACCGATCCGCGCTTCGATCTCTCGAAAGCCTACTGGATCGTCGCCGGAATCGGCGGCGGCGATCCCGCGGACGTTTCGCTCGGCTCGGCCGTCTGGGCGGATCACGTGATCGATAGCGACCTCGCGTATGAAATTGACGCCCGCCAAATTCCCGGCGATTGGCCCACCGGCCGCACTCCCTTGCGCCGCGCCACGCCTTACGAGCTGCCGGTGCCAGCCGAGTCGCAGACTGAAATGTACACGCTCAATCCTCAACTTGTTGGCTGGGCCTTGCAGCTCACGAAAAACGTTCCGCTCGCCGACGACGATTCCTTGCGCAAGTCTCGCGCCCGCTTCACAGGCTTCCCGAATGCGCAGCGGCCGCCGTTCGTGCCGCACGGCGATGCGCTTTCCGGCAGCACCTTTTGGCATGGTGCCCTGATGGACCAGTGGGCCAACGCTTGGGTGCGCTACTTTACGGGCGGTGAGGGAAATTTCATGGAGTCGGCGATGGAGGACACGGGCACGCTGCAAGCGCTCACGTTTCTCGATCACGCGGGCCGTGCCGATCTGCGCCGCGTGCTTGTGCTGCGCACGATAAGCAATTACGATCGCGAGGCACCCGGCGTCACCGCCGCGGACAGCCTGAAGCAGATGGCCGGCGGGAATTATTCGGCATTCATGGAGTCCCTGGAAGCAGCGGAGCGCGTCGGTGATACAGTCGTTCGCGATTTGGTCGAACATTGGGCCGAGCGCGAGTCGGCCATTCCGTCCGCACAGTAGGGTAGAGCAATGAAACCTGAACCAATCTACGCGGGAATGCTTGCGGTCGCGCTGGCCGAAGCGCGGAAAGGCCTCGCGGAAGGCGGCCTGCCCATCGGTGCGGCGATTTTTGATGGCAACGGCCGCCTGATCGGCTCCGGCCACAACCGGCGCGTGCAGAATGGCGACCCCTCGATGCACGGCGAGACGGACGCATTTCGCGCCGCCGGCCGCTAGCGCAGCTACCGCGATCTGATCATGGTCACGACGCTCGCGCCGTGCTGGTACTGCAGCGGGCTCGTTCGCCAGTTCGGCTTCGGCACGCTTGTCGTCGGCGACAGCCGCAATTTTCAGGGCGGCATCGAATGGCTGCGCTCGCTCGGCGTTCGCGTGGTTGATCTCGATTCCGCCGAGTGCGTTGCGATGATGGCCGATTACATCAGCAACCATCCCGAAATCTGGAAGGAAGACATCGGCGAGGAGTAACGGCCGCTCGCGCTAAATCCCGTTGTATCTCTGCCGCCGCACAAACTCTCCGCTCCCCGCCTTGCCGACAAATTTCCCATTCTCGATAATCGTCCGCCCGCGCGAAAGCACGCTCTTCGGCACTCCCTTCACGCGAATCCCCTCGAACATCGAATAATCGACGCGCATGTGGTGCGTCGCCGCGCTGATTACTTGCTCCTGGTTCACGTCAAACACGACCAGGTCCGCATCCGATCCGACCGCGATCGTGCCCTTGCGTGGAAACAGCCCGAACAGCTTCGCCGGAGCTGTCGCCACCAGTTGCACGAATCGGTTCGGAGAAAATCGCCCGCCGTGCACGCCGCCGGTGTACACCAGACTCAGCCGGTGCTCGATACCCGGCCCGCCGTTCGGAATTTTCGTGAAATCGTCTTTGCCGAGTTCCTTCTGCTCCTTGTAACAGAACGGGCAGTGGTCCGTGGACACGACCTGCAGCGTGTCGTGCGCCAGCCCCTGCCACAGCTTTTCCTGGTGCCATTTTTCCCGCAGCGGCGGCGTAAACACGTATTTCGCTCCCTCGAATCCCGGCGCGTCCATATTCTCGAGCGACAAATATAAATATTGCGGACACGTCTCCGCATACGCCGGCACTCCGCGGTCGCGCGCCTCGCGCACTTTTTCGAGCGCATCGTTGCACGAGAGATGCACGATATACACAGGCGATCCCGCCATCTCCGCGAGCGCAATCGCGCGGCTCGTTGCCTCGCCTTCGGCCGTCGTCGGACGCGTGAGCGCGTGATATTTGGGCGCGCGTTTGCCTTCCGCGAGCGCGCGGCGGACGATCACGTCGATCACTCCGCCGTTTTCCGCATGCATGCAGATCAGCCCGCCGTACTTCGCCGCTTGCGACATCGCCCGGAAGATCGTCGCGTCGTCCACCATCAGCACGCCGGGATACGCCATGAAAAGTTTGAAACTCGATACGCCCTCGCCGATCAGCGTGCCCATCTCTTCGAGTTGCGCGTCACCGAGATCGGTGATGATGCAGTGAAACGCGTAGTCGATCGCGGCCTTGCGGTCGGCCTTTTTCATCCACGTTTCGAACGCCTGCCGCAGGCTCTGCCCCTTCTGCTGGATGGCGAAATCGATCAGCGTCGTCGTTCCGCCGAACGCAGCGGCAATCGTCCCGGTCTCGAAATCGTCCGCGCTCGTCGTCCCGCCGAACGGCATATCGAGGTGCGTGTGGACGTCGATGCCTCCGGGCATCACGAGGAACCCCGCCGCATCGATCACCTTGGCTGCATTCTCGATCGGCAGCGAATCCGCGATGGCCGTAATCCGGCTGCCCACGATTCCGATGTCGCTTGCGTACATATCCGTCGCGGTGACCACGGTGCCGCCTCTGATCACGGTGTCAAAACGCATCTCGCCTCCAAAGAATCACGTTCAGGCATCTTAGGGCATTCGCGAAACGCGGCGCAAGGCATGTACCCACGCACGCGGCCCTGCGCGAGGTCGTCATTCTGAGCGGAGTGTCCCGACGTTTTTTCCTTCCCGGAGATCGGTTTAGTCGATCTCCGGGTCGGGACACGCAGTCGAAGAATCCCTCTTCAACGTCACTGAAAAACGGGCGTCAACAAAATCTCGTAGCCACATCAAAATTCCTTGTGTTTAGTCCGCAAACACGATACAGAACACAAAGCCTCGCGCATGAGCATCATCGCTTTCCGCATGTAGGAGCAACACATGGTATCGGAATCACCAGCGTCTCCGGCAACCGGTCTCAAGCTTCGCAGCTACGCCTGGGAAGACGCCACAATCGTCGAATGCACCGGCAGGCTGACGGCCGAGCACTCGGACGCTCTCAAGACCCACGTGCGAGCCGCGATCCCGCAAGCCAGGCGAATCATCCTCGACCTCAAGGAAGTTCACCGCATGGACAGCGCCGGTCTCGGCGCGATCGTCGCGCTCTACATCTCGGCCAAGAAAGCCAATTGCGACCTTCTTCTCATCAATTACAACAAGTCGATCAAGGATCTCCTCGGACTCACCAACCTGCTCTCGGTATTTGAAGCCTGCGCGCAAACCGGCATGCGCCTGCCGTAGGAAACTCGGTTTCCGGTCTAAACCTCTAAACCGATGTTAGAATGGCGCCTTAGTGGGCTCGTCATCGGCCGGAAGCAAGTCACCACGCCGAGCCGTGCGATTCGGAGAATCCAACCGGTTTCCTTATGCCGCTTCGCGACACGGCGCCGAAGCTTTCCCCGGACCAATACGAAAAGAACTTCGCCGAAATCGCGCCCGCGCTGAACCAGCGGCAGGCCGCCATCGAAGCCGCGCGCTGCCTCTACTGCTTCGACGCGCCCTGCACGATCGCTTGCCCCACGCACATTGACGTGCCCGCCTTCATCAAGAAGATTTCGACCGGCAATCTGCGCGGCTCGGCCCGCGAAATTCTCTCCGCGAATATTCTCGGGCATAGCTGCGGCCGCGTCTGCCCCACGGAAGTTCTCTGCGAGGGCGCCTGCGTGATGCACGAGAAGGGCGAATCCCCGATCGAAATCGGACGCCTGCAGCGCTACGCCGTGGATCACGTCCTCGGCAACAATATCCAGCTTTTCTGCGCCGGCGCGCCCAACGGCAAGCGCGTCGCTTGCGTTGGTTCTGGCCCCGCATCTCTTGCCTGCGCCGCGGAACTCGCGAAGTGCGGATACGACGTCACCGTCTTTGACCGCAACGAGCAGCCCGGCGGCCTCAACACCTACGGCATCGCAGCCTATAAAGCGCGCGCAGCCGACGCGATCCGCGAAACCGATCTCGTCAAGCAATTGGGCGTGAAATTCCGGCAGAAAATCGAAGTCGGCCGCGACATCTCTTTTGCCGATCTCGAAAAACAATTCGACGCCATCTTCCTCGGAGTTGGACTCGGCGAAACCTGGTCGCTGAATCTGCCGGGCGAGGACCTCCACGGTGTGTACGGCGCGATCGAGTTCATCGAGAAAACAAAAGTCCAGCCGTTCCACGAAGTCGAAGTCGGCCGCCGCGTGGCCTGCATCGGCGCGGGCAACACGGCCATCGACGTTGTGACGGCCGCGCGCCGCCTCGGTGCGGAAATCGTCTATCTGATTTATCGCCGCGGCGAGCCGGAAATGCCCGCCTTCGCCTACGAGTATCAGCTCGCCAAGCAGGACGCAGTCAGTTTTCTCTGGCAAACACAGCCTGTGCGCGTGCTTGGCCACGACGGCGTCGTCGCTGGCCTCGAATGCGTGCGCACGCTACCCGGCTCGCCGGATTCAAAGGGTCGCCGCAATCCCGTGCCTGTACCGGGCACCGAATTCAAACTCGACGTCGACATGGTCGTGCGTGCCGTGGGACAAAAGCCCGCGACGGATTTCTTGACTGCCGTGAAAGGTTTGCAAATCAACTCGAATGGCACGGTCAAAGTGAACGATCGGCATCAAACCGGCCACGCAAAGTATTTTGCCGGCGGCGATTGCACGAACGGCGGAAAAGAAGTGGTGGATGCCGTAGCCGACGGCATGGCCGCCGCACGCGGCCTGGACGCATGGCTCGGCTCTCCGCGCTAAGCGCGCGTAACGTTTGTCTTCCGTAGGGGCACGGCATGCCGTGCCCGGCACGCATTCTTGGCACTGCGCCGCCCATATGGTGCGGGGCGTCGCCGAAATGATTTTCGTCGTACTCGGAGGTTAACGATGGCTGATCTCAGCGTGAAATTCTGCGGTATCACCAGCCCGAATCCGTTCTGGCTCGCTTCCGGCCCTCCGACGAACACCGGCGGCCAGGTCATGCGCGCCTTCGACGCAGGCTGGGGCGGCGCCGTCTGGAAGACGATCGGCGATCCCATCGTGAATACCAGCTCTCGCTACGGCGCCATCGATCTCAACGGCGTGAAAATCATGGGCTTCAACAATATCGAGCTGATCAGCGACCGCCCCACTGAAGTCAATTTCCGCGAAATTTACGAAGTCAAGAAGCGCTACCCGAAAAATCTCGTCATCGCCTCTCTCATGGTCGAGTCCAAGCGCGAATCCTGGCATGAGATGGTGCGTCGCGCCGAAGACGCCGGTTCTGACGCCCTCGAACTGAATTTCGGCTGCCCGCATGGCATGAGCGAGCGCGGCATGGGCGCAGCCGTCGGCCAGGTGCCCGAGTACACGGAAATGATCACGTCATGGGTCAAGGAAGTCGCGCGCATCCCGGTGATCGTGAAGCTCACGCCCAACGTCACGAGCGTCTCGCACATTGCCGCGGCCGCCGAGCGCGGCGGTGCCGACGCCGTAAGCCTGATCAACACGATCAACTCGCTGATGGGCGTCGACCTCGATAGCTTCGCGCCGCGCCCCAACGTCGGCGGCAAATCTTCCCACGGCGGCTATTGCGGCCCCGCAGTGAAACCCATCGCGCTCCATCTGCTCTCGACCGTCGCGAAGAATTCGCGCCTCCCCATCAGCGGCATCGGCGGCGTCGGCTATTGGAATGATGCCGCCGAACACATCGCCCTCGGCGCTTCCACCGTCCAGGTGTGCACCGCCGCGATGCACTACGGATTCCGCATCGTCGAGGACATGATCGACGGCCTCTCGCAATACATGGACGACCGAGGCTTCCGCACCATCGAGGATTTTCGCGGCCGCGCCGTGCCCAACGTGAAAGATTGGGGCGACCTCGATCTCAACTACAAGATCGTCGCGGAGATCAATTCCGAGCTGTGCATCGGCTGCCAGCTCTGTTACGTCGCGTGCGAGGACGGCGCGCATCAGTGCATCGAGCCGTACAAATCATCGGAAAAGAAAAATACGAACGGCTTCGGCGTTCACGTGCCTCGCATCCTTGAAGAAGAATGCGTCGGCTGCAATTTGTGCGCGTTGGTCTGCCCCGTGGAAAACTGCATCACGATGAAGCAAATCGATGCCAGCGACGCGCCCATGAGCTGGAACGACCGCGTGCGCCAGTCGTCCGCCACTCTTTCGCTGCCGTTCCCCAGCGGCGACTAATCGCGAGGTCTTGCTTCTCGTAGAGGCGCAGTCCGCCGCGGCGGACGCCCGGCAAAGTTTCTCGGCGCGAGCTTGCCCATCCATCCCGATCATCCGTCCGCGCCGTTTCCGTAGGGGCACGGCACGCCGTGCCCGGCGCAAATGCTTGGCGGATCGCCGCCCATCTGGCACCGCTTTCGTAGCGGCCACCTTTAGGTGGGCCGCCGTTCGCCTTCCCGCGGAGCCTCGCGGCCGGTTGTAAGCGCGAGGTATGTCACGAAGCTCACTCCAAATCCCACAAACCACGCGTAGTCATACAACACGCGAACCGGCGCGTACACGAGCCCCACGAATGCCACGGCGCACCCAGCCACAAGCGCCAGAATCGCTCTCCAATTCACGCCGCCCGAAAATTCGTACACGCCGCCGCGCCGGTAGAGATCCTCGGCGTTCAGGACTGTTTTGCGCCGCACGAAATAATCACAGATCAAAATTCCCGCCACCGGCCCCAGAAAGCCCGAATACCCGACCAACCATCCCGAAACGTAATTGCCGTAGCTCGCGAGCAGCTTCCACGGCTGCATCAACACGCCGATCAAGCACGTCAGCAGCCCTCCGGTTCGGAAACTGATCTTCCTCGGCCACAAATTCGAGAAGTCATTCGCCGGTGAAACCACGTTCGCCGCGACGTTCACGTTGAGGGTCGCCATCAGCAGCGCCACCATCGCAATCACCACCGCAATCGGATTCCCCAGCCGCGCCAGCACCGCCACCGGGTCCCAGATCGCCTGGCCGAACAGCACCACCGTCGCCGACGTCACCGCGATTCCGATGAACGAGTAAAATGTCATCGTCGTCGGCAGCCCCAGCGTCTGCCCGACCATCTGCTCGCGCTGCCCGCGCGCGTACCGCGTGAAGTCAGGAATATTCAGCGCCACCGTCGCCCAGAACGCCACCACGCCCGTCAGCGACGGCACAAAGAACTTGAAGAACTCGCCGAACGTCTGGAACTTCGATGGCGTCGCCAGCATCGGCCCGAACCCGCCGGCCTTCGCGCGCGCCCAGAGCAGCAACGCCAGCCCGATAACCAGCAGAAACGGCGCCGTGATCCCCTGCAAGAAGCGAATCGTTTTGATGCCGCGCAAAATCACCGCCAGATTCAGCGCCCAGAAAAGAACAAAGCATACTGGCACGCCCCAGCTCACGTTCTTCGCGCCCGGTGCGAGGGCCACGACCATCGCGTAGATCGCTTCGCCGCCGATCCACGTTTGAATTCCGAACCAGCCGCACGCCACGAGCGCGCGCAGCATCGCGGGCACGTTGGCCCCCAGCACTCCGAACGCCGAGCGGGCGAACACCGGGAAGGGAATTCCGTACTCCGCCCCCGCGTGTGCGTTCAGCAGCATCGGGATCAGCACCAGCACGTTCCCCAGAAACACGGTGAAGATCGCCTGCTTCCAGCTCATGCCGCCCGCGATCATCGAGCTGGCGAGCAGGTATGTGGGAATGTTCACGCTCATCGCGATCCACAGCGCGGCGTAGTTGTAGGTGCCCCACGTGCGGCGCTCCGCCGGCACCGGCGCGAGGTCTTCGTTGTAGAGGGAGCTTGTGCGCACCGCCTGCGCGTCAAATGCTTCGACGTGAGGCTCGCGCGCGGAAGGAATCGTGGTCTCGCTCATCGCGAATCGGCAAATCGATATCGGATTAGAACCCGTCTGGTTCTCTTGACATCCTCATTCTTGCTGGCGTCGCCGCAGCTGTTCAGTGCACGCGCCTCGGGACCGTCATTCTGAGCGGAGCGTCCCGGCGCTTTATTCTTTCCCGGAGATCGGTTTTCTCGATCTCCGGGCCGGGATGCGCGGTCGAAGAATCCCTCTTCGGCGTCGCCAGCAGCGGCGATGTCAACAGTGCCAAACAAGTTTTAGAGCTTGCTCCCCGTGTAGTCGATATAGACAGCCTTCAGCTCCGTATAGAAATCGATCGCCACGCGGCCCATCTCGCGCAGTCCCACGCCCGTGGCCTTCATCCCGCCAAACGGCATCTGCGCCTCGCTCGCCACCGTCGGAGCGTTCACATGCGTGATCCCTGTCTCAATGCGGTCGATGAACTCGAAAATCCTGCGAGCGTCGTTGGTGTAGATCGAACTCGACAGCCCGTACTTTACCGAATTCGCCACGCGCAGCGCTTCCTCGAAATCCGCCACGCGAATCACGGACAGCACCGGCCCAAAGATTTCTTCCTGCGCGATCGTGCTGTCCCACGGCACATGGTCAAACACGGTCGGCGGGACGAAATATCCGTTCTCGTATTCGCGTCTGTCCATCCGCCCGCCGCCCAGCAGTAGCTGCGCTTCCTTCTTCCCGATCTCGAGATAGCGCAGCACGGTTTTGAGCTGCTGCTCGTCCACCACCGGTCCCACATCCACATCGGCGTCGAGCCCGTTTCCGACTTTCAGCTTCCTCGCCTGCTCGACGGTCATCTTCACGAACCGGTCGGCCACAGCATCTTCCACCACCACGCGGCTCGTCGCCGTACACCGCTGCCCGCTCGATCCAAACGCGCCGAGCACCACCGACTGCGTCGCGAGCGCCAGGTCTGCGTCGCGCAGCACGACCACCGGATTCTTGCCGCCCATTTCGCACTGGCATTTTTTCATCTGCCGCGCGGCCAGCGAATAGATCAGGCTCCCGACTTCATTCGATCCGGTAAACGAAATCGCGCGCACCTCGGCGTCTCGCAGCAACTCGTCGCCCACCTCCTCGCCCGCGCCGAGCACCATGTTCAGCACGCCAGCGGGAGCGCCCGCCTCTTGAAAAATCTCCACGACCTTCGCCGCGCACTCCGGCGTCAGCTCGGCCGGTTTCAGCACCACGGTGTTGCCCGCCACCAGCGCCGGCGCCACCTTCCACACTGGAATCGCCACCGGAAAATTCCACGGCGTGATCGCGCCCACCACTCCTAAAGGCTGCTTGATCGTGTACGAAATCGTCTTGGCGAGCTCGCTAGGAATCGTTTCGCCGCCCATCCGCCGCCCTTCGCCCGCCGTGAACTCCAAAACATTGATCGACCTCTGCACCTCGACGAGCGCTTCCTTCACCGTCTTGCCTTCTTCGCGGCACAGCGTCCGCGCCAGCGCCTCTTTTTGCTTTTCCATCAGCGCCGCTGCGCGTGCCAGCACTTTCCCGCGCGCCGGTGCCGGGGTAGCGCGCCATGCCGGAAATGCCGCTTTCGCCGCGGCGATTGCTTCGCGCACTTCGTCGCGCGTGGAAAGCGGAGCGACGCTCGTCACTTCCTGCAGGTTGGCGGGATTGCGCCGCTCGATGGTCTGCCCCGAGCGGGATTCGACCCAACGCCCGTCGATGAAATTGCGGCAAAGCGGTGCGGTGACTGTTGCGGTGGTCATCGGCGTAGCCTCAAACCGCGGCCTGCGCCGAGCCGGGGATTCGAGTTCGTACGATCTCGTCGTAACTCTCCGGCCGCCGGTCGCGATAGAACTGCCACGTGTTGCGCACTTCCTTGATTTCGTCGAAGTCGAGATCGGCGACCAGGAGTTCGTCCTTGTCGCGGCTCGCCTGCGCGACGATTTTCCCGCGCGGATTGCAGAAATAGCTCTTGCCGTAAAACTCGCCGATGCTCCACGGCTTCTCGGTTCCGACGCGATTGATCGCCGCGACGAAATACTGGTTCGCCACCGCGTGCGCCGGCTGCTCCAGTTCCCAGAGGTATTCGGACAGCCCGGCCACCGTCGCCGACGGATTGAACACGATTTCGGCGCCGTTCAATCCCAGAATCCGCGCGCCCTCGGGAAAGTGCCGGTCGTAGCAGATGTACACTCCGACGCGCCCGTAGCGCGTCTCGAACACTGGATAGCCCGCGTTCCCCGGCGTGAAATAAAATTTCTCCCAGAATCCCGGATGGCAGTGCGGGATGTGATGCTTGCGGTATTTCCCGAGATAGCTTCCGTCCGCGTCGAACACCGCCGCGGTGTTGAAGAAGAGTCCGGTCATTTCCACTTCGTAGATCGGCACGACCAGCACCATCTTGTGCTTCTTCGCGAGCTTCTGCATGCGCGCGAGCGTCGGCCCGTTCGGCACGCTCTCGGTCAGCTCGTACCAGCGCGCGTTCTGCTCCGCGCAAAAGTACGGCCCGTAGAAAAGCTCCTGCAGCCCGAGGATTTGGACGTCCTTCTTCGCCGCCGCCGCGATCAGCTTTTCGTGCTTCGCGATCATCTTTTCCTTGATGTCCGCGAGCGAATACTTCTCGGGCGACCATTCACAGGTCGCTTGGATAACACCACAACGCACGATTCGCGGCATCGGAGGCCTCCTGGGCGCTAGTGGCAGCCAGTTTACTATCCGCTCAGAAGCCCGACAAGGACGTACCCGCGCCGTTGTCGCCCGGCGTCCTGCCACGATATCATCGGCGTGGGCAGGGAATCGGCGTGACCGAAAAAACCTCTCGCTTCGACCGCGTCATCTGGATCGTCCTCGACAGCGTCGGCATCGGCGCTCTGCCGGACGCCGCCGACTACGGCGACGTTGGCCGCGACACGCTCGGCCACATCGCGCGCTCGCGCCCGTTGCGCGTCCCGAATCTCGTTCGCCTCGGCCTCGCCAACATCAAGCCGCTCGACCATCTCACGCCGGCGGCGCGGCCCGCGGGAAGTTTCGGCAAGGGCGTCACCGTCTCGCCCGGCAAGGACACGACCACCGGCCACTGGGAAATGGCCGGCATCTGGCTCGCCCAGGCCTTCCCCGTGTACCCCCACGGATTTCCGCGCGAGGTGATCGCCGAATTCGAGCGCCGCATCGGACGCCGCACGCTCGGCAACAAGCCCGCCTCGGGCACCGAGATCATCAAGGAACTCGGCGACGAGCACGTGCGCACGGGTTTCCCGATCGTGTACACGTCCGGCGACAGCGTCTTCCAGATCGCCACGCACGAGGACGTGATTCCCATCGCCGAGCTGTACCGCATGTGCGAAAAAGCGCGCGCGCTGCTCGACGGGCCGAATCGCGTCGGCCGCGTGATCGCGCGGCCGTTCACGGGCCCGGTGGGAAATTATCGCCGCACCGAGCGCCGCCACGACTACGCCGTCGAGCCGCCGCGTCCCATGCTGCTCGACGTGCTCGCCGACCGCGAAATTCCCGTCTTCGGCGTCGGCAAAATTCACGACATCTACAACGGCCGCGGCGTCGCGGATTACGTCACCACCAAGAACAACGCCGACGGCATGGCCAAGCTCACCGAAGCTCTCGCGCAGCGCCCGCAAGGCCTCGTCTTCGCGAATCTCGTCGATTTCGACATGCTCTACGGCCACCGCAAGGACGTCGAAGGCTTCGCGCGCTCGCTCGAGGAATTCGACGCGCTGCTCGGCCCGTTTCTATCCGCCATGCGCGCCTCCGATCTTCTCCTGATCACCGCCGATCATGGCTGCGATCCCGATCCCGTGAATCCGACCACCGATCATTCGCGCGAGTACGTTCCGATCCTCGCGTACAGCCCCGCCTCGCCCGGTGGCGCGAATCTCGGCATCCGCTCGACGCTCGCCGACATGGGCCAAACCGTCGCCGCGAATTTCGGCGGTGCGATTCCGCACGGCACGAGTTTCCTCTCGCAACTCTCGTGACGAAGATTTGAATGTAGCGCCGCGGTCTTCAGCGCGGCATTCGGCGGGAGTTGGCCCCCCGGTTTTGTGTCGATTAGAAGAAATTATGTCGGGTGATTTCAGTGGCTTGGGTGCGTTTCTAATCGCCACTGTGTCGATTAGAAATGCGGGTCGCTGCGGCCATGCGGCCTCCGCGACGGCCTGCGTCAGCAAGGAATGCGCTGGAGACGCAGCTGATATGTCGGAGCTTAAGCTCCGACCCCCTAAAAGACGCACACCGTGCGGACGCGTGCGGTCCGGCGCGCCCTGAGGCACCCCGGGTTTCATTGTCGGCCAGGCGGTACACCGATCCTTTATTTTGAATAGGTTAGACGTGATTCTGTCTGGCAGCCATTGTCGGGCAGAAAACCGTGCAAGCGGACGCGTGCGGCCCGGTGCAGGGGGCCCTCTTCCGGGCGGAGTCCTGCCGGGTCCTCCAGACTTCCGCCTTCGCGTCCGGCTGAATCGTCCGGGACGCTAACGGCGCGCCGAATTTGGACCGTTGGCCCATGCGTCCACGCTAGCAGCGGGGGAAAAGTAGTCAAGCGCGGGGGCCTGTGGACTTTTGGGGGAGAGGATTCAGGGATTCGCCGTTTTGCGTCGAGACCTGCCAGCGGTTTTGACTAGGCCGGGTTGATTGCGCGCCAGGTGTTGTGGAGGTTCCTCGTGCCCTTGTGATGTGCGTCACAGATTTTGCCGTTCGCTGCGTAATAAATGTGACAAGGAGCACATATGGTTATAGCTGACAGATTGAAGTCTTTGCGCGAGGAAAAGCGTCTCTCACAGGGCGACGTCGAGAAGCGTAGCGGTCTTCTACGATGCTACATATCGCGTGTCGAGAACGGCCACACGATTCCGGCGATCGAAACGCTTGAAAAGCTGGCGCGGGCCATGGAAATCCCGCTTTACGAACTGTTTTACGATGGAGACGGACCTCCTAAACTCCCCATCCTTCCAAAGCCCAAGAACGGAGAGCGCACTGCGTGGGGCAGCTCCGGCAAAGATGCAAGGACGCTGGACAAGTTCCGCAAGCTTTTCAGCCGGGCTGATGAAAGGGACCTGAAGCTTCTTCTTCACGTGGCTCAAAAAATGGCCCACTCGCATCGAGCGAAGGCTTAGCGTAAGACAACCTCCGAAAACCGAAAGGTCCTGAGTTAGTGCGTTCGGGACACTTCGTCCGCAGGCACTGAAACGCTGGTCGCCGGACAAGCGCGCGAGCCCCGGGCTTCTTCGAAGCGGAAAATTCAGCGTTTCTTGGCTTTGCGTCGAGGCCTGCCGGCCGGAGATTTGTATTCCAGCTTCCAGACTCGCAGGAGTTGCCAGCAGCCAAGCTCGAAATCTCCGGTGAAATCGACGAGCTGAAATTCGGGGAGCGTCCAGGACAATCGGGAATATTCGCAGGGTTTGCGGAGAAGAGGAATAATTCTCTCGTTGTAGCGGCTTTCATTCAGCGCGAATAGCAGCTCTCGCTTCACCCACACGGAACGGACCGCGTCCGGCGTCAAAACCACGAGGAACCAATCACAGCGTGCAAGCGCCCGCCCGATTTCGTCGTGCCATTGTTTTGCCCCAGCAATGTGTGTGGCGCTGTACCAATATCGAATCTTGTGGCGCTTGAGCACACGCGTCAGGCGCAGGACAAACTCACGATCGCGGCTTGAATGGGAGAGGAATACTTCTCGCTTCGAGGCTGGTGAGCGAGGCATCTAGATCGGCTCACGCGACCTGTTTTAAGGCCTCTGCGATGAAATGGCCGACGTCCGCCGCGCCCTGCTTGGCGTCGAACGTCCTAAATTTCTGAAGAATCCAGGGGACGTCGTCTGTCGGACGAATCTGTACGGGGAACACCCGGCCTTCGTAATTGGGATCACCGAGGGCGTACTCGATCTCGCGGCGCACGTGTTCCGACCGCATGGAATCCGGCGACACGAGCACGACCATGGCCTTCGACTTCTTTAGCGCTTCGCCGACGCGCAGCCAGGGATTGTCGCCGGGCAAGACTTCCTGATTGGCGCTCCAGACGGACAGCCCTCGTTTTGATAGCTGTGACGAAAGAGCTTTCGCGAAGGCTTCGTCCGATCGAGCGTAGCTTAGAAAGACCTGCATGAGCCCTTCCTTGTTGTCATTCTACCACTGTTGGCCAACTGCGCACCGACATCGTCGTTCTGAAAGTCATCCCACCGTTCGCTGCGCGAGGGATGGGGCGGCCGAAAAAACCAAAGCCAGAGCCTGGACCACCCGCCAGCTTCCTGCAGACGATCCGTGACTTGTGATAAGCGCGGGCATCCGCGGCCCTTTTCAGATGTATGAGCTAGCGGAAGAAGCCGGGCTGTCGCGCGAAAGAGTCGAACCTGACCGTTGCACTTGAAGTTGATGCTATCTTTGGTAAACTGACTGGACCCACCATGGAACGCCTAGCTTCCATACGAATCCAACGATTCAAGCGCATCGTCGATGCTCCCATAGATCTAGAGGGCGTAAATGTCCTCGTTGGCGGTAACAATTCGGGCAAAAGCAGCATCATTCAGGGGTTGCACTTCGCGGTGGGATTATTGCAGACGATCGCACTGTCGGGGGACTGGGGAGCGGCCGAGGCTACGAGTCTCAATCCCAATCAGCTGATCTATTCTCCCTCTGAAGACGTCTACGCCCTCGCGCCCGGCGGCAGGCTGCTTGAGCCGCCAGAAAAAGCAATCAATTTTGAGCTCACTCTAGCGTCTGGCAGGTCTTGCTCGGTGAACGTTCGGAAAGGCCGAAACAGAAACATCCTCGTGGCTATAAAAAAGCCAAAGGTCGGGAAAGCCCTCTCGAGCCTTAAGAGACCGTTTAGCGTTTTCTCTCCTGGCCTCGCTGGGATATCCAAGCGGGAGACCTACGTCTCCGACGGTGTCCTATTTCGAACCCTCGCCCGCGGTGACGCGAATCTCGTTCTCCGGAACATTCTCCTCCGGCTACGCTCCCAGCCGCAATGGAACGCGTTCTTGAATGATCTCCGCGATGTTTTTCCTCAGCTGGATATCGAAGTGGACTTTGATACAGAAACTTCCGAATTCATAGATGTGTCGATTAGGACCACAAACGAGTGGGTGCCACTGGAAATCGCTGGCACTGGTGTGTTGCAGGCAACGCAAATCCTCTCTTACATTCATCGTTTCGAACCGTCCATTATCGTTCTTGACGAACCGGATTCGCACCTGCACCCAAACAACCAACGCCTGTTATGCGCACTGTTGAAGAAGGTCGCTGAAGAGCGCGGCACGCAAGTGCTCTTGACCACGCACTCTCGCCACGTCGTCAATGCCCTGAGCGCCGGCTCGAAGCTGTTGTGGGTCCGAAATGGCCGAGTGGAGGTAGCTGGGCGGGATGACGAGGTCGGAATACTCTTGGACATCGGCGCTTTGGATGTTAACGAGAGAGCTGGGCAGCCAGATACAGACGCGGTTGTTCTAACTGAAGACGAAATTGTTCGACCGCTTGAGACAGTTCTCGAATCCTCCGGTTTCGACCTTGCCAAAACGGCTGTGCTTCCCTATTACGGAATCTCTGTGATCAGACAGCTTCGGCCGCTGATTAGTATGATTCGAAAAACTAACGCAAAGGCGAAGCTCGTCATCCATCGGGACCGGGATTTCCTCACTGACGAGGAGGTGGAGGAGTGGAAGGTTAAGGTGCGAAGATTGGGCGTTGAGCCCTTCGTCACCGAGGGACGAGATATCGAATCGCACTTCATTGACCCAACTTATCTACACGAGGCGAACCCGGAGGCCCCCGCGTCCGATATCGAGGACATGATTAAAACGGCTGCGGGAAAGGCAAAGCTGAGTATGCAATCGGACTACGTTAATGGAAGGATTGAAATCCTGAAAAAGGGTGGAGAGCCGATAAACGCGGGAGCTATTGCGGCCGAAGCTACTGAAGCCGTTTCCTCAAATCCTCGACGCTACTTTGGGAAGTCGATTCTTCGCGCGATTCGTGCTGAGTTTCAGGCGAGCTTCAGGAAGAACATGAATGTTTTCCAGAGGTCGGACCGGTTGCGAAACGACCTGCTAAGCGCCGTCGCAAAGAAGGCGTTCAAATCAGCGTAATAAAAAGAGGTCGCGCCTGGTTCACGGGGCGAAGCGACAATCATGCGCGGCCGTTGGCGCGATTGCCGCTATTTGTCGAAAGCTGCCTTGGTTACATCTTCGGCGACGTGGGGGATCACAGCCCGGAGCAGCGCCATGAACTGGCCCTTGACGCGCTCGCCGGTTTCCATCACCTCGGCGTGGCTCAACGGCTGATCCAAAATTCCCGCGGCCATGTTCGTGACGCACGAAATCCCCAGGACGCGGATTTCCATCTGCCGCGCGACGATCACTTCCGGCACGGTGGACATCCCGACCAGATCCGCGCCAATCGTCTTGAGGTAGCGAATCTCCGCGGGCGTCTCGAAGCTCGGCCCGGCGAGCGCTGCGTACACGCCTTCATACGCGCCCAGCCCGAGCCGCTTCGCCTCGCCGAGCGCGATCTCGCGATACGGCTTCCAATACGCTTGCGACATATCCGGAAAGCGCGTGCCGAAGCGCTCGTCGTTCGGCCCGGTCAGCGGATTTCGGACTTGCAAATTGATGTGGTCGCGGATCACGACCAGCGCGCCCTGGCTGTAGGCCAGATTGATCGCGCCCGCCGCGTTCGTCAGGATCGCCGCGCGAATTCCAAGCCGCCCGAGGACGCGCATCGGAAACGCGACTTCCTTCGGCTCGTATCCTTCATATAGGTGCACGCGTCCCTGCATCACAGCCACGGGCACGTCCGCCTCCGCAGACGGATCTGCTGCGGCGCGCGAGCCCGCGTCCGCGAAGGAACCTGCTGTGGCGCGCGAGCCCGCCAGCTTGCCGATCACGAGGCAGCCGGCGTGCCCCTCGACCGTCGAGCGCGGGAAGCCGGGAATCTTGTGGTAGGGAATTCGCGTGGCGGAGGCGAGTTCGTCGGCAAACGCGCCGAGGCCCGAGCCGAGGACAAGGCCGATTTGCGGGCGCAGCTTTGTTTTCGACTGGATGAATTTCGCGGCGCGCGATGCGCGGGCGAATTCATCCGTGGGTTTTTCAGATTTGCGGCGGGTCGGGGCCATTTTCTTCTCGCAAGGCAAAGCCAAGAACTGCCGCGCTAAAGGCCGCGGCGCTACATATGAACCTTACTTCCGAAGCCTGCCGCGCTGAAGGACGCGGCGCTACATATGAACCTTACTTCCAAAGCCTGCCGCGCTGAAGGCCGCGGCGCTACATATGAACCTTACTTCCGAAGCCTGCCGCGCTGAAGGCCGCGGCGCTACATATGAACCTTACTTCCGAAGCCTGCCGCGCTGAAGGCCGCGG
>Ga0187856_1001138_pt1 | contig 21937 bp, 23 predicted proteins | sample June2016WEW_8_40_FD_132443 | JGI IMG/M metagenome (GOLD analysis project Ga0187856, IMG submission 132443) | Peatland microbial communities from SPRUCE experiment site at the Marcell Experimental Forest, Minnesota, USA - June2016WEW_8_40 | ecosystem: Environmental > Terrestrial > Soil > Wetlands... | reverse complement strand
GAAACATGCGAGGGGGATATGGCTAAGCAGTTGAGTTTATTTGATTAAACGTTGGGACACCAGTGATAATTTATAATTCAACATTCTCTTTACCCAACCCCCCCCCTGAAACCGTAAACTTTCGTACACAATCGTAAACCCCCCTTCGGAAAGGCTTGCACGAGAAGGGAATCAGGAAAGGGGTGCTGAGACGGTTAGTGAACAATCCGTGCTGAAAAGGGTAAAAAGGGGGTAAACAGCAGCAAAAAACGCCGGAAAAGGACCTTTGGGGGGGGAATTTAAGGGTTCTGGACCCCGGTTTTTACCCCCGGATTCAAACCTTCCGGGGCAGGCTTGGTGACGGCCTAAGTTAGGGCGGCGCTGGGGACATCGTTGTTTCATTCGTTACCTTCTAAGACACCGCCCGCGTCTCCGCCTGCTTACATCACTATTACCATTTCTATTGCAGCCGTGCAAGAAAAAAGACAAAGTTGAGGAGTACCGGGAGAACTCCCGGGCGGTCCCGGTTCGGGCGCGACCCAGCAAGGCGTAACAGTTTAGTCCCTTTTCTGCACCAGGGAATCATATGGGGTCACCCACTTGTGACCCTGGAGCGATGAGGGATGCATGATTCCAGGTTGCAAAGCTCGCCTGGGCAACAGGCCGTCAGTATCTGGCCCCTCTAATTCCCCTTTCTTTACGGCCTACTGGCGCCCTGTGTCTATTATTTTCCCTTCTGCAATGCTTTTCGGCCAAACGATGACCCTCTTTCCCTTTTGCCACTGGAAGACAGTCCCACAGGCCGCTTTCTCTGGATCTTCGCCGAATATCAACTGATGACCTGCGTCGAACTTGATCCTTCCCACACTCCCTACAAGGTCGACCTCTTCTATCGCCTTCGCCACCCTATCAGGGTCTAAGGTCCCCACCTTCTCTATCGCAGCTTTAAGAATATAGATGCTATCATAGGCGGGGGCCACGCCGTGATCAGATTGCACTTCTTCACCCCATCTCTTTCTGTACTTGTCAAAAAAATCGACTGATGGTTTGTAGGACTGTGCGGGGATCTGTCCGATCTCCCAGAGGGTATTCAAGGCGCCTTCTATGTCAGGTCCGAAGGTAGTCCAGGCCTTTGTTCCCGCAACAGGCACTATCAGGCCTGAGACGATAGCGGGAATCTTCATGCTTTTGTGCTGCTTCACCAGGATACCACAGGTCGGCATATCGAAGATGGGCATGATGATCTGGGCGTTTGTTCCCCTTACCTTCAAAAGGGCGGACGAAAAATCGGTTGCCCCTGTGGGGAACCTCACGAATCCCAGGACGCTCCATCCATTCTCCTTGAACCATTTTTCCATAAGTGACCCTGTTGTCGTGGCCCATAGCACGTCCTGGGTCATAATGAAAACCTTGTTGTAGCCAAGCTCCTTGTTAATAAGCTTCATCATGCCCTGCAAGCAATCCGCAGCATACCTAGAATCCATGCCGGTTCTGAATGAGTACTTATACTTCTGCTTGTCGCTTAAGACTTTTTCTTGAAACTTAGGACTCATGGCGATGGAGGTCAGGTTTATGGTCTTATACTTGGAATAGATGTCCATTGCCGCGAGCAGCGCCTCTGACCTGAAATTGCCGACGACGGCTGCATATATCTTCTTGTCGAGGATAAGCTTTTCTATCCCGAGGAGTGCCTCAGACACGGGGACGCCCGGTTCTCCGTCCCGTATATCAAGCGCTTCTATCTTCATGAGCATTGGTTTGCCGCCTACCTTCACCCCGCCTTTGCCGTTTATCTCTTCGACGGCAAGTCTTGCTGCCTTTTCTCCCTCATACCCGTTTATCAGCTTCAGGGACGTAGGCACGCCGATTACGATATACTTCTGCCCATAGCAGTAAGGTGTGAGCATCAAGAAGAGGACTACAAAGAATAGAACGCGTCTTATCCCTGCCATGATACCCTCCTGTCTGTTGTCATAAACAGCTCTGACCAATCGTACACATAAGGTGGACCCCTCTGTCAAGGCATTTTTTACCGTTCTTAAGTTACAGCCATGTTCATAAGTACGCACATCATCGGGGTCGCAATATCCTCACGTTTGCCACCCAGCGCATTCTCACTCACCGGACCAGCCTGTCAGTCTTACCGACTGCCATCTCCCTCTCCTCGATTATCAGAGAAATGGCATAAGATTACAACAACTATATTCAGGCTTTCCATCAGAAAGACGGTATTCATGGGCACCAGGGGAGAAACTCTGTCACAGGAAAGAAATTTGGGAGATGGTCGGATACGGTCTGATAGGTCAAATCCCGGCTATGACTACAAAGAACTGAGAAAGCGATCATGAAGGTGCTTGTCGATACCCCCGCCTGGTCCCTGGCATTACGAAAACAACCGAAGACCGTGTCCCCCCTTCTCCCGCTCTTGACAAAGTATAGTATTACTATTATATTACTTCTGGATTTAAAATATAGGTTTTAAATCCCCCCAACCAAAGTCGGGGGTTGAGGGTTGATCTCCCGGTTGTCAGGTCCTTGAGACGTGACAATATCGATCACGGAGGTGCACTATGGAACTCTCACTCAGCACGATTTATGACAGACCGGCGAATCTCCTAAGAAGTACAGGGTTCTTCTCTGACTTTGAGAGAAGCATCGATGACCTTTTCGGACGGTTCCTGGAGGGCTCTGTGATGCCCATCGGCATAGCGGGGATGGAAGGCACTTTCTCGCCTCGTATGGATATCAAGGAAACGAAAGGCGCACTCACGGTGACTGCCGAATTGCCGGGTATGGACCAAAAGGAGATTGACGTCTCCGTCCATGACGGCGTTCTCACGATCAGTGGTGAGAAAAAGGTCGGCAAGGAAGAAAAGGGGACGGATTACCACTACATCGAGCGCTCGTACGGCTGCTTTTCGAGATCCTTCTCGCTGCCCGATACGGTAGAGACCGAGAAGATCGGGGCGGCCTACAAGGATGGCGTCCTCACCGTGACCCTGCCCAAGACCGCGAAAGCGATGGAGCAGTCGAAAAAGATTCCGATAACTGCTTGATCGCGTCTATACCCCGCCCCGATGCCCGGATGCGGGTACCGGGGTGGTGCTCTGTCTCACCACTCGCAAGAAAGCAGACCCCTTAACCTTTTCTCAGGTCCCGCACCTTGCCTATGGAGCTACAGGCCGGGTACCCGGATCAATATTGCCTTGCTGGGTCGCACCAGAAATCCTCTTGACCAACTGTCCAAATAGCGTTAAACTGCTGGTAGCAGGTTGTACAATCGCAAGGAGGTTCTACCCCATGAAAACGGTTATTACTTCGGCTAAGGGGCAAGTGGTTATCCCAAAGGAAATCAGAGACAAGATCGGCCTAAAGTCCGGAGGGAAAGCTGTCATTGAAGCAGTTGGCGACCACGCTGAGGTTCGAGCCCTGCCGGAAGACCCTGTGGAGTCTTTCTGTGGGGCCTTCAAAGAGGGACCGTCGCTTACGGGGGCCTTGCTCAAGGCACGGAGGGAAGATGCGGACCGCGAAACAGCGAAAGGTACTTGATTCATTCGCGTTGTTGGCCTATTTAAAGATGGAAGGCGGTTTTGCTAAAGTGAAATCCATACTTGGCTCCCGAGACTCGATTGTTATGATGAACGAGATCAACATTGGAGAGACCTATTACATTCTGGCCAGGGAACGCGGTTTGGACAAGGCGACTTATTTCGCCGACATTATCCTGCCTAGCCTTCCGATCACACCTGTCAGTAATACCTTCAAAGAAGTGCTTCAGGCCGCCCGCATAAAGGCAGAGAACTCACTCTCTTTCGCGGACTGCTTTGCCGTTGCAACCGCCATCGGTCAAGAAGCCATAGTGATAACAGGGGATCCGGAATTTAAGAAAGTCAGCCATCTTGTAGAAATCGACTTGGTGTGAGTGTTATCCAGCCATATCTCATGTCCATTCGGGGGAGAGAAGGGAGAAGGGGACATTCATGCCGAACGCCTCCCGCAAACTGCGCGCAGCGGTATCGAGGGCCTGCTGCCTGCTCCGCGACCGTTTGAAGAGGAGGAGAAAGGCATGTATCATGTCCTCACAGCAGACGTATTTCGCCCAGACGCCCGCCTCTGCCAGCCGCAACGCGTAAGCTTCTCCCTCGTCCCTCAGGGGGTCGCAGCCCGCGGTGACCACAAGGGCGGGAGGGAGGAGCGAGAGGTCCGGGGCGAGGAGGGGAGAGACGTAAGGGCTTGACCAGTCCTTCTTCTCGGGGACGTACATGGCCCTCGCGCCCTCCATATCGCGGCTGCCGAGGAAAAACCCCTCGCCGAAGTCTTTTACCGATTCTGCCGTGGAATCGCTGAGGTTCGTCGCCGGGTAGAAGAGGGCTTGAAAAGTGATGGCGGGTCCCTTCCGGTCTCTGGACATCAGGGTGAGGACGGTGGCCAGGTTGGCGCCCGCGCTTTCCCCGCTGAGCGCGATGCGCCTCGGATCTGCCCCCAGCTCGCGCCCGTGCTCCGCCACCCAGAGAAGGGCCGCGTAACAATCTTCCGGTGCGGCGGGATAGGGATGCTCCGGGGCGAGCCTGTAGTCCACCGAGACAGCGATGCACGGTGTCCGCTTCGCCAGGGAGAGGCAGGTGTCCTCTTCCGTATCGAGGTTTCCGAGCACCCATCCGCCGCCGTGAAAAAAGAGGAGGACGGGCAGCGGCGTCTCCCCGACAGGCGTGTAGACGCGGATAGGTATGGCCCCTCCCGGCCCCGGTATCGCCGTGTCCTCGATCTTCCCCGAAAAGTCTGTCCTCTCCACTTTCGTCACCATGGAAAGCACAAACTGCCTCATCGTCTTATAAGAGTCGACGGAGATGGCGGGGCCCGGCGTCCTTCTTATCAGGCCCAAAAAGGCCTTTACCTCAGGTGCAAGTCTGGCGAAGCATTCCTCGGCGCGCGTTGTGCTCATCTGTTTCTCCCCCGGGGCGACGTCGGTCCTTCCTATAATTTACCTCAGAGCCATTCATAGAGGTGGTTGCGTGAAACTTCCGCAGCTCCTTCCTATATCTCGAACGCGAGCGCTTTGAGCCGGGCGAGGGAAAAGACCGGCCCGTCCTTGCAGATATAGTGCGGCCCTATGTTGCACCGGCCGCAGAGCCCGATCCCGCACTTCATGCGCGCCTCCAGGGTGGTGATGATCTCCTCTGCGCCGAAGCCCAGGGCGGCGAGGTTTTGGAGCACGTACTTGATCATGATGGGAGGGCCGCACGTCAAGGCGACTGTGTCGGCGGGCTTCGGGGCAACGTCGTTGAGGACAGTGGGGACGAAGCCCTGACGGATGGGCGGTCCGGGTGAGTTCGCGTCGACAGTGAGGATGAGACTGATATCGTCGCGCCCTCCCCACTCTTTCAGGTCTTCCTTATAACAGAGGTCAGGGTAGCTGCGCGCCCCGTAGATGATCGTGATATCCTTATAGTCCTGCCTGTTGTCGAGCATGAAGAGGATCAGGGTGCGTAAAGGCGCGAGGCCGATGCCTCCGCCGACGAACAGGACATTCCTGCCTTTCATCCCATGGTAAGGGAACCAGTTGCCCAGGGGCGCTCGCAGGCCGATCTGGTCGCCCACGGAGAGCTCGTGGATCGCGCTGGTTACCTCGCCCGCCTTCATCACGCTGAACTGGAGATACTCCATGCGGGTGGGCGGCGAATTGATGACGAAGGTCGCCTCACCCGCGCCAAAGACCGAAAGCTGGCCGACCTGACCGGGCTCGAAGGTGAACCGGCTCATCTTTTCCGGGTCGTTGAGGACCACCCTGTAGGACTTGATGGAGGGCGTTTCGTCGATGATATCGATGACCGTCGCAAGGTCCGGCAGATAGGGGTTATGCTGCGCCATCTATTTCCTCCCTGCTGGACAGCAGCGTCACTATGCGGCTGATATCCACGGAGGCCGGGCAATGGCGGATGCATCTGCCGCAGCCGGTGCACGCGGGCTCTCCGTGGACCTCCGGGTACCAGACAAACTTGTGCTCCACCCTGTTTTTGAGCCTCTGCGATTTCCCGGACCGGGGGTTGTGGCCGCTCGCCTCCAGCGTAAAGTGGGAGAACATGCACGAATCCCAGCTCCTTATGCGCTCGCCCGCCGTGGTCCCCTGCTCGTCGGTAATATTGAAACAGTGGCAGGTGGGGCAGAGGTAGGTGCAGGCCCCGCAGGCGAGACATTTTTCCGATGCCTCCTGCCAGAACTCGTCGGAAGCAGACAGGTCAGGGCGGACATCCGTGCAAACGCCGACGCCATTTGTTACACCGTCCTGTTGTTTCTTTGCTTCGTCCCTGTAGGGCGCGCCGTTCTCCATGCTTGAATCCGCGAATATTCGTGCGCCTTTCTCCGTGAGGACCTCGATATAGTAGCCGTGTTCGATCTCGGTCACGAGGGCGTCGGAGCCCGTCTTGTCAGCGGGACCGCCGCCGACGGAATTGCAGAAGCATCCGGCGAAGCTCCGGCTGCAGGCCAGGGTAATGATGGTCGTCCGCTCCCGGCGCTCCTTGTAGTACGGGTCCGCCTCCAGGAAGACGCGGTCGAGGATGGTGAAACCCCTCGCGTCGCATGGGCGGGCAGCCAGGATGACCGCATCACGCTGCGGCCGTTCCGCGTCGAGGGAAACGCGTGTCTTTTGGGGCTCATCGGGGTCTTTGCTGAAGGCAAAGGTAAAGAGCGTCTCGCTTTGCGGGAAGATGACCCCTTTCGGCGCGCCATGAGCCGGGCGGTCGAGAGAGACGGACACGCCTGTGTCACTGCTTGAGGGGGGAGGCTCTGCGGGCTTTTGCCCGTGGAGGGGGCGCTGAGCCCCAACCATATCCGGGCGGTCGAGACAGATGGGGTTCCCTTCCCCCATCCGCCGGAACACGACCGTCTCTCCCTCCTCGCAGGGCGCGTAGACCTGACAGCTCCGGGCCAGGGATTCAATGAAGGGCGCCCAGGCGGCGCATCTGATGTAGCCCTCTTTCATGACAGCTTGTGCTCCTCTATCCGCTCCTCGTCCTGCCGGAAGGTGGAGAGGGGCGGTTTATCCGCGGGATCGATTCCGGCTGTGTAGCCGAAGAGCTCCAGCATCTCCAGATTGATCTTTTTCTTCAGCAGCCCTAAGGGGATATTCATGGGGCAAGCCCGCTCGCACTCGCCGCACTCGGTGCACCGGCCGGCAAGGTGCAGGGCATGGATGAGATGGAACATCATTTTCTCAGAGTTAGTCGCCTTCTGGCTCATCCAGTGAGGCTCGCGGGTCTCGGCGATGCACGAGTCCGTGCAGACGCACAAGGGACAGGCATTGCGACACGCATAGCAGCGGACACAGCGGCCTAACTCCTTTTCCCAGTATGCCCAGCGCTCGTCCAGGGGCATGGACTCTATTTTGCGGACATCGTCATAGACCGCGTCAGCCGATTTATCAGGCTCGACGGGGTCTCCCGTGAGCACGTCGTAGAGAAGCGGCGTGGGGTACCGGCAGGTCGCGCACTTGCCGGGAGAGACATCCGAAAGGGCGAGCCTGACCTCCCCGCTCGCGGTCCTGACTATGACGGTATCGCCCTCGAAGGCGACGGAATGCACCTGGGCGTGGCCGACTGCGGCGCGTACCTTTTTCACGCTCACCACACCCCGGCAGGGGACGCCGATGATGACGATGTTCTCTCTTTTGACGAGCCCCTCCTGAAGGAGCTGGATGACGCTCCTCGAATCGCAGCCCTTCACGACCACCGCCACCCGCCGCTTTTCAGCGGGGAGGTAGGAGGCGAGGTTGTGCACGCACAGGGGGTTGAGGATCATCTCCTCGACCAGCTTTTCGTCCTTTATGAAGCACGGCTCCGCCCTTAAGGGGTCGCCGCCCGCGCGATAACCGATGACGGCATCGACCGAGGGGAGCACCGCACGCACCGCACTTTTTAGCTTTTCAACGTTCAACGACGATCTCCTCTTTATCTTGCCGCGGACCAAGCTCGTGGATTTGTCTTGTGAAAGCGGTGACGGTCTGTTGCCACTTTTGCCCTTCGGAGGCGGAGACCCAGGTGTAGTGGAACCTCCTGTCATCGATGCCGATGAAGGGGAGAAATCGCTTCAGCATTTCGAGCCTTCTTCGCGCATAAAAATTACCCTCCGAATAGTGGCAGTCGCGGGGATGGCAGCCTGAGACAAGAACGCCGTCGGCGCCCGACAGAAGAGCCTTTACCACAAAGAGGGGATCGACCCTGCCTGAGCAGGGCACCCTGACGATGCGCAGGTCGGTCGGCTGCTTGAAGCGGGAGACTCCGGCCGTGTCCGCGCCGCCGTAAGAGCACCAGTTGCACAAGAAGCCGACGATCCTCAGCTCTCCATTCGTTTCTATATCCGGCATAAGGCATTGACCTCCGCGAGGAGCTGGTTATCGGTGAAGTGTTCGAGCTGTATGGCCCCGCAGGGACATGTGGCGGTGCAGACGCCGCACCCCGCGCAGACGGTCTCGATCACGCTGGCCACGCGCTTCCCGCCCGGCAGCGTCACCTCCGTGATCGCCTGGAAGGGGCATGTGGAGAGGCACTTCAGGCAACCCACGCAGGCCCGGGTGTCGACCCTCGAAACGGCCGGGTCCGACTCGATCATCTCCTTCGAGAGCAGGGAGAGGACCTTTGCCGCTGCCGCACTTCCCTGGGCCACGGAGGCGGGTATGTCCTTCGGTCCCTGGGCCGCGCCCGCGAGATAGACGCCGGCCGTGTTCGTCTCCACCGGCCGGAGCTTCGGATGGCTCTCCACGTAGAAGCCGTTCGTATCGTAAGAGATATGGAGCTTTTCGGCCAGCTCGCGGGCGCCTGGCGCAGCGACGGCCGCCGTGGCGAGCACGACCAGGTCGGCCTCGACCTCAACCTGGGTCCCGAGGAGCGTATCGGCGCCCTTGACCACCATCTTTTTTCCCTTTGGATAGATGCGGGAGACGCGTCCCCGGATGTAGTGGACCCCATAGTCCTCCTGGGCCCGCCGGGTAAACTCGTCGTATCCCTTTCCTGCCGCGCGGATGTCCGTATAGAAGACGTAGGACTGGGAATCGGGGATGTGGTCTTTGGTGAGGATCGCCTGCTTGGCGATGTACATGCAGCAGAAGTTGGAGCAGTAAGGCACCCCGATCGACTTGTCCCTGGACCCCGCGCACGAGACGAAGACGACAGTCTTGGGCTCCGTCCCGTCGGATGGCCGCTGTATATGGCCCGCCGTGGGGCCGGAGGCATTGAGGAGCCTCTCATACTGGATGCCGCTGATCACATCGGGAAAGCGGCCCGCCCCGTACTCCGGCAGTTTCTCCTGGTCCAAAAGCCCGTACCCGGTTGCGACAACGATGGCGCCCACCTCCTCGGTGACGATCTCATCCTTCATCTCGTAGTCGATCGCTCCTATCGGACAGATCTTGGCGCAGACGCCGCACTTGCCTTTCGTAAACCGGCGGCAGAATTGCGGGTCGATTGTGGCTTTTTTCGGGATCGCCTGGGGAAAGGGGATGTTGATCGCCCTAGTCGGCGCGACGCCGTAGTTGAAACGATCGTAGGCGTCCTTGCTGGGGCATTTCTCCATGCACGCGCCGCAGCCCGTGCATTTCGTCCAGTCGACATAGGTCGCTTTTTTGCGTATCTTGACCTGGTAGTTGCCCACGTAGCCCTTCACATCCTCTATCTCGGAATAGGCGTGGAGCCTGATCAGCTCGTGCTGGGCCAGATCGACCATCTTGGGTCCCAGGATGCAGATCGAGCAGTCTATGGTGGGGAAGGTCTTGTCGAGGCGCGCCATCATGCCGGCTATGCTCGGGCTCCGCTCGACCACTATTGTCTCAAGGCCGCCTTCCGCGCAGTCGAGGGCCGCCTGCATGCCCGCCACACCGGCGCCGATTACGAGGACCTTCTTGTTGACTTTGAAGGATGTAGAGACGAGGGGCTTGTTCCTGACCACCTTGGCGACCGCCATCCTGAGCGCCTCTATCGCCTTGTGCGTGTTTGCCTCTTTGTCTTCCCCGACCCAGGAGATATGCTCCCTGATGTTCGCCATCTCGAAAAAATAGCGGTTGAGGCCCGCCTTTTGAACGGTCCGCCTGAAGGTGAGCTCGTGCATGCGGGGGGAGCAGGCGGCCACCACGACCCGGTTGAGCCCCTCCCGCGTGATCGCCTGTTTGATCTCATCCTGTCCCGGCTCGGAGCAGGTATACATGTAATCCGTGGCATAGGCGACGCCCGGCAGCTTTCGCGTCTCTTCCGCGACCCTTGCGACGTCGATGGTGCCCGCGATGTTGTTGCCGCAGTGACAAATAAATACGCCGACTCTCATTTAAGACGCACTCCTTGGCTTTTGCTGAGGGGGGAGGCTCCAGCGGCTTCGCCGATGGAGGGGGCGCTGAGCCCCGGTAATTGACAAATAAATACGCCGACTCTCATTTAAGACGCACTCCTTGGCTTTTGCTGAGGGGGGAGGCTCCAGCGGCTTCGCCGATGGAGGGGGCGCTGAGCCCCGGTAATTGCTACGCCGACTCTCATCTTACGCGGTCTCCTTCACTTCCATGCTCTCAGGCGTCCCGGCCTCAATGTGTGTGCGGGAGCTGATGAGGGCTTCGGGACTGACTATATGCTTATTTATGCCGAGCGCCGCAGGTTTATACCCGTAAGCGAGCCCAAGTACCTGCGAAAAGTAGAGGACGGGTATGCTGAACGACGTGCCGAGGGCAGCATTTACCTGTCCTTGGCGCAGGTCCAGGTTCTGCTGGCACAGGGGGCAGGCAACGGCAATGCAGTTCGCCCCCGCGTCTACTGCCATGGAGAGGACTTTTGCGGCCAGGCGCAGGACCATCTCTTTTTTCGGCACGCCGAAGGCAGCCCCGCAGCACTCGAGCTTGAAGGCGAAGTCGACGACCTCCACACCGGCCGCCGCCAGTATCCGGTCCATCGAGACGGGGTTCTCCGGGTCGTCGAAGCAGGCGAGCTTCGGGGGCCTGGTGAGTATGCACCCGTAGTAGGGGGCAATCCGCAATCCCGGCAGCGACGTGGTGATCGGCCGCGCCACTTCTTCAAGCCCGACATCCTCGTAGATGATCTGAAGCACGGATTTGGCGGTTACCGTGCAATTGTAGGGGGCATCGAGGAGTGAGTTTACCTCGTCCCTGAAGGCCGTGTTCCTTGCCATCCTGTCATGGGCCTTCTTCAGGGCGGCAAGGCAGGAGGGGCAGGGGGTGGCGAGGGCAGCGGCGCCCATCCGCTCCACGATGGCGAGGTTGCGGCCGGCGAGGGCCGCGGCAAGGAGGTGGTCGACGGCGTGGGCCGGGGTCGAGCCGCAGCAGCTCCAATCGGGGGGCTCGACGAGGGTCACGCCGAGGGACTTCATCACGAGCTTGATCGAGGCGTCATAGGCGCTCGCCGTGCCTTCGAGCGAGCAGCCCTCATAGTAGACGTATTCCTTCTTTCCTGCCATGTTATCTGCTCCGTCCGGCGAACTTCCTGAAGATCCTTGCCACCTCGTCCCTGCCCTTTATGTTCCTGGGCAGAAAATGGATCAGCCCCTTAGCAAAGACCTTCGGCCCCAGGTCCGCATCGCTCAAGATGTGTCCCGACGCGAGGTTGTAGCGCATGAGTATCCCCAGCTCGAAGACCCTTCCATGGTCCTTGAGGGACGCAAGAAAGGCCTCGTAGAATGTCTTTATGTCCTTTTCCGTATGCTTCTTTTCCCTGTATGCCATGGCGCGCAGCGTGTCCATGATGTGGGCCACGTCGATCTCGCAGGGACACCTGGTGGTGCATGTCTCGCAGGTGGCGCAGAGCCAGAGCGCCTTTGAGGCCAGAACCTGCTCCCTCATGCCTGCCTGGATGAGGCGCATGATCTGGTTGACGGGATAGTCGAAGAACTCCGTATACGGGCACCCGGCCGTGCAGTTGCCGCACTGATAGCAAAGGAGCGGGTCTTCTCCGCTCTCCCTCCTGACTTCCTGGGCGAAACCTCTCTCGGAGCCGGCTGTCAGCTTGATTATATCCATAAAAGGACCCCCCCGAGCGCCTTTATGCGAATTGCAGCCTGATTTACCACGATACGCGTGAACCGAGGCACAAGCAGGTGCTATTCTAGCATAGATCGCCTTTCTTTTCAAGATGGGATCGAGACCATTTACAGTGGGGTCTATCCTTTTCTCACATCGATGGTTCTTGTCATGGTGTTGTTATTTCTGTTCCCCTGGCTGGCTACCTATCTACCGGGCGTGCTCATGAAATAGGAGGGGGAGGGCAATTCGCAGCATATCACCGAACCGCTTTTGGTAGACCTTTCGATGGCCTGACGCCCTCACCTCGTCGGGTTTGTCGAGGGTCTCTATGAGCCATTCAACAGAAACCGATCTCTTTGCTATCTTCGTTCTCAAATGGATTCCGAACTGCCAACCTGAAGTGTCATCCATAAACTGTTCAGACAGTGGCGACATACGCGCCATGTGTCTTAGACGCGGTTTCCCACCGAATGATATCATTCGCTTATCGGTGAATAATAGCAGCCGGAGGGAGAGTTGCGGGAGTCGGAAGGAGAGTACCGGGTCCTTTTCGAGAAATGCGGGTACGGCATACTCATAACCGATATTGGAACGGGGCGGTTTGCAGATACTAATTTATCCATCTGCCGGATGCTCGGATATTCAAAAGCAGAGTTGCTGCAATTGGGTATAGCGGACATACATCCAAAGGAGTCATGGGACCGTTTGATGTCGGAGATCAAGTCTCAGGTACGAGGTGGGCAGCAGATATCTCGCGCGATTTCGTGCCTGCGCAAAGACGGCACAGTTTTCTATGCCGATATCGCCGGCGCTAACGTCATATTCCATGGGCGTGAATGCGTCGTGGGCTTCTTTAAGGACGTCACCGACCGCACGCGGGCGGAGGAGGCGCTGCAGGCATCACAGCAGATCATCGAAGGGATTATCAACGCGATACCCGTGGGGGTATTCTGGAAGGACAAGAATCTGGTTTACCTGGGCTGTAACCTAATAGTCGCTCGCGCAGCGGGATTTACCGATCCAAAGGAGATCATCGGGAAAGATGATTACCAGATGGGATGGCGTGATCAGGCGGAATTGTATCGCGGCGACGACCGCGAGGTCATCGAGAGCGGCCGCTCCAAGCTTCTCTTCGAAGAACCCCATACAACGCCCGAAGGGAATACCATCACGATTCTTACGAGCAAGATTCCCCTGCGCAGTTCTGACGGGGAGATAAGCGGCGTACTCGGAACGTACATCGACATCACCGAGCGCAAGCGGGCGGAAGAGAAACTAAGACTGACTTTGGGCGACCTGGAGCGTTCCAACAAGGAACTGGAACAGTTCGCCTACGTCGCTTCGCATGATTTGCAAGAGCCGCTGCGCATGGTGTCGAGCTATACTCAACTCCTGGCCCGGCGCTATCAGGGCAAACTGGGCGCCGACGCCGACGAGTTCATCGCTTACGCCGTGGATGGCGCAAACAGGATGCAGACGCTGATCAACGACCTGCTGGCTTATTCCCGGGTGGGCACTCGTGCTAAGGGTTTAGAGTCTACGGATTGCCCGGCCGTCCTTGATCAGGCCCTCGCCAATCTGAAGGTGGCGATTGAACAGGGCGGCGCGGTGGTGACCCACGATCCGCTGCCGACCGTGATGGCCGACAAATTGCAGCTCATTCAGTTGTTTCAGAACCTGATAGGCAACGCCATCAAGTTCCACGTTGAGGAGCCGCCCCGTATCCATGTCTCGGCAGAGCTTAAGGGAAATGAATGGGTCTTTTCCGTCCGTGATAACGGCATCGGCATCGATCCCCACTACGCCGAGCGCATCTTCGTTATCTTCCAGCGCCTGCACACTAGAGAAGAGTACCCCGGCACAGGCATCGGCCTGGCCATCTGCAAAAAGATCGTGGAGCGTCGCGGTGGGCGCATTTGGGTGGAGTCGCAACCCGGCATAGGCTCCACGTTTTGCTTCACAATCCCTGTAGGAGGTAACGGACCATGAGCGCTGCGACGTGTGGCAGGCCTGTTGAGATTCTCCTGGTGGAAGACAACCCCGGCGACGTAGGGCTGACGCGGGAAACCTTGAAAGATTCCAAGCTGCTCAACCATATCAGCGTGGTGGAGGACGGAGTAGAGGCCATGGCGTTTCTGCGCCTCGAAGGCAAGTACGCCAAGGCAACCCGTCCGGACCTCATCCTGCTGGACCTGAACCTGCCGAAGAAAGACGGCCGTGAGGTGCTGGCGGAGATCAAGACTGATGAGCAGTTGAGACGCATACCCGTGGTAATCCTGACCACCTCAAGCGCTGAACAGGACATCCTCGAAATGTATGATCTCCACGCGAACTGCTTCATCACAAAGCCTGTTAATCTGGACCAGTTCACCACGGTAGTAAAAGCCATCGAGGAATTCTGGTTCACTATAGTGAAACTGCCGCCGGAATAAGGAGAGGCCATGTCATCTGAATCCATCAAAGTATTGCTGGTTGAAGACAATTTGGGGGATGCCCGCCTGCTGTACGAGGGCTTAGAGGAAGCCCTTCCCGGACAGTTCGGGATAACCCACGTCCGGCGGCTTAGCGAGGCGATGGAATACCTGTGGGAAGAGACCTGCAACGTGGTTCTGCTGGACCTGGGGCTGCCGGACAGTCACGGCATTGACACCCTTGTCCTGACGCGGGCGCAAGCGCCTGGTGTGCCAATCGTGGTGCTCACGGGCTTCCAGGATGAAGCGCTGGGGGATCAGGCACTGAAAGAGGGTGCGCAGGACTATCTGGTTAAAGGGCAAGTGGATAGCAAGCTGCTGGCGCGCTCCATGCGCTATGCCATTGCGCGCAAGGCAGCGGAGGAGGCGCTGCTGCACCAGGGCGTCGCTCTCGCCGGGGCGGAGGAACTGCTGCGCTCGCGACAACGGATTATAGCGGTGCAAGAACGCGTTCGCCGGGACATCGCTGCCGAACTGCATGATGGCGTACAGGAAAAGCTCCTGATCCTGAAGGGCCACCTGGAGGAATTCCTGAAAGGTGTAAGCTCCGCGTCGGAAACAACCCGGCTCCTGAGCGCGGTGATCGAGGGCCTGAACCAGGTGATCGAGGGACAAGTCGGCGCTCTCAGCCGCCGGCTCTACCCTTCAGGTCTCAGCCATGGGCTCGTCCCGACCTTTCAGTCCCTTCGCGACCGGTTTGGAGCGGTTCCGGCTATTGAGGTGGAGCTGGATGAAGGGCTTATGAGACAGGAGAAAGCCGACCACAACGTGCTTCCGGAGCATGTGGGGCTGGCAGTGTACCGCATCGCCGAAGAAGCCCTGACCAACGTGGTCAAGCATGCAAAGGCCGGCAAGGTCATCGTACGGCTGGACCAGCATCGAGTAGGTTGGTTACGCCTCACGGTGCGGGACGACGGCCAGGGCTTCGATGCGGAAAGCGTTCCTCATGGGCTGGGGATGGCAACAATGCAGGACTACGCTGGGGCCGCGGATGGAAAGTGTGTGGTCCACAGCGCCCCCGGCGTGGGCACGGAGGTTGAGGCTGTGCTGCCTCTCTCGCGACCTGACGCGGCGGACCTGGAGGGAGAGCTTGAGAGAAAGGAGGCGACTGATGGAAAAGCAACTTGAGACCTGCCCCTGGTGCCATGGAGAAGTGCAGGTAGAACCGGGGCGTCGCCGCCTTTACATGTGCCCCTCCTGTAAGAAAACCTTCACCTTTACTCCCGGTGCCGCTCAGGTGGAGGGAGAGCCTCCGTCTCAGCGATCCGGGGCAGGAAGTGCTCTACCATCGGACTTCGTGGAGACGCCTTTTGTCAAGGACCTGGCAGACCGCACTATGGTCTATCTCCAGGATGGTTTACACGTTCACCTCTCCGGTCCGGCAGGAAGCGGCAAGACCACCATAGCCCTCCACGTGGCCCATCAGCTAGGTCGTCCGGTGGTGCTCATCCATGGCGATGACCAGATGGGTACCGCGGACCTGGTAGGCAAGGAGAGCGGCTACAAACGAAGTTATACGCGTGACCAGTTTATTCACACGGTGCTCAAGGTTGAGGAAGAGGCCAAGCCCCTGTGGGTAGGAAGGGCCCTCACCGAGGCCTGCCAGAAAGGCTACACCGTGGTCTACGACGAATTTACGCGTTCCCGACCCGAGGCCAACAATGTGCTGCTTTCAGTTCTGGAGGAACGGGTGCTGCCTCTACGCGGCGAGCATATAGCTGTTCACCCCGAGTTCCGAATCATCTTCACCAGCAATCCCGCCGACTACGCGGGGGTTCACGGCGCCCAGGATGCTCTCCTGGACCGGATGGTGACGATCCTCTTGAGCGGGTTCGACCAGGATACCGAGGCCGGTATCACCCAGACACACTCCGGACTGCCTCTGGTGGAGGTCGAGAGGATCGTCGCCCTGGTCCGGGCCTTCCGCGATGCGGGGCTCAAGACCAGCGGCGCCAGCGTCCGTCCGGCCATCCTGATCGCCAGGATCCTTCGGGTGCGAGGTGGGCACGCCTACGCCGAGAACCCTATCTTTATCCAGACCTGCCGGGACGTCCTCCTCTCCCAGGCGCACGGCACGGGCACGACCCTCCAGGAGAACCAGCAAAACGAGCAAACCCTGTTGCGCCTGATCCGGGAGATCTGCTCAGTGCCCCTGCCCACAGAATACCCCACTATCGAGGCATCGATCCATGGACTGGAGAATGGCAACCTTATGGCAAAACTGGGCGAAGATAAAGAGGTTCAGGAATTGCTGCTCAGGAAAATACAGGAGATGGGGCTTGCCGGTAAGCTGCTCACGAAGGTCTCGTAAGGCTGAGGCAGAGAGATTTGCAAAGGGCCGCCCACGGGGACACCATAACTACCTTTGCCACCTGCCACCCTCCTTCGACGCCGGACTTTGTCAGATGAGTCAACTACGGCCCTACCCTGGTCTCGTTGTACCCCGTGACGAGGGAGGGGTGTCAAGATCAAGGTAACGAATGAAGCAACGTCCCTGCCGCCCACATTACAACAATTCCGGGACGACGACACCCTTCAGCGTGGCAGGAACTTTGGTACCGATCACTTGGGCCGCATATCAGGCATCGGATAGTGGCCTGATGGAGCAGCACAGCAATTGGGGCGATGCGCTATTTACGAATGTGGGCAGCTCCAACTTCGTCCCTCAGACCGGCTCACCCCTGATCGGCACGGCCACGTGGCCGGACAGCACGAAGAGCGTCTTATGCGATCTTAACGGCGTCTGCGCCAACTATAACCCGCCCGATAAAGGCGCGTTTTGGGGACAGAGACCAGCCTACAGTACTATTGCACGATGAGAAGGAGAACCATATGAGAACAAGGATTATCGTATTTACCCTGTTGGTTTTGGCGCTGTCCGTCTATACGGCGAGCGCCGCCACATGGACCGTTCGACCCGAAGGCAGCACGCCGGCTACCGGCACTATCGTGGGACCTGCGTCGATCCCCTGGGCCTCGGTGAAGCCGGGAGATACGGTCCTGCTCACACGGCAGGCGGTAGACCCCGCGACCTTTACGGGTCTCATGACCATTGGGGCATCCGGTACACAGGCGGCTCCGATCACGGTAAAAGCGGATCCCGCAAACCCGGCTATCCTTACGCCCTCGAAAACATCCTACTTCGCTATCACCGCGACAGGGCAATCATGGCTCAACATCCAGGGAATCGCGTTTACCGGCGCGGCGGGTGGGGTGTTCCTCACGAGCTGCTCCAACGTCATCATTTCCGGTTGCACCATCCTGGACGGCTCCTTTGACGGCGTCCGCCTCGTCGGGGGAAGCAGCATCACGGTGACAGGATGCACCTGCACGGGCTGCGGCGTCAATGGAATTGCCCTGGTGGGCACTCTCACCAATCGATTAAGTAATTGCATCGTGAGCAACAACATCATCTCCGGGACCGTAGGCAGCGACGGCATTACGCTCCATGAGAGCAATGACGCGAACTGTTATCCCATCGGGACGGGCAACCAGGTCATCGGGAATATCTCGCATGACAACAAGGCGAGGGGCATCGACATCACCTCCGGGACGGGTACGCTCGTATCCGGCAACCTGACATATCATAACGGCATGGGTGCGGCCACGATCTACCACGACGCCAACCAGGTGACTTTTACAGGCAACAGCTCATTCAACGAGGCAGGGCTGCTCCTTGGCGGGCCGGGCGAAGATACGATTACGGGGAACACCTTCAACGCAGGGGCGTCTTTCGCCCTATGGATCGGCCAGGGAAGTAACCACATCATCAGCGAGAATTTGTTTGCGGGGGCCGCTCCTACTCACAGCACACCGACCGTGGCAATGGCGGGGGGGACGGGCATTGCTTTTAACGGCAACATAATCATCAATACCAACGCGGAAGGATTTCTCTTTTCAATCGCATCAGGCACGATAGTCACGCAGGCCGTGACATTTACGAACAACGCATGGTCTGCTCCTGGGGGGCAGGCGGCATTGACGATGGACGACACCGCGAAGCAGTGGACCTGGCCGGCGTTCATGGCGGCCTATGCCGGGAACGTGAGCGGGAACGTGTGGGTGCAGTAGGGAATTAGATACGGAGGGACACAATGATCAGGTCGCTGTAACAATCATCGCCGAATAGAGACAGAAATGTGCAGCACAAAAGGCACACATTCCAGGATAGTATGTTGTATACATCGACTCCCCTCCCCTCCTCCTATTATCAAACGGTGATTGATACAGTCAAATAAATTTCACATGGCCTTTATCGTGCGTTTGGCCTCCCAATTTTGATCGTCGCTACAACAAAAGGCATAAGCTCTGTTTTTCAGGAAAAATGACCGATGAGCGATGGGGAGCTGTCGAATAGTCCTTCTTGTAAGACAGTTTTTCACCTCGTGCCCATGAACCTGTTTTTCTGACGGAAAGCCCGGGGTAAAGTGGCATCCGGCCTTTATGCCTCTGCGAGCGAGGTTATACGCGAAGCCCTGCGTCTCATGGAAGAGCAGGACCATGCCCGTGCGGTCAAACTCGAACAATTGCGGCAGGATATTCGAGACGGACTCGACAGCGGCGAGCCGACGCCGTGGAACCCTAAAGAGATCAAGCAAGAGGGCCGCAAGAGAAGGGCAGCACGAACCCCCGGCAAAGAGCTATAAATATGCCCTTCATCATTCAGGCCCCGCGAGCCGTAAGCGACCTTGCCGAAATATGGGATTATATCGCGGACGACAGCGAGGGGAGGGCGGATGCTTTCATTGACCTTGCTATCCGACCCCGTTGCTACCCGTCAATGGCAATCTAACCCTGGCAACTGTCTGTTCCGGTAGTCGAGGCTTTCTGGTATAATATGCACACCGAGAGGGCAGCGATGGAATTTGAATGGGACGAGAAAAAGGCTGATGAGAATTATCGAAAACATGGTGTCATGTTTCAGGAGGCTGCCACGGTTTTCGGAGACCGTCTCGCTATAACATTTGAAGATCCCGATCATTCTAAGAACGAGAACAGATACCTCACCTTCGGACAATCGCTGCAGAGACGCCTGCTCGTTGTCTCCCACACGGAACGTAAAGACCGAACGAGGATCATAAGCTCGCGTCCTATGAACCGCAAAGAAAGGAGAATATATGAGGAAAACTAAATCCGACGATCTCCGCCCGGAATACAGCCGGCAAGACCTGGGTCAAGGCATCCGGGGAAAATACTTCGAGTCGTATGAGAAAGGCACCAATCTAGTCCTTCTCAGCCCCGATGTTGCAAGGGTTTTCCCTGACGAAGAAGCTGTCAACGAGGCATTGAGATCGCTTATTGACCTGGCCAAGAAGTCGACGGGCCTAAGAAGGCGCTCAACCGCATCGCCCAAGAAGCGGGCTCCCGGTTAGCTTCCCGTTGGGCCGCGTAAGCGAAGGACAGGGAGCTGTGAGATTTACTGAGGTATGCAACACGACACAACCACAGACGCAACGCCCGAAGCATTCATGACAGCGTTTCGCGCAGTGCCGAAAACAAACCTTTCCCGCGCTATGCACTGAAGAACAGGCCGTCGGCTGACCGAACGAGAAAAAAGACTGCCGTAGAAAAGGACCTTGATAATGTTATGCGCCTATATTATGCTCTTACCAGGGGGTGCGTTATGCGGATTACGGTTCATGTCCCGGAAAAGATAGGAAAAGAAGTGCAGCGCCTGGCTGAGAACGAAAAAAAATCCGTCTCCTCGGTGGTTGCTCAGTCGATCGAGTTCTTCATCAACGAGAAGAAACGCCGGCACCTTGGCGAACAGGTGTTGAAGCTTGCGGGGAAAACGAAGATTGCGGATGATATCATCGACGAGCTCCACCGCGAGCGAGTAGATCATGATCGGTCTTGATACGGGTTATTTTCTCAGGCTTCTCAAAGGAGATGCGGAAGCGGTCCGGATCTGGACCGCGATCATGGACGGTGAGGAGGCTGCCGTCTCCTGTCTGACCCTCTTCGAACTCGCCGGATTCGCCCGAAAGGGCGCCATCGATGCCCACGCGGAGAAGACGCTGCGAGAGGCTATAGTGGCTTTGTGCCGGGTGTGCTGGCTCGATCGGGAAGACCCTTTCCTCTCGGCGGCAGACCTCTCCCACGGGATCGGCCTGCACGCGATGGATGCGCTGATTCTTTCGGGCTTCCTGGCCGCCAAAGCCACCACGATCTATACGAGCGACGGCGACTTTGAAGCATATAAGAAGAAAGGCGTGCGGATCATCCGAATATGAAAGAAGGGTCAGGTGAGTCAGTGGGAAGGAGGCGAAAAACACCCGCACGGGCCTTCTCTTACGCCACAAATGGCCGCTAACGCAACGAATGAAACAACGTCCCTACCGCTCTCCCTGTCCCCCCCCGAATGAAACAACCCCACCGCCCCGACTATTGAAGAAAGAAAAGGGAAAGTGTGATTGCAAGACCTGACCCCACATGCATGCCTCCCTGGGGTGCGGTACTGTCAATAATTGGCAATATGTGATAAAAATGCTACAATGTAGTAAGACGATGATAGAATTTGGAGGTTGCCGCCATGACAATGAACATAAATCTAACCCCCCGCCTTGAGGACATAGTCAGGCAAAAAGTGGCATCCGGCCTTTATGCCTCTGCGAGCGAGGTTATACGCGAGGCCCTGCGTCTCATGGAAGAGCAAGACCATGCCCGTGCGGTCAAACTCGAACAATTGCGGCAGGATATTCGAGACGGACTCGACAGCGGCGAGCCGACGCCGTGGATCCCTAAAGAGATCAAGCAGGAGGGCCGCAAGAGAAGGGCAGCACGAACCCCCGGCAAAGAGCTATAAATATGCCCTTCATCATTCAGCGCCCGCGAGCCGTAAGCGACCTTGTCGAAATATGGGATTATATCGCGGACGACAGCGAGGGGAGGGCGGATGCTTTCATTGACGTTGTTGACCGGAAAATACGTGCGCTTGCGCGGCGATCACAAATAGGCCGCACCCGCGAAGAACTGGCGGAAGGATTGCGAAGCTTTCCGGTAGGCCGGTACATCATCTTTTACCGCACCATGCCGAAAGGCATAGAGATAGTTCGCGTACTGCACGGCGCACGCGACCTGGACACTATTTTTCATGAGGACTATTGAGGGCAACAAAGCCGCCCACAGCTTCCGGCAGGCGGCTTTATCCTTTCCCTGGACCATGGGGCCGAGGGGTCTGCCATTGAGGGCTTGTTGCCGAAACGGATATGATGGGTATTTTGTGGAGAATTACCAAAAACTCAGAAATGAAGGTATCGAGTTAAAAGGCCTTTTCTGCCGAAAATTCAGAAGCTCTTATTTTTCGATTTGAGCAACGACCCCTCAATGGCAGACCCCGTTGCTACCCCGACTCTTAAAAGTTCACTTTGTACCAACGTTATATATTCTCATGACCCCAAGCCACACCCCCAAGGGTAACAGAGAAAATCTTTTTATATCAGATTACCAAAAAAGAAACCTCCTGTTAAGATATATAGGT
>Ga0187856_1001136_pt1 | contig 21954 bp, 16 predicted proteins | sample June2016WEW_8_40_FD_132443 | JGI IMG/M metagenome (GOLD analysis project Ga0187856, IMG submission 132443) | Peatland microbial communities from SPRUCE experiment site at the Marcell Experimental Forest, Minnesota, USA - June2016WEW_8_40 | ecosystem: Environmental > Terrestrial > Soil > Wetlands... | reverse complement strand
CAGCCAGTCCGGCGTCGCTTCATTGAAGGCGCCGAGCATGCGCGGCTTGTCGGCGCTGCCGGAGCGGCGCTGCAACAGCTCGGCCGCTTCCTCGCGGCCGTCGCGGCCGAAATATTTCTGCAGGATATAGACCATCGCCCACAGGTGCCGGCCTTCCTCGACGTTGACCTGAAAGACGTTGCGCAGGTCGTAGAGCGACGGCGCGGTCTTGCCGAGATGGCGCTGCTGCTCGACCGAGGCCGGTTCGGTGTCGCCCTGAATGACGACGAGGCGGCGCAGCATGGCGCGATACTCGCCGGGCACGTCCTGCCAGGCCGGTTCGCCATAGTGGCGGCCGAACGGAATCTTGCGATCCTCCTCGCTCGGGGCAAGCAGAATGCCCCAGCGATATTCCGGCATCTTCACATAGTCGAACTTCGCCCAGCCTTTCGGATCGACCGAGACCGCGGTGCGCAGATAGACCTGCGACTCTTGAAAACCCTGCGGTCCCATGTCCATCCACCAGTCGATATAGCCGGGATGCCAGCTCTCCAGCGCGCGCAGCACCTGCCGGTCTTCGGCGAGGTTGACGTTGTTCGGAATCTTGGTCGTGTAGTCGACGTTGTCGATTTTCATGGCTGGCTCCTTACCGGAGGACAGAGGACAGATGTCGGATGTCAGATGACGAAGTGGATCGCTTCCGTTCGTCGTCTTATCCGATCTCTGTCATCCGACCTCCGTCATCCAAACTCAAACCCTTCGGGTATCGAACACCGGCTTCTGGCCGGTGCCGTAACGCTTGAGCGCGCCTTCCTCGCCGATCGCGTTGGGTCGCTGGAAGATCCAGTTCTGCCACGCGCTCAGCCGGGCGAAGATTTTCGATTCCATCGTCTCCGGTCCGGCGAAGCGCAGATTGGCTTCAAGCCCGGTGAGGCTGTCGGGCGAAAAGCTGGCGCGCTCTTCGAGGAATACGCGCACCTCGTCATCCCAATCGATGTCGTCGAGCGCGAAGGTGATGAGACCGAGTTTTTGCGCGCGCTCGGCATCGAGCATTTTCTCGCGCTCGGCCTTGGCCGCTTCGAGATCGTTCGCATCGGCAAGAAACCGGCTGCCGAGCCGGGTAAGGCCGTTCGACATCGGATAAGCGCCGAAATTAGCTCCGGTCAGCACCATCGTGGCCGGCGGCTTGTTATCGCCGTCGCGCTGCCCGAGGAACATGTACGAGCGGTCGCTGGCGAAGGCGAGTTCGGCGAGCGTGCCGGCAAAGCAAGAGCCGGGTTCGATCAGCGTCACCAGCGAGCGCGAGGTGAGATCAATGCGCTTGAGCACCCGCTTCCAGAAGTGGCGGATTTCGCGCACCAGCCAATGGTCCTTATTGGCCTCGAGGAAATGTTCGTAGGCCACGACCTCGGCGGGATCGCCCGACGACTTGAACACGATCGCAGCGACATCGAACTCGTTGAGCCGGATATGCAGGATCGCGTCGTCGAGTTCGCGCGCGACTTGGAGCGGCCAGAACTCCGCCCCGAGCGCCGCCATGGCGTCGGCCGATGCGGGCGGCGGCGTGGCTGGCCCGCGCAGCATAATGGTGGCGATCCGACCCGCGCGGTCGAATGCGACGGAGAGCGAGCCATATTCGACGCCGCTCGACGTGAAGGTGCGCGTCAGCGGCGCGAGCGTGATGCCCTGCCCCGCCACGCCGCGGCGGGACTTCGCGGCAAACTCTCGCGCGCGTGCGGAAACTGCTGCTTCGAATTTCGAGCCCGGCACCACTTCATCGACCAGCCGCCACTCGACCGCGCGCTTACCCTTGACGCCCTCCTCGGTCGTGCAAAAGAAATCGGCATGGTCGCGGCGCACCTTGCGCTTGTCGGCGACGCGGGTGAGACCGCCGGTGCCGGGCAGCACCGCGAGCAGCGGCAATTCCGGCAAAGCGACCGCCGAAGAGCCGTCGTCCACCAGCATGATGTAGTCAGCCGCGAGGGCGAGCTCGTAGCCGCCGCCCGCGGCGGTGCCGTTGATCGCGCAGATGGTGGCGAGTCCGGAATTCTCGCTCAGATCCTCGATGCCATTGCGCGTCTCGTTGGTGAATTTGCAGAAGTTGACTTTGTGCGCGTGGCTCGCGCCGGCGAGCATGCGAATATTGGCGCCGGCGCAGAACACCCGCGGCTTGCCGGAGCGCAGCACCAGCGCGCGCACCTGCGGATGTTCGAAGCGCAGCCGCTCGATCGCGTCCGCGAGCTCGATATCGACGCCGAGATCGTAGGAGTTGAGCTTGAGATCGTAGCCCTCGAACAGCCCGCCCTTCTCGTCGACGTCCATGAACAGCGTGGCGATGTCGCCGTCGACCTTGAGCTTCCAATGGCGGTAGCGCGACGGCTCGGTCTGGAAATCGATCCGCGCTTTGCCGTTGGCCGGAGCATGTCCGGGAGCCCGTTCCGCGTCGGCCATCTCGCTCCTCGACCATTCCACCCGCGCGCCGACCCGCCCGTTCATCGGTGTTGGGGGTCGATGTATTATAATGCATCAGGATCGGCGCCCTGCCAAGCAATATTATGTATTATAATGCATCAGGCCACAACCCCAGAATCGGCTTCGCCGTCGGGGGAGTCGTTCGCCTTTACTGCGGCGACGGGGAGCCCGCGGGCAGCAGCGTCTGCCGTGGCTTCAGGAACGGCTTGAGCGCCGCATAGGGAATGATCGTCGGATTGAACGACTGGCCGTTTTCGCAGATCGCGATGGCGTGCGGGAAGCCCGTCACGCGAATGGCGAGGCCCGCCGCGATCGGATAGGCGTTGATCGAGACCGGTTGATCGCGGTCGCTTTGGTCGAGCATTTCTTTGATCACATCGCCGCACTCGGGCTCATCGTCTACGTGACGGGCGGCGATGCCGGCGCGGATCGACGCCATCCATAGCGCGTCAAACTTCGCCCGCTCCTTGGGGTCGGCGAGATCGAGCGCCCGGCCGAGACCCGACGAAGCGAGGTCGCCGGTATCGCCGGTTTTGCCGGCTTGGTCGCTATCGTCGCGCTCGGTGAGCTGAGCGCCGTCGCTAAGGTCAAAGACATAATCCTCGTCGACCAGGTTGGGATGCGCGCCGCCGCAGAAGACCATTTCCGTCCGCTCCAGCGTCAAAAGCCGGTCCGTCGCAAAGATCGGTTTCAGTTCGGTGGGGGAATCGCTCGTGGTGTCGGCGTTTTCCTTGTCAGCTTGAGCCAAGCGCTCGGCGCCGGCGCGCGCGTGCATTTCGCGCACGCCCTGGAGGCAATCGCGGTCCTGAAGCCGAAAGTAGCGTTGCAGCCGATCGAGCGTTGCGTTGACGGCATCGATATTAACGGGCTTCGGCGCCTTGACGAGCCGCGGCACGGTACTGCCGAATTGCGGATCGCGCATCAACCGGTACGACAACGGCCCGATCGTTTTCTCGGCGCGGTCGGCGACCAGGGCCGGCGCGGTCCGAAGCCAGCGCTCGCCATAGGCGCCGGGCGCATTCTGCTGGAAGAAGGAATCGGCTGATTCGTCGTCGCTCGACACACGGCTGAGCGCGATGGGACGCTCACGCTCGCCATGTGCGTCCTTCCATACGCCTTTGATCGCGCCGTTTGCGAAGGTGACCGACCAGGCGCCACTGACGAGGTCGGGCTGGTCCTTGACGTTGTCGGCTTCGATGGTCGGCGCCAGCGTCTCGACGATGCTCAAGTGATCGCCTTCCGCCGAAACGATCAGGCCAAGATCGTTGGTCTTTCCGACATAGAAATAGCGCGCGGCGTCCGGCGTCAGCGCAACGACGACGTGCGCCTTGCCGATGGTGCCTTCGTAGACACCCTGCCAAGGCGGCGGCTTCGGCTGAGCGAGGACGGGCAGTACAGACGCCGCGATGAGGCAGGCGCCGAGTACGAAGGCGGGCAGGCTCCGCTCAATCATCTCAGTGGTTGCTGCTCAGTGGTGCTACTTATGGGCAGAGGCAGGCGGCCGATCGGGTGAATGAGTTCCTGCGCGCTGCGATTGAATATCTATTACAGCGGATCAAGTCGCCATCGGTGAATAGGTGCCAAGCTCTCCTTCCTGATGGTTAAGCAAAAGCCTATTGATGAACGCGGCGACGGCGCTGAGCGTCGGCTCGGGAGCGTCCCGATGCGGCGAGTGGCGGGCGCCCGGCAGCACCGCCACCTCGACCGGGCAGAAGCATTCCTCTTTCGCCGCCTCGATCTGCTTGAGCGTGCCGTATTGATCCTCGGCGCCCTGCACGATCAGGATCGGCACGCGGATGTAGCCGAGCGCATCGGTAATGTCCCACTTTTGAAAATCGGGATCGAGCCACGGCTCGATCCAAGAACGGAACGCGCAGTCGACGTCGGCATGCCAGCGCTTGAGCTTTTCGCGCAAAGCGCCGGCCGCGAACGCCTCGCCCGCGCGGCGGATCTCCGCAAGCCCCATCTCCTCGGTGAAGAAATGCGGCGCCATAAGGACGAGGCCGCGCACGCGGTGATCCTGGATGCTGCCGGCGTAAATAGTCGCGATCGAGGCGCCGTCACTGTGGCCGAACAGGATGCCGCGCTTAAATCCGATCGCCGCGAGCACGCGCGGCAGCACGTCGAGCGCCTCCTCGTCCATGAAGGACAGCGAGGGCGGCAGCTTTGCCGGGCTCGACCTGCCGTAGCCCGCGCGCGAATAGACGAAGACGCCGACTCCCGTCGCCGACGCAAGCTGCTCCGGGAAGGCGCCCCACAGGCCGACGCAACCGAGGCCCTCGTGCAGCATCACGATGGTCGGCGCCGCATCGGGCCGCGGCCCGATCATGCGATATTCGAGCCGCATCGGGGAAAGGTCGAGAAAGCCTTCGTCGGGGAGCGCCATGGCGCCTACTTTGCTTGGCGTGCGGCATGCGGCCCGAGCCACGGCGTCACGATCCCCAGCAGCTTGGCGAAGCTTTTCTGGATGGCATCGCCCGACGTATCGACTTCGGCCTCGGCGCGGGCATAGTCGGCGCGGCGCGCTTCGAGGATCGCCATGAGGTCGGCCATGGCCTGCCGGTTCTGCGCCATGGGACGGAAATCACCCTGTGCCATGACGCGGCTCATATGATCTTCGGGCCGCGCCTTGATCCAAACCGTGTGGGTGTGGCGCAGGAGCAGAGCGTAAGTCTCGGGGTTTGCGACGATACCGCCCGCGGTGGTGATGATGGCGGCCTCGTGCTCGGCGATCACGCCTTCGAGCGCGCCGCGCTCGTGGCGGCGGAAAGTCGCCGTGCCGGCCATTTCGATCAAATCGGGAATGCTGGCGCCGTAATCCTCCTCGACGCGCCGGTCGAGCTCGATGAATGGCCAGCCGAGGTGTTGGGCCAGCATCCGGCCGAGCGTCGACTTGCCCGCGCCGCGCAGGCCGACCAGGGCAATGCGCCGGGCACGGTCGGCACCGGCGGACAGTACCAGACGCGCCTCGATCTCCTTGGCAAGCGCCGGCAATTCGCCTTCCGGCAGTTGCGCGACGAGATCGAGGATGGCGCCCAGCGCCGCGGTGCGCGCGCCCGTTTCCGGCAAGAGGGCAGCAATGGGAAGGTCGAGCGCCTGCGCGATCGCGCGCAGCACGCTGACGGATGGATTGCCGGCGCCGCTCTCGATCTGCGCCAGGTACCGCTCGGAAGTCAGCGACGCCTGCGCCAATTGCCGGCGCGTCATGCCGCGCTTGGCGCGGTTCTTTCGCACCCCGCGCCCGATCGCGGCGAGGAACGCGGCCGCGTAGGTAGCTTCGCTTGGCGGGGCGGGGACGGTCGATTTGCTTAACGCGGTCTTTGCTATCGGCTCGGCCACGGTCATCCGCTCTTATGCATTATAGTTCATGCGCTATAATGCACGCGCGGCCGGGAGATGGCAAGCTTCCGCCCCGCTCATCCGCGCTGCTTACTCGAAAATCTTCCGCCAGCCGCCATTTTGCGCCTCGCGCGGTTCGCTCTCCTCGGCCGCCTCGGGACCGGGATCGTCGGGCGCATGCACCAGCGGGATCACTGCTTCCGGCTTCGGTTGCGCCGGCCGGCCGCGCCCGCGGCGGCGGGCGGACGTGGCGGCGATGGGCGCGGCCGCAGCGGCCGGCGTTTCCGCTTTCGCAAGCGCCATCTGCGCAGTGCCGCCCTGCGGCTCGCTCGCGATCGCGACCGGCGCCGCGGCGGACGGCTCCGGCTCGATCACCAGCGCCGCGCCAGCTATGCCGGTGAGCGGAACGCGCCATTCGAAGGCATCGAGCCGGCCGCTCACCGGCGAGACCGGCAGCCAGCGATCGGAAACGTGGCCGTCGGCCGTCCATGCCGGATCGGGCGCGGCGTTGACCGCACGCGCGATCCATTCGCGGGCGCGGCCTTCGTCGTTGCGCTCGGCCCGCTCCAGCTCGGCCAGCAACAGCGCGACGCGCCTGGTCGGCGCCGCAAGATAGGGAGCGAGCGCGGCCCGTGCCTTGGCGTATTGCTGCGCATCGATCGCGGCGCGCGCCAGCGCCAGCGCCCCTTCGATATAGCCGAGCGCCTTTTTCGCCAACCCTTCGATGCGCTTGAGGCGGTCGCGCGCCGCGTCGCCGAAGCGAAGCTCGGAAAAAACCTGGGCGAGATCGGGATGCGGATTGGCCCGCCAGGCCTTGTCGAGAACGCGCGTCGCCTTGCGCAGCTCGCCGCCCTCGGCGAGCATGCGGCCGGCGAGCGCCGCCGCCGGCACCAGCGTCGGCGCGAGTTTTGCCGCTTCGAGCGCAAAGGCCTTGGCGTTGTCGCGGTCCGTCTCCTCCGCGGCGAGTGCGCGCGCAGTCAGCATCACCGCGCGCTGGCGGCGATAGCTCGCCTTGTCGAGCGCGCGCTTGTTGCCTTCGAGGAGCGCAAGCGCGCCGGCCCAATCGCCGGTCGCGCAGCGGAATTCGAGCACCGCCTTGCCGGCCCAGCCGAGCGAAGGGCTCACGCGCGCCGCCTCCTCGGCATAGGCGCGAGCGCTCGTGTGATCGTCCCGGCGCCGCGCCTCGATGAAGAGACCGCGCAGCCCGAGCGCCTTGGTATCGGCGCGGCTCGCCATGGCGCGGAAGGCGCGATCGGCCGCTTCGCGATCGCCGGCAAGCTGCGCCACCTGGGCGCTGAGCAGTAGCGCGAGCGGTTCGGCCGGCGCGATGCGTTTTGCTTCGGCCGTGTGCTTGCGCGCGGCGCCGACATCGCCGGCGCCGACGGCGATGAGCCCGCGCGAGATCGCCTCGTAGGCACGCTCACCGCGGCGACGGTGCAGGTGCGTACGCAAGATGAACGGTGAGCCCAGGATCGCGCGCAGGAGGCTCCAGAGAAGGGCAAGAACCACCATCGCCGCCAGCACCGCCGCGCCCAGAACCATGAGCGAGGTTTCGATGCGCCAGCCCTGCCAGGTGACGATAACGTCGCCCGGACGGTCGGCGAGCCAGGCCACGCCGAGCGCCAGCACGCCGACGACGATCAGGAATAAAACGACGCGGATCATTGCGGCGCCGGCCTGCCGAGCGCGGCGAGCGCGTCGGCGGCGATGCGCCGGCTCGCCGCGATGGCCGCTTCGCGCGCCTCGGCCTTCTTGGCCCAGTTTTCCGCGAGCGAGCGGGCGGCTTCCGGCAAGCGGCCGATATCGGCAAGCGCGGCGGCGATATCGCCGCGCGCGGCGTCGGCATTGATCCGCGCGATCATCGACGAAGCAGCATCGCCCGCCGGCGCATCGATCGGAGCGATGCGGACAAGCTTTTGCGCATTGGCCTGCAGCCGCCCCAGGAACGAGCCTCCGCTCGGCGCCGCGCCGGACGCTTGCAGCAAAGCCGGCGTGAGCATCGAAAGCTCGTGCGCAAGCGCGGGGGCGTCCGGTACGCCGTCGGCGGCGAATGGCTCGAGCGACGCGGTCGCGTTCTGGTCGGCGCCGAGCGATTTCGCCGCGGCAAGCTCGGCCTGGTACGGCGCGCCGCGCTCGACCGCGGCACGCAGCCCCTCGGTGGCGACAGTCAACCGCGCCGCGCGGTCGTCCGCGCTCGGCGTGCGGTGCGCTACGTCAGCGGAGAGCGATTTGACCGCGCTTTCGAGCGCCGCGATGCGGCTGTTGAGCGCGTCGACGTCGCTACGCTGGACGCCGGTCTGAGCGGCGTTCTTCGCCCCCTCCGCCGCAGCCTCTGCGGCTTTGGCCTGCGCCAGCGCGCTCTGGGACGCCGCAGCGACGTCATCGAGGCGGCGATTGAGGGCGGCAAGCGAGTCGCCGAGCGACTTCGTTTGGGCTTCCGCTGCCGCCACGCGGGCGGTGAGCGCCTGTTCGGGCCGCGGCGCTTGCAGCGCCTGCTGGATTTTATCGAGGCGGGATGAGATCTCGTCGGCTGAAGTGGCGTTTGCGCCCTGGGCGCTGGGCGGCGCTGCCGTCTCGTGCGACGGAACGAAGCCCGCAATCCAAAATCCGCCAATAATCGCGCCCACCGCGATCGCCCCGACGATGGCGCCAACGGCGTACGGCTTTCCGCTCCTGAGAAAATTCCGGCCTGCTCGCTCGCGCGGCGCATCTGCCTCCGCCATCCGATCCTTCGCCGCGTCTGCTGCAGCAGACTGCTGCGTCGAACCCGGTTCGTCGGGTTCGACTTCTTTCGCCGTTAGATCGATGGTCGGCGGCCGTCGGCGCGGTGTGCTGTCAGGCTCGCTCGTCATGCGCTCTCCAAGGCGAGCCGCCCGATTCGATTCTCCCGGCCGGCTCGCCGCCACGGCATAGTACGGGGGAGGGATTGCGGCAACACACCGGATCGACTGCGGACAAGCGACAGAATCACCCGGCTTAGAGCGAGGGAATGAGCTCGATCATGGCGGCCTCGACCGGCCGTGGGGCGATGCGGATGTCGGCGGCGCCGGCTTGCGCGAGCGGTTCCGCCACCTGGGCGGAAAGACAAAAATGGACGGGTTTTTTGACCGCGTCGTCGTGCAGGCTGGCGCCGTGCGTTGCAACAAGGAAAGCTTCCGCGCTGCGGCGTGAAAAATGCAACACGCCGTCGATGCCGCCTGCCAAGGCATCCGCCGCCGCGCGCGGGAGGACGGCCACGGCAACGGCGCGATAGATCAAGGTCGTGCGCACAATAAAGCCGTGGGCGGCAAGATCGCCGGCGAGGTCGCCGGAGCGGTTCGCGCCGGCAAGATAGAGGAGCGGCGCTCCGGGTTTGGTCCGCTGCGCGATGAGACGCGCGAGGTCGCCCACTTTGCCGTCGGCGGAGGTCACATCGGCGAAACCGGCCGTACGCATCGCTTGCGCGCTGCGCTCGCCGACCGCGAACGCCGGCAAAGATCGCAGTTCCGCGAAGCGTTTGTGCTGGACGATGGCCGGCGCCGCGTTGGCGCTGGTGACCAGGATCGCCGCCCACGGTCCGCTGCCGATCTCGGCATCTGCTACCGCCTCGATGCGCAGGAGCGGGGCGATAACCACCTCGTGGCCGCGGGCACGGAGTGCGGCGGCGGTGCGCTCCGCATCGGGCTCGGGCCGCGTCACCAGAAGCCGCACGGTCAAATCTGCACGAAAAAGTCGGCGCCGGCGCGATCCCGCAATTCGCGGCCGGCATCGGCGCCAAGCTCCGCCGCCTGTTCGCGACCGCCCTCGCGCAAAACCTCGAACGCCTCGCTGCCATCGGGCCTCACGATGATGCCGCGGAAGCGGACCATTTCCCCGCCCACGCTCGCATAGCCACCGATCGGCGTGCGGCAGGAGCCGTCGAGCACGGCGAGGAAGGCACGCTCAGTGGCAAGAGCGGTCGCCGTATCGGGGTCGTCGATCATGGCGACGAGCGCCCGCGTTGCGGCATCGTCCGCGCGGGTCTCGATCCCGATCGCGCCCTGGCCGACTGCCGGCAGGAACTCGTCGGGTTCGAGGATCGCGGTCGCCGCCGATAAGAGGCCAAGCCGCTTCAAGCCGGCGATGGCAAGGAGCGTCGCGTCCACTTCTCCGGCATCAAGCTTGCGCAGCCGCGTCTCCACATTGCCGCGCAGCGTCACGACCGCAATGTCCGGCCGCAACCGTTTCACCAAAGCCTGCCGCCGCGGCGATGCGGTGCCGACCACCGATCCCGGCGAAAGCTCGCGCAATGCCTTGACCTTGCGGCTGATGAACGCGTCGCGCACATCCTCACGCGGCAGGAAGCCCGCCAGCGAGAGGCCGGCCGCCAGGACGGTCGGAATATCCTTTGAGGAATGCACGGCGAGGTCGATGACGCCGGCAATGAGCGCGCCCTCGATCTCCTTGGTGAAGAGCCCCTTGCCCCCGGCTTCGTTGAGCGGCCGATCCTGGATGACGTCGCCAGTCGTACGGATGACTTTGATCTCGATCCGCTCGGCGTCGAAGCCCGCTGCCGCGGCGAGGCGGCTTCTCACCTCGCGCGCCTGCACCAGCGCGAGCGGGGAGCCGCGCGAGCCGATGCGCAGGATGGCGGTTCGGGTCGAGGATTGTGGCATGGGACCTTCAGGTGCTAGGCCGCCTATAATACACACATGGTGATCCTCGGCATCGAAACGACCTGCGACGAGACGGCCGCCGCCCTGGTCGAGCGGACCGCGGACGGACACGGCCGCATCTTGTCCAACATCGTTCTCTCGCAGATCAACGAGCATGCCGAATTCGGCGGCGTGGTGCCGGAGATTGCCGCCCGCGCCCATGTCGAGGCGCTCGATACCATCATCGCCAAGGCGATGAGCGAAGCGCAGTTTTCCTTCCCCGCCCTCGACGGCGTCGCCGCGGCCGCCGGGCCGGGCCTGATCGGGGGCCTTATCGTCGGCTTGACCATGGCCAAGGCGATCGCGCTCGTGCACGACAAGCCGCTGATCGCGGTCAATCACCTGGAGGCGCACGCGCTCACGGCGCGACTCACCGATGCGACGCCGTTTCCCTATTGCCTGTTTCTCGCTTCCGGCGGCCATACGCAAATCCTCGCCGTGCTCGGCGTGGGCGATTACCTGCGGCTCGGCGGGACGGTCGATGACGCGATCGGCGAAGCCTTCGACAAGACCGCAAAGCTGCTCGGCCTCGGCTTTCCCGGCGGCCCGCTGGTCGAGAAGGAGGCGGTGCGTGGCGACCCCAAGCGGTTTGCGCTGCCGCGACCCATGGCCGGGCGCCATGACGCCAATTTTTCCCTGTCCGGCCTCAAGACGGCGCTGCGCCTCGAAGCGGAGAAAATCGCGCCATTGAGCGATGCGGATGTCGCCGACCTCTGCGCCTCGTTCCAGCAGGCGGTGGTCGACGTCGTCATGGACCGGCTGCGCACGGGATTACGAATGTTCCGCGAGCGTGTCGGCACGCCTACGGCGCTCGTTTGCGCCGGCGGGGTGGCGGCCAACCAGGCGATCCGCAAGGTCTTGCACCGCGTCGCTTTCGAGGCCGGCACAGCGCTGGTGGCGCCGCCGCCGGCGCTGTGCACCGACAACGGCGCCATGATCGCCTGGGCCGGCGCCGAGCGGCTCGCGCTCGGTCTCACCGATTCGCTCGATTTCGCCCCCCGCGCGCGCTGGCCGCTCGAAGAGGTGACCAAGGCGGAGGTCGGTCATTCCGGAAGCCGCGAAGCGGCTGTCCGGAATCCATAACCACAGCCGTTGCAGAATTCGCGCGATCGGGGGTTATGGATTCCGGGCTCCTCGCTGAGTTTATCATCGGGCCGGCCACTTCGGGCCGGACCCGTTGGCTCGGCCCCGGAATGACGAATGAGCCTACTGCTCAAACCGCTCGATGAACCAGCGCAGCAGGCGCATCCAGACTTCATCCTTGCCGATGACATCCTCGATGCCGTGCTCGAGGTTGGGATTGTCGTTGACTTCCATGACGATGAAGCCGTTGTCGGTCTGCTTGATATCGACGCCGTAAAAGCCCTCGCCGATCGGCCGCGCGGCCCGTACGGCAACGTCGATCAACGCGGGCGGGGCCTGATCCAGGTCGAAGGTCTTGAAACCGCCCTCGCGCGCGGAGCCGTCGGAGCGATGCTTGACGATTTGCCAATGACCGCGGGCCATGCGGTATTGGCAGACGAACAGCGGCTCGCCGGCGAGCACGCCGACACGCCAGTCGAACTCGGTCGGCAGGAATTTCTGCGCCAGCAGCAGATCGGTCTCCTCGAACAATTCGTCGCAGACGCGCTTGAACTCGCTGAGCGTCTCGATCTTGTGCACGCCGCGCGAGAACGAGCCGTCCGGGATTTTCACCACCAGCGGCAGGCTCAGCTCATCGATGGCTTTGCCCAGGTCGGTGTCCTCGGCGATGATCACGGTCGGCGGCGTTGGCACCTGGTTCTGCCCCAAGAGCTCCATCAAAAAGACCTTGTTGGTGCAGCGGATCATCGAGATCGGATCGTCGATGACCGGCATGCCTTCCTGCCAGGCGCGGCGGGCAAAGCGGTAGGTGTGATTGTCGATCGACGTGGTTTCGCGGATGAACAGCCCGTCGAACTCGGCGAGTTCGGCGAGCTGGCGCTTGGTGATCGGCTCGACATCGACCGAGAGTTTCTCGGCGATCCGCGCAAAATACTTGATCGAGGCCGACGAGGAGGGCGCCATCTTCTCGTTCGGATCGTAGAGCACGGCGAGATCGTACTTGGCGACCGCGCGGGCCTTGGGATCGCGCCAGTCGCGCTTGGTGTGATTGTGCAGCGACTGGCGAAAAAACTCGGCTTCGCCGTTGGCGAGGCGGGTGATATTGCGCGGACGGATGCGGTCGATCGAAAGCCAGTCGCCCGGGTCCACGATCACTTCGAGCGCCGGGCAACGGAACCAGTCGAACAGGAGCCGCCCGAACGACTCGAAGCGGGCGTCGCGGGCGATGCCGAAACAGACGATGAGCCTGAGCTCGGCATCGGGCTGGAAGTCGGCGCGCCGGGCGCAGCGGTTGAGCTCATCCTCGAGCTCGGGGAGCGTGTGCTCGTAGAGCTTTTGCTCGCGCAGCTCCAGCATGGTTTCGACGGTCGGCACGACGCGATGGCCGCGCGCCTCGGCGAGCAGCGAGGCGTAATAGCCCTTCGACTGATAGGCGTAGGAGCGGGCGAGGTTGACGAGTTTCGGCCGCCCTATCTCGAACAGGCGAGGCCGCGCGAGGTACTCGGTCGTGGTGATGACCTTGTGCGGCGTCTCGGCGTTGGGCAGGTCGCGGGGCTGGTCGACGAGGATGACCCAGCCGGTCATGGATGGGTCCCTTTCCCGTGGAAAGCGGCGTGCAGAATTGGGCCGATCATGCGTGCGAGGTCAGGCAAGGCACGATTCGTCATAGCCGGAAACGAACCCAATAGCGACTGCGCCGTCTACGATGTCCACCATGAAAGCCGATTCGCGCGTTGGAGTCAGTCTATTCCACTGCAACGGCCGGACGACGCCGATGTTCCAGGCCGAGCGGCTTCTCGAAACGCAGAGCGTCGCCATGGTCGTCATAATAGTCGCGATGCCTGCCGAAAAGCCGGTAACCCGATTTTTCATAGCGCGCAATCGCCCGGGTGTTGTGCTCGTGGACTTCGAGGCGCATCGCCCGCCGATTGCGGCGCTTCGCCGTCTTCTCCGCCGCCGCCAGGAGGAGTGGCCCGACGCCGCGTTGGCTCACATGGGGGGCGACGGCGATGGAATAAAGCCGGGCGATGGTGGAGCGCGGTGGAAAAAGCACGAGCGCGTAGCCGGCGAGCTTGCCGCTCTCCTCGGCGACGATCAGCGCGGCGTTCGGCGAAGCGAGGAAGCGGCGGAGGCTTCGCCGCGACAGAAGATCGACGGTAAAGACCGATTTTTCGAGCGCAAGGAGCGCATCGAGATCGCTCATCCGGCCGCGGCGGAGATTGGCGGGAGCGGTCCGCTGGCGGGGGGGCCCAGTCACGGCGTACGTTCCTGTTCGATCCGCGCGATCATCGACTCCAGCCGCTCCAGCCGGTCGGCTTCGCCTGGCGGCTTGTCCCAACGCAGCCGGTTGATGCGCGGGAACCGCATTGCCAGCCCGGATTTGTGCCGGGTCGAGCGCTGCAGCCCCTCGAAGGCGACTTCAAGCACCAGGCCCTCATCCGGCTCGTGCACGACCTCGCGCACGGGGCCGAACCGGTCGATCGTATTGCGGCGCACGAAGCGGTCGATCTGCAACAGTTCCTCATCGGTGAAACCGAAATAGGCCTTGCCGACGGGAACCAACTCGTCCCCTTCGGCGCCGCGCGTCCAGACACCGAACGTGTAGTCGGAATAATACGAGGAGCGCTTGCCGTGGCCGCGTTGGGCGTACATCAGCACCGCATCGATGATGAAGGGGTCGCGCTTCCACTTCCACCACGGCCCTTTTGGCCGACCGGGGAGATAGGGCGCATCGCGCCGCTTGAGCATGATGCCTTCCACCCCGTCGGCATCGCCGCCGCCCCCGGCCGCCCCCGGATTCTTGCGCGCGGCGATGAGGTCGTCCCAGCTCGCGAAGGGAACAAGAGGAGAGAGATCGACGCGGGACTCGTCAAGCCGCGCGATGAAATGCTCGAGCCGCGCACGCCGCGCGGCGAACGGAAGCTGGCGCAAATCCTCCTCGCCGTCCGCGAGTAGGTCATAGGCGCGCAGATGGGCGGGAAACTCGGCCATGAGCTTGCTCGTGACGCTTTTGCGATTGAGCCGCTGCTGCAGCACATTGAAAGTTTGCACGCGGCCGTCGCGCATGATCAGCAGCTCGCCGTCGATCGCGCCTGGGAGCCGCAGTGCCTCGAGAAGATCGGGAAAGCTCTTGGAAATGTCCTCGCCGGTGCGCGAATAGAGCCGCGCAACCCCCACCCTACCCTCCCCCGCAAGCGGGGGAGGGTAGGGTGGGGGCGCGGCAACCGCCTGCACGCGGATGCCGTCCCATTTCCATTCGGCCATGAATTCGGCCGGGACGAGCGCGGCAAGCTCGGTGCCGTCGAGCGCATGCGCCAGCATCGGCGGCCGAAACGGCGCCGGATCGCCGCTCGCCGGCTCCTCGCCGCGGCCTTCGAGCCAAGCGAACAGCTCGGCGTAAGGCGGCGCGAGCCCGGGCCAAATGAGCTCGATTTTTTGCGCGTCCGTGGCGCCGAGCGCGGCGACCGCAGCTTTGGCGAGCCGCGCCGACACGCCGATGCGCAGTCCGCCGGTGACGAGCTTGATCAGCGCCCAGCGTCCGGTCTCGTCGAGCGCATCGAGCCAGCGCGCGAGCCGCGACGGCAACTCGATCTTGCCGAGGGTGGAGAGTGTCTCGATGACCGAGGTGAGGGTGAGTGATCCTTCTCCGCCCCCGCGAAGCGGGGGAGGGGGACCATGCGAAGCATGGTGGAGGGGGCTGGCTTGCTCAGCGCGCCTCGCACTTGCCCCTTCCGGCTCGCGGAGCCTGTCATCGGGCCGGCCACTTCGGGCCGGACCCGTTGGCTCGCCCCCTCCCCCGCAAGCGGGGGAGGATAAATTTGGCGCCGGCCACATCAGCGCGACGGTTTCGGAGAGGTCGCCGACATAATCGTAGGATAGTGCAAACAACACAGGGTCGGTGCGTTCGGCGATGAGATTGCGGATCAGGCCCGGCTTGGCATGGCGGAAGCTGAGCGCCCCGGTGAGCGCGGCGAGCGCCCAGCCGCGCTCGGGATCGGGCGTCGAGCGGAAATAATCCGTCATCAGCCGCAGCTTGTTGTTGCGGCCACTCTCGTAGGTGAGGCGGCCCAAAAGTTCGGCGAAGCGGTTCATGATCCTGAGCCGCTTTCCCCTCCCCCTTGTGGGGAGGGGTTAGGGGTGGGGGTTGCGAGGTTTTGCGCAAGCGTCGACTGGTGCGTCGCCTCCCGACCCCCCACCCCGCCCTCCCCCACAAGGGGGGAGGGAGAAGACTCATCCTCCTCCTCACCATAGCCCACGATATCGAGCGGCCGCGCCTTGAGGCCGCGCGTGACGCACCAGTGCACCAGCGCATCCTCCTGGCCGTGCGTGACCCAGATTTCGCCGGCGCCGGTCGCGGTGATGGTCGCGATAAGGCCATCCCAGTCGGCGTGATCGGAAATGACCAGCGGCAGCGCGACACCATGCTGGCGTGCCCGTGCGCGTATGCGCATCCAGCCCGACGCAAACGCGGTGACCGGATCCGGAAAGCGCCGGGTCCAGATGTCGCTCAGCGCCGAGGGCGGGCAGAGCGTGATCGTACCAGTAAGCTCCGCCTTGCTCGCGCCGTGCACCGCGCGCAATTCGCCGAGCACGATGCTGCGGCTTGCGTAATAGCGGGTGATGCTCTCCATGGCGCCGTGCAGGTAGATCGGCGCCTGGTAGCCGGCCTTGCGCAGAAGCGCGATCACGCGCTGCGCCTTGCCGAGCGAATAGGCGCCGACGAGATGCGCTCGCTCCGGGAACAGCACGACTGAGCGGAGCAGCTTGGCGATTTGCTGATCCGGATCGCCATGGCGGAACACCGGCAGGGCGAACGTCGCTTCGGTGATGAAGACGTCGCACGGGATGAGTTCGAACGGCGCGCAGGTCGGATCGGGGACGTTCTTGTAATCGCCGGAGGCGACGACGCGCAGGCCGTTCGCTTCGACCGCGATCTGCGCCGAGCCGAGCACATGGCCGGCGGGATGGAAGGTGACCGTCACGCCGCCGAGGTTCACGCTCTCGCCGTAGCAAATCGCCTGGGTCGTGCCGGCAAACTCCTCGCCATAGCGCAGCCGCATGAGATCGAGAGTTTCCTGCATGGCCAGCACCGCGCCATGACCGGCGCGCGCATGGTCGGAATGGGCGTGCGTGATCAGCGCCCGCGCTACCGGCCGTGTCGGGTCGATATGGAAGGAGCCGCGCTTGCAGCACACGCCGGCCGGCGTCGGCACCAGGATGTCTTCAGGACGCATGGAGAGTCATAAATAATCATTTCCGTTCGGGGCGCGAGCATACGATGACCGACACCGGCCCGCTCTTCGTCTCTTCCGGCGATCTCATCGCCGACCGGCGCTACAAGTGGGCGCTCGACCATGCCGCCCGCGGCGATTTCGCCGGCGCCGCCGATATTCTGGTGCAGGCGGTAGAACTCGCGCCCGTTTTCGCCACTGCCTGGTTCGCGCTCGGCACCATTCGCGAGCGGCTTGGGGATCAGGCCGGCGCCATCGTCGCGTTCAAAAAAGCCCGCGATGCGGACCCCGAGGATTATCACGGCGCCCGGCTCCAGCTTGCCCGCCTCGGTTCCGGCGACGCCTCCCCGGCGATGAGCGAAAGCTACGTCCGCCGGCTGTTCGACCAATATGCCGCGCGCTACGACGCCGCGCTTCAACACCTCGCCTATCGCGGGCCCGCGATCCTGCGTGAGGCGATCGAAAAGGTGATGCATGCGGCGGGACGGCCGCTTCGCTTTCCTTCCATACTCGATCTCGGCTGCGGCACCGGACTTGGCGGCGCCGCTTTTCGCTCCTTGGTCGATTGGCTCGTCGGCGTCGATCTTTCACCGGCGATGATCGCGCAGGCGAGGACGAAAGGCCTTTATGACCGCCTCGCCACCGCCGAATTGACCGATTTTCTCGCCGACGAGGCCGGCAATGCCGCGAAATATCACCTCGTCCTCGCCGCCGATGTCTTCGTTTATGTGAACGATCTGATGCCCATCGTGGCCGCGATCGCGCGCGTCCTTGCGCCCGGCAGTCTTTTCGCCTTCACGGTCGAAACCCATTCCGGCGACGGCGTGAAGCTGCTGCCGACGCTGCGCTATGCCCACGGCGAGGCCACCATACGTCGCGCGCTCGAAGATTCCGGCCTTACGCTCGCGTATCTTTCCGCGATTGCGGTGCGCAGCGAAAAGGGCGTGCCGGTCGATAGCCTCGTCGTGGTCGGTGAGAACCCATCCGCTCATTCCCGCGCAAGCGGGAATCCAGTACCTGAGGAAAGGAAAACAACTGGGTCCCCGCTTCCGCGGGGACGAGCGGAAAACTGAGGCACGATGACTGTCCTCGAACGCGCCGCGCTTCTGCCGGAGATTTTTGCACGCTGGTTCGCCAGCCGCGGCTGGACGCCGCGCGCACATCAACTCGATCTGCTGGCGAAGGCGCGCGCCGGCCGCTCGGTGCTGCTGATCGCGCCGACCGGCGGCGGCAAGACGCTGGCCGGATTTCTGCCGAGCTTGGTGGAGTTGAGTGGCGCGGCGGCGCGGTCTCATTTCTTGCCGCTTGCGCAGGCGGCTCCCTCCCCCCTTGCGGGGGAGGGTGGGGGTGAGGGGTCGGGAGGTAACGCACTGGCGTCGACGTTTGCGCGTTGCCTCGCGACCCCCACCCCCGACCCCTCCCCACAAGGGGGAGGGGAGGCGCGTGCGGCAACAGCGGAGAGACGCCGCCTTATCTCCATCGGCCGCGATGTTCGCCGCGAGGGCGGACTGCACACCCTCTACATCTCGCCGCTCAAGGCGCTCGCCGTCGATATCGCGCGCAACCTGGAAGCGCCGGTGGTCGAGATGGGCCTGCCGATCCGCATCGAGACGCGCACCGGCGATACGCCAAGCTCGAAGCGCCAGCGCCAGCGCCGCAACCCGCCGGAGATTTTACTCACGACGCCGGAGCAGCTTGCTCTGCTTCTTGCTTCAGCCGACGCGCCGTATCTGTTCGGCTCGCTCAAGCGCGTCATCCTCGACGAGCTGCATGCGCTGGTGACTTCGAAACGCGGCGATCTCCTCTCGCTCGGCCTCGCCCGGCTGTTTCGCCTCGCCCAAAACCTCACCAGCATCGGCCTCTCGGCGACCGTGGCGGAGCCCGAGGAACTCGCCCGTTTCATGGTGCCGCAGCGCGCCGGCGCCTCGAGCGAGGCGCGCGCCGATCTCATCCTTGCCGAAGGCGGCGCGCCGCCCGATGTCACCATGCTCGACACGCGCGAGCGGCTGCCCTGGGCCGGCCATTCGGCGCGCCACGCGCTCGACGAAATCTACCGGCTCATCAAGACGCACCGCACCACGCTCGTTTTCGTCAACACCCGCAGCCAGGCGGAAGGCATTTTCCAGGAACTCTGGCACATCAACGACGACAATCTGGCCATCGCGCTGCATCACGGTTCTCTCGACGTGGCGCAACGGCGCAAGGTCGAAGCGGCGATGGCGGCCGGCCGCCTGCGGGCGGTTGTCTGCACCTCTTCGCTCGATCTCGGCGTCGACTGGGGCGACGTCGACCTCGTCATCAATGTCGGCGCGCCGAAGGGCGCCTCGCGCATTCTCCAGCGCATCGGCCGCGCCAACCACCGCATGGACGAGCCGTCGAAGGGCGTGCTCGTTCCGGCGAACCGCTTCGAAGTGCTCGAATGTCGCGCCGCGCTCGACGCCATCGCCGAAAATGCGCAGGACACGCCGCCGTTGCGCATCGGCGCGCTCGACGTCCTGGCGCAGCACGTGCTGGGCTGCGCCTGCGGCGAGCCGTTCCGCAGCGATGAGCTTTACGCCGAGGTGAGGACGGCGGCCCCCTACGCGGACCTGACGCGGACGGATTTCGATGCCGTGGTCGATTTCGTGGCGACCGGCGGCTACGCGCTCAAGGCCTACGAGCGCTTTGCCCGCATCCGCCAGGGCAAGGACGGACGCTGGCGCATCACTCATCCCAATGTGGCGCAACGTTACCGGCTCAATGTCGGCACCATCGTCGAAGCCGACATGCTGAAAGTTCGCCTGGTGCGCTCGCGCGCCTCGAAGATGATTCCGCGCGGCGGCCGGCTCCTTGGCGAGGTCGAGGAATATTTCGTCGAGACCATGGTGCCCGGCGATACCTTCGTGTTCGCCGGAGAAATCCTCCAATACGAGGTTTTGGTCGAGGACGAGGTCTACGTCTCGCGCTCGGCTTCCGAAGACCCCAAGGTGCCGGCCTACGAGGGCGGAAAATTCCCGCTTTCCACCTATCTCGCCGCGCGCGTGCGCGCCATCGTCTCCGATTCACGCCAGTGGCATGCGCTGCCCGCGCAGGTGCGCGAGTGGCTCGAAATCCAAAAATGGCGTTCGCAGCTGCCGGGCGCCCGCGAGCTCTTGGTCGAAACGTTCCCGCGCGCCAACAAGCATTATCTCGTCTGCTATCCGTTCGAAGGGCGGCTGGCGCATCAGACGCTCGGCATGCTGCTGACCCGGCGGCTCGAGCGCGCGCGGCTCAAACCCATGGGCTTCGTCGCCAACGAATACGCGCTCGCCGTCTGGGGCCTCGGCGACGTCGCGTTGCACATTGCCCGCGGGGAGTTCGCGCTCGCCGCGCTCTTCGATGAAGACATGCTCGGCGACGACCTCGAAGCGTGGCTCGCCGAATCGGCGCTGATGAAGCGCACCTTCCGCAATTGCGCGATCATCGCCGGCCTGATCGAGCGCCGTTTCCCGGGTGAGGAAAAATCACGGCGGCAGGTCACGATCTCGACCGACCTCGTCTATGACGTACTGCGCAGCCACCAGCCCGACCACATGCTGTTGCGTGCCGCCCGCGCCGACGCCGCGACCGGCCTGCTCGACGTGCGCCGTCTCGCCGATATGCTCTCGCGCATCAGGGGCCGAATCGTTCATAAGGCGCTCGACCACGTGTCTCCGCTTGCCGTGCCGGTCATGCTCGAAATCGGCCGCGAGGCGGTTTACGGCGAGGCAGCCGATTCGCTGCTCGCCGAGGCGGCAGACGAATTGGTGAAGGAGGCAATGCAGTGAGGGGTGGCCCTTCTCCCGCTCATTCCCGCGCAAGCGGGAATCCAGACCTGGATCGCGAAGTTGCGCAATCTGCTGGGTCCCCGCTTTCGCGGGGACGAGCGGATCACGCGATCCCCCTCGCCGGCGCCACGCTCCTCGCCGATCCGGCCGGCGCGCTGTACTGGCCGGACGAAAAGCTGCTTGTCGTCGCCGATCTGCATCTGGAAAAAGGTTCGGCCTTCGCCGCGCGTGGTGTGTTGCTGCCGCCCTACGACACGGCAGCGACATTGGCCCGGCTGGCGCGCCTTATCGAGCGCTATTCGCCGCGTCTGTTGATCGCGCTCGGCGACAGCTTCCACGACGGCAACGGGCCGTTGCGCATGACCGGTGCCGACCGCGCAGTGCTCAAGCTGCTCCAGCACGGACGCGATTGGGTCTGGATCGCCGGCAATCACGATCCCGATCTCCCCGACGGCATCGGCGGCCGTTTCGCCGAAATTTTGGCGCTCGGCCCGCTGACCTTCCGCCACGAGCCTTTACGGAATTCGTGCGCTGGCGAGATTGCCGGCCACCTGCATCCGCTCGCGCGTGTGGCGCAGCGCGGGCGCGCGGTGAGGCGGCGCTGCTTCGCCAGCGACGGCAAGCGCCTCGTCATGCCGGCCTTCGGCGCCTATGCCGGCGGCCTCAACGTACGCGACCGTGCGATTTGGGCTTTGTTCGGCACACTCGCCTTCACCGCCCACATGCTCGGTGCGAGCCGGCTCTATGCCGTCGCCGCGGAACGGTGCCTGCCGGATTGAAGATCAGTCTCGCCGGAACGCCACGCTGGCGATCCAGCCGGTCAACAGCGCCATCATGGCGGTCGCCAGCCCATAAAGCAGGCCGTGCTCGCGCGCGGCATTGACCACGAACTGCTCGAAGCCGACCTTGACGATCTCGAAAGCCGAATCGGTATGCGCGATCAGATTGCCGTCGGCAAACAGCTTGACGTCGACATTGTAGCTGCCGATGGGCACCTGTGCCGGCAGCGAGATCGCGGCGCGGAACAGGGTCGGCGTGAGCAAGGTCACCGCATTCGGCTGTTCGCTGTAGAGGCCGCGCTCCCGCATCAGCCGCACCAGCGCGGCGCGGAACGGGTCGTTGCTCACCTCGCCGATATCGTTGTTGATCAATTCCGGAAACGGCGTATTGGCGATCCCGAGCTGCAGCCGCCGCTCGTTCTCGGCGCTGGTGATGGCGTCGAGCGGACGGCTCGTGAGAACGGCGAGGTAAGAGGGCGGATCGACAAAAGTGCGCGACGCGGTGTTCACCCAGATGCCGAGCACGCGCTGCTTGCGCCGCGTGCGCAGCGGTTCCCGAGGCCCGATGATGGTCGCGACGATATCGTAGGGCCCGTGTCGCCCGATGGTGGTG
>Ga0187856_1001133_pt1 | contig 22013 bp, 17 predicted proteins | sample June2016WEW_8_40_FD_132443 | JGI IMG/M metagenome (GOLD analysis project Ga0187856, IMG submission 132443) | Peatland microbial communities from SPRUCE experiment site at the Marcell Experimental Forest, Minnesota, USA - June2016WEW_8_40 | ecosystem: Environmental > Terrestrial > Soil > Wetlands... | reverse complement strand
TTAGTCCAAACCTCCGCGCCTTACGGGCGCGGCTCGCGCTCAGCGGAGCGCGCTCGCCTGTCGGCGTTCCACCACGGCGCTTGCTGCAGCGACCGAACGCCACAGCTCAGCTCCAGCTACGCGCTTCCTGGGACCTGGTCGGGGCGCACGATCCCGATGGTTCGAAAGATCGTGCACGTTTTTCGCGGGCGTTACCCGCTCCTTCCTGTCCCAGTCCAGCGACATGAGTCGCAGACCGGTCATCGTGCCGGCCGGGCGTATCCGCCGGAGCCGCCCGAGAGCGGAGGTGACGAGCCCCCACCCGCGGGAACCGCTCCCGCTCCGTCAACCGGTGTCGCAGGCTGGCGTCCTTTCGGTGAGCGAGATTCGCGGCTTGTAACGGAAGTGGGGACGGATGTCAAGAGGGTCGCCATATAGGTGACTACCGGAGGCCTATGGTACTATTCACTCAAGGATAGGCGGACCATGGCGAAGAGTGTTCTCGCTTTAATCAACCCGGCGATGCTCGTGTGGGCACGTGAGAGTGCACACCTGACACCGGAGGCTGCTGCACATTCCGCCGGGATACCGGCCGAGAAATTGACCGCCTGCGAGGAGAGTAAAGCGCAGCTGACGTTCGCTCAGCTCATGAAGATCGCGCAAGCCTACAAGCGGCCTGTGAGTCTATTCTATTTAAAGACCCCGCCGGCGGGTTGGACACCCATCAAGGACTTCCGACGCGTACGCGATGCCGAGGGTGGTTTCTCTCCCCGATTGACATATGCCATCAGACTCGCGCGTGAGCGCCGCGAACTAGCGTTGAGCCTGCGCGAGGAGTTGAACGAACCGGTGCAGCAATTTCGCCTGAGTGCAACCGTCAGGGCCGATATTGAAGACCTGGGAAACCGAATTCGGACGTTTCTCGGAATATCCGATGCCCAACAACAGCGCTGGGGGAGAAGGGCATTCGACGGCTGGCGCATTGCAATGGAAGCCAAAGACATCCTGGTGTTTGTAGTACCGCGCCTCCCAATAGATGAAATGCGTGGCATTGCGGTTGCAGAAGCGCAGATGCCGCTGATCCTCGTTAACGCCAGGGATAGGACCAACGGGCGAACGTTCACACTCCTCCACGAATTCTGTCACCTCGTCGTCCGCCAAAGTGGTGTCAGCGGCATTGGCGGCGACAGCGATGATGCTCCAAGCGCCACAGTGGAAACATTCTGTAACGCTGTGGCAGCGGCGACGCTCATGCCTAAGGATTGGATTCTCAGTGAGGTATTAGTGGTGCGAAAGGGTGCTACCAAGACGTGGAGCGATGACGAATTGGATGCGCTCGCGCTGCGCTTCGGAGTAAGTCCTGAAGCCGTATTGCGTCGACTTTTGACACTCGGCCGCACAAACAAGACATTTTACGAAGGCAAGCGGCCCGCGTTTATGAAACGCTACGAAGACCTAAGTGAAGAGACCTCCAGCGGCGGCCCCGCGTACCACCTTCAGGTCCTTAGCCAATTGGGCCGCGCGTTCACGCGGCTCATCTTCCAAGGCTACTACGAGCGCCGCCTCACCCTGCGCGATGTCTCTCAACATCTCAACATGCAGGTGAAGTACGTACCTGCCATGGAGAGCGCCGCATTTGGTTTCAAAAGCAGTGCTGCGTGATGGCGGCGTATTGCATCGATACCAGTGCACTAATCGCGGCTTGGTACGAGCGGTACAAGCCAAATCGTTTTCCGAAATTGTGGTCTCAGTTTCACCAGCTCATCGCGGATGGTCGTCTGGTTTCCTCCCCACTCGTCCATGCTGAATGCCATCACCGGTCACCAGAACTTCATGAGTGGCTGGCCGACAGGAAAGAAATGTTTGTGGCGGTCGATGAGTTGGTTCAGGGTCAGGTCGACTTTATCGTGAACACCTATACCGGACTTGTCACAGCAGGGAATGAAAAATTTGCTGCTGATCCTTTTGTAATTGCGCTTGCCAAGGTGAATGGCCACACGGTGATAACCGAAGAAACCGGACCCGATAGCCTGCGAAAGATTCCCGGCGTCTGTCGCGCGATGAATGTGCCATGCATCAATCTCGCTCAGCTTATTGATGCAGAAGATTGGGTGCTCGGTTAGCCTCGCGGGCCGTAGGGCGCAATAGCAAAGCGTATTGCGCCGCACTGGTAGTGATTGGCGGATTACGCTTCTAATCCGCCTTACGGGCTTTGGCGAGGCGGATCACTTCGGCTTCCGGAGCCAGCGTGTCGGGATCGCCCGCCTCCAGCGCGCGCTTGTACCAGAGGATCAGCTCGCGGGTGAGATAGATGCCGTCGAACGCCTCGCGGTCCTTGCGTTCGACGATCGGGAACGTGGAGAGGATGTAGCGGATGTCGTCCTCGTCGGTGACGCCGTAGAGAATGAAATAAAGGGCGTCGAGCCGCGCCCGCAGGTGCCGCCGCTCGGCTTCGTTCCAGATGATCGGCGGCTTCACCGTGCCGTCTTTGTTGACGTAGCCCATATCGCGTGCGAACGGGGCCATGTCACGCGCGGTGTAGGTGAGACGGAGCACGTGATCCTTGATGATTTCCGCAGCGCTCTGTTTGCCGAAGCGGAACTCGTATTGTTTGGGCATGAGGACGGGAAGTTGTTCGACAATGAACCAATTGAGACTTGTGCTCATCACCTTTGATCGACACACGAAATCAAATACAATCGCGTTGAAGTTTGCTGCAATGGGACAAAGGGTGCCCATTTCATCAGTCGCGAGTAGTGGGGCTTTGTTTCCGAAACCTGATTTGGGGACGAGGGCTCCTATTGCAGTTCGCACGTCCGTTGCGCGCGCAATATCGCGAAATGCAAATCCCCATTCGTGCGGATACGGCCAGACAACATCATCGCTCCTTATCCAATATTGTGCATCCGGAACATAATCTGGCTTGCTCAAATCGGTAATGCTCGTTGTGTCACTTGTTGCTGGATTAAACACGTTCTCATCACTGACCTCTACTGAAGCTGCTCGATGGTTGAATTGGTGGATCATTCGACCAACGTAGAGCGGCACCCATTCCCGCTCGCCCTTGCGCCAGCGGCCGAGGTCCGATGGATAGGCGCCCTCCTTCTCCAACCGCTCGCGCGTCCAAAACAGGTGACTGTCGTTGGTCATGTCGAACATACGCAAGTATCGCACCGGCCATGTCTTCTTCTCGGCGCCGTTCGAGTGGTCCACGAGCACCGGGAGGCGGCGATAAATCGCTGTCGTCAGTTCGGCATCGCGCTTGGTGCGGAAGATCGGCGCGGTGCCGGTATTCGGATTAACGAGTAAGAAGTCCTTTGGCGTTAGTGAAAATAACTGCTCTGCGCTCGCCTCCTCGGGAGATGAGTGCAAAAAGAATGCGCATTCCGTCTTGGGAAACACGCGTTTTGGACCGCCACAAATAAAGGTGCAAAACTTGAAAGAGTTATGTACGTCAGGAAAAAAAATGCCGCGGTTCTCGAAATCGAACAGACATTGCACGCGGCCCGCGGTCGCGACTTTGCGAAAAAAGGCCGATGCGCCAAAGTCGGAGGCGATGCCCGACGGCGTCAACAGTCCGGCGATACCATCCGGCTTGATCAACGCCTGCGCGCGCTCGACGAACAGCGAATAGACGTTGATGTCGCCGCGCGAAAGCAGCGGATAATCGCCGCCCCGGCGCGCGCGCTCCATGGCGGTCTCGGCGAGCGATGAGGCGCGCTCGTATTGCGCGATCAGCGGATCGCCCGCGGCCTTCATCTTGGCGATCAGCCGCTTGCGGTCGGCGGCGCGGGCCTGGTGCGCCACTTCCGGCGCGCGGGCGGCGAACCATTCGACCTCCTGCATCTTCATGCGGTCCCACGGCGGATTGCCGATCACCGCGTCAAAACCGCCGTCGGGCTCGGCGCTGGTCCAGTTCCTCCACACGCCGGGAAAGGCGATTTGCCAGTGCAGGAATTTTTGCTCTGCCGCGCGCTCGTGCGCCCGCCGGATAAGTCCGCTCAGCGCGAGATAGTCACGCGCCGTTCCGGCCCCGCCAAACTCGCGCATTTGAAGCTGCTCGGCCCCGCCCTCGTGAAATAATTTCAGCGCTTCATCGGTGAGATGCGCAGGCCGGTCCGGAGGCTGCAAACCGCCGAGGACCGCGAGAGACGGTCCAAAAGCGCCATCGAGTGTCGCTCGCAAGGCGGCTTTCTCGTCGTCGGTCAATTCCAGCCATTTACGCGCGTGCCAAAAATCGAGGAAGCGCCGCAATGGCTCAGTCCTCTGTTGCACCCCCTCAAATTCGTGAGCGCTGGCCTTCACTTCCGCAATATCGACGTCGCTCCAGTCTTCGATCCGGTGCATGCCTGCGATGGCGCCTTCCGCCTTGCGAACGGCATCGCTGATGAAGAGCGTGTTCTCCGCGGCCAATTCGTCCAGCGCCTTGCGCACCCATTCGCCGTAGAGCGAGTCGCCGCATTTGAGGTGATGATCGAGGAATGACAGCGGGGCGCCGGCGGTGAAGGTGTGCAGCCACAGCGCGACCTTGGCGAGCTCCACTGCCATCGGATTTTTGTCCACGCCGTAAACGCAACGCTTGAGGACAAAACGCTTGATCAGATTCTTGTCGGCGAGTTGATCGTCGCGGATGATCCATCCGTGGGCCTCGGCTTCGGCGCGGATTCGCGCCCACACGTCGGCGAGGCGACGCACCAGCGGCGAAACATAATCGGTCCAAGCCACCTCGTGGCGCGCCTCGATCATCAAAGTGATCACGCGCTCGGCGAGATAGTCTACCAGCGACACCAGGAAGTGCCCCGACCCCATGGCCGGATCGACGACTTTGAGGTTGAGCACCGCCTCGGCCGGATCGAGCTTGTAGAGTTCTTCGAGCCGAATTTCGACGCGCCGCCTGTCACCCGCCAACTCGGACGCGCGCTTGATAAAGGCCGCGTGCTTTTCCTCGACCAGCGGACCGATCGTGCGCTCGATGATGAGCTTTACCAGCTCGTCCGGCGTATAGTAACTGCCGGAGCCCTTGCGCGCGAACGGATTGAGGCGGACGTCGATGCCGGCGGGTTTATCCGGGGCGACGATAGGCTCGTGTTCGAGCAGCCGCTCGTAGATCGAGCCGAGCTGCTGCACCGAGAGATCGCGGAAGTTGATGCGCACGCGACGCCCGGCTTTTTCCGTCCGGGCAAGGCGGTCGAGCAACGGCGCGAAATCGGCATCGGGAAGGACGGCGCGGTCGAGGAGTTCCGTCGCCGGCGTTTTGTCGGAAAACAGGCCGCCATTATAAGGCGGTACGCCAAGCGTGTCGTCGCCCTCGTCAATGGTGACGAAGAGCTGCGCGCAGACGCCCGCATAGGTCTTGCGCCGTCCGCTCAGCTTTGTGCCGGCATCGACGCGCTCGGCGACTTCGTCGCGCAGACGCGAGAGACCGCCGTAATTCGGATCGCGCTTAGGCAGCAGGTCGCGATCCTCGGCGTAGAGTGCAAACAGAAGACGATACAGCAGCGTCAACGCGGCTTCGCGCAAAGTGGCGAGATAGGCTGCGGTAACGGGGTTGGGCGCCTGCACGTCGGCACGCACCAGGGCGCGCAAAAGATCGGGAAACACTCCCTCGAAGACAACGCTGGCGAGGTTCTGCCGGACCTTGGCTTCCCATTCGCGGCCTTCCGCCAGCGCGATTTGATGAAACGTGCGGCCGTCGGCGCTCGGCAGAAACGCGTCGCGCCGAAACATCAGCCAGAACAGCGTCAGAAGGTGTTCGCGCCAAGCGCCGTCGCTCTGGAAGACCGGCGGACGGACGGAGACATCGAGGTCGCCCTGAGTCCCCGGCACGGCCAGTACCCATCCGATATCGATCTCAAAAAATTCTTCGAGCCGCGATTTTGCGCCCTGATAGTAGAGCCGCCAATACCGACCGTTGGTCAGGCAGCCCCACCGCACCTTCCGGTCGGACTGGGTCTCGGCGCGGGAGAGGTAGCGAAGGATCTGCCCGGACGGCGTTTCGTCAGCGCCCGCGCCAGAGCCGCGGCGGTCCAGATCGATCGCCCATGCCTTGGCGTCGCCGACCGCGATTGCCAACGGATAGCGCTCGCTGGCCGTACGCCTGCGATCCGCCTGAGCGAAGTCTTCCGGCGTGCCGAAAAAGAGATAGTCCGGAACGTTCGCGCGGCCTTTGGTCTCCAGCCGCTCCTGGACCCAATAGCAGCCGTCCCATCCGAGACTCTGCAGAATCGGCTTGACGATCCGGTCCTCGGTTTGCGCCTCGTTGAGCCGCGGCGGATCGGCAACGTCCTTGACGATGGCTTGCAACACCTTGCGGAACGCGGCCAAAGCCTCCGGCGTAATGCTGCGCCAAGCCTCCGTGCCACGGATGCCCTCGTTCAGGAAATCTTCGGTGAACAGCGTCCCTTGCGGCATGCAGCGAATCCGCCTCGGCTCGCGTACATAGCATGCGCATCAGCTAAGTGGGGACAGAGGAAACCGATTCGCGCTGGCTCATCGAAGTCGAAACGGCAAGCGGCCCGAATATCGACGCCTGCGTTGCAGCTCAACCGCCGCACGCCCCCTCCACCACCCTTCGCTCGCTAACGCGAGCTTCGGCATAGCCGACGCTTTGCGTCGGCGTTCTTTATGTAAAGTACGGCGGCCGGGAGGCCGCCTATGCCCCCTCCCCCACTACGCTACGCGGGGGCGGATGAGGGTTACCGCTTGGAGAACTGGAAGCTCCGGCGCGCCTTGGCCTTGCCGTACTTCTTGCGCTCGACCACGCGCGGATCGCGGGTCAGGAAGCCGCCGCGCTTGAGGACTGGGCGCAGATCGGGCTCGTGTCGCATCAGCGCCTTGGACAGGCCGTGGCGTACCGCGCCGGCCTGACCCGAAAGCCCGCCGCCCGAGACCGTGCACACCACGTCGTATTGCCCCTTGCGGTTGGCGGCGACCAGCGGCTGGTCGATCAGCATGCGCAGCACCGGCCGGGCAAAATAGGTTTCCACCGGCCGGGTGTTGACGACGATCTTGCCGCCGCCGAGCTTGATCCATACCCGCGCCACCGCGTCCTTGCGCTTGCCGGTGGCATAGGCGCGCCCCTGCTTGTCGAGCTTTTGCACGTATTTCGGTGGCGGCGGCGCCGCCGCCGGCTTGAGCGTCGACAGCTCCTCGAGCGCCTGTATCGTCTCGGCCATCAGGCGCTCCTCTTGTTCTTGCGGTTCATGGCGGCAATGTCGAGCTGTTCGGGCTGCTGTGCCGCGTGCGGATGCTCGGCATTCGGGTAGACCCTGAGATTGCCGAACTGGCGGCGGCCGAGCGGGCCGTGGGGCAGCATGCGCTCCACCGCCTTCTCGACGATCCGCTCGGGAAAGCGGCCGGTCAGGATCGACTTGGCGGTGCGTTCCTTGATGCCGCCGATATAGCCGGTGTGCTTGTAATAGACCTTCTGCTCGACCTTGCGGCCGGTCAGCACGACCTTGGCGGCGTTGATGACGATGACGTTGTCGCCGCAATCGACGTGGGGGGTGAAGGTCGGCTTGTGCTTGCCGCGCAGCCGCATCGCCACGATCGAGGCGAGCCGGCCGACGACGAGCCCGTCGGCATCGATCATGATCCACTTCTTGTCGACTTCGGCGGGCTTGGCCGAATAGGTTTTCATTTCCGCATCCGTTTGGGGAAAGCGTCGCATTGACCCGACGCGCTGCGCGGCTATTTAGCCGCGGCATGTCCACAGGTCAATGCGGCGTGCGGGTATTTTGGCTATATCTCAAGGATTTGGGTCGGAGGTATTATATCACCTGCCGGGTGGGATCGAGTAGGTGGCCGTCGCATGGGCGACCAGCTCTTCCTCGCCCTCCGAGCGAATGCCGATCTCTCCGACCGCCAGCCGCTTGCCCAGCTTGATCAACCGCGCCTCGGCCAAAATGTCCCGCGCCGCCGGCTTCTTGAGAAAATTGATGCTCAGATTGGTGGTTACGGTCAGCGGCACCCAGCCGATCGTCGCCAGGATGGCGACATAGATCGTGAAATCGGCTAGCATCATCATGGTGGTGCCAGCAATCGTGCCGCCCGGACGCAGCGATTGCCGCTCGAAACGCTTCCGCACCCGGCAACCGCCATGCCAGACCTCTTCAATGGACAAGCCGCCCTGTGCGCTAAACAATTCGGGAAACTCGGCGCCCAGCAGGCGCTCGAGCTCCTTGACCGAGAGTTTCGGCGCCGCCATGTCCTTCATGCCCCCTGCTCCCCCGTTGCGGATCGGATACAATGCGACTGGTAGACTTGTCAGTAGACTTGTCAGTAGGCTTGCCAATCCGCACGGCAGGACCGGACCCGAGGACCGAACCGATGCACGCCCAACCCGCCACTGTCGCCACTGTCGCCGCGGCCGCCGACTCTTCGCTGATCCTTTTGCGCGAGGACATAGCTAGCGTCGCCGTGCTCACGCTCAACCGGCCGCAGGCGCGCAACAGCCTTTCCGAGGCGATGCTGGAGGCGCTCGGCGATGCGCTCACCGCAATCGCGCACGATGACAGCGTGCGCGCGGTCGTCCTCGCCGCCAATGGCCCCGCCTTCTCCGCCGGCCACGACCTCAAAGAGCTCAACCAGCACCGCGCCGATGAGGATCGCGGCCGCGCCTATTTCAAGCACATTATGACCATGTGCAGCGCGGTGATGCAGCAGATCGTCACGCTGCCGCAACCGGTCATCGCCGCGGTGCAGGCCACGGCCACCGCGGCCGGCTGCCAATTGGTGGCGAGCTGCGATCTCGCGGTCGCCTCGCGCGCCGCCAAGTTTGCCACGCCCGGTGTCAATATCGGCCTGTTCTGCTCGACGCCCATGGTCGCGCTGTCGCGCAACGTCCCGCGCAAAGCTGCGATGGAGATGCTGCTCACCGGCGAGATGATCTCAGCCGAGGAAGCCTCGCGCATCGGCCTTGTCAACCGCGTGGTTGCACCCGGCAGCGAGCGCGATGAAGCGCTCGATCTCGCGAAAAAAATCGCCACGAAATCAACCTTGACTGTCAAAGTCGGCAAGGAGGCGTTCTATCGCCAGCTCGAAATGCCGCTCGCCGAGGCTTACAAGTACACATCGGAAGTGATGGTCGAAAACATGCTGGCGCGTGACGCCGAGGAAGGTATTGGCGCTTTCATCGAGAAACGCCAGCCGAAATGGGAGGACCGCTGACGTTCGGCGCTGGCGATGAACCACGATTCTTATTCGGACGACTACATCCGCGGCATTCTCAATACCGTGAAGTCGATCGCGATGGTCGGCGCCTCGAAGAAGCAGAACCGCCCGAGCTACTTCGCCTTCAAGTACCTGCTCGAACACGGCTACACGATGATTCCGGTCAACGCCGGTCATGCCGGCGAAGATTTGCTCGGCCGCCGGATCTACGCGCGGCTTGCCGACGTTCCCGAGCCGATCGACATGGTCGATATTTTTCGCGGCTCGCGCTTTGCGCTGCCGATCGTTGAGGAAGCGCTCGCGCTAAAACAGCGGCCGCAAGTGATCTGGATGCAGCTCGGCATCCGCAACGATGAAGCGGCGGCGCTTGCCGAGGCCAACGGCTTGAAAGTCGTGATGAACCGCTGCCCGAAGATCGAATACGGCCGCCTGTCGTCGGAGATCGGCTGGATGGGCGTCAATACCCGCACCATCACATCGAGAAAAGCGACGATCGGCGGCATCCAGCGCCTGTCGCTTAACCGCACGTCCGCGCGTGGCGGCGCGACCGAGGCCGCCGCCGCCGCCGCCGAACGCGCCGAGCGCGAGGAAGGCGGAACCTGAAGCCATCTGTAAAAGAAAATAAGTTTCCGCCACCGCCGCGCCCCGACAGCGCGGCGGTTGCTTGTTAACGCAACGACATTTCCGCGCCTTGACGGCCCCGGCGGCTCCTATAAACCGGAAGCGCTCCTTCCCGACACCAGGATCGTAAGGATCGGCCGATGACCGAACGCATTCCGGGCTTTTCCACGCTCGCCGTCCACGCCGGCGCACAGCCCGATCCCACGACCGGCGCGCGCGCGACGCCGATCTACCAGACCACCTCCTATGTATTCGAAAGCGTCGACCACGCCGCCTCGCTGTTCGGCCTGCAGACTTTCGGCAACATCTATACGCGCATCGGCAACCCGACCAACGCGGTGCTCGAGGAGCGCGTCGCCGCGCTTGAAGGCGGCACGGCCGGGCTGGCGGCGGCGTCCGGCCATGCGGCGCAGGTCCTCGTCTTTCACTGTCTGCTGCAACCGGGCGACGAGTTCGTGGCTTCGAAGAAGCTCTACGGCGGCTCGATCAACCAGTTCAATCACGCGTTCAAGAATTTCGGCTGGAACGTCATCTGGGCGGACCCCGACGACATCTCCTCGTTCGAGCGCGCCATCTCACCGAAGACCAAGGCGATCTTCACCGAGTCGATCGCGAACCCGGGCGGCGTCATCACCGACATGGCGGCGGTTTCACAAATTGCGAGGCGCGCGGGCGTGCCCTATATCGTCGACAACACGCTGGCGACGCCGTATCTGTGCAAGCCGATCGATCACGGCGCCGACATCGTGGTGCATTCGCTGACCAAATTTCTCGGCGGCCACGGCAATTCGATCGGCGGCCTCATCGTCGATGCCGGCACCTTCAACTGGTCGCGCGAGCGGCGCTACCCGATGCTGTGCGAGCCGCGCCCGGAATATCACGGCATCGTGCTGCACGAGACGTTCGGCAATTTCGCCTTCGCCATCGCCTGCCGGGTGCTGGCGCTGCGCGACATCGGGCCGGCGCTGTCGCCGTTCAATGCCTTCCTCATCCTCACCGGCATCGAGACGCTGCCGCTGCGCATGCGCAAGCATTGCGACAATGCGCTCGTGGTCGCCGAATGGATCGCCGCGCATCCCAAGGTGGCCTGGGTGAGCTATCCGGGGCTCCCCGGCGACCGCTATCACAACCTCGCGAAAAAATACTGCCCGCTGGGCGCCGGCGCGGTGTTCACCTTTGGCCTCAAGGGCGGCTATGACGCGGGCGTCAAACTCGTCTCCAACGTCAAATTGTTCTCGCACCTCGCCAATATCGGCGACACCCGCTCGCTGATCATCCACCCCGCCTCGACCACGCACAAGCAGCTCTCCGACGCCCAGAAGATCCAGGCCGGCGCCGGCCCCGACGTGGTGCGGCTCTCGATCGGGATCGAGGACCAGGAAGACATCATCGCCGACCTCGAACAGGCGCTGGCGGACTGAGCCGTCATTCCGGGGCGCGCCCAACGGGTCCGGCCTCCGGCCGGCCCGATGACAGGCTCCGGCGCGAGCCCGGAATCCATAGTCACAGTCGGTCAAGTCAAGTACTCAGCGTTCGTTCTGCGACGTTTGTGGTTATGCACTCCGGGCTCGCGGCCTCTGGCCGCGCCCCGGAATGACGAATGCGACGCTTGGCGACGCCCGCGGCCTGCATGGCCGCCGCGGTGAGCACCAGCATTGCCATCGCCTGGTGCAGGAGCGCAACGGCAAGCGGCACCCGCAACAGCAGCGTCATCACCCCCAGCGCCACTTGCAGCGTGACCGCGGCGAACAGCACAAAGGCGCCGGTGCGCGCCGGCCCCGTCTTCACCGTGCGCGCGACGTCGAGTGCGTACAACAGCGCGCAGATAAAGACCGCATCGGCGAGTATCCGGTGTTCGAACTGCACCGTAAGCTTGTTCTCGAAAAAATTTCGCCACAGCGGCGTGTCGAAGAAAAGCCGCGCTGCATCCGGCGCGAAAGCGCCGTCGATCAGCGGCCATGTGTTGTACACGTAGCCGGCGCGTAATCCGGCGACGAGTGCGCCGAGATAGATTTCCGCCAACACCAGAACCAGGAGGCCGATGGCGCCGGCGCGGATGCGGGCCCCCTCCCTCCCCTCCCCCACATGCGGAGAAGAATTGGCAGCGGCAAACCGCCGATCGCCCAGAAGCTGCGCCGTCCAGATGAGCGCCACATAGATCGCACAGGCGAGGATGAGATGGGTGGCGAGGCGGTATTGCGAGACTTCGACCCGATCGGCGAGGCCGGAGGCCACCATCCACCAGCCGACGACACCTTGCAGCGCGCCAAGCCCGAAGATGAACCAAAGCCGCGGACGTAACGCCGGCGCCACCCAGCCGCGCCACAGGAACCACAGAAACGGAATGAGAAACGCCACGCCGATCAGCCGGCCCAGCAGCCGATGCGCCCATTCCCACCAATAGATCGTCTTGAATTCAGTGAGGCTCATGGGAAATTTGAGCGCGCGGTATTGCGGAATGGCCTGATATTTTTCGAACGCGGCCTGCCACTCCGTCGCGCCGAGCGGCGGCAGCGTACCCATGACCGGCTTCCACTCGGTGATCGAGAGGCCGGATTCGGTGAGCCGCGTGGCGCCGCCGACCAGCACCACGGCGAGCACCAGCGCGGCGACGGCGTAGAGCCACAGCCGGATCGCGCGGGTATGAAAATCGAGTGTTGCCGGCATCGTCGATCGCTTGTGGCGGGCGCGCGGACCATATAGTGCTGCCCCCTGCCCTCGCAACCGACCTGATGTCGCTTGTGATACCACCTTTGCCATGCCGCTCCGCCTGCGCAAATTCATCGGCGCCATTGCGCTGTTCGTGCTCGTGATCGCGTGGGCGCTCGTCGCCATGGCGCTGGCACAGGTTCCCTCCATCCGCGACAACGCCATCGCGGCCACGCTTTATTACGTGATCGCCGGCCTCGGCTGGGTGCTGCCGGCGATGCCCTTGGTGCGCTGGATGAGCAGATGACGATGACAGATGTCGGATGTCAGAGATCAGACATCCGGCTTATTAAGCCGCCTCTTGGCGGCGAAAGCCATTCCACATCGCGGTCGCCGAACCGGATAAGAGCACGCGCACGTAGCGCAGCTGCTGGTACTCGCCGTTGAGCGAAATGCGCGGCAGCGCGGTCAGGCGCTCGCTGTGCGAGGCAAACAGCACGCCCGGCCGCGTCGTCACCGCGGTCTTGAGGCCGAGCTTTGCCGCGATCTGAAATTCGCGCGGCCCGGCCGAGCTAGCGTCGCCGAACGGATACGCCAGATGCTGCGGCCGCACTGCCAGCGCGGCCTCGATCACCGAGCGGCTCAAATCCATTTCCGAGCCCACGGTTTGCGCCGGCAGCTTCGCCAGCATCGGGTGATTGACCGTATGCGCGCCGATGGTCACCAGCGGGTCGGCGGCGAGTTGCGCGAGCTCTTCCCAGCTCATGCACAAATCCTTGCAGAACGCCGCGATGTCCACCTGATAACAGGCCGCGAGGTTGCGCACGATGTCGCGTATCTCGGTTTCCGTCGGCCGGCTGCGCAGCCACCAATAAAGCTCGTCGTAAAGCGCGCGCTTCTCGGCGACGCTTGCGCAAGCGAAGGTGCGGTTGCGGCCGTCGATCTGCAGACCGATATGGTCATTGCGCGCGAGCACCGCTTCGAGCGCGAGCCACCAAAACTCGCCGAGCCGGTCGGGGAAGCTCGTGGCCACGTAGACGGCAAACGGCACGCCGGACTCCTTGAGGATCGGATAGGCGTGTTGCAGCGTGTCGCGATAGCCGTCGTCGAAGGTGAGGCAGACAAAGCGCCGGGCAAAATCGCCGGCAATCATGCGGCGGTGCATCTCGTCGAGGCTGACGAGGTCGACGCGCGAGCGGCGCAGAAGTTTGATCACGCGGGCAAAAAAACGCGGCGTGATCTCTAGCAGACGATTGGGCTGGAAGCGGTCGGGCCGCGGCGGGCGCACGTGGTGCAACGTCAAAATGACGCCGACGCCGCCGATGAAAGGCCTTAGCGCAAAGTACGCGCCGCTGAAATAAAGCGATTCCAGTCCGCCGCGGATGATCGTCTGTCTGAGCCCGGCCACGGATGGGGTCCTTGCTGCCGGCCGCACTATTCCAGCCCTTCGTTGATAATCCTTTGCCGGGGGCCTGGCAGGGCCCTCGATGAGCGAGATTCGTGGGCCTGTAACTTCAATAGGGACAATTGTCAAGGGTCGTCACGATATTGGCGACGAGGCGGCGTTGAAGCCGCGATGCCGAGCTTCGCGCTTCATTTTGTCGAGGACCTTGCGCTATCGCCCTTAGGCGCAGACCATGCGGCTCCGTTACGCCATATTCACGCCGGTTCGGGAGTCTTCTGGGGGATCCCGGCTCATCTATTCGCTCAGGCATCACATGCCCGCCAGTTCATATTGGTCATGGATAGTGATTGCTGCTATGTTGGTGGCGGTAGTGCCGACTGGATACGATATTTATTTGAGAATACGAACACCGGTTTCGCCGCCCACTATCATTCACGATCCGCCAACAGCCGAAGACATAGCCAAGGCGACAGAGCCGATTAAAAAGGAATTAGATGCCGCCAATAGCCGGTTGGCCTCAATCACTGGTGATCGAGACAATCTAAGCCAGCAACTAGACGCCTTGCGTCAGAAACCAGCGCATGCGTCGGCCGACGAAATGGCCAAGGCAACCGCGTCAATTCAGAAACAATTGGATGCCGTTACGCGGCAACGAGATGCGGCCTTGTCCGATGCGGTGACTTTAAGGCGACGGGTGCAACAATTGGAAGCGGTGCCTCATGCCGCGTCAGCTCCGCCGCCTGCCGCCGGCATATCAAAAGTCTATACGCAAAGGACGATAGCTGAATTAAGGGGGTTTTATGAAGGGCCCACAGCTTTGCAGGGCGATGTTTTCATGGCGGATGAAAAAGGGAAATGGATAGAGACAAGAGATGTCAGAATACAAGGCATCGGAACGAGCGGCGTTCTCTTGCTGAAAAAAGACAATAGCGGCTTTCAATGTACGTTTGACGATACATCGAAAACTAAACTCAGCACACTTCGCGTCGGCAATATTATTAAAACAATAACTGGCAAAATCAGCCAGAATCAAAACGGCCAGCTCATTTATCTCGAAGACTGCGAACTTCGTGATTAGCCCTCCGATGGACAAACGCTTGGCAAGTCCGCAGGGGCTGCGCCATGATGGTGCCGATGGTACTGACTATAGACGCGCCGCCGGCGGCGTGGCGCACGTTGCGCGGGCGAGGATGTAAAGGACGCTACGCCGCCGCCGCCGCCGCCGCGGCTTTGGGCGCGGCGGCCTTAGGCGCGACAGCGGGCGCGGCCGCGTCGGGGCGACCGGCGACGAGAAGCGTGACGTTGTCGAATCCCGCTTCCAAGAGGCGCTCGCGCGCCTTTGCCGTTGCGAGATTCGCCAGCGTTTCGACGAGCAGGATGGCGTGGGAGGCAAGGCGAGCGATGGCCGCCATCTCCGGCCCGCCGAGCACGCCCGCATCGATGACGACGTGGGCATAGGTGTAGGCCAGCGCGTCGAAGTTTTTTTCCATGCCGGGCGCGGACAAGATGGCGCCCCGATCCGCGCCCGCCCGCCCGGCAACGATGAGATTGAGGCCCGAAGACTTGTCCTTGGTGATGATGTCGCCGAACGACGCCGTCCCGGCGCCAAGTTCCTTAAGCCCGGCGGCCGCCGGATCGCCGGAAATTTCCTTGATCGCGGCATCGCCCGAACCGAGCCCGACCAGCACGACGCGCGCATCCTTGGCGAGGGAGCGCGCGAACTTGATCGCAATTCCGCTGGTATCCAGTTGCGGCGCGGCGCCGAAGAACGCGATCTGGCTGCCGGCGACGCCCTCCTGACGCAAGTTGTGGGCGAATTCCTCGATGGCGCTGACGGGAATCCCGGCGGGTTGCGGCCCCTTCACGACGGAAGCGATGCGGGCCGCCAAAGAATCGATCACGGCCGGACGCCGTCCCGTCGCCGCGGCGGCGGCGGTTGCCGCGGCGCGGGGGGCGCGGGGGGCGCGAACCGGTCCCCCCATCGTCCCGCCCATCGGGTTCGCCAGCAGCTCGCGGGTCAAAACCATGCCGGAACTGAGCACCATCGTCGCCAGCGCCGCGATCAGCACGGTCGGCAGCGTTTTCGGATAGGCCGGCACGTTCGACACCGTGGCGCGCGAAATCACCCGCGCATCGGGCGGCGCGGAATTGATGGTGTCGCGCGCGCTCGCCTCGCGGTATTTGGCCAGATACGATTCGAGCAAATCGCGCTGCGACTTGGCGTCGCGTTCGAGCGCGCGTAATTGGATATCCTCCTCGTTGGTGGTCACCGCCTGGCCCTTGAGCTGGTCGAAGTTCGCCAGTTGCGCCTCTTCGCGCGCGTCGGCGAGCTTGGAATCGTTTTCCAGCGAGCGCGCCATCGTCTCCGCTTCCGACCTGATCTGTTTGTCGAGGTCGTCGAGTTGCGCCTTCAATTCCTTGATGCGCGGATGGTTGTCGAGGAGCGAGGAGGATTGCTCGGCCAGCTGCGCGCGCAACGTCACGCGCTGCTCGGAAAGCCGGCGAATAAGCTCGGAATTGAGGATGTCGGAGGACTCGATCGGCTCTCCGGACTTCAGCATTTCGCGAATGAGCTTGGCCTTGGCCTGGGCGTCGGCTTTTTGCGCACGCGCGGCGGCGAGCTGCGCGTTGAGGTCGCCGAGCTGTTGTGCCGAAAGCGTGGTGCCGTTGGGGCCGACCAGGAGATTGGATTTGGCGCGGAACGCTTCGACCTTCGCTTCGGCCTCCGCCACCTTCTTGCGTATCGACTCGATCTCGCCGCCGAGCCATTGCCCGGCGCTGCGCGCCTGGTCCTGCTTGGCCACCTGCTGCCGCTCGAGATAGGCGTCGGCGATGGCGTTGGCGACGCGCGCGGCGAGTTCGGGATTCTCCGACAGAAAATCGATGACGATGACGCGCGATTTGTCCACCGGGTAGACGCTGAGCCGGTCGTAATAGGCTTCGAGCACGCGCTCTTGCGGCGTCATGCTCATCGGGTTCTTGATGAAGCCGAAGAAGCCGAGCAGCGCCTTGACCAGCGATATTCCGCCGAGCGCCGGATCGAATTCGGGGCGGTCGCCAAGCTTGAGCTTGGCGATCACTTCGCTGGCGAGGTCGCGCGAAAGGATGAGCTGCGCCTGGCTGGTCACCGCTTCCTGGTCGACGATGCCGCGGTCGATGATGTCCTTGTCGGCGTCCGGGCGGAGGAAAACATTGTCGCGCCCGACGATGAGGACACGCGACTCCGAGAGATATTTGGGCGGGATCAATACCACTACGGCGAGCGTGAGCAGAGCGACGATGATGGTCGGGCGCAGAATTTTCAATCGATGGCGCCAGAGCGCCGCGCCGAGCGCCGGCAGGTCGAAATCCGCGTCGATGAATTGCCCCCGCAACGAAGGCTGGGGCGACTGTGACGCCACGCGCATTTCGCGGCTCCTACCGACGAACTAAAACACCGACGCCGATAACAGACGATTAAGGTTGCTATCCGGTTAAGGTGCCTCCTCCCGACTCCCCCGCCAGCGGGAGAGAAAAAGATCAGGAGGACGGATCGCGTCCGGGACGCAAGATCCGGGACGCAAGTCAGGCTTTTTTAACCCCGGCACGGCTCAATCGGACTTAATTCTCTGCTGCGACTTTTAAGGATTCGCTCCATGGGCGATGTGCGGCCCGCCGTGTCGATGCAAGCCGCCGCCACCGCATCGGCCGATACCGCGATGCACACGGCCGCAGCCGGGACGCCGCACACCGCGTTCGCCCCGGCGAGTCTGAAGATTTTGCACATTTTGCGGGCGCCGCTCGGCGGCCTGTTTCGCCACGTGCTCGACGTCGCGCGCGGCCAATCCGAGCGCGGCCATCGCGTCGGCCTCATTGTCGACTCTATGACCGGCGGGGCGCGCGCCGACGCCGCTCTCGCCGAGCTTGCGCCGCAGCTCGCGCTCGGTTTGCTGCGCGTGGCGATCACCCGCGAGCTCAGTGCGTACGATGTCCATGCGCTGCGCGTGATTTCGCGGCGGATCAAGCTCGCCGGCCCCGACGTGCTCCATGGTCACGGCGCCAAGGGCGCCGCCTTGGCGCGGCTGGCGCCGAGCGCGTCCAGCGCGATCCGCGTCTATACGCCCCACGGCGGCTCCCTGGTCTATTGTCCGGGCACCTTCAGAGGCGCCTTCTATCGCAAGCTGGAATGGCTGCTGCGTTGGCGCACCGACCTGTTTCTGTTCGAAAGCAGCTACGTGGCCGACTTGTTTCGGTCCGAGATCGGCCGGCCGCGCGCGATGGTGCGCATCGTGCGCAACGGCGTCGGCGATACCGAGTTCGCGCCGGTCACGGTGCGCGCCGATGCGACGGATATCGTCTGCGTCGGCGAATTGCGGCCGGTCAAGGCGATCGATGTCCTCATCGAAGCGCTGGCGATCCTGCGGCAATCCGGCCGGCTCGTGAGCGCGACCATTGCCGGCGAAGGGCCGCAAGGCGCGGAACTCAAGGCCCAGGCGGAGCGGCTTGGGATCGCCGACCAGGTCCGCTTCGTCGGCTATCGGCCGGCGCGCGAGGCCTTCGCCATGGGGCGCATGCTGGTCATTCCCTCGCGCGCCGAGTCGCTGCCCTACATCGTGCTCGAGGCGGCCGCTGCCGGAATGCCGATCATCGCCACCAGCGTCGGCGGTATCCCGGAAATCTTCGGTCCCCAGGCCGCACATCTCATTGCGCCTGACGATGTGGGCGCGCTTGTCGGCGCGATCAGCGCGGCGCTCGATGCTCCGGCGCAGGAAAAGCGCGTCGCGCAGCTGGTCAAATGGCGGGTACGCAACGAGTTCTCGTCGACCGCGATGGTGGACGGCGGCATAGCAGCCTATCGCGAGGCGATCGCCATGCGACAACTCGCGCAATTCACCTAACCAATTTTTGAACTTTATTCACTATTTTGCCGCTCAGACTGCCTGCGGAGCGTTTGCCCGCCCGGGTGCGGGCAACAAAACGCGTGTCAAACATGTCCGAGCGCGAACACGGTACGATTTTCGAGGCGGCTTCCGCGGTCTTTTCGGCAGTGTCGGCGATGCCGCGCGCCGGCCCGCGACCGACCGCGGCACCGATGCTCTCTTCCGCCGCGCTGGAAGTCGCCGCGCAGCCTTACGAGCCCGCCTATTCGCCGATCGTGCTGGCAGGCCTGGTGCGCGTGATCGAAGTTGCGCTGGTGGCGCTGGTCGGGTTCGCCGTCTATGCCTGTTACGTGGTCCCCGCCCACGGCTTCGCCTGGTATTACTTCGGCGCCATCCTCGGCATCGCACTTCTTGCCATGCTGGCATTCCAGGTGGCCGATATCTATCAAGTCCAGGCCTTCCGCGGGCATGAAAAGCAGTACATGCGGCTCGCCTCGGCCTGGTCCGTGGTGTTTTTGATCGCCATCAGCGCGTCATTCTTCGCCAAGGCCGGCGACCAGTTCTCCCGGGCGTGGCTCGGCAGCTTCTATGTGCTCGGGCTGTTCACCTTGATCGGCTTCCGGCGCGCGCTGTTTCTCCTGGTACGCCGCTGGACGCGGGAAGGCAGGCTCGACCGCCGCACCGTCGTGGTCGGCGCCGACGACAACGGCTATTCGCTCATCCGTTCGCTTGCCTCGCAGCGCGATTCCGACGTGCGTGTCATCGGCGTGTTCGACGATCGCGGCGACGACCGCAGTCCCGCAAGCTGCACCGGCGTTGCCAAACTCGGCACCGTCGACGACCTGGTGGAGTTCGCCCGCCATACCCGCGTCGACCTGGTGATCTTCTCGCTGCCGATCTCGGCGGAAAGCCGCATCCTGCAGATGCTCAAGAAGCTCTGGGTGTTGCCGGTCGACATCCGCCTCTCCGCGCACACCAACAAGCTGCGCTATCGCCCGCGCTCCTATTCCTACGTCGGCGACGTTCCGGTGCTCGATATTTTCGACAAGCCGATTGCGGACTGGGACGTGGTGATGAAATGGCTGTTCGACAAGGTCGTCGGATCGCTGGCGCTGATCTGTGCTGCGCCGATCATGCTCATTATCGCCATCGCCATCAAACTCGACAGCCGCGGTCCGGTGTTCTTCAAGCAGAAGCGCTACGGCTTCAACAACGAGCTCATCGAAATCTACAAGTTCCGCTCGATCTATGCCGATCAAACAGACTTAACCGCCAGCCAGCTCGTCACCGCCGGCGATCCGCGGGTGACGCGGGTCGGCCGCTTCATCCGCAAGACCAGCCTCGACGAACTGCCGCAACTCTTCAACGTCGTGTTCGCCGGCAACCTGTCGCTGGTCGGCCCGCGCCCGCATGCCATGCACGCCAAGGCCGAAAACCGCCTCTACGACGAGGCGGTGGACGGCTATTTTGCCCGCCACCGCGTCAAGCCGGGCATTACCGGCTGGGCGCAGATCCACGGCTGGCGCGGCGGGACCGACAGCCAGGAGAAAATCCAGCGCCGCGTCGAACACGACCTCTACTACATCGAGAACTGGTCGATTTTGCTCGACCTGTACATCCTGGCGCAAACGCCGTTCGCGCTGATCCGCTCGGAGAATGCCTATTGACCGAGATGCGCAGGCCGGCGGCGGCCTTTGCCGATGGCGAAAATTCCGGCGCGGAGGCGGCCGCGGCGCTGCCGCAGCGGCTGTTGAATATCGTCCTGTTCGTCGCGGTGCTCACCAGCTCCGTTGCCTTCATCGAGCCGTCGCCGCACGATGCCTTGATGGGCGTGCTGCTGCTCATGTGCATCGGCGCGCGCGTGCGCTTCGATCGCAAGCTCGCCCCGCTCCTGGTGCTGCTGACGATCTGGCTCGTCGGCGGCTGTCTATCGCTGATTCAGGTCGGCGACCAGGAACAGACCATCCAGTACGTCGGAACGTCGTTCTATTTGGGACTGGCGGCGATGATGTTCGCCTGCCTGTTCTGCGATGGAAATCTGGTGCGGCTGGCGATCCTGCGCCGTGGCTATATCCTCGCCGCACTGATCGCCACGGCAGCGGGTTACATCGGTTTCTTCCATCTCATTCCCGGCTCCGACATATTTCTCGCCAATGACCGGGTCAGCGCGACGTTCAAGGACCCAAACGTCTACGGGCCGTTTCTGATCTTTCCGCTCATGTTGCTGCTGATCGGTCTGATAACGCGCGGCATCCGGCTCTCCACTCTTCTCATCATTGCCGCTCTTTTAGGCGGCCTGTTTTTGAGCTTTTCGCGCGGCGCCTGGGGACACTTCGCAATCTCCGCCGCGGTCGCGATCGGCCTCCTGCTCATCACCACGCCGGACCCGCGCATGCGCGCACGCTTTGTGATGTTCAGCGTCATCGCCGCGATCGGGATGGTGCTGCTCGTGGTCGCCATGATGTCGATCGATTCCGTCCATAACCTGTTCTTGGAGCGCGCCAAAGCGATCCAGCCCTACGACGTCGGCCCGGGCGGCCGATTCTGGGAACAAAAACTCGCGCTTAGCGTCATCCTCGATCATCCGAACGGCATGGGTCCCTTCGAGTTCAGCCGCGTCTATGGCATGCAGCAGCATGACGCCTACATGCAAGGTTTTCTGGTCTATGGCTGGCTCGGCGGCGCCGCCTATTTGACCATCGTCGCGGTCACATTGGCGATCGGGCTGGGAGCGGTGCTGCTGCCGACGCCGTGGCAAAACTACCTCATCGCCGCCTATGCGGGCTTCGTCGGCGAAGCGGGCGAAGGCCTGATCGTGGACACCGATCACTGGCGCCACTTTTTTCTCCTCCTCGGCCTGATCTGGGGGCTGACCGCGGCGACGATCAATTTCCGCCGCCGCGACGTGTCGGAGCCCGGTTTCGCCGAAAGCGCGGCGATGGTGCCGAGCCCGCTCTAAGTTGAGATGAGCCCGGCGAGGCCAAGCGCGCAAGGCGTTGCGGCGAACCCGAAGTCCTTATTCTGCGGATATCGCGATGCTGCTCGCGCGCGACTTAAAAGCGCGGGCTTATAAATGCGCAGCCACATGCGGATTGATGCGAGCTTGGTGAAGGCGAAGCAGCACGATCAACAGCACACCGGCATTTCTGCAAGTGCACGCTAACCGGACATAAGGCGGACATCGCGGAACCGACGCGATTGACCGAACGCGGGCACGCCGCCAACGACAAGGCGCACCGCGGTGAACCCGTTCACGGCGCCTGCGTCCCAATCCCGGCGGCCTTGATGATCGGCCACCACTTTTCGATCTCAGCCTTTTGGCATGTGGC
>Ga0187856_1001131_pt1 | contig 22019 bp, 15 predicted proteins | sample June2016WEW_8_40_FD_132443 | JGI IMG/M metagenome (GOLD analysis project Ga0187856, IMG submission 132443) | Peatland microbial communities from SPRUCE experiment site at the Marcell Experimental Forest, Minnesota, USA - June2016WEW_8_40 | ecosystem: Environmental > Terrestrial > Soil > Wetlands... | reverse complement strand
GGCACTTCTCAATGAGTGCGGCATCGGGGGGGAGCGCGTGGCCATGTACAACCTCTCATCCGCGCAGGGACAGCGCTTTGCAGAGATCGCACGGGAGATGACGGAAAAGATAAGGGCCCTGGGGGCAAATCCCATTAAGAAGCATGGCGTAGAGCGGAGAGCGGAGAGCGTCAAGAGCGGAGAGCAGAGGACACAGTGCGCAGAATAAGAAGGCGAAAATTCTTTTTCTTGGTTTTTACGCCATGCGCTATGCTCGATGCTGCGACAGAAGGAGACATACAATGATAGTAGCAAATAGGAAGCCCTTCGAAGAGATCGTCGAAATGGTGAAGCCGTACCGAAAGATACTCCTCCTTGGCTGCAACGAGTGTGTGACCGTCTGTGCAACGGGAGGGTCGAAAGAAGTGGCGGTCTTGGCCTCGGAGTTGAGACTTTACCGGGAGAAGGAAGGGCAGCCCGTCGAGATTACGGAGCACACCCTCGAACGGAACTGTGACCCCGAGTATGTTGAGAGCTTGAGGCCCATGGTTGGCGATTACGAGGTGGTGATGTCGATGGCCTGCGGCTGCGGGATCCAGTTCGTAGGCGAGCATTACAAAGAGAAGCTTGTGCTTCCTGCGGTCAACACGACCTTTGACGGGGTCGCTGAGGAGCAGGGGGTCTGGGCGGAGCGTTGTCTCGGCTGCGGCAACTGCATCCTCGACAAGACGCTCGGCATATGCCCGGTCACTCGGTGCGCCAAGAGCCTTTTTAACGGGCCTTGCGGTGGTTCCACGGGGGGCAAGTGTGAGGTAAATAAGGATACGCCATGTGGCTGGCAGCTTATAGTCGACCGGTTAAAAGAGATGAATTTGATGGAAAAGTACATGGAGATCCAGCCGTTGAAAGATTGGTCAACAAGCCATGGTGGAGGACCGAGGAAAAGGGTGAGGGAGGATTTGAAGCTATGAGCGCGAGCAACCTTGAAAGAGTGCTGAAGAGCGGGAGTTTTGCCGTTACCGGCGAATGTGGGCCTCCTCGGGGCGCAGATGCGGAAGTGATACGAAAGAAAGGAGCACACTTGAAGGGCTATGTCGACGGTGTGAATGTGACGGACAACCAGACGAGCGTTGTCCGGATGTCGAGCTTCGCCTCAAGCCTTGTACTGAAAGAGATGGGTTTCGATCCCATCATGCAGATGGTCTGCAGGGACAGGAACAGGATCGCCATTCAGAGCGACGTGTTAGGGGCTGCGGCGCTTGGTATTAATAACCTCTTGTGCCTTTCCGGTGACCACCAGAAGTTCGGCGACCATCCCACGGCAAAGAACGTCTATGATATCGACTCGATGCAGCTCATCCAGACGCTCAAACGTTTGCGGGACGAGGGGAAATTTCTGGGAGGTGAAGAGGTGAAGGGCAGGCCGGACATGTTCATCGGTTGCGCTGAGAACCCCTTTGCAGACCCCTTCGAGATAAGGGCCATGAGACTGGCAAAGAAAGCGGCCGCCGGGGCCCAGTTTGTCCAGACGCAATGCATCTTCAATCTCGACAAGTTCGAGAAGTGGATGGAGATGGTGCGCGACCTGGGAGTCCACGAAAAGATCTATATCCTTGCAGGCATCACGCCCTGTAAGTCGATCGGCATGGCGCGTTACATGAAGACGTCCGTGCCCGGCATGGACGTGCCTGATGCGTTGATCGACCGTCTCAAAGGTGTCTCCAAGGAAAAGGTGTCCGAAGAGGGTATCAAGATCGCTGTCGAGACGATCCAGCGGGTGAGGGCGATAAAAGGTGTCGCCGGTGTCCACCTCATGGCCATCGAGTGGGAAGAGAGGGTCCCCGAGATGGTCCAGGCGGCGGGCCTCTATCCAAGGCCACAGGTCAATTAAGGCCAATGATCGGTTGATCAGTTTTTCTTATGTTACCGGCAGAAGAACGGTGAACGTGGACCCCTTAGCCGGCGCACTTTCCACGTCTATGGTACCCCCGTGATCCTGTATGATGCCATAACAGACTGACAGGCCGAGCCCCACCCCTCTCACCTGTTCCTTTGTGGTGAAAAAAGCGTCAAAAATCTTTTCCCTGATTTCCTCACTCATCCCGATCCCTGTATCCCGGATAATGACCCTCAGGAGGTTATCCTCCATCTCCGTCGCCACGCTGAGCGCTCCCCCATGGGGCATCGCTTCCATCCCGTTCTTTATTATGTTGAGAAAAACCTGCCTCATCTGTCCCGGCGAGACCATGATTGCCGGGACAGTCTCGTCGAACGTCGTAACCAGCTTTATGTTTGACTCCCGCAACTGCTTTTCCATGAGCATCAGGATGCCCTCCAGGAAGCTGTTGATACTGACCTCTTTTCGCGCCTCTTCCTCGGGCCTCGAAAATGTGAGCATGTTCTTCAGCATGATGGAGAGCCGGTCCACTTCTGAAAGCGACATATCGAGGAGCTTCCGCCTCCTGCTCGTTTCCGGTATTTCCGCCTTAAGCAACTCCAGGGTGTTCATGATGCCGTAGAGCGGGTTATTCACCTCGTGAGCGATCTGCGATGTGAGCCTCCCCATTGCCGCGAGCCTCTCTGCCTGGACCAACTGGTCCTGGGTCTCCCTGAGCTTTCTCTTCACCATGACCATCTCGCTTAGATCCTTGAATATGCCGATTTCTGCCAGCTCCTCGCCCTTCTCGTCGAAAAGGATCGATGCGGAAAGACTGATATCGATCACCTCTCCGGCCTTGTTCTTGACATAGAGCTCGGTCGGGGGCAAAATTCCCTTTTTGCCAAATTTTTCGTCAAGTATCATCTCCCGCATCTTCCTGGCTAGCCCCCTCGGATAGAGATCCTTGATGTTCGCCCGCCCTATGAGCTCGTCGCTGCTGTAGCCGAGGAGCTGCTCTGCCGCCTTGTTATACATGATGATGTCGCCCTTCGAATCCGTCACGATGATGCCATCGGGAGATGCCTCTATGAGCTTATTGAGGAAGTGGTTTACTTCTCTCAGATCCTTTTCCATCTTTTTTCGCTCGGTGATGTCCATCATTATTCCCTGGTAGCCGATTACCTCGTTTCGTTCATTGGTGATGGTCTGTGATGTAAGGAGAATGGTTATGGTCTCACCGTTCTTCTTCTTGAAAGTGACTTCGTAGTCCTTTACATACCCTTCTTTTTCTATGATTTCTTGAAATTTTCTTCTATCTTCAGGATTGTCGTAGACATCCCTGGTGAGATCAAGCGCAAGGATTTGCTCCTTGTTTTCGTATCCGAGCATCTCCACCATTGCCTGATTACAATCTATAAACTTGCCTTCTTTGCTGCTTATGAAGACTCCATGTCTGATGCTTTCGAAGAGGCGCCTATATTTTTCCTCGGACAGCCGCACCTCGGCTTCCATCCGCTTCCGCACGGTAATGTCCCGCATGTAAATGCAGAGCTTCTGCTTTTCACTGATTTTCCCTACCGCTATGCAGACTTCGCAATCCTTCAGGTTCCCTGTCTTGTGGATCACGGGCATCTCGGTGCAGACCTTCCTGCTCTCATCGCCGCTGATCTCCTTCTCCATGTCGGCCAGGATGTGCAGCGACTCCTCCGAGAGGAACAACCCGATGCCGCCTCTGTACAGCTCTTCCTTGGAAAACCCCGTTATCACCGAGGCTATGGTGTTCACATACTCGACCCTGCCCGTCCTTTCAGTGACGATGATCCCATCGTCTCCCATTTCGAGAATCTTCTCAAGCTTTTCACAGAGTTCTTTTAACTCTGGCTCCCTCGCCAATTCTTTTTTTTGTTGCACGCGGCGCATGGTTACTCCTCCTCGCACCTTTTTCAAAAATGATACCATGCGGCAAAACAATTCATCATCAAAAATTTTTACAAATTTCACTTGACAAATTAGGAAAAAACTGCAATACTCATAATAATGGTAAAAACTATAAAATCATAATTGGGGTTTATCATGGAAATCTTCACCATATCAGAGGCAAGTAAAATCTGTAGAGTATCGCTCAAAACACTTATAAACTGGATAGACGCGGGCCACATAAAGGCATACAAGACGCTGGGGGGTCATCGTCGGATACAAAGGGATGATCTCTACCGCTTTATGGAGGAGCATCACATGCCCATACAAAAAGAAGAAAAGCCCGATACGCGCAAAAGAATACTGGTGGTGGATGATGACAAGATCATCGTGGAGAGTATCGTGCTGGCTCTCGAAGAAGATGAACACGGCTATGAAGTGATATCTGCAGGTGATGGATTCGAAGCAGGCTTGCAAGTGAGCCACTTTAAGCCGGATCTTCTCATCCTCGATATTATGATGCCGGACATCAACGGCTATGAGGTGTGCAAAAGAATCAAAGGCAATCCAGAATCTCGGCACATAAAGGTCATTGCTCTCTCAGCGTACCTGGACGAAGACAATTTCAACAAAATGAAGGAGTTTGGAGCTGATGTATGTTTTTCCAAGCCCTTGCCACTGCCGGATCTCAGAAAGGAAATTGTGAGATTGCTCGGGATCTAAAATAGGGGGCTATTATGTCTTTTATAGAATGTTTACAAAAAGACAGATTTGTGGTCACATCAGAGGTACAGGTATCAGTCGAAACCGATACGAGCGCCATGGTCAGCGCGCTGAACAAGATAAAGGGAAGAGTCGACGGGCTTATCGTTTCGGAGGTAGAAATTGAAGGTGTCGTCTGTGATTCCGTTAACGTTTGCAGCACGCTCAGGCTGAGCGGTTACGACCCCTTGCTCGAGACAACAACGAGGGAAAAGAACAGGATAGATCTCCAGAATCAGCTTATCAAAGCCTCTGACGTAGGAATCCAAAACCTCCTGACCTTCACCCGCGATTACCGGTTAACCGGTGATGGCTTGAACGAGCTGATGTTTTTCCACGTCGACTCGGCAAAACTCTTCTCGGTCTTGGACTCCCTGAAAGAAGGCCATGATGTCAAGGGGAATCAGCTCAACAAAAGCGTAGAGTTTGCCGTCGGCGCAGGTATCGATTCGTCATGGGGGAAAAGAGTGCCTGATCTCGAGCTAAGAGAGATGGAGCACATGGTCCAGTTGGGGACCAAATACTTCATCACAACACCTGTCTTTGATCTGGACGACTTTTCCCAGTTCGTGGAGAGGGTAAAGCCCTTCGGCATTCCTATTATTGCTGAGGTAATCCTTATCAGGTCGGCCGGGATGGGTCATCTCCTCAACAAATATATCCGACCCAATCTCGTGCCGGGCGACATGATCCAACGGCTTCTCAAGGCCCCTGACAAGGAAAAGGCAAGCATCGAGATATTTACCGAGTTGATAAAGGGTCTCAGGAGCACGTGCCACGGCATACACATCGTCCCTTATGGAGCAGAAGACAAGATTTCTAAGTACCTGGATGCCGTAAAGCTATAGGAAGGAGGCTTGTCCCGTGTCTGAGATTAGCAGCGTACGGCCATCCGGTTCTCCTCCCGACTTCTCCTCTTTGGCGGAGCTCGCCAACGTCCAGGACTGCTTCCAGTGTCAGAAGTGCTCGGCCGGATGCCCGGTGGCTTTTGCAATGGATTATAAGCCCAACCAGGTCATACAGATGGTCTCTCTGGGCATGAAAGATAGGTTGTTGGCCTGTAAGACCATCTGGATTTGCGCCTCCTGCTACACATGCAGCACCCGCTGTCCCAATGAGATTGACGTTGCGGGGGTGATGGACTGGCTTCGCCAGACTGCGCTTAAGGAAAATGTAGCTGTGGCTGAAAAAGAGGTCCCCTTTTTTCATGCTGCCTTTCTCGACTCCGTCCGTACCCATGGTCGGGTGCACGAACTTTCCATGATGGTCCGTTACAAAATGAAGACCCATAGGTACTTTGACGATATAAAGCTCGGCTGGAAGATGTTCACAAGGGGGAAACTGAGAATCTTCCCTTCAAACATTAAACGAAAGAAAGAGGTTGCCGGCCTCTTCAGGAGTCCCCGACCATAAGAAAGGAGGAGGCCATGAAGGCGTCCTACTATCCGGGCTGCGCCCTGCATGGGACGGCCTTAGAATACGACGAGTCAGCCAGAGCTGTCGCGAGGCTACTGGACGTCGAACTGGTCGAGCTTCCCGATTGGAACTGCTGCGGGGCCAGTTCAGCCCATGCCACAGATGAAGCCCTGGCCCTCGACCTGGCCGCCCGAAACCTGACCATTGCAGGAACTCAGGGAATGGACCTCATCGTTCCCTGTGCGGCTTGCTACAGCCGTCTCAAAGCGGCGGAGAGAAAGATCTCAGGAGGCGGAGGAAGGGATAGCAGTTTCCGGGTTCTCAATCCTCTGGAATTCCTCTTTCTCTCAGGCCTTTCCGTGAGGCTGCAAGAGCTTGTAAAACGGCCCCTCACGGGACTGAAGGCTGTCTGTTACTATGGCTGTCTGCTCGCCAGACCTCCGGATGTCACCGGAGCAAAGCAGTACGAGCATCCGGTGGAGATGGACCGGCTGATCGAGCTTATGGGGGCAGAGCCGATCCCCTGGTCGTACAAGACAGATTGCTGCGGCGGGAGTCTCGTCCTTACGAGAACCGATATCGTGATGCGTTTGACGGGTAAGCTTTTCGAAAAGGCGATCGAGGCCGGCGCAGAGGCCATAGTCGTTGCATGTCCGCTTTGCCAGTCGAACCTTGATTCCAGGCAGGAGGAGATTTCCCGGGAGTCAGGCAACCATTATGAACTACCCATATTCTATTTCACCGAGCTGATCGGCCTGGCCATGGGCCACAGGGATGCGGATAAGTGGTTCAGGCGCCATTTCGTGGACCCGAGGAAGCTTCTCGCTTCAAAGGGTCTCGTCTGGGGTAGATCACATGAAAAAGATTGAGCAGCAAGGGGACAACGGGAAAGTCGGGGCCGTGCTGGTGGTGGGCGGTGGCGTAGGGGGGATGCAGGCCGCTTTAGACCTGGCCAACTCCGGCTTCAGGGTATACCTCGCCGAAGAGGGCACGGCCATCGGCGGGCGGATGGCCCAGCTCGACAAGACGTTTCCTACGAACGACTGCGCTATGTGCATCATTAGTCCCAAGCTGGTCGAAACCGGCCGTCACCTCAACATTGAGTTGATGACCGATACTGAAGTGGCCAAGGTAGAGGGGAAGGCTGGCGCGTTCACCGTCACGCTCCGTCACAAACCGCGCTATATCGACGTGGCTAAGTGTACGGGATGCACTGAGTGCGCGCAGGTCTGTCCCGTGATCATTCCCGGTCGGTTTGACGGGGGGATGGCAAAGCAGCGGGCCGCCTACAAGCTTTACCCGCAGGCCGTCCCCAATGCGTATGCTATTGAAAAAAAGGGGATTGCTCCATGTCGTCACGCCTGCCCGTCGGGCCAGCGGGCGCAGGGTTACATCGCCCTTATCCGGGAAAACCGTTATGAGGATGCACTCCGTGTGATCAAGGAAGACAACCCGTTTCCGGGCATCTGTGGGCGCATCTGTAATCATCGTTGTGAAAATGCCTGCAATAGGGCACTTCTTGACCAGGCGCTCGATATCCGCGCACTCAAACGCTTTGTCACTGACAAAGTCTATGCAAAGCCGCGCCAGCCGGCCCAGGCGATCACACCGACACAGACCAAACGTGTGGCTATTGTCGGCGCTGGGCCCTGCGGGTTGACAGCGGCGCAGGATCTGGTGCGGGTTGGTTATCCTGTTACTGTGTTTGAGGCACTTCCGGTGGCCGGCGGGATGCTGCGGGTCGGCGTACCCGAGTATCGGCTACCAAAGGAGATCATCGAGCGTGAGGTGGCTGACATTGTGGACCTGGGGGTGGACCTGCGACTCGTAAGCCCGGTAACGAACCTCGATGATGTGTTTAAGCAGGGTTACGATGCGGTGCTGATCGCCGTGGGCGCGCACGAGGGTATCCGGCCGCCCATCCCCGGAGCGGATCTGGATGGGGTGCTTATCAACACCGTATTTCTACGCGACGTGAGACTGGACCGCCCGCCGGAACTGGGGGATCGTGTGATCGTGATTGGCTCGGGGGACGTTGCGATGGACTGTGCCCGTACGGCTGTCCGGCTGGGTAAAGAGGTGCACGTCCATTACCGCCGGTCACTCAATGAGGCAACGGCTGACCCCCTTGAGATCGAGCACGCACAGGCTGAAGGCGTCACGTTTCACTATCTTTCAAACCCCGTCGAGATTGTCGCCGACGGGAAAAACCGTGTGGCCGGGATTCGATTGGTCCGGATGGAGCTGGGCGAGCCGGATGAGAGCGGTCGGCGCCGGCCCATGCCGGTAGCAGGATCGGAGCATGTCATACCGTGTGATAACGTGATCTTTTCCGTGGGCCAGCGCGCCGGTCTTGGTTTTATTCCTGAGAGCGTCGGCGTCGGCCTGACCCGTGAGGCAACGATTGCCGTCAATCCGAATACCTTTGCAGCGACCCGTGCAGGCGTGTTTGCTGCGGGGGATGTGACGAAAGGAACGGCTTTCGTCATTGAAGCGGTTGACTCCGGTCATAAGGCAGCGGCCAGTATCCACAGGTACCTTCAGGGCGAGGACCTGGAACCCCCATCGAGACCGGAACTGCCCGTCATCAAGTTAACAAAAGAGGAAATCAACGAACGAGTCGTCCATGGCGAGGTGCACGTTACGCCCAGGGTACGCATGCAGGCCCGCACTGTGGAGGAACGGAAACGCTCGTTTGACGAAGTTAACCTGGGCTTTACCGATGAGGAAGCTCAGGCTGAGGCGGCCCGATGTTTGGCATGCGGAGTATGTTCGGAGTGCCTGAGCTGCTACTACATTTGCGGCATGAAGGCGATTGACCATGACATGGTGGAGCGGCTGGAAGAGGTAAAAGTAGGCTCAATCATTCTGTCGCCCGGCTTTGAGATCTACGACGCTGTCCTGTCACAAGAGTACGGCCTGGGGCGTTACCCCAACGTGTTGAATGCACTTCAGTTTGAACGCGTCCTTTCTGCATCCGGTCCGACCATGGGACATATCGAGCGCCCTTCCGACAGCAAAACGCCCAAGAAGATCGCCTTTCTCCAATGTGTGGGCAGCCGTGACAGCAAACACCCATACTGCTCGGCAGTCTGCTGCATGTACGCTACCAAGGAAGCAATCATTGCGAAAGAACATGAAAGGGAGATCGAGCCCACCATCTTCTTCATAGATATGCGGGCCTATGGGAAAGGATTCGATGCGTACTTTGAGCGGGCACGAGGCGAGCACGGCGTCCGTTACGTCCGCTGCATGATTTCCAGGGTGGTGGAAGACCCCCGGACGAAACACCTTCAGATTACTTACGTTGACGAGTCAGGGGAGATCACGGAAGAGACCTTCGACATGGTGGTCCTTTCGGTGGGCATGACACCTTCAAGGTCGGCCAGGGAACTGGCCAAAAAACTGAGCATTGACCTCAATCCTTACGGATTTGCAAAGACCGACTCCTTCACGCCGCTTTCTACTTCAAGGTCGGGCATCTACGTCTGCGGTGCTTTTCAGGGACCGAAAGACATCCCCGAAACCGTCGCCCAGGCGAGCGGCGCTGCAGGAGCGGCGTCCGCGATGCTCTCCGAGGCCAGGGGAACCATGGTGGCCCTCAAGGAGTACCCGGAGCAGAGGGATGTGTCGGGGGAGGTACCGAGGATCGGTCTATTCGTCTGCCGCTGCGGGAGCAACATCGGCGGAGTCGTCGATGTTCCAGGTCTCAGGGAGTACGCGGCCTCTCTTCCGGATGTGGTCTATGCGGAAGAGAACCTCTACACCTGCTCTCAGGATACACAGGTAAAGATCAAGAAGGCTATCGAGGAGCACAGGCTCAACCGGGTGGTAGTAGCCTCATGCTCTCCCCGCACCCACGAGCCTCTATTTCAGGAGACTATCCGTGAGGCGGGTCTCAACCGCTACCTCTTCGAGATGGCCAACATCCGCGATCAATGCTCGTGGGTACATATGAGCCAGAAAGAGGATGCTACGTTAAAGGCCCGAGGGTTGCTCCGCATGGCCGTCGCCAACGCGCGCCTCGTGCGTCCGCTGGAAAAACAGAGCAAAGGGGTCGTCAGGCGGGCCTTGGTCATTGGAGGAGGGTTATCCGGCATGACCGCGGCGACGGGCCTGGCAGAGCAGGGTTTCGAGGTCTTCTTGGTGGAAAAGCAGGAAGAATTGGGTGGCAACCTGCGCCGCCTGTACACGACGGTGGATGGCAAGGATGTTCGGAAATTCCTGCAGGAGCTGAGAGAGCAGGTACTGGACGATCCACGCATCAAGGTATTTCTCAATGCCGACATTACCAATTTTTCAGGCTATGTGGGTAACTTTAAGACTACCCTCGCTGTCGGATCGGGAGCCGCCGTGTATGAACTGGAGCACGGCGTAACCATTGTGGCTACAGGCGGAGATGAACTGAAGCCCCAGGAATACCTTTACGGAGAAGACAAAAGGGTCTTGACTCAGCTCGAGTTGGAGAAAGGGCTGGCCACAGGTGGAATAAACACATCAGAATTGAGAGAAGTGGTAATGGTTCAATGCGTGGGATCGCGCAACGAGGAGCGCCCTTACTGCAGCAGGGTCTGTTGCGCAGAGGCGGTAAAAAACGCCCTCTCGATAAAGGCACTCAACCCTACGACGCGGGTGATCATCCTCTATCGCGACATGCGTATGTACGGTTTCCTGGAAGAGCATTACGCCCGTGCACGCCATGCCGGGATCCGTTTCGTCCGGTACGAAGAGAAGCGCAAACCGCAGGTATCAGCCGCCAATGGTGCCCTGGAACTGACAGCGTACAACCCGGTTCTCCGGGAATCTGTCTCTTTCCACCCTGATCTTCTCGTTCTTTCCACTGCCACGGTGCCTGCCGATACAGCGCAACTCGCGGCGACGCTGAAAGTCCCCAGGACGACCGACGGCTTCTTTCTGGAAGCGCACATGAAGCTTAGGCCCGTCGACTTCGCCTCTGAGGGTATCTACCTTTGCGGGATGGCCCACTCTCCGAAGCTGATCGATGAGAGCCTTTCTCAGGCCTTTGCCGCGGTATCACGGGCATGTACCATCTTGAGCAGGGAGACGATCCAGGTGGGCGGGGTGGTCTCGGTCGTAGACCAGGAGAAGTGTGCGGCCTGCCTCTCATGCGTCCGGGTCTGCCCGTACAACGTACCCACAATTAATGCGGAAGGCGCAGCAGAGATCGAAGTCGCAAAATGTCAGGGATGCGGCCTCTGCGCATCTGAGTGTCCGGCCAGAGCAATCACCCTCCAGCACTTTACGGACGAGCAGATCATTGCCAAGTGCGAAGCCATTTCAGACGGCCGTTATTAGCCGATCGGGCTATGAGTCGAATCGGCCCGTCTGCCTGTGAAGACCAAGGTTTTCACTGACCGTTTCTCTTGGTGCGTTTTCGGGCTGGAGGCGGATAAGATCAGCGGAGCGCGAGGTTGACCGTTGTCATCTCTTCGTCCGCCGCCTCGATGGTAAACCCCAGCTTCTTGCAGATGGCGAGCATTTTTTCGTTTTCCGTCAATATCTCGCCGTAAATGCGCTCAAGCCCTTTCTCCTCCGCTATGCCGATGAGCACGTCCACAAGCTTGGGGCCGAGTCCCTTGCTCTGATAGTCGTCGTGGACGAGGACGGCGAATTCTCCGGATTTGAACTCGCGGTCGATGATAAGCCGTCCGATGCCGAGCATCTTTTTCTTCTCGTTTTCTCTCACCTCGGCCACGATAGCCATTTCCCTGTCATAGTCGATGTTGCAGTAGCGCACGAGCATTTCATGAGAGATATCCTTGATTATGCTGAAGAACCGCGCGCGCATCGTTGCTTCTGACAGGGTGCTCAGGAGCTCATGCTCCAGGGGCTCGTCTTCCGGCTTGATCGGCCTCAAGAGCACGTTCGTGCCGTCTGAGAGCAGCCAGTGGCTGACATACCGGGTCGGGTAAGGCGTAATGACGACATGGGGATATTGAGTTCCTTGCTCGAACTCGCTTTCTTCGAGGGTTATCCGCGCACTCACCGCAAGGGCTTTGCCGCTGGATATGACGATCGGATTAACGTCCATCTCCGCGATTTCAGGGAAATCGACGATGAGATTTGAAAAACTGACGATGATCTGTTCGACCTCGCGAAGCTCGGCCGGCTTTTTCGCCCTGAAACCCATGAGCCTCTTGTAGATCTCGGTCTCCTCCATGAGGAGCCTGGCAAGGGTCTGGTTGAGAGGGGGTATCCCAAACGACACGTCTTTGTATACCTCCGCTCGCATTCCGCCCATTCCAAAAAGGACAATGGAACCGAAGTTGGTGTCTTTCTTCGCTCCCAGCATAAGCTGATAATCGACATGTTCAACCATTTTCTCAATGGTCACCGCCGTGATCGTCGCCCCCGGGGCCCTCTCCCCGACCCTTTCCAGGAGGCTTTCGTATGCCGCTTGCAGTCTGTCCGCGCAATGGACTGCTGTCGTTCCGCCCACCTCGCTCCTGCGCAGGATATCGGGGGAGACAACCTTGAGCACGACGGGATAGCCGAGCCTGTCAGCGCAGCTTGCCGCCGACTCGACGCCGTTGACGATAAACGCGGTGGTAGTCGGGATACCGTAGCTCTTGAGAAAATTCTTCGATTCCGCCTCGGTCAGGATCCTTCTCCCTTCCTTCAGGGTTCTCCTGATGAAAGCCTTGAGGTTGTTTTTGGGCGGTGACTGGTCTACGGACAGCTCGGCAGGGGTTTCATAGAGGAGCTCCAGGTTCCTCTTGTACCGGTACATATAGAGGTAGGTCTTTATCGCCTCTTCCGGCGTTTCGTACATGGGTATATGGTGTTCTTTAAGAATCTCCATTCCTTCCTGAACACTGCTCGTACCCATCCAGGTGACGATCACCGGCTTGTCCGCCTGTTTCGCGATCTCCGCGATGGCCGCTGCAAGCGCGGTCGGCTGGGCCGCCGTGCTGGAGGCGTAGATCACGAGGATCCCTTCCACGCGCAGGTCGGCAAGGCAGGCGTTGATGGCTTTTGTGTAGCGCTCGATATCTGCATCCCCAAACAGGTCCACGGGGTTGTTCTTGCTCCAGTGAGCCGGCAGGAACGCGCTCAGCTCTTCGACGGTTTCCGGGGTGAGCTGGGCCAGCTTTCCTCCGAGGCCCATGAGGATGTCGGTCGCCATGACGCCGAGCCCGCCGGCATTGGTCACGATCGCCAGGGAAGGTCCTTTTGGAAGGTTCTTGGAGCGGAGCACCTCGGCCGCGTTGAAGAGGTCCATAATCTCCCGGACCCGGACCACTCCCGCCCGCCTGAAGGCAACGTCGTAGGCCGCGTCATAGCCCGCCATGGAGCCCGTGTGGGAGAGCGATGCCCGGGCGCTTTCCTTGAATTGGCCCGATTTTACCACTATGATCGGCTTGTTCCTGGCAAAGCTCCGGGCTGCGCTGATGAATTTGCGCGCGTTGCCGACCGCCTCCATATAGATCATGATGCTCCGGGTCTGGGGGTCTTCGCCGAGAAAATCGATGAGATCGCCAAAATCGATATCGACCATGGAGCCGAGGGAGATGAACATGCTGAACCCTATATGGGTGTTTGCCGCCCAGTCGAGCAGCACGCGGCCCAGTGATGCGCTCTGCGTAATAAAAGCGATGTTCCCCTGGTCCGGCTGTACATCAAAAATGGAGGTGTTGAGACCTATGCTCGGCCTGATGATGCTCCCCCGGTTGGGTCCAAGGATCCTCATGCCGTAAGTTTTTCTGATCTCCTTAAGCGCCTCTTCCAGCTTCCTTCCCTCTTCCCCTGCCTCTCTAAAACCACCTGAAACGATGACGATCCCCTCCACTCCGGCTTCCCCGCAGGCTTCGGCAATTTGGGGAACGGTGGGGGCAGGGGTCGAGATGACCGCGAGGTCGATTTTTTCCGGAATGCTTGCGATGTCGGGATACGAGACCAGATCGAACAGGCGTGAGCCCGCGGGGCTTACCACGAGCGGTTTTGGCCTCGCCCCTTTCTTTGCCTTCCTTCCTGCCTCAACTGCGTCCGCTTGCCCGTGTACCCAGAATGTCTTGTGCTTATCCGAGAGAAGGAGATTGGAGAGAAGAACGCTTTCGACCGAGCCCTCCGCTTCCATATCGCCGAAGACTGCAATCGTTTTCGGATCGAACATTTTCCTTATGTCGCCCATCTCGTGACTTTTTGCCCCTTCCTCCTGCCTCTTATAGGATGTGCGTTCCAATCACGGGTAAGTCCCCGGTCGTGTGGGCAGCGTAAAGCGCGCGTCTCCCGTCCAGGGCCGCTTCCGCTCAACCTGTATCCTTCTCCACCCATATCGAGTGTTCCACGAGTCCGAAGGTTTTAAGTGCCTCGCTTATGCTCAGGCCCGCCCTGCTTCCCTCGTGGTGAAAGGCATTGGTATCCCAGGTGAGGCTCAGGGCCAGGTCCGTCTGATATGATGCGCTATTATACATATGGATCCGGACCAGTCCGGCTTCCCCGACTGCGCGCCTCATCGTGTCAACGAGCAGGCCGGCCACGTTTTCCAATTGGGCGTGGGTTGTCCTCAATCGTATCATCTCCATCCAGAGCATCAACTGTGAGAAAGCATAAAGTGTGCCAGACTTGAGAAAAACCAGGATGTCTTTGACCCACTGCGATAAACGGCAACAATGCTATTACATGCTACAGAAAGTTCTGTCATAATTGGAAGATATATTGTAGATTATCAGATATGTGAGAATTATCACAACACGTATGAATCGAGAGGCCCATGCCCAAGAATGACTTTTTTCGCGAGTTTACTTTTCGCATTTGTGGAAGTCTCAACGTAGGCGAAGCACTTTGGCGCTGCCTTCTTTATGTCCGGAAGGTTCTCCCGGCGGATGAGCTGGTGCTGACCGTGTATAATCCCGCCCTCGGGACGCTCGAAATCGCTGCGCGGGCTGACGAAAAAGGGTTCGTCACAGAGCCGATGAGTGTGCCCATGCCTTTGCACGTGCGGAAGGAGTTGGAGAACGTCCAGCGTTACCACCGGGTAAGGATAAGGAACGATGTATGGCAGGACCCCATAATCAAAGAGGTTGCGCTGCAGCTCAAATGGCCCGGCAGCTCGGTGATCGTCGCACGCCTCATTATTCAGCATAAATTTATCGGCTCCCTTATCGTCCGCGCGAATGGGCCGGACAGGTATACCGAGGAGCACGGGGAGCTCTGGGCGACGGTCAATGAGCCGGTTGGGATCGCCCTCGCCAACAGCCGGCAATTCCGGGAGCTTCTGAAGCTCAAAGAGACCCTCGCCGACGATAACCGGTACCTCCATAACGAGCTTCGAAAAAACATAGGGGCTCAGATTGTCGGCGCCAACTTCGGTCTCAAAGACGTGATGGACCACGTGTACAGGGTTGCTCCCCTGTCCAGCCCGGTCCTTCTGATAGGCGAGACAGGGAGCGGCAAGGAGATCATCGCGAATGCCATCCATAACCTCTCGCCCCGCAACAGCGGTCCCCTCATCACGGTAAATTGCGGGGCCATTCCTGAATCGCTCATCGACAGCGAGCTCTTCGGCCACGAGAAGGGAGCTTTTACGGGCGCCCTCACGGACAGGAGGGGCCGCTTCGAGCGGGCCGACAGGGGCACCGTCTTTCTCGACGAGGTAGGCGAGCTTCCCCTTCAGGCACAGGTGAGACTCCTCAGGGTGCTTCAGGAGAAGGAGGTCGAGCGGGTAGGCGGGTCCCAGCCCATCAAAGTAGATATAAGGATCGTCTCAGCCACCCACAGGAGCCTTGAGAAGCTGGTCGCAGAAGGGGCCTTCAGGGAGGACCTCTATTATCGGCTCCGGGTTTACCCCATCCGTATTCCGCCTCTCCGGGAGCGCAGGCTGGACCTCCCGGCCCTCGTGGAGCATTTTGTCGAAAGAAAAGCACGTGAGCTGGGTCTCCGCTTTACGCCGGTCCTCGCGCCCGGCGCCATTGACCGGCTCATCAGATACGACTGGCCGGGAAATGTGCGGGAGCTGGCGAATATGGTGGAACGTGCGCTGATCCAGTCGGGCGGAAAGCACCTCACCTTCGATGATATAGCGGCCCCCTCACGCCGCAGCGAGCATCCCGATGCCGAAGCCGTCGCCTTCGACAACGGGGAAGTCCCCCCGGACGGCCCTGCTCACGATTCCGCGCAAGCCAGGCCGGTTCATCTCAAGCTTGATGAGGTAGAAGCGCGTCATATCAGGCAGGTGATGGAAATGACCGGCGGAAAGATAGAGGGAAAGAACGGGGCTGCCACGGTCCTCGGCATGAACCCCGCCACGTTGAGGTATCGCATGCAGAAGCTCGGCATCGCTTTTGGGCGAGGCAAAGGGGCGGCTCAGAAAGGGCATTAGCCGAGCGTCGATTCATCCTCCTTCATAAATCTCACCTCTTTAAGAAGACTGGAATATGGGCGATAAAATGACAGCGGGATGCGAAAATGACAGGTGTCGCCGGACAGGACGTGAATTCGCAGAAAAAGGGCGGGGACGAGATAACCGTCCTTTTTGCCGGGGTCGCCGTCTCCCAATCGCTTCAGAGTCTAGGGCACTCGGCCGGGGTGGGAGCGATAAATGAAAGCGTGAACACTCTGGTCGATATCGTGACCCAGTGGGGAGGCGATATCGTCAAAAGGACTGACGACGCAATCCTCGCCTGCTTTATCGACCCCACAGAAGCGGTAAAGGCCGCGATCCACATGCAGAGGACCGCGGCGGGCAACATGGACGGGCGGACGTCTCTCGCCATTCGCATCGCTATCCACTACGGTCAGGGTACAACGGATAACGGCACCCTGCACGGGGATATGGGTGTCTTTGCTGCTGAGGCGGCTTCTATCGCAAAAGCCGGACATATCTACCTCTCACCGGAGGCCCGCCGTGCCATGGCCGAGCTGAAGTCGATGCAGTTTCGCCCCATCGCCATCGAGGGGAGCGTCCTTTTCGGTCATTCTTCCGTCTCTGATGTAGTCTGGCATCCGGAAACGGATTGCACCCCGGGCTCTTCTCACGCCCCGGAGAAGCAGCAGAGCGCGGCGAACGCGTCAACGCTCTTCCTCTACAGCAGCGCCCTCCTGGAAGGGGAGAACCCGCCATGTTTTTACTGCGGGAGCAGGAAGCATCGCACTACCCACTGTCCATCAAAGCAGTTGTCCTACTCCACCTGCGGGCTGGAGGCGCTGGGCCACCTGGCCATGGACGAGATAAATCGCCTGTTTTCAACATATCTGGCCGGGACGGGGGGAAACCTCCCGGCAAACCCGGAACCGTTCGACACGGGCAACGCAGATCCTGTCTCTCTTGCTCCCTGGAGTTTCTATGAGCTGAAAAGGGCCTTCCAGCTCCGCTTTCTCAATATAATATGGAGCGCTTCACCAAAGGAAGACTGGTACAGGGTGAAGGAAAACAAAAGGGAAACCTCGGCTAAGGGTGGGCTTTTGTGGCTTGCTCGCGACTGTATCAGGACGTCCGAGCTCGATGAGGCAGAGGACTTCCTTCAACGTTACGCACGTCAGAATTCGAAAGACTACAGGACGGCCTGCGGATTAGGCTTCGTCCACATAGAACGGGGGAGCTACACGTCCGCCGCCGATTGTTTCACTGAAGCCCTGAGCCAGGAGACCACACCGGTCCGGAAGACGTACCTCTTGCTTCTCCTTTCCCGCATCTACACAATTACCGAAGACCATGACAAAGTCCTGGGGGCGCTGAAGGAGGCCTTGAGAACAGAGCCCTATTGTCTTGAAGCCAGATTTGAAGAGATTGTGCGATATTTTCAGTTGAGGCAGACGTCTGAGGCCGGAAGCCGCCTTCTTAAGCTGGTCCACTTCGCGCGTGAATACTACGTCGCGGCCCTTATATCCCCGGAACTGACGGAATTCAGGTCTTCATTCATCCCTGAATTCCGCAAGCTCGTCGTGGAGACCCGCAAGGAGGCGCAGGCGGCGTCAGAGGAAGCGGATAAGGCGGTCGCCGCCCTGAAAGGTCTTCTGAGAGACGACGACGAAGGCATCGTGGAGATGGTCTCCATGCAGGAGCGCATGCATGAGCTGCTCGAAAAACCGGACGCACTCCTTGCCTGTCAAGACGCGATCCATACGGCAAAAAAGATCACCGCCGACTGCGGTGCTATTGAAAAGAAGCGAAAAGAGCACGCGGTGAAGATGCTCCTGAAACTGGAAGAGCGCGTCGGGACGTTGCTCCGGGACGGGGCCGGCACGGCAAGACTTACTCCCCTCGTTCGCCCCATTCTTGAGCGTCTTCGCTCTCTCACGGAGGGGCTTGAGCGGCGCGAGCCCCTCGACCGCTGTCTCGAGCAATGTGAAGCGCTCTCCAGAGAGCTTGAGCCCGTCGAAACAGTCGGGAAACGGCTGAAGGAGCGGGCCGAGTTTTTTCGAGGATGGGGGGGCTTTTTCAAGGACTTGACCATCGTCCTCTTGATCACCGCCACCGCCGGGTTGGTGCTTCTTCCCGCCACTCTCTTCTGCGTGGACGCGCTCCATCCGGGATCGACACCGGCAGAGTCTCCAGAGCTCTGGTTGGCCCAGAAAGTCGTTTTCGTCGTTGGAGGTCTGTTTGCCGTGATGCTCGCGTTGGACCGTACTATTGTCCGCAAAGCGAAGCCGAACAAAAAAAAATGAGCTGCGACCGGCGAGCACGCTCGAGCCTTCCGGGGTGATCACGCTACGTCGGCGGGAGTGGAATCAGGGGGGAAGTTGCGAAAGTACCTTCGTATGACCCCCATGAGCTTCCCCTGGATCTCTATGTTTTCGGCCCTTTCATAAATCGGCGCCATATAAGGATTGCAGGGCTGGAGCCGTACCCTGTCACCCTCGAAGTAGATTTTTTTGAGTGTTACTTCCTGCTGCTCCTTGAGCCAGCAGGCGGCTACATCCCCATTCCGTATATCGTGAGCCTCTTGCATGACCACGATATCGCCATCGGCAATAAGCGCGTCCACCATAGAATTCCCCCGCACATGGAGGCAGTACACATCTTTTTTTCCCCGGGTGATCAAAAGCGGTACGTCAATCCATTCCCCGGCCGTGCTCCGGGTATCGGCATCCGGCACCGAGACGGGATGTCCTGCGGCGATGGTTCCCAAAATCGGAATGCGCTCATATTCCCTAGTCTCTGTGCCGAGGGTAATGCTTCGCGACTTCTCTTTGTCTCTCCTGATGGCTCCGGCGAGCTCAAGCCGGTCAAGATGGAATTGCACCACAGAAAGGCTTTTGACCGCGCAGGCCTGGGCAATCTCCCTTAATGTCGGCGCATAACCATGCTTTTCTTTGTAGGTTCTCAAGAAGGCAAGGATATTTTCTCTGGTGATACTTTTTGGCGGCATTTATAGAACAAATATACCATAGTAACAAGGTAAATAGCCACATAAAAACGTAATTTTGCCCTAATAGTGCTTGATAATGTAGTACATATGTTCTATATTATCTTCCATGAGAATAGCGTGCGTCTACTTTCCCCACTTGTATATGCAGATAGAAAAGCTCACACAGCCTCAGCTCGAAGGCTATCCGGTTATCATCGGCGGCATGCCTGAGGAGCGCAGCAGCGTCGCCGATTGTTCGGAAGAGGCGGCCGCGCAAGGTGTTTTTGCGGGAATGTCGCTGCGACAAGCCTGCCACCTGTGTCCCGAAGCCTTGTTCCTCCCCTTCGGCGGCCGGTACGAGCACATCTGGGAGGATATCCTTTTTGCGCTCGGGGTCTTTACCTTGAGGGTCGAGCCAACGATACCCGGCCTTGCCTGCCTGGACATCACGGAGGCCCTGAAGATTTACGGGAACGAGCGGGCCATGGCTTCAGCGATCATCCAGGACATGCTCACATCTTTACGGGTCCAGGTGCGGGTAGGCGTGGGGAATTCCAGGTTTATCGCGCAACAGGCAGCCTTGAGCGCCTGGAATGTGCTTATCGTCAGTCCCGGCGAGGAGAAAACGTTTCTTTCCCTCCTGCCCATCGAGGCGCTTCCACTACCGGACAAAGAGAAAGAACATTTGCGCCTGCTCGGCCTTTCCACATTGAAGAAGGTCGCCTGCCTTTCCCGAAAGGCCCTCATCTCCCAGTTCGGATCAACGGGAAACGTGCTTTTTGAATGCGTCAACGGCACAGACGAGAAAAGGCCCATCCCTCGAAGGCAGAACGCCCTTTGCCTGGAAAGGGAGTTCACCTGCGAGGTTCCGCTTCAGACATCGGAGGAAGTACGGGCCGTCATGGAAGATATGGTCGCCGGATTATCGGATGAGCTGAACCGGATGCGCCTCGCGTGCAGAAAAGTGCACCTCACCCTCTTCCTTCAGGATGGGTGTTCCCTGGAAAAGGCTTTGGTGATGAAGAAGCCGACTGCAGAAGCACGACATATCCTTGGAAGGCTTTCGGCGTTCTTGGAATATCTCGTGGTGAAAAGCCCTGTCGCCTCGTTCCGGTTATCCGTTCCCGATCCTGTGGCTGATCAAGGAGACCAGGAGGACCTCTTCCGCATGAGGTCGGTCTTTGCGGAGCGACTGGAGGGTATCAGGGCTTACTTCGACTCCCGTTACGGGCATACCCCCGTCATGAAGATCGAGAAGGGGGATGAGAGATCCCGCCTGCCGGAGAGGAGGTTCAGATTTACCAGTGTCTAGGCCGGGTCCCTATCATCCGGAACCGATACGTGTGGTTGCCCGGGACGGATTGCCCGTGATGGTACAGGTCAGGAAGAGGAACCTGCGGGTACGCGAGATCATGAACACATGGCGCATCGAGGAAGAATGGTGGCGGGCGCCTATCTCCCGCCTCTACTTTTTTCTGGAGCTTGAAAACGGGACCAGACTTACCCTGTTCGTTGAAAACGGCAATTGGTACCGGCAGAACTGGGTATGAACGCATATGCAGTACGTTGAGCTTCACGCCCATTCAAACTTCTCGCTCCTGGACGGGGCGTGCTTCCCCGGAGAGCTTGTGGAGGCGGCCCGTATCCGGGGCATGACGGCCCTTGCCCTTACCGACCACAACGGCCTTTACGGGGTGCCTCAGTTTTGCCGGTCCGCAAAAGAAGCCGGCATCACACCGATTGTGGGGGCCGAGCTGACCCTGGAAAACGCCTGTCATATCACCCTGCTCGTAAAAAACACAAGGGGCTACGGCAACCTGTCCCGTCTCGTGACGAGGGCCCAGCTTTCCGGCTCGAAGGGCAGCCCCCGTCTCGCGTTTGCCCATATTGCGGAGCTGAGCGGCGGCCTTATTTGTCTTTCCGGCTGCAAAAAGGGGGAGATTGCGAGCCTGCTCCTTCAAGGGAAGGGGGAGGACGCACAAAAGGCAGCCTGGAGATACATGTCCGTCTTCCCCCCAGGCAGTCTCTATCTTGAGATGCAGCATCACCTGGACCCGGAGGACAGGTCGCTTTGCCGGAAGCTCATGGACCTTGCAAAAAAGAGCGGCATTCCTCCTGTCGCTGCCAACAATGTCCATTACAGGGAGCAGTCCGACCACAAGCTCCATGATATCCTCGTCTGCATGCGACACAGGGTGGGCCTTGACGATTCCGCCCCGTTCCGCCGTCCCAATGCGGAATATTACCTGAAGGACCATAAGGAGATGCTCCTTCTGCCCGGACTTCCCCCTGAGGCAATCGGTCGCACCCTTGCGATTGCCGAAGCCTGCGCGTTCGAGCTTGATTTTTCTTCCTATTGCTTCCCGGACTTCGATCTTCCGCCCGGCGAAAAGCCGTGCGCCTATCTCCGGCGGCTCTGTGATGAGAAGGCTTGCGGAAGATACGGCGGGATATCCGATGAGGTAAAAGGAAGACTTGAACAGGAGCTGGCGCTTATTGAACGGAAGGGGCTTTGCGGCTATTTCCTCATTGTGTGGGATATCATGGAGTTTGCCCGCAGGAATGGCATTCTGGCTCAAGGCCGGGGTTCCTCGGCAAGCTCCCTTGTCGCCTATCTTCTCGGCATCACCCCGGTTGACCCGATCAGACATAGCCTTTTTGTGGGCAGGTTCCTCAACGAATCCTCCGCGGTTCCGGATATAGATATCGACATCGATACGAGGCGGCGGGAGGAGGTGATCCGGTATGTCTACGAG
>Ga0187856_1001119_pt1 | contig 22120 bp, 21 predicted proteins | sample June2016WEW_8_40_FD_132443 | JGI IMG/M metagenome (GOLD analysis project Ga0187856, IMG submission 132443) | Peatland microbial communities from SPRUCE experiment site at the Marcell Experimental Forest, Minnesota, USA - June2016WEW_8_40 | ecosystem: Environmental > Terrestrial > Soil > Wetlands... | reverse complement strand
GCCGGGAGCCGGGAGCCGTCGCCACTGTGCTCGCTACCGCCAGACGGCTCCTCCTCGGAGCCCGGCGCGCGCAACTGCTCATCGTCGGATCGGCTGCGCTGCGACTTGCGAGCTGCGTCGAGCACGATCGGGACGGTGGCATCCTCCGCCAGCTCCGCTCGGCCCTCTCGATCGCGCCCGTGGGTCCTCCCGCGTCCCCTGCTCTCGGCTCGGACCCTTGGGGTCTCTTCGGACAGTCAGGTCATCGAGCGGAGGTTTGCGCAGCCGCATAACGGCTTGGCCACCTCCGCTCTCAACGGGGAGGTGGATCATGGAGCAGTTGCAGTTTCCCGAGCTGGTCGACATCGAGATGGTCGCGAAGCTCCTCGGCGTTGGTGAGCGCTACGTGCGACGGATGGTCGCTGAGCGACGAGTTCCGACCGTCAAGATCGGGCACTACGTGAGGTTCGATTTGGCCGATATTCGCCGGTTCGTGGAGGAGCATCGCCGGCCGGAGGTCGGCTAGCGATGTATAATCCGATGTATGAACCGGACAAACATCTACCTCGACGAGGGGCAGGCTCGCTCGCTCGACGAGGCTGCCCGAGCACAGGGAATCTCTCGCGCCGCGCTGATCCGGAGGCTGATCGATCGGGGGCTCGACCAGACCGACAGCGACCTCGAATCCGATCTCGCCGCCATCGAAGCGTCCTTCAACGTGCTCTCCGACGAGGAGAACTTCCTCGAGCGAGGCACCGACGACCGTTCTCGGCACCTAGACAACGTGCGCGGCGGACGGTGATCCTCGTCGATTCGGACGTGCTCATCGCGCATCTCCGCGGTGAGCGCGAAGCGAGAGACTGGATGCTGGAGGCCCGCCGGACGACAGGTCCACTCGCAACCAGCGTCGTGAGCGTCATCGAAGTGGCAGGAGGAATGCGCTCGCACGAGCGTCGGGAGGTGGGACGGCTCTTTGCCTCGCTACGAACTTTTCCGGTCAACGAGAGGATTGCGTGGCGAGCGGCCGAACTGATGCGTACCTATCGACGATCGCACGCAGGGATCGGCCTTGGCGACTACTTGGTTGCGGCGACCGCGGAAACCGAAGGTTGTGAACTCGCGACGTTGAACGTCCGGCACTTCCCGATGTTCACGGAGCTGCAGCCCCCCTTCTCACTCTGATTCCGGTCAAAAGGAGCGACAATGGGCACCATAAACCGAGACATGAGCGGAGCCTGGCGAGCGAGGTACCGGGACCCGAACGGCAAGCAGCGGAGCCGGAACTTTCCGAGGCGTCGCGACGCCGAGCAGTTCCTCACAAGCGTCGACCACTCGAAAGCGATCAGCGCTTACGTCGATCCGGCGCTCGGCCGTATCACACTTGGTTCCTGGGTGAAGGACTGGCGCAAGGGCGTCGTCGATCTCCGACCGTCGACGCTCGCGCGCGACGACGGCTACATCGATCGCTACCTTCTGCCCACGTTCGAGCGTCGACGGCTTGCCGACATCGATCACGCTGACGTTCGGGCATGGGTCGCAGAGCTGTCCGCTCGAGGACTCGCTCCTGCGACCGTCGTAAAGGCGGCGCAGATCATGGGAAAGATCATGGCCGTTGCGGTGCAAGACGGAAGACTCGCTGCATCGCCCTGCACAGGACTTCGGCTACCTCACATCGAACGACGGGAGATGCGCTTCCTCACACCGGGCGAGGTTGCGGTTCTCGCAGAGGTGATCGATCCTCGCTACCGAGCCCTCGTGTATCTCGGCGGCTACGGCGGACTTCGGATCGGGGAGATTTTCGGACTGCGTTCGACGCGGGTCGATTTGTTGCGCGCCCGCGTCGAGGTTGCGGACACGCTTGTCGAAGTCTCAGGCAACCTTCACTTTGGGCCTCCGAAGACCCGCGCCGGACGGCGAACAGTGCCGCTCCCCCGCGTCGCAGTGAGTGCTCTCGATCAGCACTTCCGAAAGTTCGGATCTCCAGACGGCCTTGTATTCACGGCACCAGCCGGCGGCCCGGTTCGTCTCGCGAGTTGGCGTCGGCGGTTCTGGTTGCCAGCGACAAAGGCAGCGGGGGTCGCTCCCCTTAGGCCGCACGATCTCCGGCATACCGCGGTTGCTCTCTGGATCGCCGCCGGCGCCACACCGAAGGAGATCGCAACGAGAGCCGGTCACTCCTCGGTGGTCACGGTGCTCGACCGCTACGGTCACCTGCTCCCCGGATCCGAAGAGCGAGTGAACGCCGCGCTTGACGCGCTCGCTGAAAGCATCGAGCCAGCACGAGAGGCGGAGATTCGTCGCCTCGATGGCGCTGGTTCCTCGTAGGGGCTCAATCCACCGTTCACGAAATCGGTAAATGGATGAGCCAAGAGTGCCCGGAATTATCCGTCATGCTCCGCGAGTGCCTCTGATTCCTGTGTCAGATTTGTGTCAGATTCCCGGACTGTTAAGTCGGGAATACAACTTCTTAAGCCTCTGACCTGGGGTTTTACAGTGGGCGCTGCAGGACTTGAACCTGCGACCTCAGCCGTGTGAAGGCTGCGCTCTAACCACCTGAGCCAAGCGCCCTACTTGCCACCGAGCCATGTGCGAGCGACTGAACGTCAACGGCCACTAGCCGCACGCGGCCTCAACATGGTACCTGTCCGACACGAACAGAGGACAGGCCGCCTCTTCGCCCTCCCCTGATCGCCGCGAGCGAGTGTGCTCAAGCCGGGGGCACAACGTGACAGCTACCCTGGACACAATGGCGGACGAGGACGAACCAGAGCTCGACGAGCCGGCGGCCGACGAGAACGGAACGGGTGCGGGCGGCATAAGCAGCTGGAGCGAAAAGGTCCGACGAAGCTTCAGCGCCCAGCGCTTCTTCCGTCCGGGCCCGTCCACCGCTACGAGGTCGGACGAGGCCCGGACGGCGGTGAACTACCTCGATCAGCGCGAACGCCGTATCGCGGTCACGGCGACGATCTTCGAGCTCGCTTTAACGATGATCGTCGTCGTTCCCTACCTGACGCACAACAACAAGACGAGCGACCTCAAGACCATGGGCGCCGTGCACGTGTTCCTGTTCGAGGGCATTGTCCTTTTCATCTTCCTGCTGATAGGGACAATCCTGAAGCGCCGGGCCCTCTTTGGCTTCGCATCGCTGCTCGTTGGATTCTGGCTGCTGCAGATCAAGGCGCTCTCGGTGCTCGGCATCGCGTACGTCGGCCTTGGCATGTGGCTCGTCTTCAAAGGGCTCAAGTCCCCCCGGGCTCAAGGTCAAGGCGCCGCACGCAAAGCTGCTACGCAACCGAGGGCGAGAGGGTCCCGCAAGAGCGAGAAGGCTATCGCGGGCCGGGCCGCGCCGAAGCCCAACAAGCGCTACACGCCACCGAAGCCGCCGCGTCGGTCCGTGGCGAAGAAGCCTGCGCCGGCCAAGGCCGAGACTCCGAAGCGCTGATCGCCACCTGGGCGCCGAACTGGCCGCTACGCCTGGCGCCCCAGCCCAAGCCCTGTTTCCGCAGCTAAAGCGCCCGCTCTTGGACAGCTGGGTGCTAGAAACACACCTGTGATCCGCGACGAGCTCGCCGGACGGCGAATCGCCGTGACCGGGGCGACGGGCTTCCTCGGAACAGCGCTTGTCGAGCGGTTGCTTCGCAGCGTGCCCGAATGCGAAGTGGTCGTCGTCGTCCGGCCCGGCCAACACCAGGGACCGGCCGAACGCACGCGGCGCGAGATACTTCGCAACGACTGCTTCGACCGGCTACGCGGTGAGCTCGGCACGAGCTTCGACGATGTGATAGCCGGACGTCTCCACACGATCGCTGGGGACGTGGGACGAGACGGCCTCGCCCTCGACGAAGCCGGGCGAGCCCTGCTGGGGTCTGCAGACATCGTCATTCATGCCGCCGCCGCCGTGACGTTCGACGCGCCCCTGGACGGCGCCGTCGAGGTGAACCTGCTCGGTCCGACCCGCGTGGCCGAAACCTTGAAGCAGATCGCCGGTGAACGTGCCGCCAAGGAAGGTGGTGCGCAAACCCTCCCCCACCTCATAGCGGTGTCGACGGCATACGTGAACAGCGGCCACAAGGGCGACGCTTCCGAGGAGCTCATCACATCGTCGAAGTTCGTCTCCAAGATCGACTGGCGGGCCGAGGTGCAAGCTGCCCGGCGGGCGCGTTCCGACGCGGACGCGACCAGCCGGAGCCCTGAACGGCTAGCGGCATTCCACCGCGCGGCGCGGTCGGAACTCGGGGCGGCCGGCACGGCTTTGCTGGCCGAGAAGACCGAGCAGCTGCGAACCGACTGGGTCCGTGACCGCATGGTGGCCCTCGGTCGTGGCCGTTCCCGAGCCCTGGGCTGGCCCGATGCCTATGCCTTCACGAAGTCGCTCGGCGAAACCGCGTTGCTCGACATCCGGGGCGAACTCCCGGTGACTTTCGTACGACCGTCGATCGTCGAGTCATCGCTCTCCCAGCCACGTCCGGGATGGATCCGAGGGTTCCGGATGGCGGAGCCTGTCATCATCTCGTACGCGAAGGGCCTGCTCCGGCAATTCCCGGGGGTCCCCGAAGGCATTGTGGATGTCATCCCCGTCGATCTCGTGGTCGCGGCTCTCATCGCGGTGGCAGCCAAAGGCCCCGACCCGGCTGGTCCCACGGTCTACCAGGTCGCCTCAGGGGCACGTAATCCCCTGCACTACGGACAGCTGGTCGACCTCGTCGAGAACTGGTTCACCGAGCGGCCGCTCTATGACAACCGTGGCCAGCCGATTCTCGTCCCGAAGTGGTCCTTCCCGGGCCGCGGCCGCGTGCAGGGACAGCTGCGGCGGGCGACGCAAGCCTTGGGCGCCGCTGAGCGCATCGTCAACGCACTTCCCATTCGAGGTGAGCGGGCAGAAGGCGCCGCGCGGATCGAGGAGCAACGGTCTGAGGCCGAACGCGCTCTCGGCTATGTCGAGCTGTACGGCTCGTACAGTGAGACCGAGGCGCGCTTTCGCATCGACAGGACGCTGCAGCTGTTCGAGAGCCTCGATACCGCTGACCAGGCAGAGTTCTGCTTCGACCCAGCCGTGATCTCCTGGCCGCGCTACATCGAGGACGTTCACCTGCCCTCGGTGGTCGAGCACGCCAGGGTGCGCACCTCACCCAATGCCAAGCGGACGCTGGGCAGCCGTGAGGAGCGGACCAAGAAGGCGATCCTCTCCCAGGAGCCTCGCTGCGCAGCGTTCGACCTCGAGAACACGCTCATCGCCTCGAACGTCGTCGAGAGCTACGCCTGGTTGGCGACCCGTCACCTGGACCGCTTCGAGCGTGCGCGCCTGGTCGCAGGCCTGCTGGCAGAAGGGCCGAGGCTGCTCCGGCTCGACCGCCGCGACCGGAGCGACTTCCTTCGCGCCTTCTACCGCCGCTACGAGGACGCCCCTGTCGAGCAGCTCCGGCTCGACAGCTACGAGCTGTACAGCGACCTGCTCGGCCTGCGGGCCTTCCCCGATGCCGTCGCCCGGGTGCGTCGCCATCGCGCCCTCGGCCACCGGACGTTGCTGATCACCGGTGCCCTCGACTTCGTCGTCGAGCCCCTCCGGCCGCTGTTCGACGAGATCGTCTGCGCGTCCATGGCCGAGCGCGACGGCAAGTTCACCGGCGAGCTCACCCAAGCACCCCCGACGGGCGAGGCACGAGCGATCCTGTTGGACGAGTTCGCAAAGTCCCAAGGTCTGAGCCTCGGCGACACCGTGGCTTACGCGGACTCGACAAGCGACCTCCCCATGCTCGAGGCTGCCGGCTTCCCTGTGGTGGTCAACCCCGAGGCGAAGCTTGCTGCCATCGCCCGTCGCCGGGGCTGGTTCATCGAGAACTGGGAGCGGGCAGGCGGCGGCCCGCGGCGCCTGCTCGCGATCGCCACCCGCCACCCCGGCGTGCAGACGACACCTGCCAGCTGGGTGACAACGCCCTCCAAAGGCGACAGCCGATGAAAGCACTTCAGTTCGAGCGGAACGTGCCGCGCTTTGCGGCCTCGCGAGTCGCCTCGGCCCTGGTCGGCTCGGGAAAGGGCGTCCGCGTAGGTCCTCTCGAGCTCGTCGAGATTGAGCAACTCGAGATGCCGGGCCCCGGCTGGGTACGGGTCCGGCCCCGCCTCGCCGGGATCTGCGGCTCAGATCTCGCCACGTTGGACGGCCAGAGCTCGCGCTACTTCGACCACATTGTCAGCTTCCCCTTCATCCCGGGTCACGAGGTCGTCGGCGACGTAGAAGGAGGCGCGCTAGACGGGCGGCGAGCGGTGATCGAGCCCGTGCTCGGTTGTGAAGCCCGCGGGATCGAGCCTCGGTGCCCGGCATGCGCGGCCGGTCGGAAAGGCTCGTGCGAGCGGATCGCCTTCGGTCATCTGCGCCCCGGGCTCCAAACCGGCTACTGCCGTGACACAGGCGGTGGCTGGTCGACGGGGCTCGTTGCCCATGAAAGCCAGTTGCACGCTGTCCCCGACGACTTCTCCGACGAGGCAGCCGTCATGGTCGAACCCGCAGCTTGTGCTGTTCACGCGGCCTTTGCCTCCGAGATAACCGGTGGGGAGCGGGTCATGGTGCTCGGCGCCGGGACCCTGGGCCTGTGCGTGATCGCGGCAATGAGGGCTTTGTGTCTACCGGGTGCCCTCGTCGCGGTCGCCAAACACCCCCAGCAGCGAAAGCTCGCCCGGGATCTAGGCGCCGACCAGGTCGTTAAGCCAAACGAGCACAAGCGAGCCGCCCGGCGGTTGTCGGGCTCGCTCGCGCTCGAGTCGGCCGGTGGGGACATCGAGCGTCTCACCGGAGGCGTCGACCTCATCGTCGACTGCGTGGGCACGTCGGCTTCCTTGGAGCAGTGCCTCGAGGTCGTGCGCCCCGGCGGCCGAATCGTGCTCGTCGGCATGCCTGGCGTGGTGAGGGTGGACCTCGCTCCCCTTTGGCAACGCGAGATCGAGCTGCGCGGCGCCTACGCTTATGGAAGTGAGGACCGACCCGAAGGGCCACGGTCTACCTTCCAGCTCGCCTTGGAGCTCGTGCGGGAGGCGCGCCTCGAGAGCCTCGTCTCGGCACGCTACCCGCTCGAGCGTTACGAAGACGCCGTCGCGCACGCCGCCGCGGCCGGTCGTCGTGGCGCGGTGAAGATCGTGTTCGACATGCGCAAAGCCGTACCCGGCCCGGACGCGCCCAACTCAAGGAGCGGCAGGCCGAATTCGGCCGCGACCAAGGAGGCAATGTGAGTCCTAGGCCCGGCTTCGTCCTCGAGGTCGACCGATCGACTCCGGCGACGTTGATTTGGCACGGTGAAGGATTCCGGCTCGAGCGGCTTCCTGTCGGGACCAGGGTCGTCTATGGGCCAGAGGCCCTCGATCCCCTCGCGGATCCCGACCAAGCCATCCGACACGCCCTCGACAACCCGCTCGGTGACTCGCAGCCGCTTCGCACGCTGCTCTTCCCCGGCATGCGGCTCACGATCGCGTTCGACGACATCTCGCTCCCGCTGCCACCAATGCAGCCCCCCGACTCGCGCCAGCGCGTGATCGAAGCGGTGCTCGATCTCGCCGCAGAGGCGGGTGTGGACGATGTGGTGCTCATCGCGGCCCTTGCCCTCCACCGCCGGATGACCGATCCCGAGCTCCGCCACGTCCTCGGCGACCGCGTCTTCGAGGCTTTTGCCCCGCACGGGCTGCTGTTGCAGCACGATGCCGAGGACCCGTCGAACCTCGTCCACCTCGGGCTCACCGACCAGGGGGAGGACGTCGAGATCAACCGCCGGGCGGCCGAGAGCGACCTCCTCGTCTATGTGAACATCAACCTCGTCCCGATGGACGGCGGCCACAAGTCAGTCGCAACCGGACTCGCCTCGTACCGGAGCCTCAAGCACCACCACAACGTGCGCTCGATGCTCAGCAGCCGCTCCTTCATGGACATCCACCGCTCCGAGTTGCACCACTCGAACTGGCGCATGGGCAGGCTGATAGCTGAATCGGGCGTGAAGATCTTCCAGATCGAGACGACGCTCAACACCAACACGTTTCCCGAACAGCTCGCGTTCCTGCAAAAGCGCGAATGGGAGTGGTCGCTGCGTGACCGGGCAAGCTTTCTCGCGACTTCCAGCGCACTCGAGCGGACACCAGCAGGTATCAGCCGCAAGATCTTCCACGCCGTGCGGGCCCCACACGAGATGACCTCGGTCCAGGCGGGCGCCGTCGAGGCTGTCCACGAGGTCACGCTCGCCAACATCTACCGACAGCAGCTGGTCGAGGTCTCGGGGCAGACCGACGTACTTACGATGGGCTTGCCCTACATTGGCCCTTACAACGTCAACTCGACGATGAACCCGATCCTCGTCGCGTGCTTGGGGCTCGGCTACTTCTTCAATCTCTATCGCGGCAAGCCCCTCGTGCGCGAGGGCGGTGTGGTGATCATCTCGCACCCGACGCAGTGGGAGTTCAACCCGGTCCATCACCCGAGCTACATCGACTTCTTCGAACAGGTGCTTGCCGAGACCACCGACATGTTCGAGATCGAGGCCAAGTACGAGGAGTCCTACGCCACCGACCCCTGGTATGTGCACCTCTACCGGACGAGCTACGCCTACCACGGTGTCCACCCCCTCTACATGTGGTACTGGTGCGCCCACGCCCTTTCGCACCTCGGTCGCGTGATCGTGGTCGGGGGCGATCGGGCGGCCGTCCGCCGCATGGGCTTCTCGCCCGCGTCCACCTTCGCGGATGCCCTAGAGCTCGCCGAGGACGTCGTCGGCAGGGATCCGACGATTACCCACCTGCACGTGCCTAGCTTGCTGTTCGCGGACGTGAAATGACACAACGCGTTCGCGGGGCGCCGGGACTGGGCCGGGACGGACTGCGTTTCGTAACCGAGAAGCCGACGAGGCCCGTTGGCCTCGTCGCACCCTTGCCGAAGCGCAAGCTCGGCATCGACTACGACACCACCTGGGCCCGGCGTTACCCTGTGCGCCTCGCGCGGGCCGTGGTCCTGGACGACATCGCGCGGCCGGTCGCCCGAGTGGTGCTCTCGCCAAGAGTGATCGGGCTCGAACATCTCGATCCCGTCGAGGGTCCGATGATCCTCGCTGCAAACCACGCGAGCCACCTCGACACGGGCCTGTTGCTCTCGAGCCTGCCGGTCCGGCTGCGCCACCACACGATCGTCGCCGCCGCGGCCGACTATTTCTTCGACCGTCACTGGAAGGCGGCCTTCTGGTCCTTCGGCCTCGGAGCCATCCCGATGGAGCGTTCCAAGGTCAATCGCCGTTCCGCCGACCTCGCTGCGAGCCTCATCAAGGAGGGATGGAGCCTCATCATCTTCCCCGAAGGCGGCCGTACTGACGACGGGTGGGGACGCGAGTTCAAGGGGGGGGCGTCCTATCTGGCGAAACGCTGCGGTGTTCCGGTGATCCCGGTCCACATCCGGGGAACGCGCGCTGTGCTCGCGAAGAGCAGCTCACGGCTTCGTCCGGGCTCGACCGAGATCCGCCTCGGCGATGCTCTCATCGCCCTCGAGCACGAGGACGCGCGCAAGTTCGCCGCTCGCATAGAGCAGGCCGTCGCTGCCCTCGCCGACGAGGCCGAGTCGGACTGGTGGTCCGCCCGCCGTCGTGCTGCGGCGGGGACGACCCCGCCGTTCCGAGGTCCGCAAGCCTCCGCATGGCGGCGCGAATGGGCATTGCCGGACTCGGCTCGCAAGGACCAGCCCTCGCCGCGCGAACACCGCAAGCGCCAACCTTGGACCCGGGATGACTGATGAGGTCCCGCCCGCGCGGGCTCTCGCGCGGCCCCGAGCACAAGTGCTCGTCCGCTCAGGATTGGCGGCTCTCGTGATCACCGCGCTCGCGGCCGCCCTTTCGGCCTGCGGGGCTAGCACTGCCCTCGGCAACGCGTTCCTCGCCCCACTGTCGGCGCTGTCGGCAACAGACGTCGTGCTCGAGACCAACCTGCAGTCGGCCGTGGAAGGCGGCATTGCCCAGGCGGGCATCCCGGGCTCCAGCGGTGGTTTGACCACCACCGGGCCGCCTAGCTCACCCGGGGTGGTCAGCGTTGCGACCGCCACCGGCGTTTCGGTCTACACGGCGTTCAACCCGGACGACCGGCACTGCCTCGGCACCTTCGTGATCGCCGCCGGTGCTCCCTTCGCGGTTCTCGGAGAGTCCGCGCCCGGCACTTACGACTTCTGGTTCGGGCCGACGTCCGCTGTGCACTGCACCGCCAGCACGTTCACGACCGAGGCTCAGGTGCCTTCGGGATGGGCCACGGGCGACCCTGCTACGAGCTGGCCGAACTCCTGAGAACGACTTGAGCGGCTGGCACGGCCCCTCAGCGCCGCGCCGTCACCGGCATCGTGCCCCAGGTCGCGCTGAGCACGTAACCCCCGCCGCGAACCAGGCTACGGCGCCACTCGACCACGCGATCGCCGGCGTAGGCGACGCGCTCCACCTCGAAGACGCCTTCGCCGCGGCGGGGCCGCAGCAGCCGGCGCTCCTCCTGGCCACAAGTCACGGCGCGCAGCCGCTCGCTCCCACCGGTGATCCGAATGCCGCAGAGTGTCTCGAGCACTCCGTAAAGGGACCCTTGCGTCAGATCGCCGCCGACGAAAGCCCTCCTTTGTGCCGCATCGATCGCCAGCGCGGACCGGTCAAGCGCGAGCGGCTCACCATCCGCGTACCGGACGCGCTCGACCCACTGGACCACTTCGTCACTGTCGATCCCCAGTGCCTGGGCTGCCCTTTCCCCCGCCGGCCCTTCCTCCATACGAAGCACCCTGCTCGCCTCGGCCAGCCCCGCGGCTGTGATCGCCTGTGCGAGCCCCGACGTGCCGAGTATCGGGGCGTCCAGCTGGCGACGCACGACGAAGGTCCCGCTTCCCCGGCGGGCATCGACCAACCCTTCTCCACGCAGACGGCGGATGGCCTCGCGGACCGTTGCACGACTCACGCCGAAAGTCCCGACCAGCTCTGCCTCTGTCGGGAACCGCTCATCGAACTCGCCTGCACCAAGACGACGGCGGAGCTCGCTGGCTAGCTGTGCCCACAGCGGCATCGGGTCACTCACGTCGAGTGACATCACAAGACCCCGACACCGCATCGGCTGCGACTCGACGGCATGGTTCTCGTCACGCCGACAACCAGCCCAGCACGAACGACCCCAGGATGACCGAGAGCACTGCCGCCGAGATCGCCGTGAACAGCCAGTCGCGCCGCCGAGCGAACGCCACTGCGCTCGTGACCAACCCAGCGACGGGAGTCAGTATCAGCACAAGGACCCCGGCCACGATGATCGCCTCACCGCTGCCATGCCCGATACCGTTCCACACCGCCGCCAGCGAATGCGGGAATCTCGCCCTTCCGGCGAGGTGTGCCTGTTCCACCGCGTGCGAACCGAACGCGCCCGGCTCAGCGACGAGGCCGACGACGTATCCCGTCAACAAGAGCACCGCGGCCAGGGACACGCCCACGCGCAATACCTTCCCCACGGCCGCGCGTACGCCCCGCGGCGAGGGCGGCGTGAGGGCACCGTGCCCGCGAGCAGGCGAAGCCATCAGCCGATCCCTTTCCAGATCATCTGGACCGCGACAACGACGAGCACGCTCACGAACAGCGCCCGGAGACGATCGGAGCGGATGCTTACGAGCCACTTGGACCCTTGTGTCGCCCCGAGAAGGATGCCGATCGCAACCGGGCCGGCGATGAGCGGATCTATGTCGCCCCGGGCGAAGTAGACCACGGCGCTCGCCGCCGCAGTCAGCCCGATCAACAAGTTGCTGGTCGCCGTCGAGACCTTCATCGGTATGTGCATCGCCAAGTCCATCGCCGGCACCTTCAGCACTCCCGAGCCGATCCCGAGCAGGCCACTCAAGGTACCGGCCAGGTACATGAGCCCGAGCCCGAGTCCCGTGTTGGCCACGACGTAAGGCACGTTCAGTCCTTCTGCCTCGTCGAAGTAAGCCGAGTGAAGCGCCAACCGGTCTGCCAGGCGGCCGCCGCCCGTTCCCCCCTCGAGGCCAGCAGCAACACCGACCGTCTCCATCGCCCGAGTTGTCTCCTGCACCGCCCGGACCGGGCGCTTGCGGAGCATCTGCGCTCCGGAGACTGCGAGAACGGTCCCGAAAAGCGCGAACAGGAAACGGGCATCGAACACGCCGGCCAGGAGTGCGCCCGTCACCGCGCCAACTGTCGTCGCGAGTGCCAGAAAGGTGGCGACCCGCAGATTCGTGATGCTCTCTGTCACGTTCCTCGCCGCCCCGGCTGAGGACGTGGCCGCCACCGCCACGATCGAAGTCCCTATCGCAAGGCGGATGTCGAGGTGGAAGACCAGCGTGAGCACAGGCACGATCACAAAGCCCCCACCCAGGCCCAGTAGCGAGCCCAGCGCGCCCGCCAGGATCGAGACCCCGAACAGTACGAGCGACAGCTCGACGATGCTCACCCGGTGCATGCTAGCCGAGTTGTTCGTACAATCGGACAACTCGCGTCCTATTCGGTGTTTTCGTTCCCGCAAACGCGACGGCGATGCTGGGGCCCGCGCATGAAGGCCCTGACTGGGAAAGGTGTCGTGACAGCGCCGTCTTCCAGGGTTTCGGCAACGCGCTGGCGCGCCTGGGAGCACCAAACCCGCCTCCAGACGCGGAGAAAGGGCCGGTGGGGGGGATACCGGCCCCTTCTCAAGACTCTTCAGTTGCTGGAGGGGGGATTCCGCTACTGAGGTCTGAGTACATGGTGCACGATTTCACAGCATCGGTCAAACAGTTCTTACCGATAGCTGATATCGTCGATTGTGATGGAACTGCGCCAGCTGAGTGCGCTCGTCGGGATTGCGGACCACGGCTCGTTCTCCGCAGCTGCCGATGCTCTCCAGACGGTCCAGTCCAACATCTCCGCGCACGTAAAAAAGCTCGAGCGCGAGCTCGGTTGCGAGCTGGTCGATCGTTCCACCGGTCAGTTGACCGAGGCGGGCGCTCTTGTGGTCGCCCGCTCGAGGCGAGTGCAAGTGGAGCTCGAAGCGCTGCTCTCGGACGTGATCGCTCTCACCCACGAGGTCGCCGGAACCGTCCGTGTCGGGATCATCGGTACGACCGCCCGGTGGCTAGTGCCCCAGTTGCTCCGCACGGCCCCACAGCGATACCCCCACCTTCACCTGGTCTTCGTCGAGTTGACCACGACGAGGCTCGACTCCCAGCTCGCAACAGGAGAGGTCGACCTCGCCGTCTTGAACCTGCCGACGAAAGGACCCGACCTCGCGTTGACGCCGCTCTTCGAAGAAGACGTAGTCCTCGTCGTACCTGCTGAGCACCCGCTCGCCGGTTCGCGCGAGGTCAGCCTCGGCGCCCTGAAGGGGATCCCCTTGTTACTGCCGGTCGCGGGCACGACGTTTCGCGCCGATCTCGACGCCGCCCTCAACTCGACCGGAACCACCCTCTTGGCCCGTGCAGAGATCGACGGGACCCGCCTGATCGCCTCGCTCACCTTCGAAGGCTGGGGTCCATCCATCCTGCCCGCGACCGCGGTGCCCAGCTACCTTCGTGACAACTTTGCGCTGGTCAGGATCTCTGATATTCCGCGGCGGCTCGTCGGTGTCGTGCAGCGGGCGACGGGTCTGCCATCGGCCCCGACGCGGGCCGTGCTCGACCTGCTGACCGAGATCATCTTCGACCCGTCCAGACTCCCTGAGGGGCTCACCCCGGTGCCCCCCGACTCTCCGAGCCCCCGCAACGCCGAGACCCGCCGACCAGGCGTCGTCCTCTTATAGGGTCGGCCTGAGGGGCTCCCGCCACATGAGCCAGAGCCGGAGGGAGCTGTCCGGTACGTCGACCTCGCCGGTGACCTCGAAACCGTGGTGTCGGTAGAAGCCGACGTTGACTTCCTTCGAGGACTCGAGATACGCCGCCAGACCTTCACGGTCACAGGTTTCCAACACGGGAGCCATCACGGCAGAGCCGAGGCCCCTTCCTTGCCACTGTGGATCGGTGCCGAGCCCGCCCAGGTAGTAGTGCGGAGTCTTCGGATGACGCGACTCGACGACCTGGACGAGCCGGAGCGCCGCTCCTGCCCGCCTCCCGAGGACCCAAAGCATCGGGAGCTGCGCAATCACGTCGCGCATCGGAGGAGGCCCGGAACGGGGGGGCATCCACAATGCTGTCGACCGGCAGTCATCCGTCGTGTAGGCCAGGCCTCTCTTCAGGTACGTCTGGCGGAGCTGCAGCTTGAAGAAACGGAGCATTGCTCGTTCCCGCGTCCGGGGGTCGGGGAACATATACGTCAGCATCGGGTCGTCCTGAAAAGCCCGAACGAGCGATGCGGCTACGGCCGGCACATCGGCAACCCGTACCAAGTGAACCTGTGGCACCGCAGGCATGGTAGCGGTGCCGCCCTCGAATCCTTGGGAGCTTCGGTCGACGGGGAATCCGCGGGTGCTAGGTGGGGTTCTCGCACTCATGACAACAACCCCCTTCTCAGTCAACTGGGACTATCGCTGCCCCTTCGCCCGCAACGCGCATGAGCACCTGGTAGTCGCCCTCGAGGCGGGCGCCCCGTTCCAGGTCACCTTCGTGCCGTTCTCACTCAGCCAAGCTCACGGTGAGGATGGGGGCACGCCCGTATGGGAGGATGCGAGCAAGGAAGCGGACCTGCTCGCGGGTCAGGTCGGAATAGTCGTGCGAGACCATTTCCCCGAAAGGTTCCTCCATACGCACCTGGCCCTGTTCGCCCTCCGTCACGACCATGGTGGCGACTTGCGCGACGCCGAGGCTCTGGCATCGGTGCTGGAACAGGAGGGGCTCGACGCCGGACGCGTCTTCGATGAGATCAAGAGCGGGTGGCCGCTCGATGTGTACCGCAAGTCTCACGAGACGGCCGTCGTCGACAACGCGGTTTTCGGAGTGCCGACCTTCGTCGTAAACGACCAGGCCGCCTTCGTCCGGATCATGACAAGGCCAGGCAAAGACGCAGGATTGGCGACAGCGACGATCGTGCGGATCCTCGATCTTCTCGAGAGTCACGTCGAGTTGAACGAGTTCAAGCACACCTCAATCCCCAACTAAACGTTTGCCGCCCTCCACTGCTAGGGTCGGCCGCATGCGGATAATTTCAGAGCAGGAGCTCGGGAACCGGCTCGGTTCGCTGACCGAAAGGGCTCCGCGCGTTGTCGTGACCGGGAACTGGGCCTCGCCCAAAAGGGCGCTCGAGATCCTCGATGCGAACCTCGAGAGCTACCGAGTGTTCATGTTGGGTTGCCACCATCACATCTCGGATCGGCCGGGAGTGCGTTACGAGTCGCCATTCGTCGGGGCTGGAATGCGCCATTCCTCCGCGCTCGACTACATCCCGATGCGGCTGTCTCTCGTGCCACGGCTCTTCGCGATCTCCCGCCAGCCTGACGTCGTCATGATCCAGACCTCGCCGCCGCGAGACGGCAAGGTTTCACTGGGGATCGAAGTCAATGTTCTGCCTGCGGCCCTGGAGGTTGCACGCGCGCGCGGGGCGCTCGTCGTCGCCCAGATGAACCCTCGGATGCCCTACACCTTCGGCGAGAGCGAGATTCCGACGGACACGATCGACGTCGCCATCGAAGTGGACGAGGCGCTTGACACAACCGAGGGTCACTCCTCCGATGGCCCGAAACAGCAGATCGGTGAGTACATAGCCCAGCTCGTACCGGACGGTGCGACGCTGCAGCTCGGTATAGGTGCCATACCCGACGCGACTCTCGGGCGGCTCGTGCACCGCCGCGGCCTGCGGATCTGGTCGGAGATGATCAGCGACGGCGTTCTTGCCCTCGAGCGGTCGGGAGCACTTGATCCCGATCACCAGATCGTCACGTCATTCATCGGCGGATCAGAGGAGCTCTACGAGTGGGCCGACGCCAATCCCAGGCTGCGGATGTTCCGGACCGAGACGACCAACGACCCCGCGATGATCGCCATCAACCCGATGATGATCTCCATCAACGCGGCCGTGCAGATCGACCTGTTCGCTCAGGCCAACGCGAGCTACGTGGGCGGCCGTATCTTCTCCGGCTTCGGCGGCCAGACTGACTTCATAGTCGGGGCGCTCCATTCCGCCGGCGGCCAAGCCGTGATCGGTTTGCCGTCCTGGCACGAGAAGTCCAAGACGTCCACCGTCGTCCCGCTCTTGGATATGCCCGCGACATCGTTCCAACACTCGGTCGTCGTCACCGATCAGGGCTGCGCTCACGTCTTCGGGCGCAGCCAGCATGATCAGGCTCGCCTTCTCATCGAAGAGGCGGCCGCGCCGCAGGCACGCGACGAGCTCTGGGACGCGGCTGAACGACTCGGCCTAGCCGACTCCAAAAGCGGCACCAAGCCGCCTGACGATCTCTAACAGCTGACCCCACACCGGCGTGCGGGGGGCCGACACGCGAGCAGGGCACACCTCGGCGCTGGCCGAGGTGTAACGCTCAGTCGAGTGAAATGGGTTCGTCGTCTTCGATCAGGCCTCCGGCTCCGATCGGCGTCTCGACTGCAAGGGCCGCCTTCTCCGCCACCAAGCTGCGGATCCGCTGATGGAGCTCGACCATGAGCTCGGGACTCTCCCGTAGGAATTGCTTGGCATTCTCGCGGCCCTGGCCAAGCTGCTCGCCCTCGTAGGTGTACCAGGCGCCCGACTTCTTCGCGATCCCCAGATCGACAGCCACGTCGAGCACGGAGCCCTCTCGGCTGATACCCCTGCCGTAGACGATGTCGAACTCGGCCATGCGGAACGGCGGCGCGCACTTGTTCTTCACGACCTTGACCCGCGTGCGGTTGCCTATGACCTCGGTCCCGTCCTTGATGGACTCCAACCGGCGAATATCGAGCCGGACCGAGGCGTAGAACTTGAGGGCGCGCCCTCCGGGCGTGACTTCCGGCGATCCGTAGACCACGCCGATCTTCTCCCTCAGTTGGTTGATGAACAACGCGATCGTCGACGACTTGCTGAGGGTACCCGTGAGCTTGCGCAGGGCCTGGGACATCAGGCGGGCCTGCAGGCCGACATGGGTGTCGCCCATGTCGCCCTCGAGTTCGGCACGTGGCGTGAGCGCCGCCACCGAGTCGATGACGATGACGTCCATCGCCCCGGACCGGATGAGCATGTCCGCGATCTCGAGGGCTTGCTCGCCGGTGTCGGGCTGGGAGATCAACAACTCGTCGATGTCGACGCCGATGGCTTTGGCATAGACGGGGTCGAGCGCATGCTCCGCATCGATGTATGCACAGATTCCCCCGTTGCGCTGGGCTTCAGCTACCACGTGCAGTGCCAGGGTCGACTTGCCTGAGGACTCCGGCCCGAACAGCTCGATTATCCGCCCCCTCGGGAGCCCACCGATTCCGAGCGCGAGGTCAAGGGCCATCGCGCCAGTCGAGATCACCTCGATCCCCATGCCGGTGTGCTCACCCATGCGCATGACTGAGCCCTTTCCGAACTGCTTCTCGATCTGGCTGAGTGCCGCCTCGAGTGCCTTGTCACGCTCCATCGTCGGGTCTCTCTCCTCTCGCGCTGCCTGTCGCCGGTTCACTTGTGGAACTGGACCTCTCTGCTGTGGTGTTGCCTCATCCCGACTCGCCGGCGTCAGACCGGCGGGTCGCAACCTACGAAATGGGTATGTCACTCCCGACACCGGTCCCTGTTGCGACGTCATCACATCACTGTAGTTCCAAACATATGTTCGTTGGTGGACCTCGCCGTCGCTCGCGTGCTGCGAGACGCTTGCAGGGGCAAAGGCCTTACAAAACCTCAGCTTTAGCTCCTAGGCCTGGCCACCAGCCAGCCGGCGCCTCAAGACGTTCAAAGCTGAGATCGTCGTCAATTGCCTGACGCGCTCCCGATCGCCGGGCAGTCGCAGCTCGACTGCATCAGGGACAGAACCGGGCAGCGCGAGCCCGACCACAACGGTGCCGACCCGCCGGCCCTCCTGCTCGCTCGGCCCCGCGACACCGGTGGTCGCGAGGCCAACGTCAGCACGAAGGACCCGCCGCGCACCTTCCGCCATGGCCGCAGCCGCCTCGCGGGTGACCACCGGGCCCTCCCCCACACCGAGGACGGATCGTTTCACACCGGCGTCGTAAGCCACGACTCCGCCTTTGAACCAGTCACTCGCTCCCGGCACGCTTACGAGCCGGGCCGCGACCAGGCCGCCGGTCAGGGATTCCGCAACCCCGAGGCTCCAGCCACGCCCGAGGAGGAGCGCGCCCACGACGCTCTCCATCGTCTCGTCGTCAACGCCGAAGACGGCGTCACCCACAAGCGCGCGCAGTTTCGCCTCCTCGGCGTCGAGCGCCTCGCGGGCGGTGACGTCGTCGGGAGCCTTCACGGTGAGACGCAGCTTGATCCCCTCCACACCGCTCGCTAGGAAGGCGATGGTCGGCACACCCGGTCCCCCGCCCTCCAGAGCCTCGACGCGGGCTGCGACGACTTCGGCGAGCCCTGATTCGCTGTAGCCCCAGGTCTTGAGCGTTCTGCTGCGGATCACGGCGGCCTGTCCCGACCGCCTCCGCAGATCGGGCAGCACAGCTCGTTGCATCATGTCGTGCATCTCGTACGGCACCCCTGGGAGCGCGTACATCACCTTGTCCCCGATAGGGCAGACGAGACCGGGCGCGGTGCCCATCGTCTGTGGGATCACCGTCGCTCCTTCGGGAACGTCAGCTTGTCGTTCGTTGTTGGCCGGCATTGTCCGGATCGGCCCACGAGGCACGAAGCGCTCCCTGATGGTCTGAATGACGGTGGCGTCCCGGCGAAGCGGGACGTTCATCACCAACGCGATCGCCTCCCGGGTGACATCGTCCTGAGTCGGCCCGAGGCCGCCACAGATGATCACCGCCTCATTCCGCCCGAGCGCCGTATGCAGCGCCAAAGCGATGCGATCGATGTTGTCACCCACCCTTGTCTGGAAGTTGCAGTCGATCCCCGACACGGCGAGCTGCTCGCCGATCCATGCGGAGTTGGTGTCGACGACCTGACCGAGGAGAAGTTCTGTCCCGACTGCAACGACCTCGGCTCGCATGGGCTGTTGTCCGGGATGGCCCGCCGTCACGCGACGTGACGGCCGACGTTGTCGCTCGTCGGCGAGTCAGCGCCGGCGAGCAACTTGCGTGAGTCACGCAGGTACTCGAACCCGGTCCACAGCGTGACCGCGACTACAAACCAGAGCGTCCAGCCGACGAGCTTCGCGTGATGCAGACCGACCGGCGGCAAGAAGGCGAGCCCGATCACCATGTCCTGCAGCAGTGTCTTCACCTTGGCCGTCGTCCGGGCCGGGACCGAGACTCCGCGGCGTGCCGCGTAGCTTCGAAAGACGCTCATGGAGATCTCCCGGCCTGCAATCAGGATCACCGGCAGCCAGCTCACCTCTCCGATCGCCGCCAGCGCTGCCAGCACGCCAAGGACGATGCACTTGTCGGCAAGCGGGTCGAGGAAGGCTCCGGAGCGGGTCGCGCCGTAGCGCCTTGCCACGAATCCATCGAGGCCGTCCGAGGACGAGCAGATGAACCAGAGACCCACAAGCAGCCAACTTGAAGGCCCAGTGGCAATCACGAGCGCGACCATCACCGGCGACGCGAGGAGCCTGGCGAGGGTGAGCGCATTCGCGGGCGTCATCAAAGCCGACGGCCCGAACGTCTTCTCGCTGCCGCTCATGGGGCTGACCCGCCCACGAGTTCCAACGCGGGAACGGCCTCGAGGTCGGGCCCGACAGCGTCCATGATGCGGACGGGCCCGAGCCAGCCCTTCGGGAGCGAGCGAGGCACCCGGATGACTCCGTCGATCTCCGGCGCTTCCCGGTAGGACCGGGCCCGGCCGGGCAGGTCGACGAGCACTTCGCTCGTCGTCCCGACCAACTGCCGGCGTCGGCGAGTGGTGATCGAGTCCTGCAGCTCCGAGCACTCCTGCAGGCGCTCAAGCGCGAGGGCACCCGGGACCTGGTCGCCGAGACCAGCCGCCAGCGTTCCTTCCTCGCTGGAGAACGTGAAGAACCCGGCCCAGTCGAGGTTTGCCTCCTCGATGAACCCCAGCAGCTCGTCGTGATCCTCTTCGGTCTCGCCGGGATAACCGAATATGAACGACGAGCGGAAAACGGCACCCGGTTCGAGCCGGCGGATCCGTTCGATGCGCTCGAGGAACCTGGCGCCATCCCCCCAGCGCCGCATCTTTCGCAAGAGGGACGCCGAAGCATGCTGTAACGAGAGATCGAAGTAGGCGACGCCCGTCGCCAAAACCGCCTCGACCAGCCGATCGTTGAGCGAGGACGGGTATATATAGAGCAGGCGGACCCGATCGACTCGCTCGGCCACCGCGCCGACAAGCCCGACAATGTCGGTGCCATCCGCTGCACGTTGTCCCAGGTAGGCACTTCGATCGCGACCGTACGAAGCCAGGTCCTGAGCCACAAGCACTATCTCGCGGACATCGAGAGCCTCGATCTCGGCAAGGATCGAAGCCACCGACCTCGAGCGCTGCTTACCGCGAAATGACGGGATCGCGCAGAACCCGCATCGCCGGTCACAGCCTTCGGCAACCTTCACGTAGGCCCATGGCGCGGTTCCCTGCGGACGCGGGAGCTCCAACAAGTCGAAGCTGTGTGCTGGACCATCTGCGGACGAGCCGTCAGGCACGGACCGCACGACTCTCCTGGTTGTCCTCATCTCGACGGGCACGCCGAAGCCGGCAACGAGATCGATCTCGCCGATCGCAGCCGCGAGCTCCTCACCCGAACGCTCGGCAAGACAGCCTGTCACGACCAGCCGAGATCCCCGCTTTCGCATCCCGTCGAGCTCGAGGATCGTCTCGACCGACTCCTCGCGTGCTGCCTCGATAAAAGCGCAGGTGTTCACGACGACAAGATCGGCCGCGCCAGGGTCCTGCGCCGGCTCATAACCGCCTGCGATCAAGCGACCGATCAGCTTTTGAGAGTCGACCTCATTCTTCGGGCAGCCGAGCGTCGTGATCCAGAAGCGCTCGTCCACCTACGAAGCGTACCAATGCCAGCGCGCGGGCCCCTTGGCATTCTCAGAGCCGGTCAAGGAGCTCGCGTCGTTTCTGCTCGTACTCGGCATCGGTGATGACGCCTTGACGGTGCAGGTCCGCAAGCTCGCCAAGCTGCTGGGCAACGGTCGGCGTCGCCACAGCGCGCGGCGTCGAGTCCGCCCGCGGTGGCGGCACAAGTGGCGTGGGATCTGTGATCGGCGGCAACAAATGCCCACTCGGTTGCGGGCCGGCTTGTGCACTCCCAGATGGGGAGATCATTGCAGTGCTCTGTGCCACCGGGTAGCCACCGGCGCTTTGGGCCACAATGCGGTTGATGAGCGACTGGACCTGGTCCGGCTTGCTGATATCGGGGAAGGGATCCTGGCCGTGGCGACCGGCGGACTCGACGGTGAGACTGCCTGCCCTGACGATGCGCTCAACGATGGTTTGGTGATACGTCACGTCCTGCACGCGCCCGATCGGGATCTCCCTGCCTGTTCGCCTCAGCACGCCGGTCCGGTAGACGATCCGCTGCGAGGTGACAACGAAGGTGGTCGTGCGCCAGCCCAGGTAGCGAGCGCCCAGGTACGCGACGGCGACGAGACCGACTCCGAGGCAGATCAGCCTCACATAACTTGGCGCCCGTGTCCACAGCACCACAGCGACCACGCAGCCGGCGAGAACAAGAGCCGTGAATACCGACGGCCAGAACAAGTAGGACCAGTTCGGTCTCGAGTCGAGGTAGATCTCCTCGCCAGGACCTAACAGCTTCGTCGGGAAGCTCACCGTGCCTGCTCGGGCGTCAACGAGTCGCTCATCCGAGCTTGCTCGCGATGGAGCCTGCCTGCCGCAGGGCAGACCCATCCGAACCCGCCGACGAGAATGCGGCAGCAGGTCGCGTCGTCGCTTCTGTGATCAGGTCGAGCAGCAATGAGGTGAAGGGCAAACGCGGGTCGACCCACAAATAGTGCGACAGCGAACCGGGGATCGTGTTGATCTCGTTGATGAACACGTCCTCGCCGTCGGAGAGGAAATCGAGCCGCGCCACCCCACGTAGACCCACGAGCGAAGCAACCTCGGGCACCATCTCGCGTATGCGCTCCTCGAGGTCGGCTTGGATCTGTGCGGGCAGCTCCCGTGGAGCCGACGTCATCCCTTCCGAACCGACGTACTTGTCCTCGTAG